>Ga0065720_1019731_pt1 | contig 20785 bp, 14 predicted proteins | sample Thericmetagenome_FD_59107 | JGI IMG/M metagenome (GOLD analysis project Ga0065720, IMG submission 59107) | Thermophilic microbial communities from the Joint Bioenergy Institute, California, USA of rice/straw/compost enrichment - eDNA_2 v2... | ecosystem: Engineered > Solid waste > Grass >...
CTCTTTTTTGCGTAAGTTGGCCAACGCTGGGCAAGCCGTATTGTGTACCATCCATCAGCCGAACGCCATCTTATTCCAACAATTCGACCGGTTGCTTTTCCTGGCAAAAGGAGGAAAGACGGTCTACTTCGGCGAGATTGGTGAAAATTCGCGTACGCTTATCGACTACTTCGAGCGCAATGGCTCGCGGAGGTGTGGTCCGGAGGAGAACCCTGCCGAGTTCATGCTCGAGATTGTCGAAGAGGGCACAAACAAGGATGGCGAGGACTGGCATGAAGTTTGGAAGAGAAGCCCCGAGTACCAAGAGATCATGGCCGAGATCGACAGGATCCATGCCGAGTATAAGGATCAGGTTGACCAGTCTTTGCCCAATGCTGACGTTGATACCAATTCGGAGTTTGCCATGCCTTTCTCTTACCAGGTCTGGTGCGTAACAGAGCGCATTTTCCAGCAGTATTGGCGGATGCCCATCTACGTCCTGTCAAAGCTGGCTCTGGGCATCTTCTCTGGCCTGTTCATCGGCTTCACCTTCTGGAATGCAGACAGCACCCAGGCCGGCATGCGCAATGTCGTCTTTGCTGTATTTATGGTCACCACCATCTTCACCACTCTGGTGCAGCAGGTAAGTTCAAGTTCTCGACAACCCCCAGACCTTTTGCCTTGATATTAACCTTAAAGCTCTATAGATCCAGCCGCTATTCATCACGCAGCGTGCTCTCTATGAAGTCCGCGAACGCCCGTCCAAAGTGTATTCGTGGAAGGCCTTCCTCATTGCCAACATCGTCGTGGAGATTCCTTACCAGGTTTTGACAGGCATCCTCGCCTACGCTTGCTACTATTACCCTGTTGTCGGCATGCAGTCTTCGTCGCGCCAGGGGCTCGTCCTCCTGTTCACCGTTCAGCTTTTCATTTACGCCAGCGCTTTTGCCCATATGACTATTGCCGCGATGCCAGACGCCCAAGCTGCTGCGGCTATCGTAGTCTTGTTGACCATGATGTCCACCATTTTCAGCGGCGTACTGCAAACACGTATCGCCCTCCCTGGCTTCTGGATTTTCATGTACTATGTCTCGCCGTTTACTTACTGGATTTCTGGCATCGTCGCGACCATGCTGCACGACAGGCCAGTCAACTGCTCTGCCACTGAGGTTTTGTCGTTCAATCCCCCGCCCAATATGACATGTGCCGAGTATCTTGCGCCCCTTGCAGGCAACGCCCAGGGCACACTGCAGAATCCCTTCGACACACAAGGCTGCCGATATTGCGCTTTTAGCGTTGCTGACCAGTATCTTGCAGGCGTTGATATCTTCTGGAAAGATCGCTGGAGGAATTGGGGCTTTATGTGGGCTTACATTGTCTTCGACATTGCAGTTGCCATTGGTCTGTATTACATATTCCGTGTGAAAGGAGGGTCATTGAAGAGGTTGTTCAGTGGTAAAAAGAAAGCCAAGGCATAGGTAGCTAGCTCGAAAGACGTAGACATTTCGCTCAAAATCTTCGTAATATAAAGCAGTGATATAGAAAGATAGAGGTCTCATAGGATCATAAGCCTTATCATTTTGTCTCAAAACTGCCTCACTCAGAAATGGACAAGGCGCCACGGGGCACCTAGGTTCTTTAGTATACTAAAAATATTCGTTACCAACTACATGGCTAAAAGTCAGGTGTCTCTAACAAAGCTATTACCTGTTCATTACTGTAAAACCAATCCTCTAGCTGAGCCCCATTGCCCATCCACATCACTGGATCAAGTCCACGATGGTACTCATGCTGTAAGCCGTTGTTTCTATCACCAGAAGTAGCTACAGAAGGGCTTTCTGCGAGGTGGTTAGGCGCTGTCCCCTCCGAAAAACCAAGCGCTGAAAGATAGGCCTCGAAGTCCACGCTGGAACGGCGCTCCTCGCTCGATGTTGAGTCCCGACACTCTTTTACATAGTGGGCTGCAACGTTGTACAAGACTTGGAAGAGTCGACGATGCCGTTCGATGCCTTCGGAGACATTGCTTTGTGTTTGGAGAGAGCTAATGAACCTTCTGAGCAGCTCTAGGTCTTCGGAGTTTTTGGTCTCAATGACGTGGCAGAACAGAACAATAAAGGGAACAAATGGGGAAAACAAGATTGTCCTGCGCGCCCTGAAGCATCAGTAAGGATTCATCCAGGACGTAGTAATGTGTGTTTCGTATACCAATTCATATAAGTTCCAAACAGCTGAGTAGCGTGGCTCGCCTTAACAATCTCCATGCAGTCTAGATGCCGCGCTAGTGTGTCCCGAGCAGCACGTAGGCACTCGGGGGTGAAGGTGTTACTCGATCCGGGCGGGTTTGGTATTGCTCGATGCACGAGTGTGAGAAGGGAGAGTCGAAGGACTTCATCCGAAAGCCGGAAGAACTGTATGCTGTCTTCTCCAATGTTTGGACGGACATCCTGCATCCACCGTTCCTAATTGTTTTCATGTCAGTAAAGTCGGCAGTCGCGATTTGTGCTAGATTTCTTACAGTCGCGTCTCGGGTCATTGTGTCAAGTTCTTCAAGGCGCTGAATAAGGTGCTGCGCATGTGATCTCCGGACTTCTTCAGACTGAGTAAGAGCTTTGGGACAATACAACAATTCGTAGATTTCCCCTTGAATTTTTGCACCAGCGATCCATAGGTTAAAGATTCCAGCGAATGTGCGGTTACTGAACAAACTCTCGGGCGAGGGAAGTATGGTGATATCATGATCCTGTATAGTAGACGACCTGCCTAGACGCAGCGCGAGGCTCTTGTCAATCACATAGACAAGCCAGAAGAGAAACTGCTCGACGTAAATATCAGAATCTGGTCGGTGTGAGGTTCTCTGCCGATGGTATCCTAGAGTTTGACAGAGTTCAGATGCTTTGGAGTTCAATGTCCACGCCAGTGAAGGCTTGGAGATCTCATTAGCGTAAAATGACTAGATGAGAACAGTTAGAAACGATGCAGACACAGAATGTTGGAAGAGACCAACCCCCAAGAGCAATGCAATGATGGCTTGCTTAGTTGCTGGCAGGTGCAGGGGAAGGCTGGCGAGTGCTGTTTCAACGTTCACGGCACATACTTTCGACCATCCCAAATATTCGTCCCGAGTTTCGAGGACTTCGGATGCATGAGCGCAAAATAAATAATACAGGACCACGTTAACTGTAATAAAGGCAAAGATAGAGGGGCTCTCAGCGACATAAATGTGGAGACAGGATTCGATGGTTCCGGGAAATCGATTTACAGTAAACAGTTCATAGACCCAAGCTAGGCAGAAGTCTCGTCTTACTTTGCGACAACAAGTCAATGAGATACAACTGCGTAATCCACAAAGATATGGGGACAGGGGGCTTACGTTGGGTTAATCTCAGTACCTGGAGAGTTTTGTCAATTGGTGGGAGCTCACACCCATCAAGGGAAACTGGCTTGATAGGTTTGGCATTTGGATAGGTCATTTCCTGAGAAGCTGGTTGTTTTTGCATAGCTTCCACGACATGAACCAGATCATCAAGCCTTTCCTGCATAGCCGGCGCAGAGTCCGTAGTGACGACTCTCTGAAGAAAATTGTTGGCAAAGACAGACTGTGCGGTCAACGAAGACCCGCCCTCAATTACAGGGTCTGTGGTTCCCGAGATTTCGGCATTGCTAGCTGAGCTGGCTGAACTGATAGGTGCGGTATCCTCGGGCAGTTTCGGGCCACCAGTTGTTGATCGTAGTTGAGACTGAAGGGACTGGAGAGCACATATTACGCTATCTAGCTGGCGCTCAATGCGATCGATCTTCTTCTCACTACCAAAAGGAACAATGCTTTTAAGCCTACTTCCCATTCCAAGTTTGTGGACGGGACTAACATCTGATGCTCTGTGCAAACTAAGGAGTCGAAACTTACTATTGATGGGTAAGAAGAATTCGAGTTCTGCCCTCTCGTGGCTTGTTATTTCCGGCGTGTGTGCACTGTATCTTCGCAACCACACAATGCGAACAGGGTGATTGGCGATCACAGCGAATCTAAACCGTACCTAACGGTCAATTTCCAAACATTGAGCTGCAGAATACACTAATGCGTTCAAACATACGAACCTTACGAGCTCGGCAGGCATCGCACTACGAATGTAGGTTAAAGGGTCAGCAAAGTGAAGCCAAAAGTGCAGTTGAGAAGTCTTGGCAGACTCTAAGTCAACAAGACACCGTGGGGAAATTGGGGACAAAACACGCTTGACATACCGCGCGAGGAACATGCGGGCCATTTGCAATCTGCTGCTCCCCAACTGGGGAAGCTAGGACATCGGTGGCAGTGTCCATGCCAAATCGTCGGAGCACCTGAGCCACTCAGTACCGAAACTCATCGGCTTTGCAGCGTGCTTCTGAGGGTCTGTGACCCGGTGCTGGCTTGCAAACTCGCACCCTTAAAGCAACTGGAACGCGCGCTTCCCGCGGGATGCGTAAGACACGGCAGGCGGGCCATTTCTGAGTGGGTCCGGTGTGGGGATATATAGCAAAGACCTTGTACAGATTAGGTAATCTATCTGGATTATGTGAACGTTGTCGTCATTATCCAAGGCTATATTTGCCCGGAGACATTTTGGGCTAGAGCAAGGACCATAATCCTAACATCAAATATGCGGTGATGTTGCCAGGACGGTGACTGTTATTCAACAATTTCCCGCAAATTGGCTTTTGCGATAGGTCTTGGCGTTTGACTGGTAGGCATCCATGTGGGGTGTTTCGCGACAGCTTCTGGAATTGCATCGGCCAAGACGCAGAGAACGCTACGGCGGGTCATCTCGGACTCCGTCTCTTTGGACCCGGATCGTCTGCCAGGAAAATGACCACTCAGCGAAGAGCTTGGCGCCAAGTGAGGCTAAGTTCTTGGAAGGACTTGCGGCCAGGAGAATAAGATAGCCTCCATTCTAGCAGCAACATGGGCGAGGGAGGGCGATGCTTTTCTCCGTTTTTAAAGACGGCGAGTCATCCCGGCGCGCACTGTCACCTACTTAGCTGCTGTGGTCAGTGATCGGGTCTGGGGCGCTCGCCTTGTCAATTCGCAAGTCACAATGGCGTCCAAAAGTAAGACGGAGAAGGACGCACCCATCTCCGGCGTTGGCATGCCGGAGCAGTCTTTAAGTGTTGTCAACATACCCGCAACGAAAGACACAGACAACAAGAGTGATCAAGATGGGGACAATGGCAGTGCTTACATCGTATGTTTACATATAGGGAAGCACCGAAGCCCAAGGTCATCTGCGTGCTAACTTCTCTCAGCGCATCTTTCGCTATGGTGGCCGTTTGGAGTATACCCTCCAGGTAATTGCTGCTGTGGCTGCCGTCGCGTCTGGAGCCGGAATTGCCCTCCAGAATCTTATCTTTGGCGAATTTGTTACCGTGATTACGGACTTTGTCTCTAGTAATAGTGAGAGAGACAAATTCATGGCTGATGTGGCCCAGCTAGCGTATGTTGTCTTCAAGTTGCTGCCAGAGTGACGACTTGGTACCTCTCATCTTGCTGACAATTGACATTGCCAGTCTCTACTTTTTGTACCTTGGAATCGCCCGATTTGTTCTGTCTTATGTGTACAATTTCCTCTTGACATTTTCGGCTTATCGAATCGTCCGCAACATCCGGCATGAGTACCTCAAGGCGGCTCTCAGCCAGGACATCGCCTACTTTGACCTTGGTGAAGGCGGCTCCATTGCCGCACAAGCCACGTCGAACGGTCGCCTCATTCAGGGCGGCATTTCGGAGAAGCTGGGCCTGACCTTCCAAGGACTGGCAGCCTTTGTCACTGCCTTCATTGTCGCCTTCGTCACCCACTGGAAGCTTACGCTCATCACTCTCTGCATTGCTCCGGCGACCATCTCGGTCATGGCTGTAGTTGGCTTTCTTGAGGCTGGCTACGAGACCAAGATCCTGGAAGTCCATGCGCAGGGCAACGCCTTTGCCGAAGGCGTGCTTGCCAGCGCTCAGACTGTTCATGCTTTCGGCATGAGAGAACGACTCGTCGCCAAGTTTGACGAATACTTGTGCCAGGCCGATCGCTGGGGCAAGAAGATCTCGCCCCTTCTGGGCCTTCTCTTCTCCGCCGAGTACACCATCATCTACATGGGCTTTGGCCTTGCCTTCTGGCAAGGTGTGCGCATGTTAGCAAGGGGCGAAATTGATTCGCCCGGGGACATCTTCACCGTCATCATGTCAGTGGTCATCGGCTCGCTGCAGATCACCATGCTTGCTCCCTACTCGATAGAATTCACTCGTGCCACCACAGCCGCGAGCCAGCTCTTCAAGCTCATCGACCGGAAATCCGAAATTGACCCTTTCGATCAAGAAGGGGATAAACCGTTGGATATCGCAGGACTTGTCGAGCTGGAAAGCGTCACCTTTTCTTACCCCACACGTCCGGGTATTACAGTGTTGGACAATTTTTCTCTAACCGTCCCAGCCGGCAAGGTCACTGCTTTGGTGGTAAGTGGTGTCCCCCGTACAGTACCTAGGGAACTTCTTTCATCTCCCAGGTTCAACTGACATGTTGCCAGGGTCCAAGCGGTTCCGGAAAGAGTACCATTGTTGGCCTTATCGAGAGGTGGTACAATCCCTCTTCTGGAACCATCAAGCTTGACGGACGGCCGATCGACAAGCTCAACCTGGGTTGGCTGCGCAGGAATGTTCGCCTTGTCCAGCAGGTAGGTTATGCACCTAGTGACAAAAGCACTAATCATTCCAATCAGCTGCTTTCTAACCCAACTTATAAAGGAACCAGTGCTATTCCAAGGATCTGTTTTCGACAACATTGCCTATGGCCTTGTCGGCACGCCCTGGGAGCATGCTTCGAAGGCAGAGCAAATGGTTCATGTCCAGGAGGCTGCTAAGATCGCGTTTGCTCATGATTTCATCATGGATTTACCTCAAGGATATGATACGGATATCGGCCAGCGTGGCAGTCTGTTATCTGGTGGACAGAAACAGCGCATCGCCATCGCCCGTAGCATCGTTTCGCACCCCAAGGTCCTCCTATTGGATGAAGCCACGAGTGCTTTAGACCCTCACGCTGAAGGAGTGGTGCAGCAGGCTTTGGATAGGGCGTCAGAGGGCAGAACGACCATTGTAATTGCTCATAAATTGGCCACAATCCGGAAAGCTCACAACATCGTCGTCATGTCTAAAGGCCGTATCGTCGAGCAAGGCACCCACGAAGAACTCATCGCGCGCGACGGCACATATGCTCGTCTCGTTCGGATCCAAGACCTGTCCGTCAAGAGTAGTGGTGGCGAATCGACATCGGACAGTGATCAAGACGAGGAGGGCACGGGCGATGGGGGTGCGCAAACGGTGGAGATGACCAAAACGCTGACTCGATATGCCACGGAGGACCGCGCTCACATGGAAGTTCAGCGAGATCGTGACGACTTCAAGAACTACAAACCACTTGGTCTGCTAGCCGTGATCGCCCGCCTTGTAAGAGAGACCCCTGAGCTCGCGTGGTGGTACCTTGTAGTGTTGGTTTCTTGCGTTGTTGGTGGTAAGTCCCCATGGAAACACGTCAAGACTGAACTTACATGCATTCATGTTGTCGGTGGCCTCATGTTAACTGTCATTAGCTGCTTTCTTCCCTGCTCAGGCTGTCTTGCTGTCCCGCGTCATGGACGTTTTCACCCTGGAAGGGGATGCCATGGTCAACCGCGGCAACTTTTTTGCTTTGATGTTTGTCATCATGGCTGCAGCAGCCTTGGTTTGCTATTTTACCATGGGCTGGGCAGTGTCCACAATCGCACAGGTATGACCTTTCCAGACCCATTATGTAGAGGCCTCAACTCGACTGACGGAACTACTTTCCAGACTCTGTCGCACAAACTGAGACGTCAAAGCTTCAATAACATCCTCCGTCAGGACCTCCAGTTCTTTGATCGACCCGAAAACACCACAGGCGCTCTTGTCAGCCGAATTGATAGCTATCCGCAAAGTGTCTTTGAGCTGATGGGTGTGAACGTTGGTCTCATCCTTATCGCCATCTTCAACGTTGCGGCTTGCAGTATTCTGGGGATTGCATACAGCTGGAAGCTTGGTTTGGCTGTCGTCTTCGGTGGGCTTCCTCCAATGCTCGCAGCCGGATGGCTCAAGATTCGCTTGGATATGAAGCTAGACAGCAACATCTCGAAGCGCAACTCTGGAAGCGCTTCAATTGCCTCCGAGGCCATCACTGCCATCCGCACGGTCTCCTCGCTAGCCATCGAGGGCCACGTGCTTGATCGTTACACCACAGAACTTAATCACGCCGTAAATGGGAGCGTTAAGCCACTTGCGGGTGTCATGATCTGCTTCGCCTTCACGCAAGCAATCGAGTATTGGTTCATGGCTCTTGGCTTTTGGTATGTATTCTCAGGATACAAGTCCATGAGGCGAACACTAATCGCGCTTTTCCCTAGGTACGGCTGTCGGCTTATTGCCTTAAACCAAATAACTCTCTACAAGTTCTTCGTCGCCTTTATGGGTGTTTTCCTCTCTGCACAAGGCACTGCCCAGCTGTTCGGTTTTTCAACTAGTTAGAACGTCCGTTTTACACTTGATGCAGACCAAAGACTTACACTGTTGAACAGGCATTACCAAGGGAAAGAACGGCGCAAATTACATCTTTTGGCTGTCCGAGCTGCAGCCCACTATTCGGGAAACGGAAGAAAACCGTGATAAGGAACCGAAATCCGGTGGTCCAATTGAGCTTGACAACGTCCGGTTTTCGTATCCCACAAGGCCCGATTCGGTCGTCCTTCGCGGGGTCAACCTCAAGGCAAGTTCATTTTAATCTTCAACTCATCATCCAAAAGTTTTTCCATATATGCTAATGCGTGCCATGTTTGCAGATTCAAAAAGGCCAATTCGTCGCCGTTGTCGGAGCTTCTGGCTGTGGCAAGTCAACTATCGTGTCGCTTCTCGAGCGCTTTTACGATCCTTCCACTGGCGAGATCCATATCGACGGAGACGTGCTGAGTGAGCTAAACCCCCGCCACTATCGCCGTATTGTCTCCCTTGTCCAGCAGGAGCCAACGCTCTTCCAAGGATCCATTCGCGAGAACATTGCTCTTGGCGTTGACGATCACGGTTTAGTCGATGTGTCTGTTCCGGATTCCCAAATTGAGGCCGCCCTCAGGGCCGCCAATGCCTGGGATTTCGTTTCCTCGCTGCCTGATGGCTTGTCCACGGCGGCAGGACCCAATGGCACACAGCTGTCAGGAGGGCAGCGGCAACGCATCGCAATTGCCCGTGCTTTGGTCCGCAACCCAGAGATCTTGCTGCTTGACGAGGCCACCAGTGCTCTGGATACAGAGAGCGAGAAGATTGTGCAAAGTGCCCTCGCTGAAGCTGCCAAAAAAGGGGACCGTATCACTGTCGCTGTGGCCCACCGCCTATCCACGATCAAAAATGCCGATGTCATCTGTGTGTTCTACGGCGGTAAGATCGTCGAGAAGGGCACTCATGAGGAGCTAATCGCCCTAAATGGGCTGTACCGGAAGATGTGTGAGGCTCAGAATTTGGATTGAGGGACCGCAAAAACTCGAGTTAATCGTATGGCAAGGACAATGTAATACCTAATTTAACGACATAATAGCATGTAATTAATTTACTTACCGCAAAATTCAGCCCTAACCCCCTCTCTGGCTTCCCGCGTGTACATAGCTTAGACTAGCAGTGCATATGTACCTTTTGCCTGCCGGCGTCGTGGGCACGATCGAGCATCTTAAATGGGTTTACGGGTTGGAAATGCAATTCAATTCAATAACCCTAACCCCAATTGTGACAGACTCTCCTCGATGACGTTGCTTATGACGTTAGCTGCAAACGCTCGTTTTCAAAACCAAACAGTATTGCTGCAGGGTTCTAGACTATATTCTCCTGACACACCAGTGACTCGAGAAGATCGCACTAGCAAAGACAAAACTGAAGATTTACGTGGCCGTTGCTTACTGACATGAAGCGCATACTGTTGCTTTGCTTCATTCACGGTTTTAAGGCAGGTGCTAAAATCCCTTTTCAATTATGAACCTGGCGACTGACACAATCCAGGGGAGCGATAATACCTTTGGCGAGTTTCCTCAGCATCTGCAGGAAACAATCGTACAGGGTCTCTCTGACGTTCTTGTTACCTCAGTGGTTTACCCTAAGTATGAGACCCGAGGAGAGCTCGCCCACACGGCTGGCGCTTTCCTCGAATGGTAGGCGTGCTCCCAAAATGTAAGAACGACAGCCGCCAACAATTTGCAGGTTGAAGGAACGGGTTATTGAACTACGCAAAGAACATTTGCAGAACCCATGGCCCCCAAATGATCGCAAAGTTGGGGTGATTCTTGTCGCTCACTCAATGGGGTATGTACCTGGTCTACGCTCTCAACACGAGATAGCTTGGTAGTTGCTAACGCTTTTACTAAAGTGGCTTCGTAGCCAGCGACTGTTTGTTGCGGATCCTTAACGAGAGGCGGGCGGAGGACACTCCGGAAGGACCTATCTTCCCTTTTATTCAGGGCATACTCACCTTTGATACGCCCTTCAACGGCCTGGCTCGATCCATGTTCGTCTACGGTGCTTTCTCTAACTACCAAAAAGTCAGCAGCGTGATCGACGTCATGACGGCACTCTCTGCAGCCACCCCAGCGGCGCTGTCCAAGCTAGCTTTACGCCGCACCATGGGGGCAGCAGCGAATCGCGTCACCAAACGCAGCGCGGCCTCGTCTCCATCGTCAGCAGCTTCATCCAAGGCGGTATGGAAGACCTGGCAGCTTATCGCCTTGCGGACCGGAACCGTCGGTGCCATTGCAGCAGGCGGCGTCATTGCCTACAATCACCGACAAAGGATAGTGGATGGTTTGCGCAGCGTTCGTTGCAACCTGCGCAAAACTGAGGCCAAGCCTGAAGAGAAGGAGAAACAGCTAGAGACGGGCGGCGAAAGTCTTAGCAAGGGTACCCAAACCCCTAGGAGTTTGCCCATGTTTCCTTCTGATTGGCCTCGTCTGAGCATGAGCTGGTCCAAGACGCAGGAGAATGTTACGGATGCACTCGGCCAAGGCCTTGCCTACATCAATCGCAGCAGCGTCGGTGCATCTTTGGCTTGGTTGTCGGACCACTTCACGTTTGTCGGCACCCTGTTGCGTCAGAATGAGTTGGATCGCCGGCTCAAGAGGCTGACGGCTCTCTTGCAGAGCGGTGGTGTCGGTGTGTGCGACGTATATGTGTCGCTTGGTGAGAACGGGTATTGGAGCGGGGGCTACTTCGTTCCTGAGCGCACGTTCTGCGCAGTCCCATCGAAAGGGGATGGTGAGGAGGAAGATGGGGTGGACACTAGCAGTCTGTTTGTCCGGCAGGTGATTCACGGGGCTGAGGACGAGTTGGCGGCACACTTGGGGTTATTCAAGAAGGATAAAAACAAAGAGTACGAGAAGATGACGAAGGAGGCGGCGAAGAGGGTCGTGGACTGGTTTAACGATGAGAGGCCGATCCAAGACGATGTCAGGTTCGCGGAGCTGACACCGGCGGAGACAGAGGAGACGGAGGCGTTGGCAAAGGCGGTAGATGCAGAGGGAGTGGAAGGGGCGGCAGCATCACCCCACATCCAGAAGCTTGAAGAGAATGCCCAGAAAGATTCTGAGATGCAGGATGTGGAAGACGAGGAATTCGTCCCGGATGAGTCGCCCATCGATATCGCCGCGGCGGCAAGCCTTGTTCCCCTCCCTATAACCTCTGAAGGCATTCTCAACTCGGGTCAAACTACGCCGCCGCCTAAGGAAAGCGGCAGCGACATGGATGAGTCGTCAGAGCCGGCCGCTGCGAAGGCAGAGTACATGCGATATCTCTTGGACGTGGCGCAACAAACAGGGTTGAATTTGCGGTTATATCTGCCATCAAAGCTGCCCCGAGTTTCTTCTGTCGCGATGCCCAAGGTGCAAATTCCCAGCGCCAGCATGCCGAGTATGCCGAACGTGAGTTTGCCATCACTGCCCGCGAAATTGCCCAACTTGAACCCTTTTTTATCAAGCACCAGCAAGCAGGCGAGTCCCGATGATGCTTCACCAGGGCAGCTATCGCCAGAGCCAACAGATGGACTGGCTGAGCAGGGGGCTATGCCCCAGGCTGCTGTTGCAATCGATGCCGATGATACTGGTGAGAAGAAGGCTGAAAGATGAGTGGAGAGAAAACGATCCAAAAAGGAGCAGCCGTGGCGGTCAGGATACCCCTCCTTTGTGTTATGAGGAGCGTAGTGCGCCGCTAGGTTTTAGCTCGCCGTTGAGATGACTGGCAACTTCTACTTGCGGTTAGTTGTGTCCATCGTGCATTATCAACGTCGTGGGTCGTGGGGGAATATGGGGTTGGGGTTACAATGAGACTGGAGGCTTGTGATAACCGTAATTCGTGATGGATGAGAAATGGCTTTCTCGTGCTATTTTTCTTGTATCTCTTTATCGTTTAATATTCGTTCTCTCAACCTCCTCCAAAACTGTGTGTTGTCTTTGTGATATATCAGTGATTTGATGATCATGGTCCAAGTGAGCGGTTTTTGGGAGCCCTGAACCATTGCCTATCGTGCGCCTCACGTGTCCTAGTCGGTGACCTTCATCATCTCCCCCTCTCCTCCCCTCTTCCCGAGTAAGTACCACCAACGGCGATGATATTGAAACAATGGTTTGCCAAGAACCATCAAACACCGCGCATATGACCATCTGCACACAATGTGAGAGCAACCCATTTAAGTCGTCGGCTCTTCACTTGAAACATGTTTGGATGATTGGTTGATGCGTAGCGCCATTCCCTTTGGCAGGTCCAGAAGAGGAAGTTGATGAAGGTTGGTGTCGGCGCGATCCGGGGTTGGCCTTCCCCACGTGCTTTTCACGTCGTCTGGTATTCACTCAAGAGTTAGAAGGCATCTTGATAAGCTTGGAGCCCCGGACACTCAACCATGATATCCATGATATTACTCATATCCAGTGCTTGACTCCCCCAACACCGGCTATCTTACTGAGAGTCACGTTGTGATGAAGGCACAACCGCGCATGTGTCTGTGTCCACTGCCACAGGCGACTCTGTTGAGGAATGGACCGTTCATGATGGAGTGGACGACGTAATCGCCGCGACGCCAGAGCGGTTACTTCCGAGTTGCCTTCCAGATCTGGTAGTGTTCGGCGTTGTGATGTGTATACGCCGCGTGCGGAGGGAAGAGGGAACGAAGTCGTTAACGTTGTTGTTGGATGTGTATAAATAAGTGTAGATCCTCCGCGATGTCGTTGATATGTTACTGCCGTTCGGGACGCCGAATCTTTGCCTCATCCGAACTGGACGAGATAACTGAGCAGCTTCTGCAAACGCCTTGAAGATGAAGTTTGTCACGATTTTCTCTTTACTTGCCGCTGTTGTTTCAGCCGCCCCTGCGCCGCAGCCGACTCCTGTACGTAAAGCTCAAGCCAACTTCCAGTCTTTTGTTCTTCGATTCGACTCTTGTCCTCCGTTTGGAAATACTTGTTCGGTCGACTAACAGCACGCAGCCGGGCATCCCGAGTAGGTCGACTGCTCAGAGCTATCTCAATTCTCTGACAGTTGCTGCCTCGTACGACGATGGGAATTACAACCGCGACTTGTTCCCCCACTGGAACACTGTTAGCGGGACCTGTAATACTCGGTAAGTCACCCAGCTGTGAAAGTTGTCGGGTGATGATGCTGGCACGCTGTGCAATGAGAGTGGTGGAAGATGCGAGCCGCAGGTGTGCTCCACTTCTGCCTCGTGCAACTTTGGACGTCCTGCTTTCCATCTCCAGCGTCTTTGCGAAAGTGATGATCGCCACTCATGGTCGCTTTTGCGACACATCGCCTGTCTTGTTATTTGCACGATTAAAAGCTCTATGCTTCCATCCGACCTTCATAACTAACGATTGACCCAGCGAGTATGTCCTCAAGCGCGATGGCTCCAATGTCGTGACGAACTCGGCCTGCCAGGCTACTTCTGGCACATGGTACAGCCCGTATGACGGCGCTACGTGGACAGCAGCATCAGATATCGATATCGATCATATGGTCCCCTTGAAGAATGCTTGGATTGTAGGTCTCCAGCAACTTAGCAAGATTGGCGTCGTGCTGTGTCCCGGCTAGACGTTGGTGGCTAACGCATAGAGACAGTCTGGCGCCAACACCTGGTCGTCCTCGAAGCGGACCTCCTTTGCCAACGACATTAATAGCCCACAGCTCTGGGCTGTCACTGACAGTGTCAACCAGTCTAAGGGCGACAAGAGCCCTGACAAGTGGAAGCCTCCTCTCACCACGTTTTACTGCACCTATGCCAAGAGTTGGATCACGGTGAAGTACAACTATAATTTGACCATCACATCTGCAGAGAAGTCTGCTCTACAGAACATGATTAATACGTGCTAACGGGCTGAATGATGGGCGGCGTGGGTGCGATGTTAGGGAATGATGCTCGTGATGCGCTCAGAGTGCTGAGTCTGCTAGTGACGGGTCCGTCTGCGAAAGCGGACCAGTGTAGCGGGTTCCCACCCCGCTATGCAGGCTATGCATTGGTGGGGCACTGGAACCCACCTGAAGTACACTTCAAAATGTTAAGGATGTTTTTGCTTTTCATGAACACTCCAGTGAAATGCTGTTGCAGTTATGCCACATGTCTCATGTTTTTAATGACCCACTGCATCTATGCCTGCAAAGCCACTTCGATAGCCTCTATCACACAACGCTCGTCCAGAAGTCGAAGCTCCATAAAGCTAAGGCCATAGATGGGAGAGCTCAGTGGGCCCGACCCTCTGATCGGAGCTGGTCTCGCCTGCACCAAGCGTCCTCCGGGCTCGGGGCCAAGCCCTTATGGGAGCCAAAGCACCTAGAACCAGGGCGTGGCTCGGTCTCCCCTCTGTCTCCCCCCAGAAACAGTTGCCCTCCACAGATAAACCATTCCTTGAGAGATTTTTCGTCAATGCCCCTTGCGCTGGTTGGCTGAAGCCTCGAGCCACGGCGATGTCTTAGAGTACCATATGCGCTTCGACCACCCGCAGGATGCTGTCAAAAAGTGTCCCTGCGGGGCGGTGGTCTCCAGGGGACATTTCTTCTCCTGCCCTCTTATTTCTCTCGATAACCCGCACGCAGGAAGGATGGACCATAGGGCCTTCTAGTCCTCTAACTCTTCAAATCTAGAGTCTCCCGGGCCGGACACTGGGGGTAGCCTGCGAACTCTGCCCACTGACGGCTCTCCCTCTCTCCACATTCATTCTCTTCCCCCTGACCCCCCTTCGAACCCGAGGGCTGGACACGGCTCCCCGGAACTACTCTTCCTCCCCTCGACCATGTGACACAACAGCCCTTCAATATCTCACGTTGATTTTTTTCCCACGCGGGTTTTTCCTTCGGCGTCACCTGTAATCAATATATCTTCCCATTCTTAGTTCTCCCACTAACACTTGTTTCTTTAGTTCGATACCAACTTGGTTCTAGAGCTAATGGACCGCCTCCACCTTGACATTTTGCGCCACGCCGACTTCCTTCAACGCGTCCGCCACATTGTAAGATTCGTTTTAATCCTTGTGCTCTGCTCACACAATTGCCGCCATAACCGGCTGCAGCGTAAATGCGGTGCGAAGGAACTTAGATTTGTCAAGTTTTCACTACCGTAAGACTCAGAGAGGGTGATGAAACCAGATCACCTACTTGTCTCCGCCACAACCAGGCGTTGTTCTGCATGGCTCCTGCGGCTCAAGCCCATTGCCTCCATTAGTGAGGGAGACTGTCTGTCTGTTTCTGAGGGCTAGCTGGTACATACATGGTCTTGTGTACGACGGCTGCTACCCGGGCCGAACACGGTGTGACATTGCTTTTGCGCCCACAACCCATTTCAACAACTTACATGTCACAGATACAGTTTGAGGAACTACTGCTGTCTGGCCTTTTTGCACCATGGTTCCTTCGTGATACCCACGCTCTTAAAGATGCAACCAACGTACATGTGTATGGATTTTCCGTCTTGTCGTGCAGCTGCTTCAATTGCATCTGTTACGACTTGCGCGACTGTTATCAGGAGTTACCTCCAAGCCTTCGAGACGCTCTATCTCTTCAATGCTGCAGTCCTTGTCCTCCCTTACATCCGGTTTCCTGCTCCATCAGTCTTCCCTTATTGACCTGTCCTCTAACCCCTCTTAATTCGAGGCCTGCCACAGAATGTTCTTCAAGAACTCGAACATATACGGCATTTCGCCCTGGCGAGCACTGGATTCCTGGGAAGCGGCTCCTCTTCAGACACTACGTTACAGGAACTTGAACATCGTATCCCCAGCTTTGCTGTACTACAAGGCTTCTTCAAGCGATGGCTAAGGATTGATCTAGCCGCGTTTTGGCTGTTTTTGATCTGCTGGTTGCCGCATCAAGCGGCATTCACTGCCTGCAAGAGACAGGACATAAGATCTATTGGTAGATGGTTTGTTTTTTGACCTCTTCGGTTTCGATACCTGGTCATGATTATCTGAGTCGCGAGGTCTTGAATTGGTTGGGGGCTCATGTACTTGGGAAAAGGGGAAGTCGCATTCTCACTGCGAACTTGGAGACGATACGCAACGAGGCCTGGCACTGAAGGCGAGTTTCTCGGGAGCTAAATGATTTTTACCACGACAAACGTCCTTCTGTTCAGTATTTACCTACTTTTGGCCCAACCGTCCTTTACTGGAAGCGATCCATTTTCATGGTAAAGCATGTTATGACAGGGAGTTCTCATCACAACAGATCCTGGTCTCACAGGACCCCGGAGGAGTATGCAGGGGCGCCGGAAGGTGAAGAGCCCCTGGTCATACTTCGCTTGGGTCGATCTGTCGAGCCAATTAAGCGATCTCTCCAAAAATGTCGTGATTTTGCAGACAAGCAGAGAGTGCCGTACGCCACGATGCGTATCTGCAAGCGCTCGTATGATGAGACCTGGGATACGTCCATCTTGAAACCGTTGCGCCCGCTTGAAACTGTCCACTTTGATGAGGATATACAGACCTCTTTTAGTAGCAAATATTACCAATTATCTGGACGTTAACACTCGAAAGTTCTACCATCAACGAGGCATCCCGTACAGGAGAGAATTCCTTTAAGAACCTCCCGGCACGGGCAAGACATCGCTCTCACTTGCCTTGGCTGGGAGGTTTGGATTAGATTGTATCTTTTACACATCCTGATTGTTCGAGGCGATAATGCCCTTGAAAAGCTCTTTACTGCTCTTCCTCGTTTTGCCCTTCTTGGGGACATCGATGCTGTAGGGATTAAGAATCGTGGGAAGGACAACGACAGTGATCACGAGGACGACATTTCTGACGATCGGAGATCCTCCAGCGTTACCCTTTCGGGATTACTCAATGTTCTGGATGGGATTGCCTCATAAGAAGGAAGGATCGTCCTGATGACCTCCAACTTTATCGATCGGCTAGACAAGGCTTTGATCCGGCCCGGTTGAGTGGACAACATGATCTTTCTTGGTCACATCTCCCAGCGCAGCAGTGAGCTCATGTTCCTGCGCATGCCTGGTCCCGATCAAGAAGCAGCGAGTCCTGCCAGTTCCATCAACATCCCGGCAGAAGAGTTAGAGCAACTTGCCCAGGAGTTCAGCCAACACATCCCTCCACAGACATTCACCCATGCTCAGTTACAAGGCTACCTACTCAACTGCCGAGACTCGCCGCGAGAGGTACTGAAGAATATCGAATCTTGGGTCAAGGAGGAAGTAACCCTGATAGAAGCCGCCAAGGAGAAAGAGAAGAGGCGCTCTGAGCAGCGCAATTAGAAGCGGAGGGAGAAGCGGCTGAAGCGAATTGTGCAGATTGCCGGTGAGCCACCTTGCCGAACGGTTAAGTACTCAGATTTGTCCAGACCTCCCACTTAGATCAAAAGTAGGGAGCAAATACTTAAAGCGCATGACCCTTTGTCGAGGCCATACAGCTTCTCTGTCCCTGGAGTAGTTTATCCAGGGATATCCAAAATGACCACAACCGCAGGACCTGATCGTACAAAGCACAACACCCTGAAAAACAACAACATGCAAGATCAGGACCTTGGGTTCCTTTCCCTACATCCACGCTCGGTCCCTCGAGCCTCTCATGGAACCACCACTCGAAACTTCACATCAGTCTCTTACAATTCATGATCCCACATCTGCCGTGATACGGTGACATCACGTCTACGAAAGCGTGTAGTTGCACGTGGGATAGACACTTGACCACGGGACGAAGGTTTTGCCACTTGCCACGCCCAGGGAGGAAGGGTATTTATTCTTGCCGACCCTTTGCAAAATGCTATCGATATCGAGCTGTTGGTTTTAATCTCATATTTTTCATTTTTTTTCGGTTTAATTTGGCCTTGTGTTTCGCTATTGAATTTTCTTTTTTCGCTTCTAACCCTTCCGACGTAATCATTTTATAGAAGTTAACCTTGTTTACGAGGTGCTCACTCGTACCGACCCATGGTACCCTAAAGAGCTGATTTATCTTCCTGCCCCCACATAAGGGCGGGCTGACGGCCCCGTCCGCATCCGCATGCGGACGACATGATGTACTGACATGAACTGACTGCATAAAGCTTGTGCAATTGATCTAGTGCAAGTCTATGGCCATCGGTCAGCGGTAGGTGTGATACTGGTGGTATGGTCGCTGATGCAAACAGGGTGTTTTACAGGATCTAAGAGTTCCAAGACGACCTCGTTAGCTTGCGTCTAATTCCGAGATTACTAAACGGTGACCTGTGTATCGTGGTCCATGAAAAGTTCTTGCGGTTCCAGTGCATTTGTTCGTTTCCCGGTTGATGTGAGGTTGTTCCGTGCTATTTCGCCATTACCACATTTTAATCACAATCCGCGGTGTCAGCAATTCGCAGTCGCCATTGCGGTTAGATAATTGCTATAAGTTTTTCGATGTTGCGACCACCTTCCCTAGTCGTCTGACGACACATCGTTAGAATCATCACTCGCCGTGCATGTTTCACTATTTTTAACTGAGCACTTCAATTTCGATCCTCTTGTCATCAAGTTGCTATAAACTGTCGCCTTACACACCTCGTTTACACTGTCAAGTCCAAAAATCTCATGCGTAGAATAACTCGTCAGGGGCGATCGCCGGCGAGCTAAGCACACTAAAAACATCCATTCGATTATAAATATTTGGCTCGAGCTATTTGGCATTACAGCAACGCAAGTACGCCCAACTCCTGAGATCCTGAACACATTCTCAGTGCCTTTCAACACGCTATCCCTAGGACAGACTTCATACTAACCCATTTTCGCACGGGGACGAGCTACACACGCACACACGAAAGTCCCTGAAGAAAGTTGTGATGCAATTCCTCGATACTTTCTTCCAGACTAGTAAACGAGCCACCGTCGTTGCGAAGATGATTTATCCCTGACGGTTGAGCCCATACCCGCTACGAGCGAACAACCTCTCGATTTGAGAGGAGTGCTGCTGCGGTTATTGCAACGGCAAAGAATTGCATGTACCAGAGCCCCAACTGGGCCAGACGACCTAGGCGATGAGGGCACATCGCATCCCTGAATCCGTAACCATCGACACATCCAAGGATATGGAAGACAATTCTGCGAGAATGGGCGAATGGATGCTTCTGTGTTCTGTCACTCCAATTTAGATGAATCTGGGTGCGAGATGTATCTTCAGCTTCTCAAGACTCGACTGTCAGTACCTTGCTTAGAGTCTCCGGAGGCTACTCTGAAACTAGCAAGCAGGTTGAGGCGATGAGGTGATTTTGAGGTGAATGAGCCAGAATGAAGTTGAACATCGGGCCAAGGCTGACAGTTCCCAAGTCGGCTGGATGTGCGACCAGTATGGACGAGGGGGAGTGAGATTTGAAATCCAAGCAAGCGTGCATACGAAAGCCCTGACGGAATCGTGGTGATTTAAAAGAAACTCGTACTCTGAGGGAGAGCTGAAATGGGCCTCTCCGTGATAGGAGAGCCTAGAAGATTATTCTCGAGAGTTCGTGGGGTTTAGCGTGCCTTGTGTTCGGCTCGCTTCAACCCACTTTGCCACGCCGAAAACGTGGATTTCTCAGCGATCAGCGGTCGGCGGCGGTAAGCCCGCTCGTTTGCTAGCTTCCAACCTCTTCTGCAAGTCTTCCAACGTCACATGGGTTCGGATCCGGTGCGTCTTCGATCACCTTAAACGGTGACACTCACGAGGTGACAGCATTGCGCACGCGTGCCGTGAATCCATCTTCAGCCGCATGACTTCTTCACCCGCCGCACGAGCCGCCGAAGCCCGAGAAGGAGACCAAGGGACTAATCGATTGCTCCTGCCACTTCGTATCAAGAGGAGTCCACAGCTGGCAAAGCGGGGACCGCCGTTGTTACCGCAGTGAGAGGGAAATGCTGGCGTTACTACGACGCCATCGACCACCTGGTGTTCAATGGGTCAGTGAGAGGGGGGCATTGGTGGAGGAAAGTTGGGTGAATGAATGGAAAGAGGCGATAGAGATGAGGATTAGTGCGGTGACGTAAGTACTGGAGTGTTTGGTAGCCTCTGTGCAGTAGGGAGGAACATATGAACATGGATCATGATTCACACCACAACCACTTGACAATTACACCACTTAAACAAAATTTTTACTAGTCTATACGCTAATCGTTCTAAACACGCTAAACTCCTCTCCAGTGGCAACCAACACACCCGGTATTTGCGGATGCCAGTGCACCTCTTTGGCTAGATTCTGGTAGTGCACGAACAGAAGCTGTGGCGGTACGTCTTGCACACCGCCTGTGTCTTTGCTCTCCTCGTCGTCTAACTCGACCGACAA
>Ga0065720_1019732_pt1 | contig 20781 bp, 15 predicted proteins | sample Thericmetagenome_FD_59107 | JGI IMG/M metagenome (GOLD analysis project Ga0065720, IMG submission 59107) | Thermophilic microbial communities from the Joint Bioenergy Institute, California, USA of rice/straw/compost enrichment - eDNA_2 v2... | ecosystem: Engineered > Solid waste > Grass >...
CGTTTGCTTCTTCTTCGTACGACTCGTCCAACGAAGCTTCCTCCCGCCGCCCTACTCTGCCAGAAGCACCATCATCCGAAGGGCACATGAGTTCAGGTTCGTCATCAAAGGTTTCCTCACCTTCGGCATGTTTATAAAAGAAACCTTCCGATCCATGATCTGCCAAGGCTAGGCCATCAGAACCTTCCAGTTGGTTTGGGCGCTCCTCTGGAATAGGAGATCCCTGATCTGGCCAACATAGATTTGGCCCTTCACTCAGAATGAGGCTTTGATTGAAAGGAGGATTCTCCGCAACGGGATCGTCGAAGTCAACGTCCATTGATGGATGAGGCTTTTGTTCAACATCGGCCACTTCCTCCGCAGGTGGATCGTCAGTTGGTGGTTCCTCCTTCTCAATGGGCTGGATACACTTGAACTGTTCCTTGACCATTCTTTTCCGCTGCTCTGGCCATCTATCAAGAGATCCGGGCTCTTCAACGAAAAGCTCGAAATCTCCGGGCATCGAGTCAATAGATGTGTCTTCGTCACACGAAGGCAAGTCCTGTTGCGCTAAGTCATCGATGCGAACTGCGTCGTCGGAAGGCAACGATTGGTCATCACAATTCTCGGCCCTTTCGAACTGCTCGTCTGCAGTTGGCAAAGAGTCTGCTCTGGCCTGCTCGAAGTCAACTACCCCACCCGTCTCCTCCTCAGTGTGACCATCGATGAGATCATCCGTTTTGTATTCCTCATAAAGCTCAGCACCTCTACGCTGGCTGTGTGGAAACTCTCCTTCGGAACCCCGACCCTCAGAAAATTCTGTGTAGAAATTGTCGAATTCGGGGTCAGTAACTACCGGAGATTCTCTTCCCTGGATGCCTTCGTTCTCGTTCGGAGCCTCATCTTCATAAGAGGGGCCAGCCTCATTGATATCACTGTCACCGGGAAGAGAAGCTTCCGGCTTTGGCTTGCCCTCATCCTCAGCGCTTTGTTCGGCTCGATTAGTGGGGCAAACTTCTTCTGGGCTGTCTTTGGCAGCAGACTCTCCTTCTGATTCAACATCCTCCTCGAAACCTGGCGCAGTTAGAGCGTTTGGGCTAGCTTCATTTGCAGGAAAAGCGACCTCTTGGGTGGATTCGTCCAGCTTAGGTAGAACGTCGCCCTGTGGTCCAGCTCGTGCATCGACAGGAAAACTACTTTCTCCCTCAGATATGGCTTCATCCACATGTGAAATACCACCCTCTAAGGGAGCTTCGTCATGGTGAGCACGTTCCTCGTCCGACGCAATTTCGTCCTCTGCTATAAACTCATCATCCAATCTTCCCATCAGTTCGCCTTCTCGATGCGTCTCATTGTCCACCGGAGGGTCGCAGCCGTTTGATCCTTCACCTTCCATGTTTGGTTCACAGAGCGTGAAAACGTCCTCCTCAAGGACCCGGGTATCAGGAAGAGGTTTGCGTTCCAACCACGTTTCGTTTTGCGGGGAAGAGGTATTATCGACCACAGCATCGTCTTCGAGAGGTTTGTAAGGCTCTAGTCCATCTTGCTCTACTAAGGCTGGTTCTGCCTGGATGATGCCTTCTTCCGGTCTGGCAGCCAGATGGCCCATGTTTCTATCCCATATTTCATCCATATTAGTAACATTCCCCTCCTCTGGAAGATCGCGGTCGACAATCTGTTCCTCTTCTAGGAGAGGCTCTTCTCTCATTTTCCTTTCTTCGGCAAACCCATCGTCTGGGAAAATGTCTGCTGGAACGTCATTTTCGTCAAGATACTCAACTTCCCTGGGGCTACCTTCTTCTGGAACACCCTCCTCCAAGAAGTCTTCCTGAGGGAACTCCTCTCCAGTCAGCCCTCTCTCTTGAGAGACCTCCTCACCAATAATTTCCTCTCCGTCAAAATTATCATCACCAGGGACCTGCTCCTCCAGGGGAGCTTCCTCATCCACGATCTCTCCTTCTTCAGGGGAGGCAGCGTCGAGGACCTGTTCATCCTGGGGTAACTCTTCCCCAACACCTTCATTTTCTTCGAGAGGAGCGTCATATATGACCTCGCCCTCCTCTTCAATCACCTCCTGACCAACGAACTCGCCTTGTCCTGTAGGAACTTCGCCGAAGATTTCTTCTTCCCGAGGCAACTCTTCGTCAAGGATCCCCCTTTCTCCAGGAGAGCCTTCATCAAAAACCTCTTCCTCCAGAAGCAGGCCATCCTCCATCAGTTCTCCGTTCTCCGACAAGTCTTGTTCCTCCACCTGTGCAGAGTCAACGCCACGGTCCACGTCTTCATGTTCGAGTAACTCATCCTCAGCAAGTTCTGGCTGAAGAAGTTCCTCAATTTGTTCCGCGAGCTCGTTCATCAATGGTTCAACTTCCACATCAGGAATTTCCTCCCCCTCGAGTAGGTTCTTCTCCCCTTCTGGCAGGGTCTCCCCAATCGAATCGTTAGATTGCATTTCATAAAGCGGTTCCAGTTCAATGACATCCTCTTCGGCAGGGTTGCCATTACAGGCGTTCTGCCCGGGATTGTAATCCGCGATTTGGTCATTATTGATGAACCCTTCATTTTCAAGGACAATTTCCTCTTCTCCTTCCCCATCATCGAACATATCACCGGGATCTCCAGTCAGTCCTTCATCTTGTTCCATGTCCCTCTCGGCTTCTTCATTAAATTGTTCTTCGTGAATGTTCCGTTCGGTGCCGCAGCCATCAGGATTGACTTCTTCTAGGCACTCATCCGCATCTTTCTCACCTAGCTGAACATTGAAAAACTCTTCTTCCAGGATTGCAGCAGGGTCTAATTCTTGGCCTTGGCCCTCTGGTAAGGTAGCCTCAATCTCGGCTTCACTTTTCTCAGCACTTTCCTCGCAATTGGTTTTACTTGAGAATGGGACATCGTCATCCTCATCTCTCTCATCCCACAACATGTCATGGGTCATGCCAGGGGGGTTGAAAGGAGCTGCTGCGTCTGTGGCGAGGACAGCGTAGATGTTATGCACCACTGTATAATGAGTATGGTCAACAAACCACTCCTCTCCAGAGCCGTCTCCCTCTTTGCAGTCCCTTTCTTCGGATTGCTGGTCATAAACGCTATGTGCATCATAATACGAGCCAATATCAACGGTCTGGTGGTCATCTTCTGGAATTTGAAGCCGATCTTTTTCCTGGCCGTAAATGCTTTGTCCTTCGGGGTCTTCATCTTGGTAATCCGCGATGGTAAAAACTGCAGAGTTAGAAGTCTGATTATCAATAGTTAGCATGTGGCCTTCAAAAGAGGGAGGACCCAGCCGTTCCTTGGGTCCAGGCCTGTCGTGGTCGTCTACAGCATACGGCGTCAGGCCAGAAGACAGTGGGGGAAGAGAGACATTGTCGTCTGTCTGAACGACCAGTGTCGGAATAACGAAACTCTTCTTTTCCACATGTGGTTTGGATAACCCTTCTTTCGCAATGCATGGGTTCTCTCTCCTCTTCCTCCCGTTCTTCCTTGTCGAGTAACAGTTCTCCTTAGAGTGGTCCGCGGGCGCAAAGTTGCGATGCCATTCGAGGCTCCAATGCCACGGACCTCCCTTTGCCACCACCCTCCCGTTCCAAGTCCCTAGGTATATCCAAAACGGACTGATAACCCAGTGATCCTCACTGAACCGGGTCTGACAGTTCTGGCATCGGGTCTCGTCCAGATAATCAGCAAATTTTGGAGCAAGAAAGCCATTAAAAGGACCTTCGTTCCCAAAGCTGTTAAGATTCTCGCACTCATTGCACCGCCAAAACTCAGGAGTCTGATCAAATTCGCCGACGACACGGCCCTCGATTGTGGCAATCTCCCGACATCCCGAAGAATCCACAATCAAGCATGTAGAGCACCCATTGAAAGGATGCTCGCACTCCTCGCATGCATCAAGCCGCTTGAACAGGCTGCATGTCGCCCAGCACTGGCAGCACTTGCGGCGTCCCGGGATCCCAATCCGCTCCTCCTCCGTGAAGTCTTCCGGTTGTTTGGCCACCGGCAGTGTCAGTTGCCCACGTACCAACGTTACGCCGGGCGCTTCTTCGATCGAAACATTTTCGTGACGTCCGCAGGGCCAGACATACTCGAGTAAATGGCTTGGATAATTAGTGGGATCGATCATGCTGCAATAAATGAGCAAGTTCGCGGCTGCCAGCTCCACGTTCACGTACTGTGATGACGCGTTGGAACAGATACGCTCTAAGGTGATCTAGAGGTGATATGATAATGTCATCAAACCGTCTAACAAACAGCACATCCTCTGTAGAAAAGACGTAGTCAACATATTCCAACAGCGAACATGATACGTTGTGAGGAGTGACAATTGATGTTGCGATTATGATCTTGATCAAGGAGGTCGCCCGAAAGGGCGCTCGAGCCCAACTGATGGGCGTCTTTCATGGTTGAAACCATCTAAAAACTCCTTCCTGGCCTTGAGGAGTTAGGAGGGAGATGACCAGGCTGGCTCATAGCCCAGAGTTTGCGGCCGTCAGAATGTTGTTGGCCTGTTGGCGAACGTAAGCATAACCTAACCCTTTTCTGGTCGGCTGTTTTGAATTAACTGTAATCTATTCTCTAAGGATAATAGCAAAATACCCGCGGCTCATGTTGTCGGCTGTCGGTCACCGTCACTGCGCCCTTACACATCCAATGTGGTTGTAAAGGGAAGAACGTAAGCATCTATCCAAAAGCATCTGGCCTCATGACTCTGATGTCCCTTTGCGAGTGGCGAGATTTGAGGGTGTAGATGCGTGGCAGGCTTGTTGGCAGCCAGCACATGACGCAAGACACGCGTCATGTCGATGGTGCCAACCGCGCCAGGCGATTCTAATATGTGATTAGTGGAAAGGGCCATTCACTAAACCTTGCTGGTCTGGTATCTGCCTTCACAAACGAAGGGTATACAGTAAGCCTCAGGCAGCTCAAGAAGTGTGTGAAACTATCAAGTGAAGCTGTGTTTCGACGTTGGAACTTGGGTATGACTTCCTGCTCCCACCGATCCCTTTCTGCATCAGCATGGCATCGTGTGTCTTGGCCAACAAGAAAGCGCCGCGTCGATGTCAGCATCCTTAAATCGCGACTTCATATTACGATCCACATCAGCAAATGCATTCTTCTGAGTACTTTCTTCCCACCGCTCCTCACTTGTTAGTGGAGGTAATTTACCTCGATGACACATTCCATACAGTCCACACACAATTCGTCACAAAGTTCCTCGCAAGGGATAATTCCAGATCTGCACAAACCCGTGCAGGCGGTTAGGGGACTGGTTGCTGCCAACAGTCCCGCCTTGTCCTTTGTGTTAATCAGTGACAGGTGCATTTAGCGGTGGTGCTGGCAAATGTTGCTGGTTGTCCATGTTCCTCTCGTAAGACTCGGTGAGTAGGTAGAAATTCCAGAACGAAGTAGTATGACTGAAACCATGGAGTACGGCTGGCAGTACCTGGGCTGATAGCATTGGCAAAACGTCGTTTAATGTGCAGGTACAGTAGACGCCGGGTGGATGCCAATTCGATGGACAAGTCTTTTGGGCAGTATGGGACATACAGGTAACCATTGCCCGGTTAGCTCAATCGGTAGAGCGTGAGACTCTTAGTGATTCTCCGTAAATCTCAAGGTTGCGGGTTCGACCCCCGCATCGGGCTCAATTCCCGAAACAGTGCTTCCTCTTTTTGTTTGAGTAACTTCCATAAGTTACTCCACGTTTAGGTCCATTTGCCAATGAGAACGTGCCGTTGAGGTCATGGACCACGCTTCAAAAACCAGAGCCTCAAGAGAGGGTTGTCGATGTTGCGTTTCTCCAAAAAACCGTTGTGAGTAGGGCCAATCTCTATAACAGTAAACCGTTTAAAGCATGTGGAATCAGAGTCCCAAACGAGGATCACTGGCATAGAACTTTTGACTGCAAGCGAAGGCCACGTCGGCGATTTAGCATAGGCCCGGATTGAGAGCAATGGACCAACAGCATCCAAACACGAACATAAGCTACATCTCTCATACGTCACGCCGGTCTCCGATCATCCAAGGAATAAGTATGTGCAACAGGTTGGTCAGTCTCCATGCAGTACAGTGTGCTAGCGCTACTCGCGCTGTGTTGCTAATACGTTTATGGTAAGAGCTTGTGCACACGCGTCTTCCTCTACATGCAGGCCCTTTGGGGGGTTTGAGCTAATACTTACATTTGCTATCTATAACTTAGGCAGTCTGCTCTTGCTTTTAAGTGATCTATCCTAAAGCTCCTTCTACATCTTTGGGTTTTTTACCATAGACCGGTGTTCCATGTATAAAGCTGATTCTCTCAGTGACTAACAAGCGAGGGTTTCTGCGCTTAATTCGTGAATTTTTTCAATTGCACCCACCCCCCCAACCCCCATCATGTGAAGTACACTATATGCAACACAGCACGGGACCAAGACAGGTCCTAAGTCTAATTCCCATGTTTAATATCAGCAGCCCTTCACCTGATCTTGGCATTCTGGTGGGGCAGCCGCCCACAGGGCCCCTTCCGTTTATATAATTCGTTTATTTATTCCTCGGCACCATAGAACATCTGCCCGCCACACAGGCAGTGCTGCTGTTGTGTACGAGTTGGTCGCCGATAGCTCACTCTTGGTTTGTTTTTATCCGGGAGGTCGAGGCACTCCCATTCCCCGAAACGTCATGGGACAATCGGGTATCGCATCATATGGTCAAATGAAGGCATTGTCTCGTGAGAAAGGCTGGAAGATTTGATGCATAAGGAATCTAAGGCAGATCGAGAATAGACATTCCCGGACCGCATATTGCAAAGCAGATATCTGAAACTTGAAAATTGAAACCTGTAAACGCCAATCATTTTGCAGTAATTGGCCGTTCCATAGCCCAGAACAATATAGTATGACCGTTCTTGGCGATCCTGCCAGTAGCCCTGTATGTTTGGCCTTTCTTTGGCTAGCTTCAGATGACGCCTTCATGGGACTCAAGCAAGACTTGTTGCTGACAGAATACCTGCAGGTTATTCTTGTCCGGTCAAGTGGGCTCCTTCCAGCCCCTCGAGAACAGGCCACACGATGTTATGTGGCGGCCCTAAGCACCACCCTACTGTGCCGCAAACTTCCACGGGTCTTTTGCCCCGCCTGCCATTTCTCCAACAGCTTTGTTTGTTTATCTCGTTGTACCTCTGAGCTTCCTTTTCTCCGCCTACTTTTGAAATTATTGCGAGACCTGACCACGAAGTAGCCAGTTAAATATCAACTGAACCACAACCACTAGTTCGGTACCCGCTGGAACCAAGCTGTTACATCCACAAATTCACTAGTTTGAAGTTCTTTCCAAGCGGAACACAGTTCTGATTTTTTTTTCACAGACTATGCGCCCTGAAGATAGCAAACTACCTCCGCACTGGTTCAGTCGAATCGAGCATCTCAGCAGTTTGATATGCTGTTATCCGAGCCTTAAATCCAAGACATTGAAGCGATGGAAGCAACAGGACCTCCCTGTCATTGAGTACATTGATGCTTTTGGGCTAGACAAGGACATATTGACGACGTACCTAACGTTGAGGTTTGACGACAAGTGGGCAATAGACCGCATGGTATGTTTGTATCTATGAAAATACTCAAGCTCTCAGTAGATCTGTTATATTGATACTGGAGCAAAGCTAATCTATGTTCTCGTAGACTGTTTACAACCAGGAATACGTTTTGCTCCTTCCCAGAATACTGAAAGAGGTAATGCCACGAGGTGGCCACTATGAACTTTTATGTCCCCTGTTTGGATGCCTAACACAACAATAGGAAGAACGACAAGCCATCGATTTTCTTAAAGGCTGTCTGGAAAACTGTGAAGCTTACAGCAGGAAGCTCAATGAAAGAAAAATTCGAACTACTCTCAAGATCCTTGCTTGCTTGGTTGAGTGGTGTCTTAGTGATATCGGATTATACATTGCTGGACTAGACAATAAACTGGAGCATCTGGTAAGCCGCACTTGACCTCTTTTCATTCATTACAAAAAAAATCCTCGCCATTGACTCAACAGACCAATTGTGTGCGGGACCAACAGCAACTTCCAGGACTGGAACTGCTAGAAGAACACTTCAAACAGTTCAATCTATGCTTAGAAAGTCTGAACGAATGTAGAGCTGCTTTGGAAACCAACATACGCGTGTGGACAGCAATGTCCAACTTCTACTCTGGGTTGGTATCCAATAAGCTGGCGTCCGACGTACGAAAGCCTGCATGTTGGAAGGTTCAGGAAGCAAGCTTCAAGGAATACATTCGCCAATTCGTTGCTAAGATGAGAGAGTCCCAAAAACTAGCCCAGGATATGCTGCGCATGATCGACATGATGATAAAGATAGGGAGCTGGCGTGAAGACACGGTAGGTCGAGGATTATCTACAACAGCACAAATCACGGCTCGGTCTTTCCCCCAATTTGTTAACAGCATGACTGCTTACATCAGATCCAACGAATTGTGCAAAATCGGAACGAGAAAATAATGACGAGATTGACTCATCTAGCTAGCAAGGATGCTGCTACGATACGTGTCTTTGCTAATGTTACTTTGGTATTGCTGCCTATTATTGTGGTATCGGTAAGTTGTAATACTTTCCACTTACTCCTTGGAAGGCCACGGCACGCTCCATTATTAGAAGGCTAAGAGCAAAAACACATCGCCTAACATATTGCTAAGCTTTTCTTTTACGCTTCCATCCAACAAGGCTTCTTAAATGAACTTTTCAGTACAGGATTATGAAATAGACAAATTATAAGAAATGATGAATCATTTTTAACAGACAATCTTTACAACGGAAATTGTAAAGTTTCGCCATGAATTCGATAGTTCAGAAACTATTGGTACGGGATCGAGGCAGGACAAATTCAGCCTGCAGGCATTTGCATGGTGGTCTGATTCATCAGGAGTGGCTACAGTAGCCATTATGCTTTGGACATGGTGGCGAAGAAGGAGGGTGCTAGCTAGGCTTAAGTCTGGACAAAGCCAAGAGCAACGTAGTGATAGCAGTGAAAGGATGGCATAAAATGAGAGGTATTTTGGTACCGTGCCTTGCTTTGCTATTTATGTCCCTCTTTCAGTCATCTAGCAATGCAGTTTGGTTGGAAACCTTGATGGATATGCCTATTCCGCGTAGATTGGATTCAGATGTGGTGTTTGGTTCCCGCGGATATCTTAACTTTTGTGTAAAGTTTTTTAGGTGCTCCTCTTAGTACAAACTCTTTGTTGTTAGGGGGTGCGCATCAATCGAAATTGCAAGGTCATGCGTGAGGGAGAGTGGAGAGAGTGTTGAGCTTGTCCAGTTTGATGGTCCAAGACTGGGCAGCAGGCTTCAGGTGATGACTCTCTGCTCTCGATAGCTGACAGCGAGGCTTAGAACTGACCTATGGAAGCTTGCTATTTTATGGCGATAGTTTGAAAAGTGGCAAAACTGGGCGGATGGAATCATGGTTGGCAGCTAGATGAGGAGAGATGGATGTCTGCCTTGGCAAGGTTAACCGTATCAGGTATCAAGGTGGGGTTCGCCGATACTTAGACGGTTAAACACATGTGGCACAGCGCGTTGTGGTTTCGAGAATGTAACGCAGGTTCGAATGTCATGCCAGTTTTTACCCAACCCCAAGCAGCCACGCATGGAGGGGAAGGGATCTGATGCAACCTGGCAAGACAAACCTGAAGTGGCGGAGAAATCATTGCTCTGCCACACCAGCTGCACTCGGTTGCATGGGTTAGTTTGGCTGCACGATACAGGGGTGCTGCCTTTTTTGTTCTCCAGCAATTTTACCAGCCTCACAACCTTGTTCTTGGTTAAAGTACATGCTACATATATGCTTACATGGAGGGTTGAGACTGGACAAAGATCGTCTCCACCAAAACCTGCAGATCTCATTTGTTTGCAGCTGAAATCTCCCTTTCATCATCCTAAGGTACGAGGTCGCTGCCCATTCCGATTAGAAATATTTTGACTGAAGAAAAAGACATGGATTATTGAAGAATTTTTTCTCAAACCAGTGGTCAGATAAGAGCTCGTTGAGTGGCATCATTCGGGAGAGGTGCCCGAGCCGTGAGGGCAGTGTTGCTTGGGGGGCGTCTGATTTTCAGTACTAGGATCGCAAGTTTAATAATATGATTGAACCGGGTGAAGCAGAGATTAAGTCGGCTCCGCATATTTTTTTGGACAACGCCCCCCTCCTGTCCTGCATCAAGATCGGGATACCCATCTGGACTCGTGCTTCATCATCATGAAGTGCCATTCTCATTTCACTTCAAGTTCCACTTAACCTTTTCCTGCAAGATGGAAGCAGCAGTCGATGTACACAGGCGACCTGTCATCCCGAATAGATGGTGGAACCGGCTTTTCAGACCGAGAAACGACGTCCGAGAACTGTCAAGCTCTTTTCACCCTTCTGCCGGCGTCCGTCAATGCCTTTCGGCACATGGCCTTGATGCAAATATTTTGAAGAAATTTTTGGAAATCGAGTTTGGTCGAGATCAATTCTGTATGGAGCAAATGGTATTGGTTTCCATACCTACAAATGACAAAGTCTTATCAGAAAACGCACTATACTGACACCATATTGCTACAGACAGTTTTCAATGAAGACTATGTTCTCTTGTTGCCACGGGAACTCACACCGGTAAGCACCCGCTTGGCCTGAAAACCAATCCGTAGTGCACTAAATGAGAGCAGGTACTGACCAGCGAGAATTAATAGGAGCAAAGAGAGCTGATTGATGTACACCTGTACGGTGATGTACTGAGAGCCCAGAAGTTTTTGAATAAGCGTGAACGTAAAAAGCAAATGCATACAAAGCCAAAACGCAATACACGCTAAGTGGCAGAATGAGATATCAAATTACAAAACAGGGTGAGAAAGGGAGATGATTGATTTTGAATATCGTTCATGTGTTGGCGTTATAGCAATATGACTTGATCGGACTGTCGGCAATGGGATATGGACAAACCTATGGCTTGTTAAAGGCTTGTTTTTGAAAGCAACCTTATAGAGATCCTAATCAATAGCCAATGCATAACACTAACCATGTATCCATTCAACTCTATTTTTCGAGAGGTCCTACCGCTGGAGGTGCTAGTCTTGCCCACGGCAACGGCGGGCAATAGCTACCTAACTACTTTAAATATATGTGCCGCCGGAGAAAAAGCCCGGACCGGGGCAAAACCGGCGTGAGTAGGGGGAAACACCGGGCGGATTGCGTAGCGTGTGTCGGGTGGGGGATCACTCTTAGTGCCGCATTTATGACCTTGATAAGAGACGGCCAGGCCGATGTGAGCCTGAACGGGACCAGGCGGCCGAACCCGGCCCTGGTTGGGCCTGCGTTAAGTTAGGCCATGCTGTACAGGAGGGAGGGGGCAATGACCGCGTTGAACATGTTTAGGCCAGCTAGCGGGGGAAAGTCCCGAAGCCTCGTGTTGAACAGACGCTTAATCAGACCCACAATCAAGGCAGTCGCCGACGCTCTGGCAGCTGCTTGGGTTGCAGGGCTGAGCTTAGAGTCCATCGAAACCCCTGGCGACTTATTGGACTTGCCGGGGGAGAAGAACGCCACGCAAGTCGAGATTCTCGTGGGGTCAAGCCTGTTTCACTTGCTTCGGCCCCCCAGGGGGAATGTAGAGGACCTCCATCTTGCCTGGGTCAATCCTGAGGCCAAGTCCGCGGGCCTTGCAGCACAGTCGACTGATCTTGAGGGAAGCGTGTTAGGCCAGCTGCACAGGGTGCTTACTTCACAACAATTGGGCGCGGTCGTAACCATGTATCACTTCAGTCATTTGATGCAGGATTTTTTTGCTGGGCATATGGCATTTGCTATTAATTGTTGATGCTCCGGGCTCTGTCAACATCTTGATCACACCAGGAAAGAATAAACAGAAATAGGAAATGCTGTGAGTGTGACCAGAGTCATGTCATAATGAAATGTGGCCACGATGAGACAAACACAGCAGTCGATATTCTCGGTTAGCGGGCTGTGCTGCCATGCGACCTCTTGGTTAGCTTATTCCCAGATGCATAAGGCTATGCAAAGTTATGGACTGAATCTTAACACCATTCGCGAAAACCTTGTCGGCCTGTCCCAAATAGTAGGTACATAAGACCTGATGGCATGTAGGGGTTTGGCTACAGCCTTGTTCAAGGTCCAAAAGCTGATCAATTGCAAGCAACAACGTAAACACCCATCTTAATGATATTCTTAATAACATTGGCCCATTATCAGACGAATGGCGCCAAATATGGTCTACGAGGGTGCTCAGGTTTTCTTTTCCTTTATCCCATTCCAGAACGAAATATACGCTCCCCACGTGCTCCCCGTTCTGTTCCTTAGAAATGCCACGCACAGTGTTGCCTCTTAAATTGCTAGCTAGTATCTGCCTTTCCACACTTCAATTCCGGCTTTCTTAGCTTTTATACGTGCATTGATTGCGTGCACGAATTTGTCTGGGCATGCACAGGGCCTCAGAATCACAGGAAGCTCAGTATAGTATTGAACTCAAGAGTTCTCTAAGCCGCGTCATTTGAGTGAGATTTTGGTACGTTATTGCAAGGTCAGCGCACGCTGAAGAATGCCTTGGACTCAGGAACAACTCGAAGCTTTCAGGTTCTTCTTGATCGCCGTACGTGATCACTGGGAACTTGAACAGCAACCAGACAATTTTCTTCGACACTGTGAGATTAATAGGTTTATTGGACACTACAAATGCCACTTTCAGGCAGCAAGGGATCAGATCTTGCTCAAAAAATCCACCGACAGCATTCGACTGCGGATATATGACTTTGGAGCACAGCAAACATGGTTTGCGGGTCTTTCAAGCAGGGGAATTCCGGTCAAAATGGCACCCTTGAATGAACTCGATGCCATCTGCGACTCGGAGGAATGGGATACAGTCATCAAAAGGTCTACCACGAGCGACGACACCTTCTATCTACAGATCACTAGTGAGAAGGTACTTGAAGAACTCATATTTGGCATATCCACGAAGTCTTTCCAGCAGTCGACCGCCACGAATCACGTTGATACGCTTCCGATGGACACCGCAGAACAGCCACGGCAGCAACAATACTTATATAATGACTCCGAGTTTCTTACACCAATGGCTGATCCAGTTTGCCGATTAATGTATGCGGAATCATTCAAGCTTTTACTTTTGCATACATTGCCTCTGCCCAATTAGCGAGACTCCTGTGACAGGCGCTGACTCACTAATTCCTCAACATCAACAGATTTCTCGAATCAATTCAGCTTACAAGATGCAAACGGTTCAACATCACTGAAAAGATGCTGTTGCAGTTGCTCAAATATCATCATATATCTCCATGTTTCCTCAGTTTTCTGTCTTCATTCGGCCGGAATCCACTGACTGGAGACAATGACCTCTTTTTTGGTGGCTTCCGCAGCTCTATGTGTCTTGCATCACCTGTCGGCGAAGTCAGCATCCCAGAGCGCAGCGGCTTCTACTATCAACTTACATTCGAGCTTAGAAGTCTATGGCTGGGACAGCACTTTGGTCAGAAGTTCACAGACAACTCCTACAGGACGACACTTGCTGTTCCTGTATGTTTCGACCGTTTTATCGTTCGTTGCCCTGTGCTATAGTTTTGCTATTCTCACTAACATTGAATGTCTGCAGCCCAGTGAGCAATCTGATTAGCTGCGCCCTGTCACACACACTGTGGTTCATCATTACTTTGACGTCAACAATGGGAAAAGTGTCTGGATAATTACCAATACGGATGGGAAATATATTGCGGATTGTAACTATAGCGATCTTAAATCAGTGACACGCAGCATTCGCCTAGCAGGGAGTAGCTCGGTGATCGAAAGATTCGAATGTACACTTGAGGTCATTGTCTGGTTGGTAGAATGGGCATTGAGCGACTTTGGCCTGCAAATCTCATATCTCGATGATACATTGGAAGCAATCGTGGGTTTTCTTGACCCTTTTCGCAGCATCTTGCGCCATTGCGGACCCTTGACTAATAGATTGTACAGACACGAGCGATCCGGTATGAGCTTGATTCCAGCTTCAATCAACAGGATCTTAAGAGAATCAACCGCTGTATGGAAAGTCTGAACGAGTGCAGAGCTGCCTTACACGCAAACAAGCGGGTCTGTACTGCCTTATCTGACTTTTACGACAAACTCCTTAAGAATCCAAAATTCCGGAACCCCGACAGGCCTTGGACGAATGAATGCGACAAACTTGTCGACATCGTGAATACGGCCATTACAAAAATTGATGGGTTGAAGAAGCCCATCGAGGACATGATTCGCAGAATCAACATGATGATTATGATTGGCCGCAGACGCGAAGATACGGTATGTTCAAAACAGCTGCAACCGATATCTTGACCTGGACTTACATATCGATATTTTCGTGTCTTCATAGATCCAGCGGATTCTACAGAATTGTAATGAGATAACAATGCAAACACTCGCTGAGCTTACTAGCAATGACTCGGCTATCATGCGTGTGTTTGCAGAAATTACCTTAATCTTACTTCCCATTACGTTAATCTCAGTAAGTACGCCAATGGAGTTGATTTTTACATCCTTTGTTTCTGTTTCCTCTTTTTTGGACCTTCATTACTGGTACAAAGTGCAGACATTGAACCTAAATGCGGCACCAATTGACCTGTCTGTCCCATCAAACACCTGAATATTGCTAATCTCTAATTTCTTCAACCTGTAGACAATTTTCACTACCGAAATTGTCCGGTTTCGGCCAGACCTCGATGGGTTTGTAATAGACCAATTGCAGCTCCAACATCCTGAACCAAGGTCAACATGGTTGGGGGGTGAGTGGAGTGGAACGGCTGCATGTTGGTGGGCAGCTCTATCGGCTGTAGCCACAGTTGCTATCTACTTGGTGCAGAAATGGAGAATAAAAGAGGAGCAGGCGAGACTCAGACGCAGGCACACCATTACACCTTCAGGCAGTGATAAATCTGAGGTGGGAGGTCAGGCTGAGCTTGCTTCCAGTTCCCAACCTAGCCCAAGATTGGAGATATCAGGATCTCAGGAAGCGCAAGAGGATGGGACCGAGCAAGATGAAATGGATAACAGCCGGAACAGGAGTTCCAGATCTGGTGTTGACCTTAGAGTGGGTGCCTCAGAGCATGAACTTCGGGAGACAGGGGCCCAAGAAGTCATTCCCGACAGCATATGCAGCCGGTGGTGTCGTCTTATAAATGGTAGGCGTGAAACGGAGACACTAGGCAGCCGGTTACAAATGGTTGTGACAAATCTCTGGCGAGGGCTTGGTGAAAGGGGAATTTGGGTGGCGCAAAGGCAAGAGCAGCTTCCTCGGTACCGGTAGTTCAAATGAAGAAACTTATAATTTTTAGTAGTGAACTTGGGTATAGAAGCTAACCAGCTAGTTACGCATACCTTCAAATACGGTCTTCCCTTTCAGGCTGGGCACGGATCAAGTAGCTTAAATTACGAGTAAACAGCTATTAAGAAGGCATGTTTTCTGGAATTAGACTTTGCCTGTAGAATAATCCTTTTGGGATGGTTCTGGAAAAGTTTAAGTTACATCAACCAGCTATTTACACAAAATTTCGATATAGTAGAAGGTAATTTCAGCTTTTTCTCATTTAGCTTGGAGAAGTGGGTGCTTCTACATGTCACTGCACCAACCAATACATTTTAATCGCGGTCCCAATGCTGACTCCCAGAAAATTAGACAGCCATTCAGGTTATTTCCCGTATGGCTAGATCTCAAAAGGTGTAAGCAAACACGGAACGCCCCGTGGAAAATGTTACAAGTAAGATTCAGTGAGTTGTAAGGGCTCGGGTTGTCCTGGGAAAATTGCTCACACATCCCACGTGCTAAGCAGCTGTTGGTCCAGCTCAAAAGTGCAACACCATCACGATAACGTCAGACAGAATACTCTCCTCCTTGTTTCTGAGGGGTTTAAAAACACTACCTGGAGATGCCCAACCAAGAAGTGTCGCAGTTGAGGCGATATATGATAGCACACAAGGATGGGATATGACGGTAAATACTCGTTGAAATTGGCCTGGACACAGTCGACATTTTGACTTCAGAAAGTGAAGAGTGCAAGTCTTTGGAGCATTTCTACAGACAATCTGACATGACAAACAATTTCAAAACGTTTCATTTGGTCCAGACTGGGGACTCATTCACTAACATCTTTGAACAATACGGAGTCTCAGTATGATTATTTACATCTGAAATTCACTGTGATTCAAGTCTGCCCAGGTCTGGAAGATGGCTTTGGGTCTGTGTGAGTGCCATTCAGTAGAACTTCATTGCATCGCTCTTTGAGCATGCATTGTGGTTGCATGGCAAATTTCAATTTCCAGGTTAGCAGCATTTCTGCCTACTATGTGGCACTTGGCCGTCAACGGTGAAGATAATCCAGATTGATGCCTGGTGTGTCATCGGTCTTATGGTTCACTTCTCCATCATCTGGACTGCCGCACTGCTGGATACCATCGTTAACGACAAAACTGCTTCAGTCGGCATAATCTGGCTCCAGTTTATCATTTGGTTTTCCCTTGATATCGTTGCCCTGTTCATATCTGTCGGTGCCGTCTATGTCAGAGCAAAGTTTAAGCAAAGGAGTGACCTTGTCCCTGGAAATGTGCGTTCATATGCTTATCCCCTTACATAGCGGGCTACTCACCACTTCTATGCAGCTTGTCGCTATCATCCTCGCCGCCTCGTTCCTCGAAATTATCCGCTGCAGCTACTGATGGGGCGTTGTCAGGAACTCCATGCGATTAGATGATACCCTTAGACACAGATGTTCGTCTCGTCCTCGATTCAATCTTCGACCACTGGATCCAAGCAACCATCACCATCCTAACCAACGTCGTCCTCGACCAGCCGATCTGGCTTTACGCACCCACAGCTGATGCCCCGCCGTCGCATCACCAGCAACCGATGTACTCCAATCCGGCTCCGGCTCCGGCTTCCTATCCGGTGCACTACTCCATGTACGGCTATCCCTACCCATTTGCCCAGCCTGCGCAAGTTACATATCCGGCTCAAGACTACTATGCGCCGACAGGGAAGCCTATGACTCCTGCCCCTTCTCCGGCCGCGCCGCTTGCTGCTCTATCCTCACCCCCCCCCTTTTGCAAACCCGCTGATGCCGCCGATGCCGACTGGCTCAACAGCGTCGTGGCCTCTAGCACATATGTACGAGGCGGATGACTGGAGCGTGCCAAGGGTGGAGTTACCTGCTGATCCAGCGCATATGAGATGATCGGCGAGTTCTAGTCGTCTAATGAAGTTGTATGGCGAGCAATGGGTTCTTCAGATTGCTTACGGTTGTTGATGCCCATTGAATGTTTTGGATAATAGTAGAGTCTGCGCATTTGAGCATCTTGTACCTAGAAGCACGGTACATATCATTTTGGTGTACCACATCCACTGGTTGTTTGTTGGATACGAACGAATGCTGGCCCAACAATTTTGCCTACGTCATTGTCAAGGGTGTAGCCACAGCGCCCGGGTTCCCAAACTTTGGCATAAGCAAGTGACCATGCGCTCTTTGGCGTCACTATATAGGTACTTCGTCTTTCAAGGTCTTGTCCTTCCCTCGCTCATCTTAAGGTCCTAATCCCTTCTCGACTGTATTCTCGATCATTTGCTCAATGAAAGGATAATTGCTCGAAGCTACTACCAGCCATACTCTGCCCTACCCTCTTCTCGCTCTCCCTCTTCCAGCTTTGGCTGGCCAATTTCTCCTTTGCCGCCAGAGCCGTCCAATCTCTGTCGAGTCCATTGGCAACAGCTGGTAGTATGGAATAGGTGGCGGCATTGTGGGACTTGTTGTCCTCAAGCTCGACATCATCGTTTTTGGTGTGTCTTCGGCTTCTGGTTGTGATCTCCCCTATAGCACTGCATAGTTAAGGTCTTCAAAATCCAGTCGACTTCCCGTCCTCAAGCTGATATGGTGTTTGGTTGTGTTTTTCTTCCCTATTATTGGATTGATCATTTACTACTTCTTCTCAACCCGGTCTGCGTACCAGCGCGGGGCTGGGCACGAGCCTGTAGCTTGAGGGGGGAGGGGGTTATCTCTCGTTGGTAGATATTATGAACTAGGAAGTAGATTAAATATCGCAGCACGCACGAGCTCGTCAGTTGAAGCTTCGCTTCAATGATAAGGTTTGGAAGTCGAAGATTTGGTAGAGATAATCACGTTTAGATTGTTGTTCACATATTTGGATCGCGGTTGTCGAAGACTGGAGTTGGATCGAATTCATGATTTCCAGTAATACTTTGACTATTATATGACAGTCTTGAAGTTGATACGAGAACAGTACGAACAAAAAAAATCCCAAGATGAATGTTCTTAACAGCAGGTCTTTGTCCCCCAAAAATCCCCCTGCATCCTCATAGAGCAGCAACATTCTGGACAACTCGGGGGATGAGAGGTTCGGTCAACGGTTTGTATCATTTGATTCTTGTGCTGCATTGGCCATCGGCTGTCCTAGCCTGACGTCGACGACGAGTTGGGGGTTAGCGAGCAATTGCTGGGCTACAAACATAAGGTTTTCAGGTGTTTGTTCTCGCAGCAACGCCGCGAACCGCATCTCAGCTTCCAGCTCAAGAACAACCTCCCGATGAATCCCACCCGCGGCCTTCAACACATCGAGCATCTCCTGAGACAGCGTCCCTCGTTCATAGCCCCGCCGGAGAAGCTGCTTATAAAATTCTTTCTGTCCAGGCGTCCCCAGAGCTGTCAGCATACCCCGGCCAAGACCCGTCAGGAACGCATCCCCGATGCCCGTGTGCTCCACTCGCTCTAGCTGCTGATACCCGCCGTCTCGGTACCAGCCCAAGAGATAGAGATACCACTTGATCCCGGAGTTCGTGAGCCGCACAGGGAGCATCACCATGATCATCAGCCACAGCCAGAAGGGAATCCAGACGAAGACGAATCCAAGCACAAGGAGGGCGCTGAACGCCATCCAAAGAACGGCCTTTTTTTATGTTCTTGTGACACAGTCTTTACGTCGATAATGCTGTCGTAGAGCAGGAAACCGAAGGGGAGGATCCCCATGACTGTGCAGCTGAAATGGTGGATAAAGTCCAAGTGTATGGTTGTGAGCATGAACCAGGCATCGTCGCCCCATGGCGTTGATCTCAGGGAAGAGGAGAAAAAGAGAGCGAGGGTACCTGGGAGCGTCAGGAGCGCGGGGATCCACGGCCAGGCTAGCCACGGGAGCGTCATGATGGTGATTGAAAGGGAGAGGTTTGTCAAGTTCGAGTCCAAGTGGACAGTGTTACCCTGAAAGTCAGCGCACGACAGAAAGCTGATGATTACTTGAATATTTGAGCTGATATAACTATCGAGAGCTCTAAGGGCATATGCGGTGCTTACGCTGACCGGTTGTGGTGAAAGTGGGGAAGATTGGTGACAAAAGACAGGTGTTGATGTAGATGGTTCCGGGACGTTGAACACAACCAATCGCTCATTAATGGGTTTAAAGACAACTTTTATAAACGCCTTCTACACCAATATTTCTTATTCCGGCACAACTCAACCCAAGCTTGGCGTTTCAACACGCTCGCCGCCCAACTATTGCCGCCGAGCACCCCCAACGCCCCGCTAGCGGTGGCAGTGCGGCTGAGATCTGCCCGCATCGTGGCTGGCTGCCCAATCAGTGATGGCGCTCCTGCATCACATATGCCTCCATCGATGCTCCTGTCCTCAAGTCAGGCAGACTCAAGCACGGCGATGAACAGGTGGCTGCGGCAGCAATGCACGATCTGTGGCTATGGCGTACCATGTGGGTTTAGGAGAAACGTAAGGTCTTCAGTCAAGTGTTAAGCTTATCGAGAGCGTGGGGAATCGACGATGCCCCAACGAGCCTATGCCAATAATAGCAGGAGTTGCGCTATCAATGTTACTGTATCTTGTACGGATCAAGCCACTGGTAGACACTTTTGACTTTCTCGACGGATGTGATCCAGTAACGTATTGCTGCAAAGATGATGATATTTACCGGGAGTGTAAGCTGTCATGCGGCGCGTTTCAGCCCCGGTTTCGGCGAGTGAAGCGTTCTCTTGATCCTGCTAGTCACCATGGGGTAAGCTCAGAGTTTGCGCGTTCTTCATTTCTGACATCGCGACGCGCTGCCGTCGTGACAGCTCGCGATGCGCCTGCTTCGAACAAACAAGCTCGAGCTTGTAGAGTTCATTAGTAGTGATGTCCCTCCGTATGCGATCCTCTCCCATTGGGGCGATGAGGAAGTGTTGTCTTCAGGATGTCCAGCTGGGCTTGGCACCGGAGAGGGTTGGCTTTGAGTAGCTGTGGGGGCATGCGGTACTATGCCGGCTAATACAGCTCTTTACGATCTCTGGGAGGCCTTCGACCAGGACTCTAACTTCGCCGGCGCCTGCGAGAGATCACTGTCATGAAGGGCAAGTGGGGAAAGAACCTGCTCAACCCGCTGGTCGCGTCCAAAAACTTTGAGAGTACAAACTGTTAAACATCCTGGATAGGCCGCTTGAGTCGGTGTTCGGGTATATTGCTGTGTTGCCGGGTGTATTGCGTGCGTATCGGTGCCATGCACTGCAGAATGATAAGACCGGACATGGGCCGTTGAGTGACAACTCTAAGGCTGAGACATTGCATGGCAGCATGTGGACGTGTTTACGGCGATTATGCATCTGGCTGAGGATCGCATTTGTGTTGGGAGTTGGTGGCGAAGAGGAAGAGATTGGTGTTGATGTCAAGAGCTGTAAGGGCGAGACTGACGTGCCTGGTAGGTCTCTTTCCTGGCTCCTTTATTTTTTTTTTTTTTTTTTTTT
>Ga0065720_1019733_pt1 | contig 20778 bp, 24 predicted proteins | sample Thericmetagenome_FD_59107 | JGI IMG/M metagenome (GOLD analysis project Ga0065720, IMG submission 59107) | Thermophilic microbial communities from the Joint Bioenergy Institute, California, USA of rice/straw/compost enrichment - eDNA_2 v2... | ecosystem: Engineered > Solid waste > Grass >...
GTTCTATCAGCGGGCCTACGTCTGGAAAGTAAGCGACCAGGGCTACCTGCTGTGGCAGGACATCCTAGAGAAGGCGACCGAGCGGCTAGAAGGCGCTAAGCCTGCGCTGCCTTCTCGCTTGGCGCGTTCAATGCCATAGGCCATCCCCGCGGAAATCCCGAAGTCGGTGTACACCACTGTAGCGTCTGCGACAGCTCCCCAGGCCAGGCCGGCGTCAATTCCCAGGACTCGCTCCTCGGGGATGTTGTCGTCGATGACGCCGGGCTGGGTGTACAGCAAGTGGCTGGCCAACGGTGCCTCGCCACGAAGCAGGCAGTCTTTCAATGCTGCCCTGGCGTAAGCCTCATTCCGCTGAACATCCCCGGCGTAAGGGGACTCAATGATGACCAGGCGGTACTGTTTCTCTTCTGAGGGTTGTGGAACGACGGTGATATGGCTCATGTTTGAATGTATTTGTGAGATACATCCAAGCTATGAGAAATAGTGGCTTTGGCAAGCTTTGGAGTGTGTCAGAACTCGCAGTTCTTACATCGCCCTGCTGTACTTCTTGCGGGCCTGTAGTGCTTCTTCCGGAGTAGCCAGCTCCTCCACACCCCTGGACTTGGTCGCAATTGCGCCAAGCGCATGCCGACGCTCAGCCGACTGGATCATCCTCTTGATCTCCTGGCCTTCGGAAATGAAGTTGAAGGCCACCTCACTCATCTCGCTTGCGGTGTGGCCCATCGTGGAGCGTATTGTGGGGTTGGCTCCCGCATTCAGCAGCTCCTGGCACACACCCGCCTGGAGATGGACGGCGCTCTGATGTAGGGGTGTCATACCACCGTTGTCCTGGGCGTTGATGTCCGCACCACTGTCGATGAGGAAGCGTGCGGCCCTGACGGCGCCAGACCGGGCAGTGGCGTGCAGCGCTGTACCGCCGCCTTCCTCCATCCGACCGTTGATATCCGCCCCCTTGGCCAGGAGCTGCCGGCACAGGTCAACGTCGTCTGCGCCGGCCGCGTAGTACAGGTCCTTGGCAGTGGGTGTGCTCACATCGCCCTCCCGCGACGTGCCTGGCGGGCGGCGATAACTTCCTCTGGCGAGGCCAGGTCATCGTTGCTGGGTGCGGAAATTGCAGCTTTGGAAGCGCTCGTGCCCTCCTGTTCCAGGGCTACCCGAGCGTTCTCCTTGAAAACCTGCCGGAGATCTTCATCGTCCGCCCCACTGATAGCCACCGGTTCGGCTCCGCTGTCGTCAGTGAGCCAGTACGGAGCAGTGGTGAAGTCAAAGCGCTTGGCCCCGTCGAGCTCAGCCCACTGAGCCTGCTCAGACACGATGTTGGCCTGGCTGTGCAGGTACACGCCTTCGCTGACCTGAACGTAGCCTTGCTTGTTCGCCTGGTCCAACGCCTCTTGCGCCACCTGGTCCAAGCTCTTACCGAACGCGGCCTGTGTCTGGACATCTGCGAGGTCCTTTGTAGTACGGGACATGGGAGACTCCTTTATTGGGTGTTTCACTCAAGATAAAAAGAGATCGGTATTTGGCAACTCGCTCAAGCTGAAATGTCGATAGTTGTTGCCAATTCTGCTGTTGTTCTCGCAAATCAGAACACCACCACCATGCGTTACCCTTCGATGACACCCTTTGGCAAGCCTGGAAACGCTTGCCAGATCGAAATTTCCGAAGGTGAACTAGCGCGTTGCGCCACGCGTCCGTTTGGCAGGCAGCTCCTGCCCCTGAGCCTCGAGTCCTGGGTTCGACACCGCTTGCCGCTGGAACTGAGCCATGACCATTGCCCGCTGTTGCTCAGCGATCTCGAGAGTCATGGCGGAACGATCGGCCTGATAGCGCAGGTTGGGCGAGGAGACCTTCCGGGAGTACTCCTGGGCCAGATCCACTGGTCGCTTTCCGTCGTGGTTTCGCAGTGAGGGGTTGGCTCCATGTCGCAGCAGCTCGCCAACCGTGCGGTCCGCACCCTTGGCAGCTGCCAGGTGGATTGCCGTGTTCCCGTTGTTGTCCTGGGCGTCCACCTGGGAGTGGGGCGCCAGCAGAGCGACGACCTGGGCCTGGTCTGCCTGGGACTTGGCTGTCCTGGCAGGTGTGGCACAGGCGATGTGAAGCGGAGTTTGGCCATCGCTGTTTGCCAAAGTTGCGTCTGCCCCGCGAGCCAGCAATTTCTGGACCAGTTGGAGGTTTCTGTCCGCCGCTGCCACATGAAGAGCGCAGTTTCCTTCCTCATCCTGGGCGTTGACGTTCTTGCTCAGCGCCAGCTGGACCACGGTGCGGTCTGAGTCCTGGGCCCGCTTGTGCACGACGTGCCGGCGCAGCTGCGCGATCTGGTGCTCGTTCAACTCCTTGGCCGGGGCCAGGACTTGACCCTTGTCGTGTTTCAGCCCCAAGGCTGTTGTCCGCAGATCGCGTTCCAGTCCTGTTCCCCGGATCCCCTCGGCGTTGGCCAGGCGGTTCAGATGTGGGACTGCCTTTCTCAGCTCCGGCAGGGTCTGGGGGTAGTGCTTGGCCAACCCGTCCAGTGCCGCCTGGGCCAAGGGAATGATGATCTCCCGACCAGACTTCTCGCCCATGGTCTTCATGGCGTGCTGCCAGTCGACCTTGGACAAGGCGTACACAGCTGCCACCGCCTGCTTGGCGTGGGCTTTCGGATCCATGTCCCGCAACTCGTCGGGCGCCAGGCCCTTGCTCTGGGTGGTCTTGCCCGAGCCAATGGCGTAGTGGGCGGTGGCCAGCACAGCGTCGCCCACCCCCACCTGAGAGCGGATGTATGGGTCATCCAGCTGGGCGTACAGCGCCAGCCGATTGATCGCCTCCTGGGAGGCGGGGGTCAGCCTCATTGCCTCAGCTCGACGCTCCGAGACGATCGCAGGAGCGTAGTACGACACAGACGCTATGCGGTGGTCGCCACCTTCGAACGGTGGAGCGCCGATCTTCATGCCGTTGAGCACGCCGCCGACATGGCGGGTGAGCTGGTCTCCCTGCCTGCGGCTGTCCTCCCCTGAGGAGGCAAAGCCGATGTGCCAAGCCTTGGGGTCGTTGGCGTCGGGCATGATGACATCAATCCGCCCACCGGCTTCTGTGCTACCCCTCCCATCCAGGGAAAACGTGGGTATTCCACTGGCATACGCCACCGGTGTTGGCTCGTTCTCTTCGAACAGGCGAGGCTTGTCCACGCGAATGGCGTCGGGAACGATCTCCTTCCACCGCGTATCCAGAGCCGACTTGATCTCGCGGCTGTCTACCCGCTCACCGTCTCTGAGGCGGTTGAAAACATCGCGGAGCAAGGCAGAGCCGGGGGAGGGTTGTACGTCCTCCCTCCGTGGTCCCAGGTCCTGCTCGGCGTGGCCGGAGCGGATGTACACATCCATCCACGCAATAGCCTCCCCTTTGACTGTCTTGGAAAGCCCGTTTTCACTGGAATGGATCCAGTCCAGCAGCGGAGCCATCTTGTCCCCATCCCAGCCCTTGTTCGTTGCCACCGAGCGGGTCAGTGCAATTCGGGTGGAAGGATTGGCCAGGTGGCGCTCGTGCGCCTTGCTCAACCTCTCAGTAGTGGCCTCATGCTCCGGGATGTGGGCTATGGAGGCTGCAGAGGACCGCAGGAAGTCATCCCGGTCTTCGAAGACCTTCGCCACCATCTGAGAGCCGGCGTAGGACATGCCGACTTCGGTGCGCAGGTGCCTTTCGAACGCCTCCCTGCTGGGCAGCTCGTCCCGAAGATCATCCAGAGCCCGGCATGCGGCCCAGGCGGCACTGTGTGCTCGATCCTTGTCCGCGTCAGCCCGGGTAAGCAGCGTTGCTGCGTGTTGAACTATTGCTTTCGGAGTGCGCTTTGCCATGAGCTCAGAAGAAGAGGGTGTTCCTCCAAGCTCTCAGAAGATCTGACTTTGGCAAGGTCGCAGACGACGTTCAATTCGCAGAACTGACAGATGACTGACCCCGCCGCACACCGTGGTGGTACCCCTGGCAAAGCTTGCAGAAATAGACGCTACGGATGTGGGTGCGCGGATCCTGACGCTGCGCATTGATTGTCTCGATCAGATCGATGGCGGTCTGCTTGTCCCGGTGGACGACACGGCCGCATACGCCTCGGTTGGCGCTGACCTTCGTCTGGCTTGTCAGGTGCCACGCCTGGCAGCGGGGGCAGCGGTACGCGTAGGTCAGCTGTGTTGGCAGGGCAGAGGAGTTGTACCGGGCCATGGCCTGCTCAGCTTCGGACTTGCTGGCGTAGGCGATCTTCACGCAGCCATTGAATGAAGCTCTGAGCTTGGCCTGTCCCCGCCGCTGTGCTACCTCATATCGCCGCTTGGAGCTCACCGCTCGCTTGCGCGGAATTTTCTCGAAGGTCTCGCCAAACATGTTCCTTTCCACTTGCCGATGATGGTTTCATCGTCTCGGGAAAGTGCGATTTGGCAAGGCAGCGATTGCGAGACAAAACGCAGAACTGTCATGTGCCGGATTGTGATCAGCTACACAGGCCAATGCTTGCCAGATCGAAATTAGCTATTACTATTTAGTTATGAAAAATGACACGGCACTTCTGCGCGATCTCGTCAGCTTGGGATCAATGATCGGGGTTTCACTGCCCCTGACTGACACCTCATTCCAACTGCTTGATCAGACGGACGTGCTCCAGCATATGACGGGCCGGGTCTTCAACGAGAACAGTGCGCTGGCCGTGGTCGAGCACAATGCGGAACTGGTGGACACATACTTCCTGCGTGGACAGAAGCATTTGTATCTGCGCGCCGATGTAGTAGGCCGGCTGGGTGCCACCAGGGTGTGCCGCGGGATTTTTGAGCGCCTGGACCAAACCGACCCTGAGCTTGCCAGTGCTGCGCGAGCTGCCTTCAAGCTCGAAGGTCCAGAAGGAATGACCCGTGCGATCAGGAGCCGGGCGGATCAGCTGGACCTGATGAGCAGGGCTGGTGTTGAGGAAACCAACAAGCCAACTAGGAGCTACGGGAGGGCGATGTGAGAGAGCGCAAAAGCAACCTTCCCAGCTTGGAGGAGATGAAAGCTCTCGTCGAAGCAATGAAAGAGACTCAGCAGGCGAAACTGTCATCTCAGTTGTACAAGGCCGTTGGCGACGATGACGCTCAGGCAGTGCGTGAGATCTTGGACCAGGGAGCAGACGCCAACTGTGCAGTACCGATCAAGAGTCGCAAGAAGAATGAGCAGGCCCAGCCGATCGAGGAAGCCAGAAGCCCAGAGGTATTTGAGCTGCTGGTCGGCTCCGGAGCAGTAGTTCCCTCCGACCCTCGAACCCAGTTGTCCATGCTGGCCAACGCTGCTGGCGAAGGTCGCATTGACATGCTCAATCACCTGCACGAGCAGGGCTTTACAGTTCACCTGTCGAGCAATCGCTACAAGCACCACCCCCTTGAATCGCACCCACTGGGGGCTTCGATCATCAACGGCCATACCGAGGCAGCGAAGTGGCTGCTGGACCATGGCGCCGATCCGAATGGGCCTGTCAAGCTCGGGAGAAATTCAGAGCCTGTCCGTCCCATGGACCTGGCATTTCTGACGCCCAAAGTTGACCATGACACCAAGCTCGAAATCGGAAGAATGCTTGTAGACGCTGGCGCCAATCCTCAGCTATGTCAGGTCAACTCGATCTACGAAGATGATCGAATGAGGTTTCAATCCGCAATGCGGGTGCATGCGCTGACCAAGCTCGCTCAACAGAACAGGCAGGAGGACTTAGCCACCCCCGAAGAGGCTCTGGCGGCGCGTAAGCGTGGGAGGATGATGTGATGGATAAGCCAACAGTCTGGACGATACGTACTTGGTACACCGATGAAGCATGGAGCGGTGATGATGGCGAGCGAACCGTTTACGAGCTCAAGCCACTGAAGAAGATGCGTGAGGCGTTGGCAGAGGGAGCTGATCCGAATGAGCGAAATGCCCTGTATACAGCCGTAGATAAGGGATCTGCTTCACAGGTGAAGGTGTTGATCAAGGCCGGGGCGGACGTCAACGCTGTAGGCGAAGATGGACTGACACCTCTACACAAAGCGGTAGAGCGAGGGGGTGAGGCGTTCGATATCCTGCTGAGTGCTGGCGCTGATATAAATGCCCGCACTTCCCGTGTAGTTGACGACCAGCCAATCTCGTGTCAGCTAGCGTACGGAATGAGCCCTGCAATGATTGCTGCGCGAAGTGGCGAGTTCACGAAGCTGGAAAAGCTGAGAACAATGGGGGCTGAGATGGACGGAGTTATCCATGCGGCCATCCTTGGAGATATTGCTAGGTGGGCAAGTGGCGATCCTGAAGACCTGGCTGGTCGTACACCAGTAGAACCTCTCCTTCCCAAGTTGATTGATGTAGGTCTGGATCCAAACCAGAAGAATCAGGTCGATTTCTCAGTAAAGATGGATGGGACGGGAAAGTATGAGACGGTGAGTTCTTTCACGTCCCCCCTCCATCTGGCTTCTCGGTTTAGAAGCGATCAGGTAGATCGCCTGATCGAGGCTGGAGCCGACGTCGGTGCTAGGGATGAAATGGGTAGAACGCCATTGCACATCGCCGCGGCGTATGGGAACGAACCTGCTTGTCGCGCACTGATAAATGGCGGTGCGGACATCAATGCAAAGGATAGGAATGGCTCAACCCCCCTCCATATAACGTACGACATGGCCGTTGCCACGCTGCTGGTAGAGCAGGGGGCGGATGTGATGGTCAAGGACGATTTCGGAGAGTATCCCGAAGGCGACAGGGCGAATACGGAGATTGGGAGGTTCATCACTGCAAAACGGCGTCAGGTCGAGTTGACCAAGATCGCCCAGCGCTCGACCCTGGAGGACCTGGCCACCCCTGAGCAGGCTCTCTCCGCCCGCAAGAAGTACGGCAGGGCGATGTGATGTCCGACTTCAACCGCGACCACTTCGAAGCACTGTTGGCTATGGGGTGGTTTGAGCCGTCCTTCGCTGAGCAGTTCGCACGAAACAGCGCTGCGCACGAGCTCCTGCCTGCCTCTGTTCAGGAGAAGATCCGTACAACCTTCTTCCAGCTAGCCAGTGAGATGTCTTGGGCGGAGACTGCCAGGAAGCATGATGATCAGCTTCAGCAGCGGGTAGTGGACTTCTTCAAGCAGCTCAACCTGCTGTATGCCCATACCCTTGTCCAGGAGCGAGCCAATTCCAACTCCGGCAAGGACACGATGTCTCCATAACGCATATATTTCCTGCGAGCCAGTTCTAATCCCAGATGTTGCCAAATCCCACTGTTATCATACCGTGGATTTGACCACCTCAGAGCTCAGAACAATGGATATCGTCAGAATAATGGATATCGTCTACAGCACTATCAACTTCACGCAGCATGCCCTTCCTTACTGGGTTAGCCTGACCATCTACATCTTGTTGTACTTCCTACCCACCTTCATCGCGGTGTACCGCGACGCTCGCCTTGCCATGAGTGCGGCTCTGATCAACCTGTTTTTCGGTATCACCGTCATCGGATGGTTCGTGGCCCTGATCATGGCTTTCATCGGGCCCAAGGGCCCCGAGGCTGGCTTTTACAACCGCCGATGAAAGCCTCAGCGATCCGCATGCGCTCCTACCTGCGGGCGAAGGCCAGTGGCAGTAGATGTTGGGCGTACGACCCTGCCACAACTCCTGACCCGCTCCCCGTAAGCAAACTACGCCTGACAAGGGGGAAGGCTTATGAACGAGCTAGAGCAACTTAGGGCCAGGGTCCATGAAGCGCAGCATGTGCTGACGGCCACTTACCAAGCCATTCCTAAGTTGGAGCTCATTTCTGACGAGCGCACAGCTACCACGGTCCCCTTGGTTCTAGGCTCGTTGGATATGGCGGACTCGTTCCTCATCCTACTTGCGCTGAGGGCTGATCGTGCCTGGGTGGCTGCCACTGCTCTCCAGCGTGTACAGATGGAGTACTGCCTGCGGGCAGCATTCTTTGCCCATGCTGCGACCGAGAAGGAACTAACCTCTTTCCGCGCCGATGGTGTCATGCCCAAGCGCGGCAAGCGTAGGATCCACCTGATGGATGTTGCCAGAGAGGCTGCTGCGAAGATGGGCTGGGATCCAGACAGGCTACTGAACGTAGTTGAGATCCAGCAGCGGGAGCTGTCCAGTGCCGTCCACGGCGGCAAGGAGATCCTGGCGATTTATACCCAGCACGAGGAGTGGGGCGACATCACCGTGCCTTGGAATGATCTGGGCAACCACGTTGACAACGTGATGGTATTCAGCCAGCTCGCATTGGCGGTTCTCATATCTCAATCGCCATTAGCAGAGGAGCAGCTCAGCGCTGCAACTCGCCCATGCTATGAAGCCGCGAACGCTTACTTCGACAAGTGGGGCAAGTAGTGTCAACGCCAGGACTCGGGGTTGACTCCACCGGCTAACCCCTTTCTGCCTGAGCCGCGTTTGGACGCAAGCCTGCGGCTGCTCCTCTCCATCCACCCTTCGGGGCGGTAGGCCGCGCCTACCTGGCTTCCGTTGCGCCCTGCGTTCTGTGGCCAATCACATCGCCCGGACCAAGGCCCGGTTGAGTTGGCTGGCTCAGCAGCAACAACGCCTGACACTGCCTCAGCTGGCCCTGTTCTAGGGCCAGTTCTCTCTTCGTTCAGGGAGCCATAACTCCCTGAAGGACAAGGGGTTTGCCTGCCCCAAAATTACCCCGGGTCTATTACAAATTACCCGCAGCAGCGAGGGGGTGGGATTGAATTGATCCAGCGCGTCGGCGTAGGCTATCTCCATCGACGGGCATGATCCCAGTCGAGGTGCCAGGAGACTGGTACGACCGGTACCGCAAGGCCGGCTTATAGAGATTACGAGGCGCAAACAGGCGGCTGGCCGGTTCACCAGCAAGGGCATAGGGCCCAGGGCGAAAGCCCCGCGATTGCCTAGATCGCACCCAAGTCCACCTGCAACGGGTGGCCTGATCTAGGCATTGAAATGAACAATCCCAACTACGAGCACGAAAGCGCCAACGCTGTACTCGATCTGCTGAGCTTGGCTGGCGGCCAGGAAAGCTCTGCCCGAGGTGGGGTGCGGCCTGCCTCCACCCACCAAATGCGCGCTATCCATGCGCTGGCCCAGTGCGAAGGCATGACTGTCGACGGGATGGCCGTGGAAGTCTTCTGCCAGGTCAGCCTCCACGGGCAGACCGCGGAGCTGCGCCTGCCTTCGAACTATGCCTGCCATTCCCAGGCCGCAAGTTCGGTGGGTCGGCTGGCTGCGAACCAGCTCGCAAGCTCTGGACAGGGAGACAGGGTGCGGTTTTACCCTGTCTTTTCTACCCTGTCTGGAAAAAGTCCAGTGTTTATGCGGCTTCCAGGGCAGCCAGACAGGGAGACAGGGTAAGAGTCGGGTTTTTCCCTGTCCGTACTTGTTGACAGCGTCGAAAAGGAGTTTGGATTGAATTGGAAGATGTTTCCCAATGTTTTTGCTCTAAATCTGGTTCTTACCCTGTCTCCCTGTCTAGACCACTGCAAGTTATTGGAAATAAAGGGATTTGATCCAGACAGGGTAAGCGGACAGGGTGATTTCTTACCCTGTCTCCCTGTCTGGTCTACACGAACGACAGCTACGGAAAAATGCTCCGGCTTACGCAGTTTTCGTAAACCGCGGGTTGACGAGAATTGGTTTCTTCATATCGTCAACCCACAACCTGGAGAACAGATATGACACAGCAAGCAAAGACAAATCGAGGTGGACGTCCGAGCAAACCAGACAGCGAGAAGCACCTGGTGCCTACGATGGTCAAGCTCCAGCCAAAGCTGCGCCAGCAGATTGAAAGTCTGGCCAAGCAGCGGCGCATGACCTTGTCGGCGTACTTGCGCCAAATGCTGGAAGAGCATGTCTGCTTCGAGGAAGCTGCATAAGCAAACACCCCGTCGCGGCAAACGACGGGGTGTTCAAGAGAAACGGGTTGTCAGGCCCAGTACACAACACAGGAGATCCCATGTCTTGCATTGAAAATACGAGCAACAACGAGGTTAGTCAACCTCTCAACGTCAGCTGGCTCCGCACCAAGCTGATCAACAGCCAGCGTCCCATCGATCTGTACCACCATCTCGAGGACGAGTTGGAAAGGGAAACCGGGCAGCAGAGCAATGTCCTGCCGTTCGCTGTAGAGGCCAGGGCCAACGGGACAACCGGAACCGCTGCGACCCCGTCCGCTTCCGAGCCTGCTCAAGGAGGCAAGAAGGCCAAGTCCGGCCCGCCGGTAAGCCTGCGCTGTGCCCGCTGGTTCTACGCCCATGGGATCGACGGCATGAAGTTGGCCGCAGAAACCCGTGGACGGAACATCGTCGTTCGAGCCTGGAATGGCGTGTACTGGCAAGAAGTGTTCGAGGAAGTAGCCAAGCCAAAGCTCCAGAAGTGGCTTGAGCAGTTCGCCGAAACGTCCTGCACGCCGCACAACGTCAACGACTCCTGGAAGACCTTGCGGGACAAGGTTGTAGGCGACCGCATGATCTTCAAGAACAACACTGCCAAGCCGGATGAGTCCAAGTGCGTGGTACTGCCGTTCAAGGACGGCTATCTCCACATCACCGCCGACAAGGCCTGGATGGAAGCGCCGAACCCCGACTACGGGATCAAGCACTGCGCTGATGTCAGTCTGGGGCTTCGTCCCAAGCAGGAGTTCGTGCCCAAGCCTGTGCCGCACAATAGCCACTTTGGGCGCTACTTGGCCAGCTCACTGCCTAACCTGGAAACGCGTGAGATCGTCCAGCAGCACTGCGCAATGTCATTCATGCGCAACAAGTACCACCTTGTTGGCTGGTGGGTTGGCGACGCAGGTGTGGGTAAGTCAGTGCTGGTGAAAATGCTCCACCATGTCCACGGCAAGGATGACCAGGGTCGGACCAACTACGGAGCGGTGGACCTGACCAAGCTTGATGGAGAGCACTACCTGGAGAACATCGTGGACAAGACCTTCCTGTCGGTGGGTGAGGTCAATGTGAGCAAGCCCTGGTGCGAAGATACCTTCAAGATGATCGTGGCCGGCGACGCACTGGACATCAACCCGAAGAACGAGAAGATCTTTTCCTACCAGTGCGAGGCCTTCATGATCGTGTGCTCCAACCAGGCTCCGGTTGTCCGCGACGAGTCCGGCGGTGTCATGCGCCGGCTGCAGGTCGTGATGTGGGAGGGGTCCATGGAGCGGCGTGGCACCGTCGTGTACGACCTGGACAAGATCGTGTTCAAAAACGAACCTCAGCTCCTTGTGGGTTGGATCGTTGAGGGTATACAGAAGATCCTGCGCCGTGGGGGTCCTGTCCGGGACAAGGATCTGCCTGCCGAAATGCGCCGCTTCACCCAGCGGTTGAAGAAAGACAACGACAGTATCGAGGCCTGGATCGTCGACTGCGAGATCGTCAGGACCCGGGACGAGACTGTGGAGGTGCGCAAGCGTGAGGTGTACGAACATTACTTGGCGTACTGCCATGAGGCCTGTATCGACAAGCCGCGCGGTGAGGCTGTGTTCTGGAAGATCCTGGCCCGGAAGTTGGGTGTCAACATCGACGACATCACTCGCCGCCCGAACCTTGCAGCTGGTGGCAAGGGTCCGGCCATGATCCGCACCATCGCCATCAAGCCTGAGGATATCGCCAGGGAGAAGATGGCGCGCTTGAGAGAACAGGCAATTGCTGAAGGTCGGTATGAAGAGAAGGACGCTATCGACGATCCGTTTGATCCTGACTTCTTCGACGCGCAGATCAACCGTACCGAGAAGGTCCCGGTGTACACGGAGGAAGAGATTAGTGAGGTGCGCCGGCTGGTGGAGGTCATCACCCCTAACCCTGGTGGAACGCACATCAAGTTCCGAGTTCCCCACAGCAGCGCCAAGGGATTCATGGCCGCGGCTCGCAAGGCCAATCTCTCTCCCGACGAGCTGGCTCAGCGCTTTGCATTGGCAGTGGCGGCGGACCACAGCTTGCTCGACCAGGTCCTTGGCAAGAAGGCTGGATAAGTCAGCCCCGAGTCCTGGCGTTGGCAGTTTTGCCGAACCACTTCGCAGGTTTGGAGTTGCCAACGGCCAGACTCGGCGCACACTGGTCAAAGCATAGAGGACCTGCCATGACCAGCGACGACAACTTTACGATTGAAGAAATACTGCTTGCCGCAAATCGCTTCGCTATAACGAAGACCGATCAGGGTGCGGAGATGATCCTGTCCGATGACTTCATGCCTGCGGACAAGCACCTTTCAACGATTGATGATTGCTTGATGTTCGCTGGGACGGCACTGGAGCGAGGGCACAAAGTCAACATCGAGGTGCCCCATGGATCTTCCACAGTATCGAGAGCGTCAAGCAAGTAGCTTTTACTCCAACCTTCGCCAGGGAACAGCCCCGGTCTTCTTTTACTGGACCGACCCGGACAACCCCATGCCCCAGATTGGGGGCGAACCGCGTGGGATCAGTGGGTATCCCTTCCAGGGCGACAACGCCCTCCAGCTGGCCATGGCTGCCAAAGCCAAAGGGTTCCAGAACCCTCTGTGGCTGACCTTTGAGCAAGCCAAGGCGTTGGGCGGCACCGTCCGGCGCGGCGAAGTAGGCACGAAGATCCTGTCCTGGATCGGTGGCAAAGACGGCGAGCCGTTCAAACCAATCCTGATGACCGTGTTCAACGCCGATCAGATCGCAAACCTGGACATCCCCAAGGTCCAGGGTCTGACCCCCGAGCAGCAGGCCACCCGGCAAGCGGGCCTGGACGCTTTGATCCCGCCGAGGAAGAGAACGCCTACCCACCAGCAGTACAACGCCCGTCTGGCTGAGCTGCTCGCCGAACGCTTCCCCGACGGAGACACCCCCGAGCAGGTCGCCCAAGCCACGCTCCGCCGCGAGCTGGCCATGCTCACAGCCCAGGCCCGGCTGGGTCTGCCCCGGCAGATCGACCCGGAGATGTCCCAGCGCCTGAAACCCTATGTGGATCGTCGGCCGAACTGGCGGGAGCTGGAAGCGGCTGTCAGTGAAGCCAACAAGGCTGTCGGAGAGATCGGGATCCAGCCTCTGGTGTACGAGAAGCTGGCGAAGAAGGAAGTCCAGGCTGAGGTCAAGCCAGCGGATAAGCCGCGGCCCAGGGCCAAAGCAAAAGCCCAGGAGAAAGGCAAAACCCAGGACTCGGATATCCCACTCTGATAACAGGCACGATGGTGCCGATTACCAGTTCTTCGATCTGGTTCGTATTTGCACAACAGATACAGGCGGCTTCGGCCGCCTTTGTTGTTTTTCAGGCCTTGCCAAATCTCGCTTTGCTCCTAGCGTGGAGATATCGCCCACTAATCATCCACACTCATGAAATATACAATTCTTTCTCTTGCATTATTGGCGGCGTCAGGTGCCGTAAGCGCTCAAAGTTATAGCTGCCCTGGATCCACTGCCATTGGCACCAATAGCACGGCATGTGGTGCAGAGTCGAGTGCGACTGGGGGCTACTCTTCCGCCTTCGGCTTCTTCGCCAATGGATCAGGTTTCAGTTCAACCGCGACCGGTTCTTACAGCAACGCAGGCGGTGAGTACTCCACTGCCACCGGTGTACAGAGTAATGCGGAGGGAAATCACTCCACTGCTACGGGTACTCAGAGCAACGCAACAGGCGATTACAGCACGGCAACGGGCACCCAATCCAAAGCCTCAGGGTATGCGTCAACCGCCACGGGTGCAAGTAGCAAAGCTACCGGAAAGCATTCCTCCGCCTACGGTCAGAACAGTTGGGCGTCTGGCGATAACTCAAGTGCCTTTGGCACGAACACCAAAGCTTCCGGGCATGCGTCCACAGCGGTCGGCTATTGGGCCGAGGCTTCCGGTGTTTCCTCTATCGCGATAGGGCACTACGCCATATCTTCGGGCGGAGGTAGTGTAGCGATAGGCCCATCGGCGGTTTCATCGGGAATACAGTCCACCGCCACTGGCTATGCAGCCAGAGCCACTGGCGACAACAGCGTTGCAACTGGGAGAAACGCAGAAGCCGTTGGTGTTTCTGCAACTGCGGTTGGTCATAGCAGCCACGCGGGCGGCTCGAGCAGTGCTGCTTTTGGTTCGCAATCAGACGCAAGGGCGAGCTATTCCACTGCCATAGGTAGCAGCAGCTGGGCGACCGCCGAGTACAGCACCTCTACAGGCTTCAACTCTCGTTCAACTGGGGAGAGTTCCACCGCCACTGGTGCCAACACTCAGGCAACGGGGGATTACTCCTCAGCTTTCGGAAGCAACAGTAGATCCACGGGAAGCCAATCCACCGCAGTTGGCGGTGCGGCCAATGCCGAGGGTCCGAGATCCACCGCGCTTGGAATGGCAGCCAAGGCAACCGCTTACAGCTGTGTGGCACTTGGAGCTGGCTCCGAGTGTGATGAGGAAGAGACGGTCTCGATCGGCACGGCCGGCAACGAGCGTCGGATCGTCAACACCGCGGCCGGCCAGGCCGACACCGACGCGGCCAACATGGCCCAACTGCGCGCCAACGCCCAGGCGTTGGGAGGCGGCGCCACTTTCAATGCCGCCGGCCAGTTCATCGCGCCGACCTACACCTTCCAGTCCGGGGCGGTCTACAACGACGTCGGCTCCGCACTGTACGACCTCGACGCTCGTGTGTACAACCTCGAGCAGAACCCAGGTGGGGGTGGGCAGGGTCCAGCCGGTCCTCCTGGTGCCGATGGCCGCTCCGCTTATGAGGTGGCAGTGGCCAATGGCTTCGAGGGCACCGAGACCGAGTGGCTGGCTTCTCTCAAAGGAGAGAAGGGAGACAAGGGAGACAAGGGTGATCCTGGCGCACCCGGAACCGGAGGCGGTACCGGGCCAGAAGGCCCCCAAGGCCCCCAAGGCCCCCAAGGCCCCCAAGGCCCCGAGGGTCCCGCTGGTCGTGATGGTGCAGATGGCCGCTCCGCCTATGAAGTGGCGGTAGCCAATGGCTTCGAGGGCGACGAGCAGGCCTGGCTGGAGTCTCTGCGCGGACAGGATGGCCGCGATGGCAAGGACGGCGCCAAGGCAGTAGCGGGCTCGAACATCGAAGTCTCAGACAACGAAGACGGCAGTCAGACTGTCAGCCTGGCCGACAACATCCAACTCTCCGACCAAGGCAGTGTCTCCGTAGGCGCCACCACCGTAGACGGCCAAGGTGTCCGCATTGCCGGTGGCCCGTCCATGACCAGCCAAGGTATCGACGCTGGCAACCGCCGTATCACGGGTGTGGCTCCTGGCCGGATCGAACAAGGCTCAACTGACGCCATCAACGGTGGCCAGATGTGGGATCTCGAGCGCCGGATGGATGACCGGTGGCAGGAGACCAACCGTCAGATCGAGCGAGTGGGTGCCCAGTCCGCAGCGCTTTCGATGATGAACGGTGCGGCGACCTACCTGCCCGTGGGCAAGGTGGCATTCAACGCTGGCTGGGGTCAGTACGGTAGCCAGTCCGCCTTCGCGGTCGGTGCCAAGGCACGCCTGAGCGAGCGTTCGTCCATCGCTATCGGCTTCTCCTACTCCGGTGGGAAGGCAATGGGTGGCGTGGGCTACTCCCTGATTATCGACTAAGGAGAAGATCATGAAAACTCTGCTCTTCACACTTCTGCTTCTGTTCTCCGGTTCCACTCTTGCCGGACAGCTGTCTTCTGACTTCAATGGCCGCGTGGTCGACACCCAAGGCAAACCAGTCGTCGGTGCCGTCATCGTGGTGGAGAACCTGACTACGGGCCGGGTGTCGAAGCACATCAGTGGCAAGACAGGCCGCTGGCACGCCCTGGGCAGGCGCTCGGATAGCAAGTACAGGATCTCCTGCTACGCGCCCGGGCAGACCAGTCCTGCAGTCCAGTTCGAGGGCCACGTTTCCTTGGGTCAGTCCCATCGTCGCAACTGCGTCATCGGTCAGCCCGACGAGAGCTCACCCAAATGGCTCTCCTCGTGGGCGTGGCGGCAGGCTCCTGGAGATCGATATGTCCTGCGCTGAGCCGCTCTTCGGGCCTGGCATGGCGCCAGATCGTTAGTACGCAAGGGGTTTCATGTGGATGGGCCCCAAGCGGGGGAGGCGGTGCTTCGGTACCGCTTCCTTTTTTTGTGTCTGAATTGGGAGGACAAGTTGTCCCTGTCTCCGACTGCGCTGTGGACACGTTGCCGGCTCGGTTCCGTCCGCAAGCCTTGCGGCTGCTTCTCTCCACCCCCTGCGGAGGCTGCGTTTCGCCCTCCGGTGCGGCCGGCCCTTGTGAGCCGGCGTTGGTCCGCCACGCCAATCGGCGAGACAGGAGAACCAACATGCGCTTCCGCAAACCCCTTTCAGATGAGCAAAACAGGATCCTCGAGCAGGCCGAAGCAATCATGCGCTCCCGGGTCCGCGATGGCCTGATGATCTCCGATCCCTCATCTGCAGGCGCGATGTTCCGCTACCGCTTGGCCAGCCACGATCGGGAAGTTCTCTCCGTTGCCTTCCTGACCACCCGCCACAAGGTCATTGCCGTGGAGGATATGTTCGCCGGCACGATCGATGGCGCAGAAGTCCATCCCCGAGAGATCGCCAAGCGCGCCCTGGAACTCAATGCCGCTGCCGTCATCCTGGCCCACAACCATCCCAGCTCCAGCCTGGAACCTTCGGCAGCCGACAAGGCACTGACCGCCCGCGTCAAGGAAAGCCTCAGCCTCCTGGACATCCGTCTCCTGGACCACTTCGTGGTCTCCACCGAGGGCTACACCTCGCTGGCTGCTCGGGGCTGGGTCTAACCCAGCCTCACCCAGGTACTGTATCTGGCGATCGATAATTCCAGGTATAGCTCTCCAGCTGCCGGTTCTGCGTACCGGTTCGATGATCCTGCAACTGGTGATGGCGGCCTCGCGTGTACTGCCTACGCTGTTTGGATGGAAGACGCACTTTCACTGAACGACGCAACACAGGCGGCCATCGCGTATCGCATAGTCCGCACCGACACCGGTGTGGTGGTCGAGCATGGCAGCTCCAACGACCACTTGCTGGACCTGCAGCAAGCCCTGGCCATCGTCAGGATGTTCCTGGAGCGCGGACATCTGGTGTCCGTGGTCGTCTGATGAAGTACTCCGAGCTCGCCAAGGCTCAGGCAAAGGTGCTTATCGATCTGATGGGGCAGGGTAAGCCCTTCCTGCCCTTCCTCAAACCTGGCGATCCGGCCACGATCAACAACCTGCCGTACAACCCCACTACCGGTAAAGCCTACCGCGGCGGAAACCGCGTGCTGTTGTGGATCGTGTCCATGACGGCGGGGTACACCGACAATCGCTGGCTGACGTACAAGCAAGCCCAGGCCCTGGGCGCGCAAGTTCGCAAGGGCGCCAAGTCCATCCCGCTGCGTTACGTTTACTTCCCCAATGGCCAGGAGGCCGAGCAGGCCACTGTTGATAAGCCTTGGATGGACAAGCCCAGAACGTTCTTCTTCAATGTTTTCAACGCCAGCGATATCGACGGATTACCTCCGCCACCGCTTCGCCCCGAAACAACCCCGGCTCAGCGGATTGAACGCTGTGAAGCGCTTCTGGCAGCCTCCGGCGCCGTCATCGTGCATGGCGCCAGCCAGCCCCACTACGCGCCAAAAGCAGACAGGATTGGCCTGCCTTACCCGGAGCGCTTCGTCTCTCCAGACGCGTACTACGCAACGGCGCTCCATGAGCTGGCGCACTGGACAGGGCATGAGTCGCGCCTGAACCGCGACCTGTCCGGCAAGTTCGGGTCGGAGTCCTATGCCAGGGAGGAGATGGTGGCTGAAACCGCAAGCCACATCATGGGTGTGGAGCTCGGCATAGGACACGACCCATCCCAACATGCCGCTTACATCCATCACTGGATGAAGATTGCCGGGGAAGATCCGAGCTTTCTGTACACCGCAGCCTCAGCCGCTGAGAAGTTGTGCGATTTCGTAGGCCTTGAACGTTTCGCATACGAGCCACTTCTGCAAGAGCAGGAAGTCGCAAAATCAAACATCGTTCTGCCTGCGCTTGAAGAAGCGGTTATGCCGGGGGTTCGGAATAAATCCAAGAATAGAGAGCGGGTAGAAGAAATTGCGGTGTAGAACGCAAAGATGACCTTGCCAAATCCTGATAACTGATCATCCTAAGGGTGTTCGAACCCTCCGGGAGCCGGGCAAAAAAGAGGCCAGATCGCAGGTCTGGCCCTACCTGGCCCGGTTTGCGAGGCCTGAAATCGCAAAACCCGACCGGCCGGGTAAGCCGGACCCCTCAATCATCGGAGTAAAACTCATGAAAAACGAAACCCACAACCCCACCGCAACCGAGATGAGCCTGACAATCACAGGCCGCTATGTGGATGAGCAGGTCGCCAAAGGGCGGGCACTGAATGATGTCTTGGCCGAAGGCGGCCAAGGACAATCATTCTGGTCTGACAAGAACAACCTGCGTGATTACAGCGAGGCTGTCAGGAAGGCATTGATGGACTAAATGCTTCCCTTGTTCGGACGGGACGGGTCTGAGCCAAGATAGCTAAGTTCCGCCTGGGTGAGGTCGTTGAAGTGGACGTATTCACCGTTCACTTTCGGGTTTGGTTCATGCAGGTAGGTCTGGCTGCCATCGGGGCTTCCACTTCCATCATAGAGCCCTACACCAAGAAGGCCCACCACCTTACCGTCTTCGGTTAGGGCCCAGGCCGCAATCCTGTGAATAATGGGGCCTGGCAGGTTGTGTTTTTTGATTTGCGCTTGGTCTCGTTGAACAAAAAACCAACCACGCTCAGCGGTAGTGATCATCTTGTATGACATAGTGCCTAATCTCCGTTTGCCTTGGGTGATCGGAGATTAGGAGGACACTGGGTGTTGTCAAATCATCTACCTCAACGGATAACCGTTCGTCCACGCCACCCACAGCCACAGATGATCCCGCAAAGCCCTAGCGGTCTTGGTGGTCATCCAGGTCTTCCGGCCCAGCCTGGCCAGGTCGTTTCTCATCTTGGCGTGAACCACATTGATGGCGTGGAGCGGGTCGTAGGCGCCTGATACCTTCTTGGGGCTATTCAGCTTGCTGTGCTTCACGCCTGGCACGTGTGCGAACACCCACTTGCCGTAGGAACTATCCCCATCAGTGGCGATGGTCGCCCCAGCCCTGACCGCGGGCGCAATCTTCTTCAATAGCCGAGGCACCGCCAGGTGCCTGGTGGACTGGTTCCAGCCCATCTGCTGGCCCTTTTTCATGTTCGAGGACAGCCGGGCGATGTCGAACCCCAGGATGGTTCCGGTTTTCACCCTGACTGCGATGGGAACGGAGACCTGAGCCCATCGGGCATGGATGTAGGTCTCCAACTCGTCCATCATCACATAAGACGTCCCGCCCTCCTTTGCCAACTGCTCCATTGCCTTGATGTGATGTTTCCTGGCCTCACCTGCCAGGTATTCGACCTTGCGCAGCACCGTATCCCGCGAGCAGCCCAGGAGGATGGCAATGCGCCTGACACTCGCACCTGACACGGCCAGGGCGAAGATCTTCCGGTTGAGATCAGGCCGGTGTTGCTGGCGGATAGGCTTGACCAAGGTGGCAGAGAACTTCTTACCGCAGGCCTTACATTGGTAGACCGGCACGGGTTGATGATTGTGCCGTGGGGTGCGGTATCCCTTCTTGCGGTAGAAGTCGGCAGGGGCCGGCTTCTGCCTCGGTCCGGCAGGGTTTCGGTGGTGGACGCAGCCAGCGTTTGGGCAGTGGGGACGAGGGTTGCGCATTGACCACAACCTAACCCAGAAACAGCCACTTATCCAAGTTGCGATAAATAGGCCCTCCAAAAGGCCCATGCGTCATGCTGGGTATGGCTTATCGGTGGTACTCGGGCCTCGCCAACCGGGCCAGGTAGGGTCTGGCCAGGTGAGTGAAGCGGTTAGTGGGATCCAATCTTGTTGCTAGTTTTCTCAGGACAATCAACAAGTTGGGACAATACAGCAGGATCTTGGGATTAGGCCACAGGCGTCTCTGGATCCTTATGCGAGGGGTCGTTCTGGCAGAAAGCCTGCCAGGCGACCCAGATGGTCAGGGCGTCCGCCCCTCCCCATTCTTCTTGCGGGCCTGTTCGCGCTCTTCGTCTTCGAGCCATCACTGATGGCCCCTTCGGGCTCGATCGCTGGCCCAACAGCCTGACTATCTCTTCGCCCAGGAATAGATCTGGCGGCTTTGCCGTGTGCCTCCCGCCGTCGCTTATCCAGTCAAGGGCCGGTGCCTGGCCCGTGTCCTTCGTCCCGCGCCAGCCAGTCCCCTTCCTCCCTTGACTGCGCGCCGCCTGCCGGCGGGGTGGTCCCCATCCAGGGACATCGCGGGGGCTTGTCCCCGCAGGGAACCAGGACTGATGAGCAGACGGAAGGACAAGCAGCAGGAACGCACGAAGGTTTACCATGGCCCTGATGGCTGGATGATCCTGGCCGATGGAGCCGCCAACTGGGTTTACGGAGAGTGATATGAGCAACTTTGACTGGGGCCAGCCTGTGTCGGTGTACACCCGCAGCCAGGCCATCGCCGATGGCATTCTGGTCGATCTGACCGACATCTCGCGCAGCTACGGCTTCAAGATCCCCATGGCGGCCACCGCCGCCGTGTGGCACACCATTGCCTGGCACCCGCACACCGAGCAGGCCAAGTCCGAGAGCACCGGCCAGTCCACCGCAGGCCGGCTCCACGATGTGCTGTCCATCGCCCGACTGGCAGCAAACGCTGCAGCGCAGGCCGGGGCAAGCGTGGTCCAGTTCGAAGTGCTGTTGGTGCCCGTGGAGGGTCGCTCGACCACGCCTGTGGCTGTGTCCCTGCGACTGGTTGTTTCGGGCGGGGATGACGGCGAGCCGGTTCTGACCCTGATGTTGCCCGACGAGG
>Ga0065720_1019734_pt1 | contig 20758 bp, 17 predicted proteins | sample Thericmetagenome_FD_59107 | JGI IMG/M metagenome (GOLD analysis project Ga0065720, IMG submission 59107) | Thermophilic microbial communities from the Joint Bioenergy Institute, California, USA of rice/straw/compost enrichment - eDNA_2 v2... | ecosystem: Engineered > Solid waste > Grass >...
CTGGGTCAAGCTTGAAGTCTTCCTGGAGGCTAAGATATTTGCTGCTGTCTTTGGAGTTAAAAAGAACTTCCGTAGGTCCATATCTATCCTTCTTAGGGTCCAATAAGGGGTTGGGAATGTTTAGATATGGAAGGTTCTTGCTCAGGTTGTTTCTATAGAGTATAGATTTAGCAATGTCTGGTTCTTGCTTCAAATAAAACTTGCAGAAACTTTTCAATAAGATACCGTAATCAGGATCACCATCGAGTCTCTCTTCGACCAAGCTCCAGTGAATGGTTTTAATATTTTTTAGAAATCCTTGTTTAATCTTGAGGTAAAGATCAGGGTAACTTGTCACATCGACATCAAGGAACCGAACATAGTCCAGCAACTTTTTCCAAGCAACCTTATTATCTTTAGAGTGGGCAATCATTTGCTCTACAAAGAAGCGCTGGACTTCTTTATTCATCAATACCATCTGGAAAGCTACGTCATATTTTTCTTGTTCCAATAATTCCAATATTCCTCCTTTAACAATAAGTACTTCCCATCCAGTAACAACTTTGATAAGTATTGCAGATCTCCAGAGAGAAAAATGTTCCAATTTGTTGAAATAAGATAATCGATACCTTCTTTAAACTGATTTTTGCTGTACAATGTCGCAAGCAAATTAATTATCATGCCTTTGAAGAAACTAGAGAATGTTTTAACACAAATCTGGTACCAGTTAAAAAGAGTATCTAGAACTTTGGTGGGGTCACAAGTTGCAGTGAAACTTGCAATTTCATCTCTCAATGTAGTACTAAGCTTTTTCGGCATCATGGCATTTATTTCTTTAGCGTATTGTTCTGCGTGAGTATTGTTGACAAATTTATAGGAAAGAATTTTCTTAAAAGCTGAGAGGTCGAAGACTGGCCGAGAGCCAGTTGGAGTTTCAGCACTGTTGTTTGAATTTGGTCTTATATTCTGAATCACGTTCGTTTGTTCTGATTTCTGAACCTCTAAAAATGGTTTAGCAGGACGTTCCATCTTAGTGTTTTCTAAAAAAGTTAGGATTATAAAGAAATCAAAAGCAGGAAGGGTATATAAATCAAAATCGGAAAAAAAATTAAATAAACAGATTGAAATTAATGTAGACTCCAAAATATTTTGTTGTCATCTGATCAAGATAGATCATCTTTTCAGAATCTATAAAATAACCTCAGACCTTCCGAGATAAATAATTCCCTTTGTAAACCCTCTTATTTTGCTTCTTATTCAAGTTAAAAGTATTTCATACTTCAGTCCATTGAATATGCTCATAAAAGATTAAAGAGCTACAAACTATGTAATAAATCTATAGCAACTGAAGTTTTTATTGATCTTGTTACTATTAGAGATCTTAATTTGGCTTAAATAAAATCTTTCCCTCGGAGCCTTTTTGCATTGATAGGACTATCGATTCTTGGAATTGATCAAGAGGAACAACCTTCTGAATGTTAGATCTCAGAGAATCGCCCAATTGGCTGTGTACCTCATGAATAAACTTGTCAAATTCTTCTGGCTTGGTATCATATTTTTTCTCATCTAAATTAATCCCATGCAAACTTATTACTTTACCGATCAAGTCAAATGGGCTTAGACCACTAATTTGCTTTCCAGTGAGATTACCATAGACATATATGCTTGATTTTTTCGGTAGATTAGAAGCTAGCAAAGCTGTTGCTTCACCTCCAAGGGCATCAAAAGCAACAGTTGGATTCTCTTTCTGAATGACTTCTCTCAGATTTTTCTCAAAATCAGGATCAGATGAGTTTAAGACATAGTCAGCACCATCCTTTAGCAACTCTTTCACATACTGGTCTTTCCTCACAATATTAATCAGCTTGATTCCTTTAGCCTTAAAGAGTCTAACCATCATTCTTCCAATAGCAGAGGACCCACTATTATGGATAGCACATTTGTGGTTTCCTTTCTCTGCACATTCTGCAATGTATGCCACTGTGCCAGGATTGATAAAGTGGTTAGCCGCTTCTTCTAAAGAGATCCCTGGAGCAATAATAGGATAAACCTCATGAGACTTGGCCAAACAGTATTGACCCCAAGTTCCAAGAGCTAAGACATGGACTTTCTCACCAACTTCATGAGGAACAACTAGGTCATTTCCGATTGCAACAATAACTCCAGATCCTTCTAACCCAACTCTAGTTTTTCCAATCATGTTCCCATAAAAGCCCCAGGCAGTGGCGATATCAACAAAGTTAATGGGTGTGTATTCCATTTTAACTAACACTTCATTCTTTCCAGGTTTGACAAGTGGGATCTCCTCAAGAGTAATAGTCTTCCCATCTCTTGCGCCAAAAATGGCTTTGTATGATTCAGGGAGTGTAAGAGTTGAAGGCTCAGCCATCTTCCTTTAGTTGTTGAGAATTAATTCTAACTTTGTAAACTATTTAACTTAGAGTAATATTTAAGTGAAAAATTAAAGGCAAAAGTCAGGCAAGACAGAATTTAGTCGCGGACAAGTTGAAGTATAGTATTAAACAATCTAAGGTAAGAATCTAGCATCTTCAGGGGAAACAACTAAGGTTTACTGTATTTGGTATTCAACTCATCTGTCTGGTTCAAATAATACTTCTTGACTTAGTAATCTTCTCTTTGTTTTATAGAATCTTCAAATTACCTTGACCTCTAAGATATGAGGCAAATCTCACTGACAGAAACCATACACAATTAGAGCAAGATACTCTGAACTTGTTAAAGTGTTTCGCTTAACTTTTCCTATGTTCCATGTAACAAGAATATTGAATAGTTGAAGAGAATCTTCTCAAGGCATCATAATCTGCAATTTCAGTTACGAAGGTTTACCACGAATGTTTAAGTATCATTTGATTTATTCCCTTAACATGTTATATTGTCCTGCTTGAGATTGTTGATAAAGGCGAAAAGAATTTTCCTAAATCAATAGATTGAAGGCTGACCGTTGGAGCACGATTGTCAAAACATTGGGGTGTTTGTTGTTAGAAAAATTTTTTATACAAAAGAAAATCAGAAAAATATTAATTAAGGTGTTGAAAGTTTCTTAGAGTCCTTTATACTTTCTAATATTTTACTCCAAATTGAATGTACCTCTAGAACCTGTTATTTAGGCCTAGTCTTTCTGATATGACTGTTACCAGTTTCCTGCTCTATTAATATCTTTAGTTCAATTCTTTCCCGTGAGTTAAAATTTATTTGATGCTAGGCTTCAGGCTTTTTAAACAACTTGGGCAAGCCACTAAGCCCGCATTTTTCAACTATGCAGGTCTTTTGTCCTACAATACAGGTACCCAGCATTCTAAATAGTAAGAAATGCCCTAGGATATTTCAGTGAGTATTTCAAGAAGAAGGATAGAGAGGAATTAACACATTATGAATTAGAATTGAACCATGACTGGAGATATAAATTGATAAGAGACACCTGGAAAAAGGGCCTCGAAAAGAAGGCTAAAAGAAGAGAAAGAATTGCCCAAATAAAAGCTCAAGAAGTATTTTCATCTAATTTTGATTTAAATGTTCAGCCCATTCCCCAACCTGAGCCCCAAAAGCTTGTCATTCACGATCCCGCCAGGGGTATAACTCTTCCACCACCAGAGGATGGAATCTTCGCTGTTGTCCAGATCGGAGGCTTCCAATATAAAGTATTACAGAGAATATTTGAAATAACATTCCAAGGTCGCTAAGGACGATATAGTCGTGTCTGAATGGCTTAAGGATTATGATGTTAATGACCAGATTGTATTTGACAAAGTCCTTCTTGTTGGAACCACTGACTATACATCCCTTGGAAGACCCTATGTCGAAACTGCTAAGGTTAGAGAATATTAACATGGGATAATAAGAATAGGTATATGCCACTGTTGAGGAACAGACCTTGACAGAGAAGGTTATTGTCTTTAAGAAGAGAAGAAGAAATACTTATAAAAAAACCAGGGGTATAGATTTTAGTGGATTTGACTAAGATTTTAGGAAGCAGACAACATGTTACCGTCCTTAGAATCGACAGAATTGAGCATATTATTGGAGAAGAAACTGCCTCTAGAGCTGTAAGCCTTATCTAATCCTTGATGTTGTTCTTCTTGTATTCATATTGTATTATCAAAACCTTTACCAAAATTCAAAAAAAATCACTCTTAAAATTCCCTTAGAATTCTTGATATAAGCCCAAGGCTTATATGGAGTCAAAAAAAAATGAAAATGAAGATTTAGAAGGAAGGAGAGGCACCAAGAGGCAGACTATAGAGAAACCTCAGACCGAGAAAAAGACCAGAGGACCAGATTTACTTGACTTAACCGATAAATAAATAAACATGAAAAGGGCTCTATAGGGTGGAGGACCTAGAAGAACCTTGAAAAAACCGATACAACAGATAAAGTTAATGATGAGATTAGACTCCCCTTTACTGATCATATTAGAATCGAACATTCAAGTGACAAGAGTTAATCAACCAATATAAGAAGGTCACCATGTAAATTAATTCCAATAGCAGGCTTCTTCAATAGCCTTGTTGACTTTTAACATTCACAACCATTCTATTTACCTGAGGAGTACTAATAAATGAATTAGTAGGAGGAGTCTTAGTTATGAGGTTGGTCCATACCACCGCTAAAACCTTTTCTTTCACCTCTATTATAATCATCTATAACCATTATTTTCTATTATTAATATTATCACTGTTTCTCTGGTCACCACCTTGTCTATAGTTACCCCTCTGGTCTCCACCTCTGTGGTCTCTATCTCTATTACCGCCTTCTTGTCCTCCCTTGTTGAACGCTTTTTTACTATCTACAAGAGGGGCATTTTCAGGCCTAGGAACCTTGCAACGATTACACACATCTCTACGAGCCCAGTTAATGTTTCCGCAGTCCAGGCACTTCCAGTCCTTTGCGTTATCTTCGTCTCCTCCTATTAAAGAATAGTACAATTATTTAAGACAACCTACCTCTTCTATCAAATCTCCCGCCGTCTCTTTCTTTACCTCTGTCTCTGTCTCCTCTGTCATTACGGTCACGGTCACTTCTGTCTCTGTAGTCGTTTCTCTTATCACCTCTATCGCGGTCTCCACGGTCTCTGTTTCTGTCATCTCTTCTGTAGTCATTTCTTCTTTCATTACTACGACTTCTTGATCTGCGACTGTATCCTCTGTCACCCTTGTCTCTATTATCTCTGTACCCACCTCTGTCGCGACCACCGCGGTCATCACGGTCATCATCTCTGCGTTTGAAGTCATTTCTGTTGTCTCTATAGTCATTCTTTTGGAAACCTCCTTTGTTATCGAATTTCTTCTCGCCCCATTGTTTATTTTGGTTTTGGTAACCTCCTTGATGCTGATAGCCACCACCACCACGGTAATCCTTCTCATCGCCGGCATCATCATGAGTGGAGGAGTATTGTTGGCCAACACTATAGCCTCCTGTGTGGGTGTAAAGTCCTGGATTTTGATTGGCTAGGGAAGCCATCTGGCTGGAAAGGAAGCTCAGGGCTTGGTAGTAGTTGGTGTTGTTGATCTGACCGTTAGGACCTTGGAAATTAGGCATCTGGCCCATAGACACTAAATCTTTTAACAACAAAAGGAAAAAAAGGTACTGGGGTTGAAGGGAAGGTTCTGAGGGAAATTGGTGTTAGGAGGGTTGGTTGGGTTAGTTCCATAATTGCTCTTGGGGTCTTGTATTTGAGGAGGATTGTAAGGCATTTGGAAATTAGGATAACCTTGACCCATTTGCTGAGGGATTTGAGGTGTGCCTTGACTCATTCCACCTGTAGGTGGGGCAGGCCATTGGCCTTGCATTTTCTGTAAGTCGTCTTCTTTTTGTACTGGTTGTTGAGGAATTGTGCTTGGAGCTTGATACATATTTGATTTAACTTATTTAATAAATTTCAATTATATGTTATTGATATGAAACCAGCTAATAGACTGCGAGCAGAAACTTTAATTTCTCAAGAACAACGAGAACCACATATTTGAATCATCTTCCCATTTTTGATTATTTACTGCTTGAACAGAATTTTACTGATTTTTCATCATTCACATAACAAAAAAGAGGAATCATGAGGAATTAATTTTGTTCAACACAAGGGAGAATTGAAGTTCTAGTAGTGAGCATGATACAACGATAAGCGATTTATCTTACAAATAAATAAATAAACAAACCAGAAAACGAGTAAATTTGTTAATAAGGAAGATTATTTAAACCTTAAGGTTACAAGAGATTAATATCACTCATTCTGCACCCTGAACTTTCTCAAGTTTCTTATCATGAACATGAGTAATAACTTTGGAAGTTCCTTTCGAAACAAGGAAACCTCCAATAGCCCCAATAACATGTCCAAAGAACCCTCCAATAACTGTGCTTCCAATTTGGAAATTTCGAAGTCTTCTATCTCTCTCTACTTTAGAAGTTTTGGCAAGTTCTCCAACAGCCTTCTTGGAATTATCTTTAGCAACTTCAGAATCATAGTAGATGTTATCAATGGATTCACTATCTTCCAATATCTTTTTGTTAATCAATTCCTGCGTCTTCATCATTTCCTCAGTGATTTTATTAGCTTCTCTGATAGCTTCCAACTCTATTTTCTTATATTCTTCTTCTGGGTCGATTTCTTGCATCTCTAGCGGTTGATCTTGCTTTGACTGATTCATCTTCTTAGCTTCATACTCTTGCTGGAAGTCCCTCAGATCCTCGACCAATTTTTGATAAGCTTCTAAAATTTTCTTTTCACTGTATAACGTTGTATCTTTAGATGGGAGTTTCTTGGCTAGGAGAGCCAATTTCTTCTTGATACTAGCAATAAGTTCCATCTTCTTGGCGTCGTCTTTGCTAGCGTAGAGCTCTTCAAGGTCATCAGAGATGGCGTCGATGTCTTTTTGAAGTTCATTGAGTTTTTTCCGATCCATATTGTATTTTCTAATGTAAGAAAAAGTAATTTTTATTGCATTTATTCAATTTCGAACCTAAATACAAATTTAAATCAAAAAGGATTTCATGGCAGACACTATTAAATCAACCAACGACAAGGTATTACCATCTCCCCTCTCTCCTAACATGAGCAGCTTGAACAACAACCACAACTTGACAAGCAGGTCGAAGACAAGAATGATGCAGGCCAAGCAAATTTAAAAAAATCAAAGAAGAAAAATAAGGAAAAGCAAGAGACTAAAATTGACGACCAAACTCTTTTGAAATTACTTGACCAGAGACTCCAAGAGATCGGAGAAGTCCCTGTCAGCGACGATGACCCTGAAATTAAAGCAATAAGTACATAAGAAATTTAAATCATTCAAATTTTCAAAGAAAAGAAATACAAGACCTTATCCAAGCTCACTGCTGAAGCCTTGTACCCCGACCTCACCCCTGAAGAAAAGGTCAAGAAACTCTCTGAAGCATATACTGCCCTAGTATGCTTGAAATAAAGCCTTCCTAATTTCTAGTCCCAACTCAACAATTTCTTTGAGGAACATGCCTACATCCTCTCCAAGCTTAACTTCAATGCTAAGTTTGAAAGAGACCAACGTAATAGTTTTCTGACAAAATTCTAAGCAATGTATAGAGGCCAAAGAAAACGCCAACCAAGTTAATTACAAGGTTCAACTTGAAAAGGGTTGCCGTGAAGTTCAAAAGAATAATGATCACATTAAATCAGTCAACAAGAAATTCACCGAAGAAGAAACCAAGAGAAGAGAAGAGCTTCTCCAAAACTTTGAAAACACTATCAAGGAAGTTACTGACAAGATGGAAGCCCAAAAGAAGCAAGCTGACGAATTTGCTGCTGAGAACGAAACGTAATAATTTCCCAATTTTCCAATAATTTCGCAGCTTGAGAGCCACCCTTACCGAGAAAATTAAGAAATTCGAAGAAAGAGAAAAGGAATTCTTTGAACAAATCAAGCAAGTTGATGAGAAGAACGACAGCAAGACCAAGGAAGTCCTTGCAAAGTTGAAGGAAATTGAGAACAATGCTAAGAAATCCTTCGAAGTTAAGGATCAGATCCAAAAGTACAAGAGCAGTGAAACTGAAACTAAATTCAAAATTGCCATATATTCCCAAAGATTTGGTGATTTCGAGAGCACTCTCGGAACCACCAATGATATGCTTTCTAGATTCAAACAAGAGCTTGAGAGAGTAATTTTCAATACCTATTATTCTAATTATGCTAGACCGCTTCAAGATTGAAGACCCTCCAAGCTGAGAATAAAGCCCTTAAGGAAAAGGTCGATAAAATCGATACAGCTACCCTTGAGATATTCAACTTGGTAAAGAAGATAAGCCAACAAAATTAATATGAATAGACTCAGGATGCTAAGGATGAGTTGAAGAAAGCTCAGAAAGAAAAGGACCAGGTCAGAGAGAAACTAGTGAAAATCCAAGGTGAAGTCACAGCTGTAAATAAGAAGATCCAAGAGTTGGAGAGCCAAAAGACTGCCCAAGCTCAGCAATAAATAATTAAGAAAGTTTGTTGTAAGAGTAAGTGTTACATTTGTGGCCTATCTATATAGCTGTACACAATATTAGTAAACATAAGTTAAGTATCTTAATTATGACCAATAGCCAACTATTCCAACTCCGAGGATACCAAATAGACTCTCTAGTCCCAAGTTAAGAACATTCACTTTTTCTTCAGAATGAAGCAATTCTGGAATCATATTTCCTAAAGAAAGATATAAAAAGCCTCCTGCTGTAAGACCTAGCAGATATCCACTAGCTAATCCTCCAAAATAGAGGCCTTTTGGTTAAATTATTGATTTTAAATTTTACCTATTAAGCCCCCAAGAAATGCACCTGTGGCGGTACCAATCTGGGTAAGAAAAATTGTATTTAGAGAAAAATTCTTTTTCAGAAGAATAGCAAAATCTCCTATTTCGTGAGGCAACTCATGAGAGGCAATTGCAATTGCAGTAGAAATTCCAAGAGATTTACCTACAAAGATTAGGACAATTCATTCCCTGATACTTATTGAAAAGGAAACTCCAATCCCAATCCCATCTATTGTATTATGAAGAAAATCTGCAAGTAGATATAGCGCAGCAGATTTTTTCTGTTTCTCATGTGCTATATTATTCTCTTCTCTTTGAGGAGTTCCATTACCTACTCTTTCTCCATTTACATCATTAGCATCTGTTTGGCCATTGACTTCTCCTGGGGGTATCTGACTCTGTATATGAGCATGAGAACATCCTCCTGAATATCTGTCGATTCCATAAAATAAAAAAATTCCTGCAATTATACAAAAAAGATACGGATTGGCATCCCTATTCCCACCCTTTTTCTCTTTCTCATACACTAGCAATTTATTTTATACTAATAATTATTACTTCCAATCATATGGGGCATCATGCAAAGAAATACATCCCCTAATAAGCTCCCAGCAGCAAGACATATCATCAGTCTGATAAGGGATTCATTTATGGGAATTTCCTTCTTAGATTTTCCAGGAAAGTATTTAGAAATAAAGACTAATCCTAGAAATACTGGAATGCTTGGCAACGAGACTATAAGAATAGCCAAGCTTACAAGGACAATTTTATTATCAGAATATGAGCTGATTTCTTGAATAATTGAGTTCTTGGACAACTCTAGTATTTCTTGATTTTCGATACTAACTATTAATAATTAAAGTATCACAGAATTAGCAATACTATGCGTAGGTCCATTGGTATTTGAATGGCCCATTGAGTGTGTTATTGCTGGACTCACTATCACAAAACAGAGGATCGTTTGGGCCAAAATATGGACGAAATGTCGCATTTGTCTAAATTATTTCTATTCAATTTAATCCAAGTAGATTTGCAATTTGTATTCGTTGGAATTTCTCCAGGGCTTTTCTTCTTGTTTACTGAAAATTTTCTTTTGTGTTCCAGTTGAAGATCAGCTTGATTCAAGTTAGGGTAGATGGAAGAATTTCAGGTAGGAATTTCAGCTTTTAAATGATGAAGAAGATCTCGAGTCATCGATAAGAAAGTAGTACAATTGATATAGTTTTTCCCAATCTGAGAAGTTGACACGTAAATAAGAATACCGTTGTTTGATTATCTGATTTTTGCTTTGATAAATAAGCTTTAATTTGATAAATATCTTCGAGGCCTTAAAGAATGGATCCCCATATTCAGCCGCACTCGACAAAGAACTCTTATGGAACACCATCTATAAACGAGACTCTCGCCAATCTTTTCAAATCTCAAACTCCCAAATCAGGCCTTCCAACCGACAATTATTACACATCAAATGGCCGTGACAATTTTTCATCCTATATTTCTCAACCTACCACCGCACAAAGTAATACATCTTCCATCTCGAATTAATCCTCATAGAGAGCTATGTAAAGACTAACCCAAAGGATCGCATCCTTCAGCTCAGAGGTGTAAAAAATGACCTCCAAAAGGATTTATTTCTTATCAAGACATCCATGATTAATCTGATCGAGCAAACCAAGAGAGACATGAGAGACCAGATTCTCTACATCCAGACCAAAACTAAGGCTGAGCTTGAGCGTAAAGACAGAGACTATGCAATTGTATTAAACAAATTAAAACTCCAGCTCCAGGAAGCAGTCCAACAGAGAGACCTCATGAGAGAAGATGTCAAAGCTATTGCTAAACAAAATGAGGAACTCAAGAGAGCCCTCGAGCTTAAGAATAATGAGATAAAGAAAATAACAGAAGATAATGAGAATGACAAGAAAAAACATGAGAAACTTTGGGACGAGATTATCAAGAACATCTCCAATGAGAAGAATAGAGCTATAAATCAGATGAAAGAGCAGTTGGCAAAGCAAGAGCGCGACCTCAAGGAAGCACTCCAAAAGCTTAGCCTTGAAAATACCGAACTCAGAAAAAGTATCCCCCACACTCCCAATGCCACTAGCTCCTTTAATTTCTTCTCCAGTACTCCTCCTCTCCTCTTATCTAATCTTTATAGGCCCCACCCTCCGTAAAAGTGTCAGCAATCTAGATAAACTCAGGTCTGCAGCCCAAAGCGAGCGTAACTCCGTCATTCCCGATGACATTGGCCGCAAGTCCGTTCGTAGCAACATCTCTATTGAGGTCATAACTCCTATCCAAGGACCTTCTGAAGAGGCTCATAAAAGAGAGGGCCGTACACTTGAAATTGATACCAAAGCAAGCCAATCCCAAGAAGGTGATAAGAAGACTCTTTACCTCGAAGTTCCTTCTGATGAGGGCGAGAAAAGATCTGGAAGACCTGCACCTCTACAAAGAGATGATAGCATGTCCTCAATGTATGCCACTTCTAGAGCCTCTGCTAGAGGAAATCTGGGAGAGTCAACCGGAAATCCTTTCCTGGATGAGGTTAATGCCCTTAGAAATGAGAATAGTATGCTCTTAGAAGAGGTCAACAGATTGAGGCATGTTGCCGCCAGCAACCCTAGTCAAGGAATTGAGAAAGAGATTGAGATCAAGATACTCAAGGATGAACTCAACAAACAGTCTGAAGAATTCAGAAAGCTCCAGAGACAAACCTTCAACCAGCAAAACGAATTAGCAGACAAAGAAAAGCTTATCAAAATGCTCGAAGAGAAGCTTAATCTTAGTTCTAAGGATTCCCAGGCTATCCAGAAGGAATATCAAGAACTCAAAGATAAGCTTTCTCACGCCGAGCACCTCCTTTCTGAAGCTAACAAGGCCCATACTGCTTCTGTTGAAGCTCATGAACGTCAAATAGCAGCCTTAAAAAAGAATATTGATGACATTATTCATGAAAGAGACGAAATGATGAAGCGATTCCACGACCAAGAGCACGCCAGAGCTGAGGAACATAAGCATAAAGTCGAAAGTCTTGAGGAGACTATCAAGAAACTTGAGCAGGATCTCTATGCTCATAGTAGTAATTATGATGTTATTAAAGGCAAGGAAGAAGAAATTGAAAAGCTTCAAAAGGAAGTCCAGGAAAAAGAAGACCAGATCTCAGAACTCAATATGAAGATCGAAGCAAATAATAATGACTTCCATGCAAAAGAAAGAGAACTTAAGAACCAGATTGAAGAACTCAATGCTAAAATTGAAGAAATTGAGAAAAAATATCAAGAAGAAAAGGAGCAAGGATCTAGCTTGAAGAACTCCTATTCCGAGGAAGCCGAGAAATACAAATTGAAATTGGAAGAAGTGCAGGCCAAGTTAGAAGAACTTACTCACCACACAAAGGATCTTACTGAGAAGCACCAAAAGGAAGAGCATCGTCTTCAGGAACTGATCAAAGCTAAGGAAGAGGAAATCAAGGCTGTTGAAAGAGAATTGAACCAAAAGCACCATGACCAAGTTCATCTTCTTAATGAAGAAATTAGAAAACTTGAGAGCACAACCAGTCACCTTCAAAAGGATAATAAAGAAGCCACTCATAAGATTGAGCACCTCGAAGCTAAAATTAAAGAGCTTGAGGCAAATGATGAGAAGGCTAAATTATCTAAACAGGCTGAGGAACTTAAGGCCGAACTCCAAAAGGTTGAAGCCCTTAGAGATGATCTAAGTAAAGAGAAGGAAAGACTTGGAAAGGAAGTTGACAGCCTGAAGGATCAATTAAGCCAAAGAGATGCAGAATTGAAAGAAAAAATTGAGCTTCTTGCTAATGCACAAAAGCAAGCTTCTGATTTCAATAAGGAAGAACTTGAGCAAGCTGCCAAAGAACTCGAAGAGATCAAGAATAAAGTAAAGGAAGTTTGCAAGAAAGGAGGTATCTCCAAAGCCATTGAATTTGGAGCTCAATTTAATGCTTTAATTAATGCCGCTACAGGCCAAGGACCCAAGAAGGGTGGAAAGCAGTCAGAAAAAGTTGTTGAAGATAATAGTGAAGAGGTTAATTCATTAAAAAAGAGTATTGAAGAACTCGAGAACAAATTAAACCAAGCTAAGGAAACTGAAAATAATTTAAAGCAACAAAACCAAAACCTCGAAGCTGAAGTTGCCAGACTTACCAAAGAAACTTCAACCGCGAAAACCGCAACCGCTCAAGACACCAAAGAACTCGATGACCTCAAGAAAAAGCTTTCTGATCAAGAAAAAGAAATAGAACAACTAAAGAGTGAACTAAAGAAGAAAGATGGAGGTAAAGAGAACAAGACCAAGATTTTATTGGATGAAATTGAGCTTCTTAAGGCCAAGATTGTCGAACAAGAAAAACACCACTTGAATCAAATTGCCGAGAAAGACGAGCAATTAACTTTCCAAAAAGGATACATCAACGCCCTTAAAGCCGATGTCCAACAAATGAAAGACTTTATTCTTGAACATCACGGGCCCGACGTCTTTGATGAAGGAAAGATGGAAAGTAGACCTGAGAGTAAGATTCAAAGTGTTGAGCAAAGTGCCAATCCAAGCGTGAACCAAAGTGTTGACTATGGCAAGGAAGAGAGTCCTAAGGTCAATGAAGAGATGTTCCCACCCCTCCAGGAAGTTTACCAAAGATCATACACAATAAATGCTGACTCTCTCTTGAACCGCTCAGATTCCATTAGCGTTTCTAATTTCACAGAGAGCCCTGATACATCTGCTGTGAAGTCTAAGAAATTCGTTAGAGGGGTTAGACCATTGAAGGGAGAGACTGTTATATATCAACCTAAGTCTGCTAGCAAGGATTTGAGGCTTTCTATGGCAGATTTGGATTTACAAACTTCAGTCACATCATCAATGACTGTCAGGTCTACCAAGGCTGGGGATCAGCTATTAAAGAAAAAGGAGAGAGAGAAGGAAATTGTGGTTCAGAGACTAGAATTTATGATTAGACAGTTAAATGAAAGACTGGCTAAAGAGCAGAGAAAGAGTAAGGAAGAGCTCGAGAAGAAAGTTGCTGAGTGTTATGAGGAATTTGGAAAGAAGGAGGCAGAGTTAACCTCAATTATTGAGCAATTGCAACAGGAAAAGAAGGATCTTTTGAAGAAGATTGATGATATGGAATGGAACAGGCTTTATGATCTTCAAAAAGAGAAACAAGAACAACAAAGAGCTGAAGAGGCAAAGAGGGAGAAGGAAAAATTGGAAGAACAATTAAGACAGCCTGATGTCCAAAGAAAAAAGAAAAAGAAGAAGACAACCAAAATAATACAAGGAGAAAAGAAAGATGCAAATACTTCTGATTAAGAAAAACTGTGAGTTTTGCTGTAATTTGATTAGAAAATATCTTGTTTGTCTCTTTTATCTCTGAATATGTACAGCTCATTTTTTATTTTAGAATGCATGAATAAATGGGGGATAACTCTGTAGCTTTCTTCATATAAATCACTCTCCTTAAGCTCAATTTTACTCATCCTGACTAGTACATCTAGAAAGAGCAAGACTTCGAATCATCATATTTTTGTCATTTTGGAGCCTACACTCAGGTTATTACCCTCCCCTCCAAAAACATGGATTAGTGTTTATCATTACTCTGGATGTTTTTTATTGATAAACCTATACAAATTGCAAATAATTCATCATGAGAGGGGTCCTATTCTAAAGGAGTGTATACTTGGGCTGTCACAGATGAGTCAAGCTTACTGCTGGCATCTATTTTTCGTTTCAAAGCTGATCCCAGTTTCCTTTGTTATTTCTCCTAGCTAGTTCTTCCATCCCTTTCCAGGGCCAGTAACTCCTCTAAGTCTCATATTCCTATTCTACTGAGGGCTCCTAAGTTCAAAGAAGTGAGAAACCAGGCCAAGTAACATTTTCATCTATGGAATACTTCAAAACTAACTAGAACCCACCTTGAAAAATCTGGGAGATCTGTGAGTATGAGTGACCTGGACTGGGCTCAATCATAACAGGGAAAAAGTTAGCCTGATTCTTAGGTACAATGCATAAATTCATCATGATTAATCTTTTTAACCAAAACCTTCTCTAAAAAAACTCTCTATCTCTATAATATTCTAATATTGTCAAGTGGAAGCTGAATGACCTCAAAAAGGAAATAGACCCTTTGGTTTCTTTTCAAATTAAAGAAATCATGGCATTGTCGATGTTTCGAGAATAAAATGATAGTTCTATGAAAAAATGAGTAGATACTCGAAGAGAAGAGTTCAAGGAGAATCAAGTTCTCTATCAACATCATCTTTTCCTGCTACTAAAAGCCATATAGACATTTTCCCCTGGCTCATAATATTTATAATCATGCCTAGGGAATAAAAATTAATGTAAAAAGCACTCATTATTATCTTTACTGAAACACGAGTTTTCACTGGTTTTTAGGCGAACAAATGGCAGAAATTGGCATTCTTCATAGGCGCTAGAGTAAGGATAGTAGGATGGTGTAGCCGATATCAGTTTTTTATGAAATTTCTTAGGCGGATTAATGAGGCGGGAATTTTTTTTCTTGTGAATGAACTAGTAAAATTCAGTGACAGTGAAGCATGCTTCGACTGATAATTGATGAAAAATCACTGATAGAATCATTGAGAATGAATGAATAATGAGGATTCTATTGGTTAGAAATTTAAGATGAGAAGAAAAGTTAATTTGATTGGCATTTATTAGGAACAAGGCTAATTCGAGCCTTTAAAATCTTTCTCTGTCAAATAAAAAATCCAATTTAATTAATTAATACATATACAAAGGCGCCCTTCCATCTTATTCAAATGTCTGAAGCTGAAGGTACTCAATTTTTCTCCAAATATGACCTTTGCTCATATCATTCCTTTCATTAAGACATCCTTATTTATGTATTAGTTCTCAAGGAAATCGAAGGAATTCTCGAGGATTATGACGGAAATCCCGAAGACTTGAACTTGGACGACCTCGAGATAGGAAAGTTCACCAAGGCCATCGCCGAAAAAATAGGTAAGCTGACTTCATTTCCTTTCAAACTCACCTTTTTCTTAGAAAAAATTAAGGACCTACAGATTCTCAGCTTGAATGGATGCAGTCTTGAAAATTTACAAAACTTCCCTAGCTTACCTAATCTCGTCAGAGTAAGGAATAAGCATTACTGGTGTCTAACTATTGTTTAGTTGGAACTCTTACAAAACAAGTTTGACGGAGCTGAGCTTAAGAACCTAGTTGGCAAAATTCCCAAAGTCAAGTATTTATTCATCGGAGAAAACGAAATCAAGGATATTGAGCACGTTACCGTCTTGAAAGACCTCAAGGAACTCACCCACTTGGACATCTCTGGTACCCCTGTTTCTGAATTGAAGGATTACAGAGAAAAGCTCTTCAAGGCAATTCCTACTCTTGAGGTAAATAAATAGCCAGTTTAAATTTAAATACTCCCTTTTTTTGTTCCAAGTCAAGTAACACTCCTTAGGTTCTTGACGGAGCCGATAAGGATGGAAATCCAGTTGAGGATGAAGAAGAGGAGGAAGGTGATGAAGATGAGGACGAAGGTATGTTTAAGAAAAAGTTCGCTAAATTTTCAAGAAGATCAATATGAACCCGAAGGTGACGATGATGATGATGAAGAAGAATACAACGAAGATGAGGATGAAGAAGGTATCGTTATTGTAAGTTAGAACTAAAATGGAATAGAAGAATTCGAAACTAAAAAGAAGAAGAAGGGAAAGAAGTAATTCTGGGAAATTGCTACTTAGAAGTTCATAAGCTGAGACGTATTATACATATACTTATTCAGCAGTTTTGAGTGTGTATGAGCAGCTACATATAAGAGAAAAGAAACTTTGATAAAAATATGTCTCACAAGAACCTTTTTTCTAGAGAGTCAGCCCTACACTACACCTATTTAAAAACCAATTTTATCCTTCATATACTTAAAGATCTGTTCAGAGTCCCCAAACTTCTGCCACTCAAAGTAGGGTATATTGATTACCTTATATCCCAATTTTTCAAGATGACGCTTCTTCTTAATTGTTGGCCATGTAATTATATCAGTCTTAGGGATGAAGTGGTTCTCTCCATCGGCTTCTATAACTATATTGGGCTTGATGAAGAAGTCGACACTGTAGATTGAAATGGGATATTCTTCCACAAAGTCGTATTTTGCATACTGTAAGTTTTCCCTCAAGGCTGTTTGGAAAGTGGAAGTAATTTGTCTCTTCCTCAAGGAGGGTAATTGGGGCTCTAATTTTGTGAAGACTCTCATAATATTGGGGTATTTCTTGAGTTCTATTTTATCGCTGTATTCCAATTTTATGCAAAATACGTGATGCATGAATGAGTAGGCAAGGTTTCTCTGCTTGTACTCCAGGTCATCATACTCCAAGAACTTGTCAGTAGCAGCAATAAGGTTTTCCAGAAGCGCATAATTGTCTGTTTTGTATTGTAGGAGGGAATTAATAGTATGGAAGAGGACTGTTATATTGAAATTGTAGCCATTGAGAGCTATAAAGTTTTCGAATTCCTTGATAAGTTCAGGGTTAAAGATCCTTAGTTTACAAAGCTCATTGAAAATCATGACAGTTTCATGAGGTTGAGAAGGGTCATTGGTGGCTCCTTGCATCATTTTTTGCAATTTCTTCAAGATAAGGTCTTCAAGGTACTTGAAAAATTCCAGATTACCTGCAGCAGCTGTTCTAAAAGCAAGAACTAAGGTTGAGTAGTCCTTGAGGTGAGCATTTTGGGCTTTCTCCTTGATTATATTGATAGACTCATCCAAGGTCTTCAGGGAGATAAACTTGAATGAGGTGAAGATCATGATCACATGTCCCAGGTCCTTCATAGAAAGGAATTTTATTCTTTCAGCTAGCTGACCTTCTAGTGACGAACCAATAATATAGAAACTGCGAAGATTTTTCATATTAGGAATTCCAGTGACAGCGGATATGTAGATATCTTTTTTCTCATCAGCAACCAGGGCTAGGAATTTATTGGCCATAACTTCTTCGAAGGCTTGGATTTCGGGGGTATATAGGTTAGGAAATTCGGCTATTTCTGAGATCAGTTGGAGTAGATTTATGTAAGTAATATGGTTGAAAGTGCCAGATTTGCTTATTATGAACTTGGTTATCTTTTGGAAGATCTCTGGCGTCAAGCTTCCCAATGCAGTAAAGCTATATAAGGCACGGACCATGTCCAGGTTCTTCATGGCATAGAATTTATCAGTAAAGAATTCTCCTAGCTTCTTGCCAAGGTCCTCAATAGATTTGATTAGCTTTTGTTGATCTTTGGCAATTTCAGGAGCCTTTTCGAGCTTTAGCTTCATTCTTGCGCAAGAGAGGAACATAATAGTCAGATTGGGGAAGAAGACCTTGCTTTGGTTCTGCATAAGGTTGTCAAGGAGCTTTTGGACCAAGTTCAGATTTATCTCGTTAATTTGCCTGGAAGACAGATTGAACAACATATGGACACAAGTGGAAATGAATAGGTTTGGAGTCATCTTGACAATACCAGCTTCGGGCTCTTCAGAGGCCTCTCCTTCTTCTAGTTCGTCCTCTTCTTTATGAGAAGGTTCTTCCTTGTGGTGCTGCTCCATTCTGAAATTGTCTATGCTCATTTCAGCAGCTTCCTGGAGGAAGTTAAATCTAGCTTGAGTGTTGAATCTGCAGTTCATCATGCTCTTGATCATGGTGGAGATGTCAAACAGGGTGAAGTCAATCTTGTTCTTGAACTTAACATTGTGATAAAAATTATTCCAGAATGCCGAGAATTCACTACCTGTCAGCTCGTCAGTATCATATTGGAGAGTCCAAAGGATCATGCCCACTTCTGGGGTTGAAAGACTATTGAAGACTGCGTGCTGATGTAGGATTCTCTTACTTTCTTTGGCAAGTGAGGCAATAAGAGGATCAGATTTTAGCTTGTGAAGCTTGACGTAGCACTTGGCTATTTCTTGGTTTTCCGCTGGCATCTTGAGTCTCTTGGAGACTTTCTTGCTGAGCTCCTCAATAAGAGGATCATTGGTGAGTTTGTATTGGACTAGGAGGCTGATAAGTCCTCTAAGGCTGATTTTAGGGGAGTATTTATGAATGATATCGTGGATTTTGGCTTCAACTTGTTGGAGCTGGTCAAATTCCTTTTTATTTGGGAACTTGGCGAAGTGTTTGAGGTAATATTTTCGGATGGCAAAGCTCTTTGCAAAGGAAAGCATGGGATTTATTGTTTTAGACTCGGTTTGTGGGTTGATTGTATCAAGATATTGATTGACAACAGCGTAGAGAGATTCCCAGTAATTACTATTCTCATGAAATTTCTCGAGCTTGCTGAAGGCTTTTGCACTCTGAGACACCATGAGGATATGGTTAGACATCTCTTTTTGGTGAGTGGCAAAGATAGTAACTATTCTAGAAACAATTACTTCAAAATCATTAATCACTTTAGGATTTTTGAGGTACAGATTAGGAATAAATATGTCAGAATTTGCGTAAGGAATATATGTGGTCTGGATGTTTCCTACGACTTTCTTCATGCCTATGTAACAGGTCCACAAATTGTTAACAATGTTCGAAAAAACTGCAACATCAAATTTTTCTAGCAGCTTAGGGCTCAAAACCATGGAACTGACTAACTGAGTATAATTACCTAGAATCTCATCAAGGGCCACTTTCTTGATTGTTTCAGTCTGAGTCTTTTCATAAGTTTTTTTCGTTTCATATTCTTTGTAATTTTGGAATGGAGATGGTTTGGGCTTGGTCCTCTGGGCAGGGGCTGCGACTTCTGTGAATGAATAGAAAACAGGTAGAGAAAGTCGGCTGTGCTTGAGGAGCTGTGAGAGGTAGGTACTTCGTTTGAAGATTTTGGAAATCATATTTGAAAGAACTTGCTCTCAAAAAAAATAAATTTAAGTGAGGCTAGTCTCGAAAAGATAATTTTAACTTAGCTTGCAAGCAAGAAAACACGTACAAATGTAAAATTAATTACGTTGAATTATTTTATTCAGTTGCCGGAGGGTTCTCACCTTTATCTTCTGAAGCTAATTGTTTATCCATACTCTCAATCTCTTTAAGCCCTCCCAAAATCATCTCAAATTTCTTTTTAATATCTAATAAGTCATTCTCCAAGACCTCCTTGGCTTCCATCAAAGTATCGTTATACTCAAGCAGGGTCATGGTGTCTCTCAAAAGGGTCTCTCTTTCAGTCTTCAGGATTTCATTTTCCTTAAGAAGTTTCAAATTTAACACTAACATTTCCTGATCTTCTAATTTAAGCTTTATGTTCTCATTCATTAGCTTCTTATTATCCTCCAACAGCTTCAAAGTATATTTGAGGAGACTCTCATAGTCATTCAAATAGTCCAATGTAACTGCCTCAAGATCATCATTGTCTAATAATAAGTTTTTAAAATAATATTTGAACCTTCATTAGTTTCGGGATCGGCAGTGGTCTCAGTTGGCAGCTTGTCAACTGATTCAGCTTCATCGATCTTGACAGCCTTGGACTCCTCAGAGTTGTTGACAATGACCTTAGTATCGACGTTTTCAGAACTCATATTTTTAAATTAATCAAATTTTCGAATATAAAAAAATTTTTCAGTGCAGAATTCCATTTTTATAGGGAATACTGGTGCATATTCTAGGTTCGTCTCAAGCTCCTGATTGCAAGAGCTTCATCTTGTTTATATTGCCCAGATGATTTCAGTTAATTAGTTGAAAGGAATAGCTATTATCTATCCTTTTAGCTTTGGCATGTCAGATGCTATCAGATATTGTTTTCAACTTTGCACTTTCACTTTAGTCCAAAGGGTTATAGAATAACTATAAGATTCTAAAGAGGATGTTGTTCGTCGGTTGGGATATCAGAGATGCTAATTTTCCCGAAACTTATATCCCAATTTTCTTCTTGAAAATTATACTTAAATTGTTTTTATTTAGTTCTGTTCAAGCATAAAATAGATGATTGGAGAGTATAACGAATCTAATGGCCCTATGGGTCTGACAAAGACTAAGAGAGATGA
>Ga0065720_1019735_pt1 | contig 20732 bp, 16 predicted proteins | sample Thericmetagenome_FD_59107 | JGI IMG/M metagenome (GOLD analysis project Ga0065720, IMG submission 59107) | Thermophilic microbial communities from the Joint Bioenergy Institute, California, USA of rice/straw/compost enrichment - eDNA_2 v2... | ecosystem: Engineered > Solid waste > Grass >...
AGATGATCCTTTGTCAGCAGTTGATAGCAAAGTCGCAAGGAGTATATTCGACAATGTGATCAGAGGAGACCTACTGAAGGGGAAGACCGTGCTTCTAGTGACTCACCAGCTCAACTATGCAAAGGAAGCCGATTATGTAGTCGTTATGGACGAAGGTAGGATTCAGGCCCAGGGAAAGTTTACAGAGCTTGAGAAGCTCAAAATTAATTTACTGAATATTTTCAACAAGGATATGCAACATGAGAAGATTGAGGAGCCTGAGAGGTATGTCAGCAAAGGAAGCGCCAGAAGGAAAACAAGCATGATTAATGCTAAGGGAGAGCCTGAAGAAATAGAAGAAGCACAGCCTGAACCAGAGGAGTCCATTACTGTCACTTTCCAAACTTATAAGGAATATTTGAAAGAAAGCAACAATTATAACCTTTTCTTGTGGATTATTTTCTTATATGTCTTCAACCAGATTACAATTATTTACCTGACCAGATTTTTGGGTTATTGGGCCTACGAGAATCAACGATATTATCATGAAAATGTCCCAGACAGTCCCTTCAACCACACACCCTACATTCTTTGGGGCACTTTCATTACCCTAATCCTTGTGGCAGGCAAATTCTTCAAAGTTTACTTGACCATGCAATTCTCTCTTATAGTCCATACCAATATCCACCAGAAGATGCTCATCTCAGTCACCAGAGCTCTCGCTCTTTTCTTTGATAAGACCCCCATCGGCTCCATTATAAACAGATTTTCTACTGATCTCGGTAATTCTGATAAGCAAAACTGGAACATTTTCTACGATGCTATTGAAGGTATCGCGTATTTAGTCCTCTTCATAGCCACACTTATTTGGGTCAGTCCTGCTGTGACTATACCTTGCGTTTTGGTAATTCTTCTGCTGCTGAAAATTAAGACCTTCTTTTCCAAGCCGAGCATGGACTCAAGGAAAATAGACCTTGCCTCTAGAAGTCCCATGGCTTCTGAGATATCTCAGACCCTCGGAGGTCTTGTTATAATCCGAGTTTTCAATCAAGGAGCTAGATTTATCAGAAACTTTGTTGATATTATCTATGAGAACTGCAAAGCCCTACAATTCACCCAAAGAGTATTGAGACTCTTCGGTTTAGCTGTTGATCTCAGTTTATATATTCTTACTGTTTCATGCTTGTTCCTCTATATCTATGTCTCTTTCTACACTACTATTGAACCAGGGCTTTTCGGACTGGGTATCACAATGGTCCTGGAACTCCTGAATATTAGCTCCAATATCATCAGACAAATTGTCAACATGGACATCAACATGCAGAGTGTCCAGAGGATGATGGACTACCGACAACTTCCTGCCGAGGCTGCAGATGTAAAAATAGAAAGAGATAATAATATTATCAAGACATTTGGAGGGAAGTGGCCTCATCGTGGAGAAATTATCTTCAGAAATGTCTTTATGAAATATAGACAGGAGTATGGATATGTTCTAAATGGTCTCAATTTTACCATCAAAGCAGGTAGTAAGGTCGGATGTGTGGGACGAACTGGTGCAGGCAAGTCTTCTATCATCCAAGCGTTGTTTAGAATGGTGGAAATTGAGGATCTTCCTGAGAGTTATATTAAAATTGATGGTGTTAATATAAGAGAAATTGGCCTGGAGCTGCTCAGAAAGAATCTCTCTCTTATTCCTCAAGCTGCTGTTATCTTCAATGGAAGTATTAGAAGAAATTTAGATCCCTTTGGAGAATTCTCAGATGAAGAACTATGGAAAGTCTTGGATGAAGTTAAGCTCAAGAGAACTATTGAAACTCTTCCCAAGGGAATGGAGACGGATATTACTATTGCTGCTTCAGTTTTCAGTGCTGGTCAAAAGCAACAAGTTTGTTTGGCAAGAGCAATTCTCAGAAAGAGTAAAGTTATCATTCTAGATGAAGCCACTGCTAATGTCGATATTGAGACTGATAACTTGATTCAAGAGAAAATTAACGAGAAGTTTAAAGATTGTACTGTACTAACAATAGCTCATAGATTAATTACTATTGCTCATTATGATAAAGCACTTGTTATGGATAGAGGGAACGCAGTGGAATATGATGTGCCTTTCCTATTGCTTGTGGAAAATGAGAATGATACAAGAATTACTAAGAAGGATGGTGTCTTTGCGAAGATGGTGCTGGATAGTGGGGAAGCGATGTCAAGAAGAATTTTTGAAATTGCCAGGAAGACCTATTTTGAGAATATCAAGGGACAAAACTAAGTTTCAAAGAACTTAAGTATGTTATTTAAGTATTTTGTATATAAGATTTTTACTACCTCGATCACTTGTTCCAACACAATCTTATACTGTCTGGTTTATGAGTTAAATAACAAGAATTCCATAGAAGAGCATATTCTTTTCTAATGATAACAGATTTGAAGCAGAAAGAACTTCTTCAAGAATAGGCTCTTAGTAAAAAACAGGGCTTACATTTAGGAAAGCTTATTAATAAATCAGATGAAACAAATACGAATAGTTTTCTATTTAGTCGTCATCAGCATGTTTTCCCTTTCTCTTGTTTCTCATTTTCCTATCATTCCTCTGCCTCTCCTCCAGTTTCTCTTTCCACTCCTGTGCAAAATTTAGATTTCCCCTCTTCACCCAGAGGATATCCTCTCGAAATCTATTATCAGAAGGTAGCGGATTCTTAACAGGAACAGGCCTTATAGGCAGATCCTTATCTCTATTCCAAAATTCCTTTCCATCAATTACTAAATAGCTGAAAGCCTGGCCATAAAGCTCACAGATTTGCTCAGTCAGATCACTGTAATTATTGTCAATCTTGGCTATTTGTTTTTGAGAAAGCTTCTTTCCCTCTGTTTGAGAAGGATCATACCTGTAAATCTTTCCAATAAAGGTGTCAACCCTTTTCTTAGGCAGCTTCTCATTATCTCCTCTTTCTCCCAATTTTACGATGCTTTTAATCTTATTCTGCACATCATAGAACTTTGCAGTATTGATAAACTTACCCAGACGGTCTCCGAACATGAACCCTGACGCTCTGTAATAAGGCCATTCAAATTTAATATGCTGGCCATCAGAGAATTGTATATGATTTTCTCCATCAAGATGAACCACACCTGCATTCGGCTCGACTTTCAAGCTGAGAGATATCTTTCCCCAAAATTTGAATCCCCTTCCTACAATATAATAATTAACAGAGGGAGGTTGATGCACTGTTTGTTCCACACAAGCCGAGATTCCAAGTTCAGGCCATTCAAGCTGGGTTGTTTCTCCCATAAGGGCATTGAACGGCCTTCGAACCTTGGAGGTTACATTATGCATACTTGAAATCACAAAAGTGACTATATACTTCATTCTCTCGATAGGGTCAGTACTCTCAGCTGCTTTTGGAAGATAGTTCCCCAGATATAGCATCCAATCAAACAGCTTTTCATGGAAAGCCTGAGGTTCAAAGATTCTCACTGGGAATGGGACCCCAAATATACTCTTTCCTGTAGCTAGTCTATGGAGAATCTTCTTCACAAGTTCAGATAGTACTCCCCTCATTGCCTTAATGGCTGCAAGATCAATCACTTTCGCCTCTCCAGCAGAAGTAATCTCAATCAGCTTAAATATGTCTTCCTTGTTAAAGTGTTTGTAGTTCTGGCAAAGTTCCTCATATGTGGCGTAGACTGGAGGAGGGCATTTAGGATCATATGCAACGACGTTGCCTGTCAAATATGACAAGGGAGGGCAACCGACTTTGGTTGAGTAAATTTGAGGATCATCCCCATCAAGAGGTTTAGTACCTATCTCGCCAGTCCGCCACTCCGATCCTTGAACCTCTAGGTTCTTGAACCCGTTATTTGCGCAATTGCTAGGCTCTTCAAGGTTTATGACTCTCGGGCCAGAAAGCTTGTTGGGGGAAGAGATCATAGATTTAGGGCTTCTTAAACCTTGTAAAGCAGAGCCTGGTCTCTTTTTAGGAGTGCTATCATGCTTCGGACCGACTTTGTCAACTACTGGAGGAGAAGACATAATGTGACTTTTGAGAGTAAAGGCTTTATATATTCGTTGTGATTCAGAACCGTGAGTGATGATAGGCTTTCCTGAAAATATTTCGTCATTATCTGTGTCCTGAAAATCAGGCTGAGTCTTGAACTTCTCTGGTGATTGTGTGTCAAACAGATCATCATTCAAGTCTTCAGCCAGAATAATTCGAGACAATTCTAATAGGGCTTCTTGATCAATGTTTTCGATGTCTAGGGGTTGAGTGGAGGTTTTCTGGAAAGCTTTAAGGTTGTCTTTGTTAGAGTGCGTTTTGATATTTTCAACAGTTTCTTTTACAGTACTAGCTATGTCTCTAGAGTCGGTTCCAGGATAGAATTTGAGTGGGAGGGGTTCGGAATCTTTGTCTAAATAGATAAGAATGGTCTTTAATGCTTCTTCGAGATGGGAAGTCATCAATAGCTTGTATAAAAACTATGAATTTAATCAATAAAAGTTAACACAGATTAGCTATAGTTTGTTTTTATTTTACACATATGGAAGTTGACAGAAAATATTTGTAGCCTAATATTTTAAGGGATATTCATATACACAGAGCAGACCTATTTGTCTTTCAATTCTAACTGATTTCCTTAATAGAATGATTTCGATCATCTCTACATTTTGAAATTTTATAATTACTCAATGAACAATCGGAATAGCTCATTATAAGATAAAATTGTTCCTTATAACACTGGAGGAAAATAGAGTATTTTCATGGTTTAAACATACAGTCGCATTTCAAGAACTAGTCATTGGAGGGAATTTTTCCTGTTAACTAAAAAGAAAATTATTTTTCCCTCCTAAATATTGATGTTTAAGACGAAGGGAGCTACTCGAAGACACCTATATTGGAAAAGAGACTCAATATTGTTTCATGGGCACTGCTCACCTGAGCACATTGATCTTAAATATCTGTTAAAATTTTCAACCTGTCATATATTAATGAATAACTACTCCTTCAATATATTATCTACACAATTGAGGTATATGTAAATCTGAAACTGTTGAATTTATTGCTTGAAAACTCATATCATTTGGTAGTTCAGAACAAACCAGATCTCTATTTGTAAAAAACAAAATTAGCCCTCACCACTTTGATACCTGAGAAATATACCTGCTTTTATCTCTAACAGAGTCTATTTCATTCTACAATGATACAGATTGCCTTAGTAAGGCTCCTTTTAACGTATCCAGGTACATCTTCTCGTTGTTTTTATAAAAATTGTTGATTAAATGGACAATTAATAAATTTATTGAAAGAAATGCATGACTAGATTTTGAAAAATAGACCTTTCAGAAGGAGAGCTTATGCCCTAACCCTACCAACTATCCTCACCAATTAGAGCTTTAAAACTTTATATGTTTTGAAGGAATGATTGTAAACAATACGGCCCGCAGGAGGAATTGATCCATCTTGACCTTATGGATTGACACAAGAAGAGTAAAGTAGTATTATGGCAAGAAACTGAAGAAGTTATTATAACCGATGACTTGAAGAATAAGCCATTTATCACCTTCAAATGATTATAGTAAAGGAGCTAAAGAGTGATGATGATATATTAATACAAAGGATTGTTGAATATTTGCCTTAAGCCTCTTAAGATAGCAGATTGAAACAAGAATTTAGGGTAAATAAATAGAGCTGTCAAATTATGCAGGGATGCACGCCATTATGTTTAAAGAACCTGAATTTCTACTTTAAGTGATCTTTTCTTTAAAGACTTCAGACAAGTAAGTTTATTAATGCCTGAAAGGTATAGATATCCTTGAAGATGCAACTAGAGAATGAGAGCCATTTTAGTTTTTCACCAAATAGATATTAGAATTTAGAATCTCTACAATGGCCAATCCTTTTGCTAATTAGGTCTCTGTTTTGGATATACAGACCAAGCCGATAGTGAAATCTCTTCAGTTGGAGGGCGCTATGAAAAATCTCAAATTCAATTGATAATTTAAGGTCAAAATTAAAACCGTAAGAAATCGCAGAATTTCTAAGGACAGTTAAAAAGATCTTTCCAAGTTAGGACTCCAAATCAGGGAGCCCACACCTTCTGAGAAGTCTTGACGCTCTGCTAAATTGCATAGCACTTAGAGCAGGGAGCTCTTTAAGATAAAGCGGTTAATTCAAGTAATTAAAAGAACCAAAAATCATAACTTTTATTGAAATATATCAATGATAAATAACAGTGAAAAAGCGTCAATCACAGCATCTGATCAACAAGAGATCCAAATGGCTGCCCGACTCACTTCAGAAACCCCTCAGAATGACGTAGTGCAGCACCATCAATTCAATGGTCAATTCCAATTTGATCCAAGCCAAGAAAATCAACAATCAACAAATTTTCAACGATTTGAGGATACTCAGAAGATGTATGGCCAAGCATTAATTACCACAGAGGCAGACTCACCTGAAAAGATCAATTTCAACAAAAGAATTACCTTTCAGAAAGAGGAGCCTCTAAACAATTTCAAACATGGAGAAACCCCAAAAAACCATTCAAACCAGCAAATAGAGAATCCTTTGGGTAGCAGGAGCTTCATCAATAGAGAGAGCATATATGATAACAACTTTGAGTATATGAGAATAAAGACCACAGAAGGAGGGTCTCCTCATAATGAAGGGAAAGATGATGAGAGAACACCCTTAGAACAAGCAGAAAAGGTAACATTTGCTGCATATTCAACTAAAATCATTAGATGAAAGTAGAAATCAATACTCCAGCCATGCAAGAATTATATGGGCTTATAGCAAATTTCACAAAGGAACAAAGATACAAAAAAGCAGCTAGACATTTACAAGATGCCTTATATCTGAGACCAGTCAGGCATGATATTGACAGTATGATACTGGGTATAATGATTAATGATCTCTAGAAACCGATGACGAATTTCTCCAGTTTTGTTACTTTCTTCAGACGAACAAAGCCTGGCAACTTTTCTTGCATATTTTGGGATGGGTGTATATGGGATTGGTTCTCTTAGAGCCTACCTATTCGAGAGATAATCAACACTATATTGAGCATCCTGCACATAAAGATGCTGCTATTATCATCGAATGCATTATCATTTTCATTTATATTTTGGATATGCTTATGGATATCTATCATCGATCTTCGGACACAACAAGGAGCTTTAAAGACAAGTACCTCAAAAACTGGAAGATGATCTGCAAAGTCCTTTTCAATGTTTTCTTCTTCATTGACTTCATTATATTTTACGTTGTCCCGGGACTTAGCTTCAGATTTTCAAGGCCATTTCGGCCATGTAAGCTTTGCTTATAATTCCTAATGGCATTTAGTCCTGTTAGCTTTATATCAGAAGCAACTAAGAAGAACAGTCAAGGGTATCTTGCAATCAATGAGGCAGATGGTTGATCTCTTATTATTTTTCTTGCTTATTATAATCCTTTATGCCTTTATTGGAGTCCTACTCATCGGAGATCTTGATGGGGAACAACCTTATGATAAGGTATTCTCAATCTCAATTTACTTGAAAATCTAGTTTGAGAGCAATTTTAACAGCTTTGGAGATGCAATGAATCAAATGTATTTATTACTTTCCAGAGATAGTTATCCAGCGGCAATGATTCCTTCCCTAAGTAACTGACCAATTTTTAATCTTAATCCATCTAGAAACCTCACCTTGGTATGCCTTCTACTTTGTTCCTTTTATCCTCTTTGTCATTCTACTATTGGTGCCTATTCCCATAGCAGTCATGTTCTCAGGATTCAGAGTAAAGGAGTTACACTCAACAATAATATGTTAGAACTACAGAGGGCAAATGGTTATCAGGGATAGACTAAAGGAAAGAGAGGCCCTATTTGCCTGTTTTGTTTGCATGGATACAAACTAGTAAACCAGTATGAACTAGATATAACTGACAATAGTTCCATGACACTGGAAAGAGAAGAATTTATCTCCTTATTCAAGATCGTATTTAGCCATAGACTTCGAGTTGAAAAGATCAATGAGCTCTTTGATCTCCTAGATGAAGAAAAGAAAGACTATTTGGTAAGATTTTAATACCAGTGGCCTTATAGAGAATAGAACCTGGATAATTTCTTCTCATTGGTTGATCATATTGAGAACAATAAGAATCTTACGGTCACAGAATGGCCTGAGAATTGGTATTGGAACCTGTAAGTGATAAGTAATAATGGTTAACTTTCTAGAATAAGGCACTACATCAACAAGTTCCTCAAATTAGATGTTATCTCAAATGACGTGCTTTTTGAAATCCTGGTCACTCTTGTGGTTCTCCTCAATATCAGTAAATTGAGAATTTGGTTTCTTATCATTAGTTATCTTGATTATCTACAACGCAACAACTTCTAAATCTACAAGAGATACTATCGATGATATTAACAGAGTTTTAACATGGATCTATCTTGGAGAAGTTGTTATTAAAATTCTTGGCATGGGAATTATTCCTTATTTCCGTGACCGCTGGAATGTGTAAGAAAACTCCAACTAAAAATTCAATTTCTAGCTTTGATTTCCTACTCACTGTCCTCTCTATTGTTACAGATCTGACCCTATCATATACTGGTATAGCGAAAACTAGCAATGCAACCAGAGTTGTTAGATTCTTGAAAGTATATACTTGATTAAACACTCCTGATAAATTAGATGCAAAGAGTCTCAAGAATGCTTAAAGCCTTCCGAGGAGCCAAAATTTTCAAAAATAGTTCATCATGGCTGATTAGTATCTCAAGAATTCAACGTTTGGCATACAGTATTGCAGCCTGCTTCCCTATAGGTATATCAACTAATAACTAAAGTAATTTCCCAAGCACTGAAACTTGCTATCATTCTCTTCATGGTCAGTTATACTTATGCCACAATTGGCATGCAAGTATTTAATAAAGAGCTTATCGTTTATGATGAATCTCCCTATTGGTCCAAGCAATATTGCAGCTTTGATGACTTTGGTTCTGCCCTTTTGGTCCTTCTACACATTATCAATGGATCAGCGTAAAGAAGATATAAAATTGTGTGACATGTTTAGATGGACTTCTATAGAGTTGGACTTTGCCTACAGATTCGACAATCTTGGAAAGGCGGCTGCCTTCTTTAACACTTATCATTGCATTGCCTCTTTTATTATCATCTCACTTCTAACAGCTCTTATCTGGGAGATTTTCAGTTTCATTAACAAGAACAATGAAGAGGCAACGAATATCAGGAATATCCTTGAGAACATAGACACCACAATTAAGAAGCTTCAAACTAAGGCTGCTGCTCAAGCTAAGTCACGAACAAGCTTAGATGAAATCAAGAAGTTCCCCGGAGTAACTTCGTCATTTAAACAAGATACTTCAATCCAGATCAACCTAAATGATCAAGCTATCTTGACCGAAGGAAATTCAAGGAAGAGAAGCTTGATTGAAGATTACCAGACCCCTAAAAACAACAGAACAGGAGAAACCCCAACCCACAGAAGACAAGAAACTCCTAACAAAATAAAAAATCTCCTCCTGACCATTGGAGATGACGAAATGAAGCCAATAGTCGAAGAAGATCATTCAAGATCCGTTATTGATGTCCCTCAAGAAGGAAAGGGAAAATTTGATTTACACCAGGATTCCGAAAAACTCAAGACTCCTTCATTTGCAGAACATGTTTTCTTTAGAGGCAGTTCAATAACTAAAGAGAGAAGCAAGAGTAATTATCTTAATCTCAGGGTTGAAGTGTCCTCCGATGTCAATTCTCCCGAAGCCAAGAAGAATCTTAGACTACATTCAGAATTCTCCTTCAACCCTAACCTTGATACTAGCAATCCACTCATCACACATGCCTCATCCAGACAATTGCTCACGACTCCTCTTGCTTCGGCCAATGAAAACCCTAATGGATATTTCAAGAGTATTGTTACTCCAGGTTTCAATACTCAAAGACTAGCCAACTCGGCGAAAATAGAGGATAAGGATGCTATTATTCCACGTTTGGGTGGTGATGAAGATAGGATCAGCAGACGCCCCACCATTGTTCTAGGGCAGGCAAAGACGTTAAAAAATACTCCTATTATGATAGAAGAATCTGAAATGAGTATTGACATCGCCTTACTTCAAGGCGAAACTTATGAGGATAGAGAATATTTCATGACTGAGAAAGAATTTTATAAGAAGAAGATCACATTATGTACGACTTTCTCTCTAAAAAGGAATCAGCTTGACTATATCCTTGACAAGAACTTGCATAAGAGGTATGAAAACGACATTATCTATCTTCGTCTTGATGATAAAGAGGATAATGAGGAAGAAAAATTGGAAGCTGAACTTCTCAATGGACATGACTTCCAAACTGCCCTGACAATTGTGGGTATAACTATCACCAATCCGGAAGCCTATCAAGAATTACAGGAGAGAATCTTGACTAAGATACAGATCAAACATAAGAAATATATGCACTGTAAGAGTTTAAATAAATAATCTGAGATTTAGATGCTCCAACCACAGATAGAATTATTCGAACAGCCTTGATGGAAGGTGCAGATATGGATAGTATCAAGGTATCCTAATTGATTTATAAGTTCATCCTTAAGAAATTTGAATCAGAACATTTAAAGGCTATTTATGGAAATTGGTTCAATTTCCTCAACCAGATCAAAGTCGAGTCACTGTTAAACACATTTGATACAGAAAACCGCTGTATTATCAGATTAATGAGGTAAGAAGATTCATTGTTAGAAACTTATTCAAAAGATTAATGAAACAGCCAGATGTATTGGCAAATGATTTTTGTGAGACAATTCAAATGATAGAGACCAGTATTAATACCAACTTGATAGAACAAGGCAGCCTTGGAAAGTTCATCTTCAGAGATATGAAGAATCGCTGGTTCTTTGTTCACAAAAGGCACAACCACTATGAAATCGAGTATCTCAATGATGGTTTCTGGAAACACTACAAAGATCTCTTCCCAGATAAATCTCAACTCTACGAATCTAAGGATGTTCTCTTCGGAGGCCAGACCAAAAAATATGATGAAGTCATTGAGAGATTCTATATGAGTCTCAAGAATATTGGAAGAAGAGTTTCCAGAAATCAGTTCAGATTCTTCGATAGAAATGAGTATATCTGGAATCTATACGCTCTTCCATTTGCCGCTGACTCTATCAGAGGTCTGAGGGCAGCTGTATCCCAAGCTGTTGAGTACATGCCTGGCGCAGAAGCTCATGTTGGACAGTCTTTGGTTACACACGGTCTGTTTTTGTCTATGAACATCATGGGAAGGACTTCTAAAACGACAGTAAAGACAGAAGGAAGTATAATACTAACTATTCAAAGTCGCAAGAATAGCCTAGAACTTCAAGGTGGAGAAGAAGCCGGCCTTTTATCTAGTGCAGGTAGGCAACCTCGTTCAAAGTCTCAAGGAGCAAGGTATAAGGAGTCTCCTCAAAAAGGAGAAGAGAGTAAAGAGAATAGAAGTTCAACACCTCCTAGATCTAACAAGAAAAAGATTACAAGAAGACTTCTCACAAAGAAAGCTGTTGAGGATGCATCTGCTCCTCAATTTGAAACACTGAAAAGAGCTGCCAAGGAGATTGTTTCTTTGCCAAAGGAAGAATATATTGATTTCCTAAGAGACCTTAGAGATATTCTCAACTGGCATAAGGAATACTTCTTAACAAAGATGAGTGTGTTCTGTGTTACTAACTTCCAGAGAGCTGAGACTAGAAGCATGAAGTTAGACACCACTCAACCCTAAGTACATTTTTCATGGTATCTTGTTTTAACATCATTGAGTTTGATTATTATTTGCATAAATATAATCAAATATATTTCAATACCTGAATAGATATTTTATTTTATTGAAATTCATAAGCTTACAGTTTACAATCATATCACTAACAAACAGAGGAATACTTCAGATAGATTGAAACAAGAAGTAAATCAGCATCTGAACACCTCAAAATTTATTATAAATATTTTGTTAAATTGGTCTTCTAAAATTGTTTAATGCTTGAATTTATCTGGTCTGAAACAATTAGGGAGACAGACAATTATATGCTAGATAAACACCAGAACATATTAAATCTATTTCCAGAGTCCTATAAAGCAATATTTGGAGGAAGCGCCGATTATAGTTTATCAAGCTCCTCTCATTAGGCCTGGAAGGAATAAAGTACTAGTTAAAATAGAATAGGGCCCTATCGACTCAGTTAATATGGCTACGGGTTATACAGAAATGAAGGGAAAGACTAGAGTAGGCGTAGATTGGTTTGGAATAATAGTCGTAATTGGAGCTGACCTGGTAATTTCTCATAAAATTGAAAAGAATTCTAAAAATTCATCCATGAAGTTCACAGTTACTTGGGGACTTCCTTGGCATCTTATATCTAGCAGTGTTTTAGCCTTAAACAATTCCAAGAAGCCCTTGCTTTGTAGAAGGACAAAGGTCCTGAGGGAAAAGCTTTATCCAGACGAATTAAATAGTTGACTTCATCTGCGTTCGTCATTAAGAGTCATGAAATAATTTAGTAATTTTTGATCTAATATTAAATTTTTGGCTAAGTGAAATTTATCTTTCCTTCTTGATATGTCTTTCAAATTAAGACAACCATTTAGTAACTTAGGACAGGCATATTACTCATAAATTTATTTTCTCTAGAAAACCATGATCTGTATGCTTTACTGCATAAAGATGAGCTAGTCGGATCCATAAGTATCTAATCTTTATAGATGAAAGCATTTTTGAGCTTAATCATTGATGGTCCAAAAGAGGAGGTCCGTAATTACTGGTTTTTTTTTTACACTCAGAGACGAAATAAATTTATTGCTATACCAAAATAATGGAAATAGGAACGAAAGATCCTACAGGAAGGATAACGGAAAATGACCTTCAGCTTATCATAGATAATCAAAATAATCTTCTTCCCAGAGAATCTCATGAACCCTTTACGAATGTTAACAGTTTCAAACTCAATTCACAAAATAAAGAAGAAAATCCTATTTCTTCTCTGAAACAAATCAGCACAGAAGTTAATCCAGGTATTTTAACCCAGACGAACCCGAGAGATATAATTACTATAGCTTCCTCCAATAAACTCGAAAATAACACCAAAATGCATGAGACAATCAAGGTTGAAAACAAGGAAACATCAAATCAATATCAGAACCCTCCCCAGGGTTACTCTAAAGAAGCTAACAAGCGTGAATTCATCAAGGAGAGACATTCGGGCCTCTACTTGAATCTAGAAAATCCAATTTTTCGAACCACTAGTATTGACAAGAAGAGAGATCTTCTTACACAGTCTGAGAAGGTAATACAGGATACTTCTCACTATAATGGTACTTAGGTCAAAGTCGAGGTAAACACCTCTTCTATGAAGGAGTTATATGATGTTCTTCAAAGAATGAATCAAGAAACAAGACTTCAAAAAGCTTCAAGACATCTACTTGATGCGATACATTTACGGCCCATCAGACATGACATAGACTGTACTTATACTTGGTTGGAATAACTCTCTAGTGAAGGCCAATGATAGACTCCTAAGATTTTGTTACTTCCTCCAAACTAACTCTTATTGGCATCATTTCATTTTCTTCATAGCATGGATCTATATGGGGCTGGCCATTTTCGAACCGGCTCACTCGCAGCAGCACTACTATCATGATGATAATCCAGGTCATAGAACTGCTGTAATAATTGTCGAGGCGGTGATTCTTGTGATATATCTTTTTGAGCTGTCTATTGATATTTATCACACGAAATCAGACCCGTCAAGAACCTTTCAGGAGAAGTTCATCTTAGATTTTAAGATGGTTCTTAAGATCTTTTTTAATCTCTTCTTCACAATAGATTATATTGTGAACTATTCGATCCCAGGAATTCACTTCAGACCTTCAAGATTATTTAGGCCATGTAAATTTGTCTCTCAATTGAAATAATATCTGAAGTTATCCTTGTACTGTACCAGAGACAATTGAGAAGAAGTGTAAAGGCAATCCTACTGTCAATGAAGCAGATGTTCGATGTGCTTCTCTTCTTCTTCCTGATAATGATACTTTATGCTTTTATAGGAATGCTTGTGATTGGCGATCTCGATGGAGAACATGAGTTCGATAAAGTAAAGTAATCTAACACCCTATAATATCATAGCTTGAAAGCAACTTCAGTACCTTTGGAGATGCATTGAACCAAATTTACTTCTTACTTTCAAGGGATGGCTACCCCCTTGCAATGATCGATTCCTTCAGTAAGAAATTGTGTGCATTCTTTATAGAAAAATAGAGGCTTCATACTGGTATGTGCTTTACTTTGTCCCTTTCATGATCTTTGTAATCTTAATCCTGGTCCCTGTGCCTATTGCTGTCATGTTTTCCGCATTCAAGACCCATAGAGGCAAGATGGTTATTCAGGACAGACTGAAGGAAAGAGAAGCTTTATTTACTTGCTTTGTTTGTCTGGACGAGACTTAGTATCTAATTTCTCCAAAAGTTGCTAATTTTAGTTCCATGAAAATTGGAAGAACACAATTTAGGAACTTATTTGCCAAAGTGTACAACAAAACTCTGAGAATTGAGAAAGTTGATGAGTTGTTTGGACTACTCGATGAGGATAACAAAGGCTTCTTGGTAACTTTATCCTAAAAATGCTTATTGAATAGACTTTGGATGATTTCTTTCACTTGGTCGACCACATTGAGAATAACAAAACATTGACTATCACTGAATGGCCTCAACTAAAAATCTGGAAACTGTACCCTAGGTTTCAATATTTATAAGAATAATAGATTTCGGGGCTTCATGATCAAAATGTTCAGACTTGATAAAGTTATCGAACATTGGGTGTTTGAAATGTTCTTCTTACTGTTGATCATCACAAATGCCAGTAATTCTATAATACTTTTCTTGATTTTATAGTCATCTTAATTATCTTCAATTTCACCAATGACGAGGGTACTAAAGAAAGGCTAGATCACGTCAATATGATCATTACATATATCTATCTGGCTGAAATAATTATAAAGATAATTGGTCTAGGAATAGTCCCATATTTCAGAGATGGATGGAACACGTAAAACGTGATTTTTGTTTTGCTTTAACAGTTTAAGTTTCAACTTTGTGATTACTTTCATCTCAATTATTGTTGACTCTGTATTGGCTTATAGTGGAATTGCTGAGTCGGCCAATGCAGCCAGAATTGTCAGACTTTTAAGAGTATATCCATTTTTTCCTTATAACTCCGTAGGTTCAGAGAGCTTCGAAGCTATTTCTTGTTTTCAGAGGGACCCAATACTTCAAAAAGACTTCTAACTGGATAATTAGCATTGAAAGAATTCAGAGGCTTGCTAAGAGCATTGGCGCCTGCTTGCCTATCGCTATCAAACTGGCAATTATTCTATTCATGGTTACTTATACCTATGCCATCATTGGTATGGAGATATTCCATAGTGATTTTCAGAAACATGAGCAATCACATTATTGGAAAAAACAGTATGCCAGCTTTGACAACATTGGAATGGCCTTATTAACACTCTTTCATATAATTAATGGAGCGGTGTAACCATTTGTTTAACTTAATATATCCTTTAGGTGGGTCCCAGTGGAACTAGATTATGCCTATAGGTTCGATAACCTGGGAAAGGCAGCTGCATTCTTCAATACATATCACTGTATTGCGTTCATTATCATTCTTTCCTTGCTTACTGGTCTTATTTGGGAAATCTATATCTTTGTAAATAAGAATTTGGAAGAAGAGGCCAATGTTAAGGAGGCACTGTCTACAATCCGTGAGTCCTTAAAGAAAGCTCATAGCGAAGGTTCCACAAGTAATATGTCCAATGATAGACCAACTATCGAAATTTTGAAAGACGAAAAGTCTCCAAAAGTCGACCAAGAGGAATTTAAGACAGCAGACCCTGCCTTCCATGTAACAAGAGCTAAACCATTTGAAGTAGGAAATAATAGAAGAGAAGAGATCGAAAGTAATGTTATTCTGGAACAAACCTCAAATGAGGAGCAAAAATCATTACTTCATCCTACCACACCCCCTCGAGTTTCCAAAACAAATCACTTTAATACACAGCTTTTGTTGAACTCTGCCAAAATTGAACCTGAAGCTCCTCTTAACCAACATCAAGGAGACAATGAGAAGATTGAGCTAAACGAAATAGGTTCAATTAAACTTGTCCACCAATCTGGCTCCCTACGTAAGAGGCTTGACCCTGAAGACGACCCTGACTATACTTTAACACTAGGATTTGAGAAAGATATGAAGAGCAGGACTTATATCCTTGAGCGAGAGCTCTATGTGAAGAAGATAAAGATATATCATCCTCCTATAATGAATAGGAACCAGCTCGAATGCGCGATGGATAACAGTGTAGGGAGTAAAACTATTGAGACGGAGCCTGTGCTCCTTAGACTCCAAGACGAAGATGATCACCAGGCTGAAAAGATTGAAAATGAAATGCTGACAGGAGTTGACTTCGATACCGCACTTGCCCTGTCTGGTATCTATAGACTAGATGAAGAGAGATACAACCATTTGTATCGTGAAGTCTGCGAAAATATTGAGACCAAGGACAAGAAATTTAGTCAGTGTAATGCCTATAGTCTAGCTTTTTAATACTTAGATCATCCAACTGTAGATAGGATAATAAGAACGGCTCTTCTGGAGGGCATTAATATGGAAGAGATAAAGGTATCTTATTACTTTCTTTTGTTATTTTGGAAGAAATTTGAAGCAGATCACTTAAAGAGAATCTTCGGAAACTGGTTCAGCCTGTTGAGTCACATAAAGCTTGAGGTCTTGCTACAGACATTTGACACAGAAAACAGATGCGTGATAAGGTTAATGAGGTAAGGAGGAATTTCATTTAAATTCTAAATCATAGGCTGATGAAACAGCAAAATCTGGCTGCGAGGGACTTTTTGGAGACTATCAACAACATTGAAGCGTGCATTAATGCCAATTTGATCGAAAAAGGAAGTCTAGGAAAGTTTATTTTCAGAGATAATGCAAATCAATGGTTCATTTTCTATAAAAAGGGAAATGTATTCGAAATTGAATATCTCAAATATGGGTTCTGGAGGCACTTCAAAACGATCTTTACTGACAGAAGGCAGATTTATGAGGCTCAGGACATCTTCTATGGAGGAACTTCAGGAAAATTTGATGATACTTTGCTCAAATTATTTGATATTTTACAGCGTATAGGCAGAAGAACACCAAAAAATGAGTTCAGATTTTTCAACAAAGCTGAGTATATGTGGGACTTGTATGCACTCCCCTTCAGTATTGATTCTCTGAGAGAATTACAGTCCACACTGTTGAATTCAACTGAGATTTCGGATGATCAAATTAACAAAGGTGCCTTAGTGACTCATGGGATATTCATCTCTGTGAATTGTGTGGGAAGAGTGAATCCGCAATCTAATGCCCATCCCAATGGAGATGGCCTAAGCAGAAGAGAGGTTAGAAGCAGATTGAGCAGCTTTGAGCTTGCACGAAGAGAGGATGGGTCTCCTCTCGCTGTAGAAAAAGTACTTGTAAAATTACCAAGTCGTATTATGTAAGGAATTATATTGGAGATTCACATCTTTAGGAGCGCAACAGAAAATCTTGTAGAAGTCTGCGCTGATCAAACTACTAAAATAATTGAACTTAATAAACCTAAACAAAGAAAGGTTGGAAAGAAGCTACTGACAGCAAAAGTAAATAAGGACCTGGGTGGGGGTCAGCTTGAAGGCCTGAAGAGAAATACGAAAGACATTCTAGCCTTACCACATGAGGAATATATGGAATTTCTGAGAGACCTGAGGGATATCCTGAATTACCATAAGGACTATTTCTTAAGCAAAGTCACTATATATTTCAATAGAGTGACTCAACAAGACATTGAAAAATAACTGGATATTAGCAACTTAAGGAATGTAAATATAATGACAGCAGTTTTGATAGATCTCATCTTTGTACTTCTAAAGCCTTCTTTTATGTAACTCTGTAAATTCAAGCTTTCTTCACTAAAATCTGTATGCAATGTAGAGGCACATTGTTGAAGATATTGATGAGATGGAAAAGACATGTCTTAGGCTCGAATATGTATCCTGAAATGCCATTGAGACCACAGTTAAAGACTGTAGAGCTTCGATTAACACTTAACTGAAATGAGGTTGTATTTGAATTATTGAATAGGAGTATTAAATTTATTGCACAGGATAAATTATGAAACCCCAAATAAAAGAATCCAATCCTGGTGTTCAGTACCAGGATATTCAGCCTTCAATAGCTGAGGAGAGCGAACTTTTGAATTTGCAGTCACCTGGAGCAACAACACGAGATATTAAATCTAGAGCTGGAGAAGAAGATGATAATGATAATAATTTGGCCAAAGCATTTACTCTTCCTGATGGAAAAAATCCATATTCTGCTCAAGGAAATAATGTATCTGTAAACTTTCCTGAACCTGGGAAATCTGACAAGCAGGTTGAGAATGAGAAGAATGATGAAAAGAATCTTGATATGCAAGACACTACTCGCAAGCTAAATCCTCGTAGTGACTCTTCAACACAAGACAAGCAAATTTCCAAGTATAAGGAGAGGCTAAGGAGTCACTTCTTGACCCTTGAAAGGAATAAAATCAATAAGATGAGCACAAATAATAACAGAGATTTACTTGATCACTCTGAAAGGGTATAAATTCCTAGGACTGGCTTTAATACTGATAGATGAAAGTAGAAGTCAATACACCTGCAATGCAGCAGTTATATGATGTGATGGTCAAGTTAGACAGAGAAAAGAGGTTTAAGAAAGCTTCACGCCACCTCTTAGATGCTATGAATCTAAGACCCGTGAGGCATGACCTTGACAGTACTGTGATTCGATTCTTGTATAAATGATTAGTTCATGACGATAACAAGCTTTTGATGTTCTGCTACTTTTTACAAATAAATTCTAACTGGCAATTCTTTTTATTCATTTTGTCTTGGGTCCATCTGGGTTTAGCTTTTTTCGAGCCTGCACATTCTAACCAAGACTACTACTTTGATCAACACCCTAAACATAGAGCAATTGCAATAGCTATTGAAGGGTCAATTCTGGCAATATATCTCTTTGAGCTCTTTATGGAGATCTACCATAAGAGGTCGGATACTCTGAGGACATTCAAGGAGAAGTATATTACAAATAGAAAAATGCTGTGCAAGATTTTAATTGATGCATTCTTTACTCTTGATTTTCTGATATTTTACTTTATTCCTGGTATCCACTTCAGGGTTTCTAGAATATTCAGACCATGTAAAGCATGATGAATCTCCCTAACTATCTAGTTATCCTTGCGTTATATCAGAAGCAATTAAGAAGAACAGTCAAAGCAATTATTCAATCTTTGAAGCAGATGTTAGATCTTTTCCTTTTCTTCATGTTTGTTATGCTTCTCTATGCCTTCATTGGGGTAATTATCATTGGAGACCTCAACGGAGAACAAGAATTTGACGAAGTAATTCGCCATAACTTCTTTTGTTAATTTACTAGTTGGAAAGCAATTTCACAACCTTTGGCCATGCTCTGAACCAAATGTACCTTCTTTTGTCAAGAGATAGCTATCCTCAAGCAATGCTCCCAGCATACAGTAAACCAAAATGAATGCTTTAGTAACCTCCTCTAGACGTTTCACCCTATTATTTATTCTACTTCGTGCCATTTTTGATCTTTGTCATTCTGGTCCTGGTTCCTATCCCTATTGCAGTTATGTTTAATGCCTTCAAAAATTATAGAGGAAAGATGGTTATTCATGATAGACTAAAAGAGAGAGAAGCTATATTTGCTTGTTTTGTCTGCTTAGATGAGAACTTGTAATTGTCTTCAATATCAACTGATCTCTTTAGTAACCTCAAGGTCGAAAGGCATGAATTCCGGGCATTATTTGAACGAGGATTCAATAAGAAACTGAAAATTGAGAAAATCGACGAGCTATATGACCTTCTAGATGTAGATCGAAAAGGCTTCCTAGTAACTAATTAACGATCTTTATTCTTAATTAGTAGACCCTTGATGACTTTTTCGTTTTGATTGACCATATTGAGAATAACAAGAGTCTAATTGTCACAGAATGGCCTAAATTCAGACTCTGGGAAATGTAAGATAGATATATATTCTTTTAACTTATGTCCAGGTTCCGATCCCTTTTCAACAGATTCCTCAAATTGGACAAAATTGTTAAGCACTTCTTGTTTGAAGCCGCAATCATGCTGATAATTGTCATTAATCTCAGTACCTTACTGCATAGCTCAAATAACTCGTGTAGTCATTTTGATTGTTATGATCTGGACCAATGACAAAACAACTAAGTCTAGGCTTAATACAGTCAATACAGTGCTAACCTATATTTATCTAGCAGAAGTTGTAATCAAGATAATTGGGCTTGGAGTAATTCCATACTTCAGAGATAGCTGGAACGTGTAAGACAAGAGTAAAACGTTCTGAATTTGTAGGTTTGACTTTGTTATTACGATTCTCTCAGTTATTATCGACTCAACTCATTCTTCCAGCGGAGTAGCTCAGACAGCCAACACTGCAAGAGTTATAAGATTTTTAAGGGTATGAGTAGTCAACAATTTTATATATTTTTAATAGATGCAAAGGGCCTCAAGATTATTAAAAAGTATAAGAGGAACCTATTTGTTCAGGAAGAGTGCCAAATGGCTTATCAGTATTGAAAGAATACAGAGGCTAGTCAGAAGTATAGCAGCTACCTTGCCAATTGCCT
>Ga0065720_1019736_pt1 | contig 20708 bp, 15 predicted proteins | sample Thericmetagenome_FD_59107 | JGI IMG/M metagenome (GOLD analysis project Ga0065720, IMG submission 59107) | Thermophilic microbial communities from the Joint Bioenergy Institute, California, USA of rice/straw/compost enrichment - eDNA_2 v2... | ecosystem: Engineered > Solid waste > Grass >...
GGGCGGCACGCGCGGCATCGGCCGCGCCGTCGCGGCGCATCTCGCCGGCCTCGGCTTCGCCGTTTATGCGCTGGGTCGCCATTCGCCCGAATCGCCGATCGCGGGCGTTACGTTCCGGAGGTGCGACGTCACCCAGGCGGATCAGGTGCGCGCCGTGTTTTCGGAGATCGGCGCGGCGCATGGGCGGATCGACGTTCTGGTCAACAATGCCGGTCTTGCCGGCGCCCACCCGGCCGATGCGGCGGCGGACGAGGCCTTCTGGCATGCCGTCATCGCGACGAATCTCCACGGCGCCTATTACTGCACCCGGGCGGCGATGCCGCTCATGCCGGATCGCGCCGGGCGAATCGTCAACGTCGCGTCGGTGCTGGGTCTCAGAGGCGTGCCCGACCAGCCGGCCTATTGCGCCGCCAAGCATGGGCTCGTCGGACTGACGCGCTCGCTGGCGCTGGCGCTGGCACCGCGGGGCATCACCGTCAATGCCGTCTGTCCGGGCTGGGTGGCGACCGACATGGCGTTCCAGCGCTTCCGCGAACTCGGCCTCCACGAGAACGTCGTGGCAGCCGGGATACCGACGCAACGCATCACCACGCCGGCGGAAGTCGCTTCGGTGGTGGGGTTTCTGGTAAGCGCGGCAGCAGCCAACATCACCGGCCAGGCGATCGTCGTCGATGGTGGTGGTCTCGCGTCTGCCTGAGGCAGGAGAGCCCGGCGACCCTCGAAAACCTGGTCCGGCACCCGTCATGAGCGCCCTGTCCGTCGACTGGCTTTGGATACCGATCACCATCTTTGCCGCATTGGCGCAGACTCTGCGCAATGCGGCGCAACGGCACCTGATCGCGGAACTCGGCACGCTCGGGGCGACGCTGATCCGCTTCCTCTATGGTCTTCCCTTTGCACTCATATGGCTCGCCGCCGTCCTGCATGTCTCCGGGGCGACGCTGCCGGCGCCGAACCCTGCCTTCGCCCTGTGGGTGACCGTCGGCGCGGTCGGTCAGCTCGTCGCCACGGCGCTGCTCTTGCGCGTGATGGCGGAGCGCAACTTCGCGCTCGGCGTCGCGTACTCGAAGACCGAGATCCTCCAGGTGGCGCTCTTCGGCCTGGTCATGCTGGGCGATCCGCTGCTTGGGGCGACGGCGGCTGCGATCGTGCTGGCGACCGCCGGCGTAATCATGCTCTCGCCCGCCACCGGTGCGCGCCCCCTTCACGATCTTCTGCTCGGGTGGACCTCGCGCACGGCGCTGCTCGGCTTCGGCTCCGGCGCATCGTTCGCCATATCGGCGGTCGGCTATCGCGGCGCGGCGCTCGCCCTCGACCCGACCGTGCCGGTCGTTGCCGCGGCTCTGGCGCTCGCCTGCGCCCAGACTCTTCAGACCGTCCTGCTCGGCGGCTGGCTGGTCGTCCGCGATCCGCTGATCGTCCGGCAGCTCGCAAAGTCATGGCGCATGTCGCTTGCCGGGGGCCTGATGGGCACGCTTGCGTCGATCGGCTGGTTCACGGCGATGGCCATGGAACCGGTGGCCCATGTACGAACGCTCGGCCTGGTCGAGCTCCTGTTCAGCTATGTCGTCTCGCGGCGGATCTTCCGGGAGCATCTGCGGCCGCTCGAGATCGCCGGCATGGTGCTTCTCGTTCTCGGCCTTGCCGTCATCGTGCAAGTCCGGTAGCGCGGTTTCATACCTGCCGGAGATCGCTTTCCGCGGCGCGCGGACGCATCTTGTGGTTCGGGCCTCTTGCAAACGGCGGCGCAAAGCGATTTGTTGATTTCGGCAGCGACGCGACCAAGATCACGACAGTGCGCTGCCGATCGGAACAGGAGAGCGCAATGAATCCAGATCCCAGAAACCCGGTCGGCGGTCCGCCGACCTTGGACAAGGCGGACCCGTCGGTCGATACCGCGGGCGCGCGGAACGAGCAACCGGATGCGCCGGGCGCAACCGGCGCCCAGCCCGAAGCGGCCGCCGATACGGCGGCTGCGAAAACGGCGCGCCGGCCAAAGCGCGCTGCCCGCAAGAAGGCGGCGGCTCCGCGCACGGCCCAGCGCAAGGGCGCGTCCACGGCCGAACGCGCGGTCGAACGCAAGACAGCAAAACGCAAGACGGCGAAGCGTGCCGCAAAGCGCGCCGTAGCCAAGACGGCGCGGCGGGCGTCGAAGAAGGCGACCCGGAAAACGGCGCGGCAGCGCGGGCGAAAGAGTCGCTGACGGCGCCGCATCGGTGGGATGCGGGTCGTGCATTGCTGCATTGGCGGACCGTCCGATCCGGCGTCTCGCATCAGGCATCGTCCGTCCAGATGACGTACGATACGGGGGGCGCCGGCTAGGGCGCCGCGCGTACGCGTGCCGGCGCGCCACCGTTTCCCGTCCTCGGCAAGGACTCGTCTTTGACCCTGTAGCCGCGGCGGATCGCGCCCGTCATGCCCGCTGGTCGGGAACGGCCGCCTGTCCGTGCCGGGCAGCCGACGCCTCGGACGGGATCGTCATCGGAACGGTTCGCAGTTTCCATCGGCAGGGGATGCCGGAGCGCAGTGCTGGCGTCGGTGGCGGAGAACCCGACACGGTCATCGTGACCGACTTCGTTTCGCATCCGGCCGCAGTCCCGAAGCGTGACGGTTAAGCGTCTTTTAAGAGGCGGCGGCTAGGTTCGCCGAATCATGTCGGGCGGTCGTCGGCAGACTGACGGAGAGGATTCTGAGTTCCCAGCTCTCCGGACTCCCAGCTCTCGGGACGAATGATGTCGGGACAGTGCACGGACGGGCGGGCGCGGCCGTCATCTGGCCCGGCCGACAGATGTTGCGATGCCGTCGGCGCAGGCCCGCTCGACGCCGTCGTCACGCTTGCTGCCCGACTGCTCCGTGCACCGATCGCCTGGTTGAGCGTCACGGATGGCGCATCGACCGGCATCCGGTCGGCGATGGGCCTCGCACCAGATGCGCTGCGCGCGTTGGCCGGTCCGGCGGCCGATCTTGCACCGGTCGACCGCGTCCGCGTGGTGCCCGACGCCCGCGCGGTCGCTGACCTCGTGACCCACCCGCTTGTCGCCGGCTCACCACATCTCCGCTTCGTCGTCGTGGCGACGCTGCGCGGCACGGACGGCGCGCCGGTCGGTGCGCTCGTCGTTGCCGACGTCGCGCCGCGCCCGTCGCCTGCGACGGAGACGTTGCGGGATCTCGATCTGCTCGTGCGTCTGGCCGAGGCGCAGATCGAATCGGCCTTGGCGGAGCGCCGGCGGTCCGAAACACCCATGTCCCCGCCGTACGGCGAGACGCGGCATCAGCTCGCGCTGCAGGCGGCGGGCGACGGAATCTGGGAGGTATGTCTTTCGACCGGCGCCGTCCATATCAGTCCGCAGTGCGAGATCATGCTCGGCTACGCGCCCGAGGAAATCACCGCGCATGTTCGGCAATGGCAGTCCCTGGTGCATCCCGAGGATGTCGTCGCTGCGGAACGCGCCGTTGCCGACCATCTTGCCGGCCGGTCGCCCACCCTTCGGGTGGAGTTCCGTATGCGCGCGAAGTCCGGAGACTGGGTTTGGATTCTCGTGCGCGGACGGGTCGTCGAACGGGATGGGGCCGGGCGTCCCGTCCGCGTCATCGGAACCTACAGCAACGTCACCCCGCGCCGGCGTCAGGAAGAGGAACTGCGCCAGCACGAGGCGCGTCACCGCCTGATCGCACGCGCGACGAACGACATCTTCTGGGACGTGGATCTGGTCCACAAGCGGATCGACTGGGGCGATGCGCTCCAGCCGCTCCTCGGGTACGCACCGGATGCGGTGCCGCCGACGCTGCAATGGTGGCGGGATCACGTGCATCCCGATGATCGGGCGCACGTCATCAGCCGGATATCCTCCGCCGTCGACAGCGGTGCGGCCTCGTGGTCCGAGGAGTACCGGTTCCTGCGGGCCGACGGCACCTATGCGACCGTGCTGGATCGCGGGTTCATCGTCCGCAATGCCGCGGGTCAGGCCATCCGGATGGTCGGCGTGATGATCGACCTGACGGCGCTCCGGCAGCGGGAACGCGAACTACAGGCGAGCGAGAACCGCTACCGGACGGTCGTCGAGAGCGTGGCGGAGATCATCTTCCAGACCGATGCCGAGGGGCGGTGGACGTTCCTCAATCCGGCCTGGACGGAGGTCACGGGCTTCAGCATCGACGAGGCGCTCGGCCGTCCGTTTCTCGACTTCGTCCATCCGGACGACCGCGAGCACAACGCGGCACAGTACCGGTCGCTGCTGGAAAGCGGGCAGGATCACACCCGCCACGAGGTGCGCTACCGGACCAAGGACGGGGGCGAGCGATGGGTGGAGGTCTTCGCCCGCGTCATGCGCGATGAAAACGGCGCGGTCTCGGGCGGGCTGGGAATCCTGAAGGACATAACGCATCTCAAGCTCGCGGAGGCGGAGTTGCGGCGGGCCAAGGAGGAGGCCGAGGCGGCGAACCGCACGAAAAGCGAGTTCCTCGCCAACATGAGCCACGAGCTCAGGACGCCGCTCAACGCCATCATCGGGTTCTCGGAAATCATCCGTGACGCGCTGATGGGGCCGCTCGAGGTCCGGTATCGCGAATATGCGCGTGACATCCACGCCTCCGGCGAGCATCTTCTCAACATCGTCAACGACATACTCGATCTCTCGAAGGTCGAAGTCGGTCGCCTCGAGCTCAAGGAGGAGCCGGTCGATCTTCACGAGTTGGCCGAGGCGTGCCTGCGGCTGATTCGGCCGCGCGCCACGGACGGCAACATCCGGCTGCATGCGGACGTGCCAGCGGATCTGCCGCGCATGCGCGGCGATCCGTTGCGGCTGAAGCAGATCCTTCTGAATCTGTTGTCCAACGCGGTGAAATTCACGCCCGCCGGCGGCCGCGTCGATGTCTCCGTGACGGTCTCCCGTGCCGGGGTATGCCTGAAGGTGGCGGACACCGGAATCGGTATGCGGCCGGAGGACATTCCGATCGCGCTCGAGTCCTTCCGGCAGCTCGAGAACCCGACTGCGCGCCGCTATGAGGGGACGGGGCTCGGCCTGCCGCTGGCGCGCGCCTTCACCGTGCTGCACGGCGGCGTGCTGGATGTCGAGAGTGAGCTGGGCGTCGGGACGACGGTGACGGTCACGCTGCCGGCCTGGCGCATCCAGCCGCCGCAGCGGGAGCTGCGCGCGTAGTCCGGCATCCGCCGCTGGTGTCCGGCTCGGGCGCGATCTGCGGCGACAGGTCAAGGGAAAGATCCGCGCGCGTCGCTTGTCGATGCGCATCGTATCCGGCAAACGATCACGGGTGGCCGTCTCTTCGCCTGATGGGCGAAATCGCCCGGAAGGAAGACCCTGAGGGCGCCGCGGCTGCCGGATCCTTCCCCATTCGGGGACCACGTTCTTAATCAAAATTTCACGCGCCGCGCCTAGCGTCGCCGTTCATTCGTCCAGGTCTTCCGGGCATTCGTTCGTACGTACAGGTTCGTCATGAAGATCCTCGATCGGCTGAAGATCAAGTCCAAGCTCGCTTTGCTCGTCGGTGTCACGGCGGTTTCTCTCGTGGTCGCGGTCGTGCTCGCCGCCTCGGTTCTGTACGACAAGATGATGGATGAGCGGATCGCGAAGCTCCGTAGCATCGTCGAGGTCGCCCACGGTATCGCGCAGTCGCTGGAAAGGGATGTCGCCGTGGGCAAGCTCACGCGCGACGAAGCGATCGCCCGCTTCCGCACGAGCGTCTACGCGATGTGGTACAACGATCATAAAGACTACCTCATGGCCTTTACGATGGATGGCGTTTCCATCGTCAATGCGGCCGATCCGAAGCAGGAGGGCACGAACCGCATCGGCGTGAAGGATTCGCACGGCAAGCCCATCATCGGCTCGATGATCGATCTGCTGAAGACGCAGGACGAAGGTACGGTCACCTATTACTATCCGAAGCCGGGTCAAAAAGAGCCGCTGGCGAAGCTGACGTTCGTCAAGCGGTTCGAACCTTGGAACGCCTTCATCGGAACCGGCGTGTATATCGACGATATCGACACGGAGTTCCAGTCCGCCCTCGTCCGTCTGGGCCTGACGGCGCTGCTTCTCATCGCGATCGCCGGTGGCGTGGTCTTGTTGATCAACCGCAATATCGCCGGCTCGCTCGGCAGCCTGAAGGCAAAGATGGAAAGGCTTGCGGCCGGCGATCTCACCGTCTCCATCGACGAGATCGGCCGCGCCGACGAAATCGGCGACATGGCCCGCGCCGTCCAGGTCTTCAAGGACGACGCTCTGGCGATGAAGGAGCTGGAGGCCGAGCAGGGGGCGCTCAAGGCGAAGGCCGAGGAGGAGAAGAAACAGGCGCTCGCCGTCCTCGCGAACACGTTCGAAACCAAGGTACGCGGGATCGTCGACATGCTGTCGAACGCCGCCACGCGGATGCAGGCCGCGGCCCGCTCCATGTCGGCGACGGCAAACAGCACGCGGCAGCAGTCGCTCGCCGTCGCCTCCGGCGCGACCCAGGCGACCAGCAACGTGCAGACCGTTGCGGCGGCCGCGGAAGAGCTTTCGGCGTCGATCGCCGAGATCGGTCGCCAGGTCGTCCAGGCGTCGTCGATCGCGCGGAAGGCGGCCGAGGAAGGGCAGCGGACCAATGCCACGGTGTCCGGTCTGGCCGAAGCCGCACAGAAGATCGGCGAGGTGGTGGCCCTCATCAACGATATCGCCGCACAGACGAACCTGCTGGCGCTCAACGCGACGATCGAGGCGGCGCGCGCCGGCGAGGCCGGCAAGGGCTTCGCGGTGGTCGCCAGCGAGGTGAAGTCGCTCGCCACCCAGACCGCCAAGGCCACCGAGGACATCCGCTCGCAGATCGCCGCGATTCAGGCCGAGACGCAGTCCGCCGTGACGGCGATCCAGGAAATTTCGAAGACGATTCTCGAGGTCAACGAAATCTCGTCCTCGATCGCCGCGGCCGTTCAGGAGCAGACGGCGGCAACGCAGGAAATCACCCGCAATGTGCAGCAGGCGGCCAATGGGACACAGGAGGTCTCGCGGAACATCACGGGCGTCAGCGAGGCCGTCGACAAGGCCGGCGCCTCCGCCGCCGAGGTCCTGAACGCCGCCGACGGGCTGGCCGAGCAGGCGCAACTGCTGCGGCGAGAGCTCGACCAGTTCCTCGCGACGATTCGCGCGGCGTGACGGCGGCGCGGACCGATCACGTCCCTGTTGTCGCGTCGGTGCCTCGCGGCATCACGCTCCAGCGGGCGTGATCGGTGCCGATCGGCCTGCGCGTATCGTCGGTAAAGCACCGTCGACCATCCGCCAGATTCAGTTCTGCACACCTGAAGTTACGGCGCGCGCCGAATATCCGTCGCCGCGCGCCATGTTATTCGCGCATTGCTGACACGTACGCGTCCGCATGCGCTTCGTGAGGAGACCATTCGGGCATCCTTAGGTCTCCGTCTCGTGTCGCATCCCGTCATGCCGGCGATCGCCGCGAAGGTATCATGTCGAAGAGCGACTGCCATTGCGCCAACGTTATCCGGTATTACCTTCTTTTTGATCGTGGCGACGACCTAGATCGCCGCACAGCAATAGTAAGACAAAATTGCATGCCCGGCCGCGACCAAACGCCCCGATGTGCTTGTTGCGACGAAACTCGGCCGGTTGATCACGACGGCTGGGTCGCTGGGAATCCTGATCCCGCCGAGTATCACGTTCATCATCTATGGCGTGGTGACGGGCGCTTCGATCGGGGCACTTTTTCTGGCAGGCGCTTTGCCGGGTGTCATCATCGGCCTGATGCTGATGGCCTATTGCGTCATCCATGCGATCAGGCGGGATGTTCCGCGCGAAGGATGGCCTACCGTGCCGCAGGCGATGCGGTCACTGCGGCAGGCTGCTTGGGTCCTTGGCCTGCCGGTCGTTGTGTTCGGCGGAATCTATGGCGGCGTGTTCACGCCGACGGAAGCGGCGGTGGCTTCAGCCGCGTACAGCCTCTTCATTGCCCTGGCGATTTATCGCACGATCCGGCTTGATCAAATTCCGCAAATTATGGTGCGGACCGGTCTCGTTTCCGGCGCACTGCTTCTCATTGTCGCGGGCGCGTCCTGCTTTTCCTGGCTCATCGCAAGTCAGGGGCTGCCGCAGGCGGTCGCCGGCGCCGTTCTGTCGGTGGCCGACGACAAATGGCTGGTTCTGCTGGCGATCAACGTCATTCTGCTGATCGCGGGCTGTTTTCTCAAGAGCGCATCGGCCATTGTGATTCTCATGCCGATCTTCCTGCCGGTGGCACAGCGGGTCGGCATCGATCCCGTTCATCTCGGTGTGATAACCGTCCTCAACATGGAAATCGGCATGGTGACGCCGCCGGTCGGGCTGAACCTGATGGTCGCGAAGGCAATGACCAATCTGCCGCTTCTGGAAATCGTTCGCGCCGCACTGCCGTCGATGCTGGTTCTGTTGCTCGGGCTCATGGTCGTGACCTTCGTTCCCGAAGTTAACCTGATTCTGCCGAAGCTCCTCTACAGCTGGTAGAGCGACACAGCCGCCCATCCTGGTATCCTGTGATTGCCGGTATGGCGATCCTCCCCCGGTTGTTCTTACGCGCCGTCTGCCGGCGGATGCGGACCACCGTTTTCCGGTCCGCATCCGCCGGCGCCGTGTTCGTCACGCCGCTTCCTTGATCAAGCCCTCCGCCTTCAGCGCGGCCTGAACGTTCGGGCGCGCGGCGACCCGGGCCATGTAGGCGGACAGGTTCGGGTAGGGTGCGAGATCGATGTTCTGGAATTTGGTCCAGTTCAGGACCGTGTAGGCATAGGCGTCGGCGACGGTGAACTGCTGACCCATCAGATAGGGCTGGCCGCCAAGCTGCGCGTCCAGATACGCGAACCGTTTGGCGAGCATCTCGCGCGCGATCTTCTTGTAGGCGCCCGGCGTATCCGGTTTCCAGAGCGGGCTGAAGCCCTTGTGGAGTTCGGTCGCGACGAACCCGAGCCACTCGAGCAACCGGTAGCGCTCGGGCATTCCTGCGGCCGGCGCCAGACTGGCGCCGGGGTTGCGGTCCGCGACGTACTGCAGGATCGCCGAGGCCTCGGTCAGGACCGTGCCGTCGTCGAGCACCAGGGTCGGCACGTAGCCTTTCGGATTGATGCGCGTGAAGTCGGCGCCGGTCTCCGTCTTCTTGGTGGCAAGATCGACGCGCTCGGTCTGGAACTCGAGATTCGCTTCGCGCAGCGCGATGTGGACGGCGAGCGAGCACGCACCAGGTGCGTAGTAGAGCTTCATGACGTTACTCCTTTGCATGGGGACCGAACGAGCGGCACCGGCCAGCGCGCGGATACACTAAACTGGCGCCGCATCGGATGAGCTCGCGCGGAGGGTCGGGGGCGCAGGCGCCATCCCCGGGGATGGCCTGCGCGACCGACGGCACGACCGGATCGGCTGGATGCATCGGTCGCATGAAGACGGCGGCCTTCGATCCGATCATGGGTCCTTCCGCGACGTTTGTCCGAAGGCATATAGGGCTGTTACTCTGCGCAAGGATATACGGCAAATTCGCAAGTCAGCCTTGCATGAATGCAAACGCGCTGCCGTGGGACGATCTCCGGATCGTGCTCGCGATCGGGCGTGACGGCACGCTTTCCGGTGCGGCCCGGACGCTCGGCCTGAATCATTCGACGGTGTTCCGTCGGCTCGGTGCGCTCGAGCAGCGGCTCGGCGTCCGCCTGTTCGAGCGGTTCCGGGACGGCTACGCGCCGACGGCCGCGGGCGAAGAGATCGTCGCGCTGGCCAAGCGGGTCGACGCGGACGTGACGGCCCTCGAACGGCGGCTCGCCGGCAAGGACCTGCGGCCGAGCGGCGTCGTGCGCGTCACGACGACCGATACGCTGATCGGCCTCTTGACACCGGTCGCTGCGGCGTTCCGCGCGGCGCATCCGGAAGTCGTGCTGGAACTCGTCGTATCGGGCGCGGTCTTCAACCTGTCCAAGCGGGATGCCGACGTCGCGCTTCGGCCGGCCGCGAATGTGCCCGACTCGCTCGTCGGCCGGCGCCTCGCGACGATCGCATGGACGATCTACGGCGCGACGGATTACCTGGCGCGGCGGTCCGCGCGTGTTCCCCATGAGAAGCACGACTGGATCGGCTATGACGACAGCCTTTCCCATCTCGCCGCGGCGCGGTGGTTGAAGGCGAACGTGCCCGAAGCGCGTATCGGCTATCGCGCCAGTACGCTGATCGGGGTGCTGGAGGCCGCCAGGGCCGGGCTCGGGCTCGTCATCCTGCCGTGCTACATGGGCGATGCGGCGGCCGAACTGCGCCGAATCCGGGCGCCCATGCCCGAGATGGAGACGGGCCTTTGGCTCCTGACCCACTCCGATCTGCGCAAGGTCGCGCGCGTGCGCGCGTTCCTGGACTTCATCGCGCCGGCGATTGCGGCGCGACGTACGCTTTTCGAAGGAAAACAGGCGCGGCGATCCGGCGGCTGACATGGGGCGCGCGGAACGTTCGTGTTGTCATGGACAACGCCGGAACGCATCCTGTCACGCGCCATTGCGCCGGCGGATGTCGCTGGCCGCAGCCATTCGAAAGGATATCGCCATGACGAATTGTGCGCGCGGCGCCGACGCGTGCGCTTCACATCTTCGGTTCTTGCGCGGCCATGGGACGGTAGGCCATGGCGCTTGAACTCGCCGCGGCCGAATACGGCGAAGGCCTGCCGGTTCTGGTGCTGCACGGGCTGCTCGGCTCGGGCCGGAACTGGACCTCCGTCGCCCAGAAGCTCGCCGCCTCGCATCGCGTGTTCACGCTCGATCTGCGCAACCACGGCGCTTCGCCCTGGGCGGCGACGATGACGTATGCCGAAATGGCCGAAGACGTGCGGGCGTTCGTGAAGGCGAAGGGCCTCGGCCGCGTCGCGTTGATCGGGCACAGCATGGGCGGCAAGGTCGCGATGACGGTGGCGCTCGCCAACGGTGAAATCGTCGAACGCCTCGTCGTCGTCGATATCGCGCCCGCCGCCTATCCACCGACGCATCTCGACTATGTTCGCGCGATGCGGGCCGTCGATCTCGGCCGCGTGACCCGGCGCGCCGAAGTCGACGTCCAGCTTATCGCCGCCGTTCCGAACCCGGCCGAACGCGCCTTCATTCTGCAGAACCTCGTTCTCGGGGACGGACACGCAAGCTGGCGTCCGAACCTCGCCGCGCTCGAGCGCGCAATGGGCGACATCGCGGCTTTTCCCGCGTTCCCGCCCGGATGTACCTATGCGGGCCCGACGCTGTTCGTGGCCGGCGGCCGCTCCGACTATGTCCGCCCCGAGCACGAACCCGCGATCCGGCAACTGTTCCCGCAGGCCGCCATCACGCGGATCCCCGGCGCCGGCCATTGGGTCCATGCCGAACGGCCGGACGAATTCCTGCGGGCCGTGACGCCGTTTCTTGCGGGCGGTGCATAGCCGAGGGCGAGGTTGCGCTGCGCATCCATGCTGTCAATCTGGCGGACGAGGCTATCGGCCAGCGGGCAAAAGCCCCATTGGCCGTGTCCTTGGTCAGTTGGCGAATAAAGGAGAGCGCGTCCACCTGCTCTTCCGAGCAAGTTGCTCGTTCAGGCCGCTATATACTCCCAGTTGGGGAAAAGTTGGCGCTCAATGTCCATCAACGTTACAGGATATCGCTCAATGAGCTCCGCAAGTCTCCGTTGATCGTAAAGTTCGACGTCATTCAGAGCTGCATGGCGGCGGGCCGTCTCGTTGAAAAACTGGTTTGTGACACACACTTTTCGAAACTCCACACCAGGATGACGAAGACGATAGGCGGCCTCGCCAGTGACCACGTCTTTAATCGCCTCCCAGCCGAGCGCCGTTCCGTCAACCGTTGAACTTTTGCATTGTATGAGCTCGCCTCTTGGTCCGATCGCAACCACATCGACGCCGTCGTCATGGCTTTCCGGTGTCCGATATACGGTTCGGAAACCCTTGCGTTGCCACAGCACCGCGATGTAGCACTCGAAATAATCTGGGCGCATACGCAACACGTCGTCGAGCGTGACCGGTCTCTCTAACGTCTCGCCCGCGCCTTCAGGAACCATGTCGTCGAAATCGAAATCTCTCGGTGTTACGTCGCCTGCCCCATTGAGCATGTCGCGGGCGAGTTCCCGCTTGTACTCGAGAAGGCGATCAAGCTTCACGTCGAAGGTCGTGAAATCGTCTGCGTGCACAACGGGATAATAAACGTAAACATCTTTGTTCTGGCCAATCCGATATGCCCGGTCTGTTGCTTGGTCTTCCTTCGCCGGATTCCACGTCCGGGTGTAGTGAATGACGTGATTCGCAGCTTGAATATTCAAGCCGAACCCTACTGCCAACGGGGAAAGAATAATCGCGCCGAATCCCGGCTGCGCCTGAAATGCCTTGATTCGCTTCTGTCGGTTCGCGCCGTGACTCGCTGACGTAACCGTATCGCCGTTTATGATGTCCGGAGAGTAGCCGAGCGCCTCTTCGATATAGTGCCGAAGCAGCCGCTGGATCGTCCGGAACTCACAGAAGATGATCGCCTTCTCCCCCCGCCGGCGAATATCTTCGAGCGTTCTCAGCAGCCAGTCGAGTTTTGGTGCCCGGGCTCGGTACTCCCGCAGTGGCTCTGGCCGGAATTCATCGAGACCGTACCGGCGTGGATCGGTGCAAATCAGACGCAAGTAGTGTAGCAGACCCAAATGGTTTTTGAACGGAACGGCCATGCTCGGATCATTACGCCTCTTGAAGAGCTCGATTGCTTGGCTATAGAGCATGCGTTGATGGGCTGAAATCGGAAGCTTGCGGCAACTTTCGACCACGATCTTTTTCGGAAGATCCTTCGCGACGTCCTCTTTCGTGCGTCGCAGGATCTGCGGGCGAATCTTAGCGCGCAGCTCCTCGACGCGCGCCTTCTCCTCGTCGGTTTCCGCCTCAATCGGTTTACGGTAACGGTGGCCGAAATCGTTTAGAGCGCCCAAGAGGCCTGGTTGCACGAAGTCGAAGAGGCACCAAAGGTCTGTAAGAGTATTCTCGACGGGGGTTCCCGTGCATGCGATCTTAAATCGAACATTCTGCTTTTTCGCAGCTCGCGTGACCAATGCGGCCGGATTCTTGATCTTCTGCGCCTCATCGCAAACCATGATCGACCACTTCTCGGCCGCAAAGGTGAATTCGAGATCACGGAGCGTCTCATATGTGGTGAGAACGATCTTGGCGGAGCCGCGCCATCCCGGTTTGAGAAACTTGATCAAGCCCTCTTTTCTGAGTTGCTCGTCGATACTGGTGCGCGGCACCCGCAAACGAGATAGGGTTTCACCATAAGCGGTCAGAAGCGGCAAGGAGCCAGGTAGAAAGAAGCGTTCCAGCTCCTCCTTCCAGTTCTCGAGAAGCGAGACAGGCGCGACGACGAGCGCAGGATCCAAATCCGGAGTCTCCTCGAAGGCTGCAGCAATAAGCGTTAGAAGTTGCAGTGTTTTGCCCAATCCCATGTCGTCGGCAAGTACAGCGCCGCGACAATGGTGTGGGGACATAGCAAACAAGTGCTGAAGCCAAGCGACGCCCGAGCGCTGATGGTCTCGTAGTGTGACCTCGGAATTGAGCGCGCGAGGCAGCTTGGGCTCGGCAGGCAGGGCGGTCAGGATGTCGCGCCGCGTCTCCTCGTAATCGATATTCTGGATGTTTGCACGAATGACCAGAGTAGGCCGCACACCGGGAGCTGTGTTGTCAGTTGCCTTTGAACCGGGATCGAACGTGCCCTTCTCTACCGCATCTCGGACGTTCTCAATCGCACTCAGAATCGCTTCGGCATCTTTGACTGGAAATGGTTTATCGAAGCCCGCGATCCTAATTTCACCGTGACCAGCCGCTTTGGCCTCGGCGACCTTCGCTTTGACTTGTTCTATTCGCTCATCGGTGAGCGGAACTGCAACTGGCTCGCTCGCTTCGTCCGGCGTCCAGGCGATGACAGGTATGATGTTATCTGGAATCCATTCCTCGTCGTTGTTTTTCTTCGCGATAAATGGGGAATAGTATGGCTTATCCGTTCCAATTTGCTCGATGCGCTCGGCATAGCGTGTCAAGTCGTAGATGTCCGCGTAATGGATGAGCACGCGCGGCTTCCGGCGCTCGCTCAGGGCCTTCTCAAGGATGTCGAGCTGCGATGGCGTATCGCCTAGGAGCTCGAAGTCGTAACCGTGCCAAGCGCAAAGCTGCATTCCCTCGGCTAGGCGCATTCGGACCAGCCGGATGAAGGCCGCCAACTCCTCGTCATCGCGAAAAGAATAGAGCTCGCTCGACGTAGGGCCGTGGGCGCCAGCCCGCTCGATCAGAAGGCCAACCACCAAAGGATAGCCAGTCGCGTCACGCTGGACATGCGCGGTGAAACGTTCGAAGAGCAGCCCCGCTTCTTCGCGCGCACGCTCGAACTGATCTGGGTCGATCACGCGCCCGGCATCCTCTCCGAGGGTCGCGAATGGATTCATAATAAAAGCCTCGGCGCGCGAACCCGCCACACGGCGCCCAGGCAATCGTTTGATTTGCTGAAGAACCGTCTTGACCTCGGGCGTGACGAGGATCTGGACGATGCCACCGGGAGTCGGGATGTCGTAGCGATCCGGAACCTGGTGATGCGCATCGAACGTACGCAGCCATGCCTCCGGGGCACCGGCGAAACTCGGTATAACCTCGATGACTTTCGTTCCGCCGATCTCGTTCTTTTCAAGACCGATTTGCAAACGGCTCGGCGTCAGGATGACGGTGCGCCGAAGGAAATCGTCCAGACGGGCATTTGCTGCGATAGCTAGGCTGCGGATGGCGGCCCATGCCCGTCGATGCTCATTCTCACTCCGTTGACTTTCGTTCCGCATCTGGAACGTGGCGATACTGCGTACGAGCTGCCACACTGGGCGCGAGAGGAGCCAAACGTCTCTGCCGTCGTGTAATAGTGCTCCCGTGAGCTTGACTACTGCGATCGGTCGACCATCTCCGTCGCGCCATCCCGCGACCGCCACGGAGAACGCGCGATCAGTTAAAGCCCCCCTGCTCTCGAGCGCCGGGATGTACGACCCAACCGGTGGAAGCAAGAGAAGCGGCACGCTCGGCTTATATCCCGGGTGCTCCAGGATCTCGTAAAGGGCTTCCCAGGGCACAAGATGGCCGCCAGGTTGAGACACAACATATCCATCGTCCTCGAATTGGTGGATGAGCGCTTGGATCTCACCGGCCAGCACTGGCTTCGCCATGCTTGCGGCATTCTCGCCTAATCCAGAGACGTCATTGCCTATGAACAGGCCTTCGTCCGTGAAAGTCCGCACCAGCTGGCTGGGGCTGGTCTGAATCTCACGCCTGAACCACGCGCGCATGTTAGGGCCTCTCACGCCACCAACCTTTGTTGGGCTTGTAGCGGAAACCCCAAGCCGAAAGTTGACGATTCACCGACTCGTCGGCGTCATCAGTCATTACCCAGAGATTACCCTTCTTTGGTGTAAAGTCCCGAATGGTCAGCTGTCGTTCGGCGCAAAATCGGGCCAGCGCTGCTCGGGAGTATGCAGCCTCGGCAGCGCGTGGTCCCGGATGCAACTCTAGTCCCCTCGAACTGCGGCGTTGCGTTTTGTCGCCGACCAGACGATCTTTACCCTCGTGCTCTGGCCATACTCCTGTGAGCTGATGGATTGTCTGCTCGAACTGTCGCTCCCAGGGGCCAGCAGACGTATCGACATGGGGTAACCTTTCAACACAACTCTTGTGTTTGAGTCCTAACCGGTCTCCGGTCACGACGAGTTGCCCGAGGTCGAAAGGTAGACGATCTCGTTTAAAGATGTAGCACGCGTTGCCGCTTACCCCGAACTCGACGGCGACGTAGTCGCCTATGCACATGATAAAGGCGTTGTTCCGCGGAGCGCCACCCGCAGCGAGCTCTAAGAGTCGTCCTGTCATCTTCTTGCGAAGCTCGACAAAGTCGGGGTTCAGGCTGGTGCGAGCGTGACTGCCGAGAGCAAAATACATATCATCGATGTGCCTGTGGTAGCGCTCCCAGAAATTGAGACGACGTTTGTCATTTGCACCATCTTGCGCCAAGAGGCTGAAGAACTGGCGGATGAGATCCAGCTTCAACCAGTCCGCCACCATCTGCCGAGTCGCTTCGCTGACGAGCTGCCAGGGGCCGTCGTTCGACGAAAGCCACGGGTTTCCCCAATGGCGGACCGCAAAATTGCGCAACAGATCATGAACAGGTGCTTTGGCGCACTGGCGATAGCGTTCGAGCAGCCGTGAAACGCCGGTGTTGAGTATAGTCGGATGCTTTGTGAGCAGTCCGAGAACACGTGGAATGTACTTTATGAACTGCTCGTCGTCGCTTAAGACTGCAGCCTCAATTTGCGCTACGAGGACGCGGGTGATAACCCAAGACGTGTCCGAGATACTGATCTGCCGCTTGACTTCTTCGAACTCTCGACTATTACCGTCAAGCAAGGATAAGCCGTAACGACTGCATGGATCCTCGGTCAGAAGATTTCTGTGCGCGATGATCGCGCTAACCCATTCCGGCTCAATACCGTCGCTCCTGATGTCGCGAATGCGGTCGTGAAGATAGTTGCGCAGTGTTTGCCAGTTCGTCTTGCCGATAGGAGAAACCGCTGAATCAGGATCATATCCAAAATAGCCCCACAGCAGCCCGCTGTAGCAGCGGCGGAATGCCCGAGAATTGGGGCGATACTCATCTACACGATCAAGGAGTATAGGAAAGCGTTGAGCGTCCTCGATCAAACGTTCCTGTCTCTGACCAAGCGGATCGGTACAACCGAAGCAGACAAGGTATGCATCTCGCAGATTTGGTAGAACCAAGGACTGATAAAAGCGGGTAACGGCATCACGCACGAGATTCGAAGGCGGCTTGTCGGCTCCCACACGGCAGAGCCGTTTCTCAAGACGCCGGATCTCGTTCATGATTGGATTGTGGTTGAAGGTGAGCCCGTCGAAGGCATGGGCGCTTATTTGGATGAGCATCCGTTCAAGATCAGAAAGCTCGCGCATCACGCTCCCAGTGCGCATGATCCGAAATCAGTCCGCGGAACGTCGTCGGGCGACACACGCGACTCGTCGACCCCCCAGAACTCAAGCCGAAGCTCGATCCGGCGACTTTCCTCCAGCGACGCCTTTGCCGAATTGAACGAATAGCCGCCGACCAGAAAAAGGTCACGGATCTGCTCAAGTTCTTCTTGTGTGAACGGTCGCTCGTCGGGGCCGGGAGGTGCCAACAGCACGCATAGGACTCGTTGGCTTCGTTGCAGGCTGAGGTTGAGGTTGTGCAGGTAGGTTCCGCGCCGGTCCGCATATCCTTCGACGACAATACGCTTGATCCATTTCTTACCGAGTTCATGCCGCGCAACTGCTAATACTTCCGGTACGCAGCTACGAAGATACTTCGCTTGATCGGCCGATAGACGGTGGCTGTTAGTTTCAAACGTAGCTTGGGTGCCGAAGTCGATCACATATCGATCCCGTCGCACAACCGCGTGGCGGCAATTCTTTATGTTCTCCGCTAGCATTTCGAGCACAAGTCCAATCTCTTTTTCTCTCTCTTCCCTTTTGCCATTGGCCTCGCTCACAGTGCGGGTCACCGCCAAGAGCGAAACGCTCATGACAACAAGAAAAAGGACCATAAGTGCCGTCATCAGATCGGCGAAGGATATCCAGAACGGCTTTTCAGCCTCATCCTTCGCGCCTCGTTTTATGACGATCGGGCTTCCGAGCATCGGCGCTTACTTCCCCGTTCCGACAGCACTCAGACTGATTTCAAGTTCTTCAATGCATTGCCGGAGTAGCGCTGTTGCGCGAGAGAGTTGCTCGTAAAACTGACCGTTAGCCTCGCCGAGGGTCTTTCGCATGTTGTCGGCAAACACTTCATGTGTAGAGGCGATCACCTCGCCGATCTTCTCGAGATAAGCATCTGCCTGAATCTGCGCCTGTGACAGCTTTGCGGCGGCATCCTCGATTCGTGCAAGAATATCGGATGTCAGCGACGCTTCTTTCTTGGCGACTTCGACCATACCGCGCAACTCGGTCAGCATGCGATCGAGCATCTCGCGATTGGCGCGGTAATCAGTCACGATCCCTTCGAGCACCCGTACAGCATTCACGATCGAACCAGCCGACTGCGTAAGCTTTTCGCTCGTTATTGTTGCCCCGGCAAGGACGCCGGTCACTCCTTCACCGGCTTTCGCGAACGCTTCCGCCGCAGCATGGAGGGTCTCGGCGCCGGCATTCATTCTGGTGGTTACATCTGCCGTGGTCGTGCGCATGGCATCCACCGCTGCTTTGAATTCCAGCGAAGCCATTGCAACCTTGTCGACCATAACTTGGACGTGTTCCGATAGGTTGCCGACCACCATGGACGTCTGATCGACTAACTTTGATTCGCGTTCGGCGTGCTGCGACGAGGCCTTATCCATCTGCTGTTGGAGGGCCGTAATCGTCTCGGTCACCTTGTCGCCAAGTTGTTGGAGGGTGGATTGGAGCTTCTGATTAGTCTCGGATTGAGACTCTCGAACTAGATTGCGGATCTGTTCGACGAACTCAGTCATGCGTTCATTCATGACCTTTTGGCGAGTCTCCATCGCCCCGAGCGCTTCTGTTACTTTCGCCGCCATGGCTTCGGTAGCCCGCTGGCCAGCTTCATCGATGTTTGAGGCCACCTGGTTGAGCTTCACGACCGCAGCTTGAAGCGCTTCGATTGTCTGCTGCTGGAGCTGGTTGATACCTGTGATCTGGCTACCGAAGAGATCCTGAATGCGTTGACTGAACCCTGCCAGTACATCTGTCAGCAACTTTGTGACCGCTTGCCCTTGATCATGGCCAACCTGTTGGACGGCGCTGGCGATGCGATCAAGCGGGTCTTTGAGGCCAGTTTGCAGGCTGGCGACAATCTGCTGGCCCAGCTGCTCATTGCCGATGCTCGCGGCTTTGATCTGCTGCTGAGTCAGATCGGAGAGGATTTCCTTGAGATCGGCAACCAAAGCGTCCTTGAGTATCTTCGTCTGACTTGCCGACTCTTCCGATGCTTTCACCAAACGTGCGAGGTACTCTTCACCGGCGCCAGCTTCAAACAGGCTGTCGAGACGGTGGGCGAGGGCTTCCGAAGCCTTGTACAGGCTGGAGAGCAACCACTTTTCGATGAGCGTGATGCCCATCGCGAGTGTGATTGCTGCGACGGACACCAGAAAGGCCTCGAAGACGCCATGGAGAAGTAGCGCGAGGCTTTTCCGGACGGCCTCGGCATTCTCTGAAACCGTGAATGAGCTGAGCCCCCTGATCAAACCCAGAAAGGTGCCGATGATCCCTAGGCCCGTGAAAACGCCCGGCAGGTGCTTGAAGAATTCCGCACGAAGGCGGCTATCGACGAGCGTCTGGGCATTGAAGAACGTCTCTGCAGGAACGGTCGCGCGAATGGCCACGACCTGCTGCATTCCAGTGCGCGGGTCGATATCCTTCTGTTCGTGGAGTGTGTGCCGATACTCCTGCCAAAGGTGCGAAAGGGTCTTATCGAGTGAAAAAGCCTGCGACAGATCGGCCAGCAGATCTGTCAGCGAGTTTTTGTGTGCGCTGAGCCGTCTTGCCAACCGTAGAAGCGTCAGCCGAAACCACAGACCGCGCAGAAGAAAGAATGTGCCGAAGACAAACGTGAGCACTAGAAGCAAGATGCTGATAACACGTGCGTGCCACGGCAATCCTACCCAGTCGTGGAGCCAAGCCCCGGTGAGGGAGTGAAACGGCAGCGAAACGACGAAATCGGGCATGCTAGGGTCGACCGAAATTTGTTGGCATGTAAATCGTTCGGGAACGGCTTCTCACGAGCGCGTCCCACATCGATGCATGCGGCTCGACGTTATAGCGAACAAAGCCTTCCCCCCTGCCTCGTTAAGTTCGTTTTTGCGCTCAAGTGGCGTCAAAAGCGCGCCTCAAGAGCTTGGATGAGTTTGCTCGCCACTCTTCAAGGTTGCATAGTATTTGGAGGGGTAGACAGCTACAAGGGGTGCCTCAGGAATCCGAGCTCACCGAGCGACAGCAAGCACGAGGAGAATGGAGGCGGCGGTGAAAGACTTGGCTCCGCCACCAGAGCGACACTACCCCGAAAACACGCGGAACCGGGTAGAACTTTTTATCCGGTGCTCCGCGCCGGGTCAGGCAAGATATATTTGCCAGATCCCGATGCGATACCGCACCTCTTCCGGCGTTACGATGCATTCGCCGACCGTGCCATCGCTCCGGAACATTAGCAGCACACCTGCTTTAACCCGGGGGCGGGCGAGACCGTCTGTGCACATGCTCCCGCCTTCTCGCTCCGATCGAGAACTGCTAAAGAAATCGGGGATTTAGTGGCAGAGCAACCGAGATTCGATCTGCAAATAACAACAGTAAATCCGCCGCTTGAGGTTCTTGATGCCGTGCTTCCAGAGATGTCTTGTTAGGGCACGCCTAAGTCCAGGCAGATCTACGCATTGGCTTGGATGAACCTAACAAGACTGCGGGAATGCCGCACGAAGCGCTTGGGCGGCAGTCTCCAGCCGTCCGCCGACAGTGGGGCGCCTCTTCTTGCCATCTTTCTTACAAACGCGGTCGTGCGCGGCAGACGCACTAAACGCTTAGCGGAAGAATTGGAGCGGGTGAGGGGAATCGAACCCCCGTCGTAAGCTTGGGAAGCTTCTGCTCTACCATTGAGCTACACCCGCTCCGGAGGCCAGTCTTTTATA
>Ga0065720_1003365_pt1 | contig 20700 bp, 16 predicted proteins | sample Thericmetagenome_FD_59107 | JGI IMG/M metagenome (GOLD analysis project Ga0065720, IMG submission 59107) | Thermophilic microbial communities from the Joint Bioenergy Institute, California, USA of rice/straw/compost enrichment - eDNA_2 v2... | ecosystem: Engineered > Solid waste > Grass >...
AGCATGCGGGCGATGTCGATGCCTTTGACGCCTTCGGGATGCGCCTCGATGACGTCCAGCACGTGCAGTCCGGAAATCGACATGCGGGGCAGCAGTTTCCGGAGCCTGTCGTCCGAGATGCGCGCCATCAGCCAGAGCCGGTCCTGGTCATCATCGGTTTCGCTGACGTGGATCCGGTACATGGCGGATTCGATCCGTTTCTTCAGGCGGAGCAACGTTTCATCCACGCGGAATCCCTGCCTTTCACCGTCCATTATATCACGGCGTTACGATGGTTTCCACAGAAACCATTTGACAACACCGCGGCCGCCTGCTAATATGGTTTCCATGGAAACCATCCGGATGGGTCCAATCGATGAATGGGAGGCAAACCGAAATGAACGAAGCGTTGCAAGTCATCCGCCGGCACCGCTCGATCCGCAGATTCAAGCCCGTTCCGCTGACGGGCGGACAGATCGACGCCATCGTGGAAGCGGCGCAGATGGCGCCTTCCTCGATGCACATGCAGCCGTTCTCGATCATCGGCGTCACCGACCGGAACCTGCTGAAGAAGATCGCGAAGCGCTCGAACAACCCTTGCATCGGCGAATGCGGATACTTCTTCATTTTCTGCGCGGATCTGTACCGCATCCTGGCTGCCGGCGACCGGGACCGGCAGGCGGCCATGAGGCGCAACCTCGGCTCACCGTATTTCTATCAGACGGCCGTGCTGTGCGCCGGGCTTGCCCTGCAGAACGCCAACGTCACGGCCGAATCGATGGGGCTCGGGGCCGTCATGATCGGCGGGATCAACGAAGCCCTCCCCGATCTCGACGAATGGCTCGGCCTGCCCGAGCTCGTCATCCCGCTGTGCGGGCTGGCGGTGGGCGTTCCCGACGAATCCCCCGAACAGAAGCCGCGCCTGCCGCGTTCCGCCGTATTTTTCGAGAACCGGTACAATCCCGATCTCAAAGCCGCCATCGACGAATATGACCGGCAGATCGAGACCTATTACGGCTCGCGCCTGTTCAACCGGCGGAAGGCGAATTGGTCGGGCAAGCTTGTCGCCATGCTGAGCCGGGATTTGCCGCTCGACTTCTACATGAAGTATGTCCGGAGCAAAGGCTTCGAACCGGTCTGACCCCGGCTGCCGGGTTCGGGCAATAAGAATCCCGCCCGGCCGTGTGCCGGGCGGGAATTTGCCCGCTCTTCCTACCCTTGCTTGGGATAAACCCTGATTTTCCCGACTTGCTCGCCGCCGGGGACGCTGATCGTCTCACTGAACGACTCGATGCCGTCAAACGAGTCTTCCATGATATAGGTTGTCTCGGTTCCGATGATCTCGCCCTGCGGGTTGTAGAGGCTGATGACAATATCCACGTCGTACCGAAGCTTGGGGCCCGTTACTTCACCGAACACATTGACGCAATATTCCCGTTCATCCTCATCGTACTCCAGAAAGCCCGTCGCACTGATGTTCACGCCGTGCTTCTGCTCGAGATCCACCAACCGTTCCACGAGTATGCGCTGCGCCATAGCCGATTCTCCTTTTTCCATGAAATGTTCCTGTTGCTTCCAGTCATGGCATGCTAATTCGACAAGATCGGACGAATTCCTCCTGCCGCGAAACTTTCAGATATCAGGCCGGCTCGCCGGCCTCCGGCAATACCGTCTCAATGTACGGATAAGACCATTTCTCCTTCGGCTCATTCGAACTCTCGGGTGACGTCGACGAATACGACCGTATTGTGGTCGCCGACGATCAGATTGGCATTGTCCGCACTCGCGGCCGATGCGCCGCCGAACAGCTGGATGAGCGCGAAGACGAGGCTCAACGCGTTGCCTTTCATGTGACAACCCCTTCCCGTTTGAGATTCTTCCATTTTCAAAAAAATGAAGATCCCGGTTCCAACGGCCCACTGCTTCCATCCGGCATTCCGCTCAAAAAAGAACGGCCCCGCCGTGTCGGCGGACATGGCGGGGCGCTTTTTCCTGATGGATGGCTGTTGGGATGTGACGCTGCTTTATTGGTACGAATTCTCGTTCTCCTGACGGCCTTTTTTGCCGTCCATGGCGTCTTTGCGGCGGTCATTGCGCTTCCGGTTGAGCTGCTGCGCCTGATGGGCGTTCACCGGCGTCTGCTCCAGATCGTCGGCGACGTTCCGCAGGTTTTTGTCCGGGCTCATCCGACCTTCCCCCTTTCNGCATTCGGCATTCGAGGCATATTCTTCACAACGGNTTGCGAATGTATGCAATCGTTCCCATGACCTATTGCTTGCCGAAGATCGCCAATATCCGCTCTCTTATGCGGGANATCGGCGATCTTGTCGTTGTTTTGGCATGTATCAGAAAAACTGCCAAAATTTAAGCGAGAAAAAAGAGGAATTTTGTTCTTTATAAAGAACATTAATCTTAAAATTATTCTAGGGGAGTCCAAAAATGAATCAACGGTTTGATGAGCTGGATTCATTGCGAGGCCTTGCGGCGCTTGCCGTATTCTTTTTCCACATGTATTTGGTCTTCAATGAAAATTTGATCTCCAGATTGCTGTTCGAGTACGGGCCCCTGCGCATAGCAGTAGCCGGGAGTGAGGCGGTAACGTTTTTCTTCGTATTGAGCGGTTTTGTGCTATCCCTCCCCTTCCACTCCAGGAATCAGCCCGCCTATCGCAAATTCGTCATAAGACGAGTCTGCAGAATTTACATCCCTTACCTCACCGCGATCCTTTTTGCCCTGAGTATGAGAGAAATATTTTATACGGGAAAAATCATCGGCCTTTCCGACTGGTTCAATGTCAACTGGACGGCTCCTTTTCATTTTCATGCGGCCATGGATCATCTTTTGCTGATCGGCACATTCAGCAGCAACCTCAACAATGTGGTTTGGTCATTGGTGCATGAAATGCGCATTTCGCTTNTATTTCCTTTCCTGATGTCCCTCCTGGTTCGAATGAATGTCATGCAGGGCATCGGACTTGGCATCGCGCTTTCCGTCGGGAGCGTTCTGTACGTATCCTTATCCGGAGCAGATTTTTGGGGAACGGAATGGTATGCCTCTCTCCACTACACGGCTATGTTCATCGTAGGAGCGTTGCTGGCCAAGCATCGAGATCATCTCCAAAGCATGCTGCGAAATATGAGGGCAACAGCCAAACGCTTCCTGTTCCTGTTTGGACTGCTGCTCTACGTTTATGCCAATCCTTCATTCATATTGAATATGGTGATTGAAGGTTTCAACCCTTATTACAGAACGGTGATGGATACCTGGTTTACATCGTTGGGTGCCGCCATTTTGATGATGTTCGGCATCGGCTCTGTCAGATTCTCCAATTTTCTGAAGTCGAAGTTCATCCATTATATGGGGAAAATCTCCTACAGCTTGTATCTGTCGCATCTTGCCGTATTGTTGTCGTGCATTCACTTCCTATATAACGTCCTGCCGATGTGGGCGATTTGTTTGATTGCAGCTGCGGGGACGTTCGCGGTATCCAGTCTGATGTATCACCTGGTCGAAAAACCTTCGATCAAGTTGGGCAGGGCATTAACAGGGCAATCCCGCAAGCCCGAGATCAACCAACGCGCATCAGTGTCATAAGAGGCGGCAAATCATCTAGATAAACCCCAACTGATCCTGCAGCGTTCTCCAATGATCTTCGATCCAGTGCATCTCTTCAATAAACCGTCCAAGCAGCCCGCGCAGGTTGCTTTCAGCGCGAATCTCGGTTCTCAGCCACCTGCTCGTTCACCAAAATGCTGTCGACCCACAAGTCCCAATGCAGCCAGCCGACAGGGCATGCGTCAAACATGTGTTGCTTTGCGCACGGCGATGCCGAAATTGCTTCTTCACATGATCCGCAATTTCCGCCGCCCACGCTTCTTTCTCATCCGTGATCATCGGCGACTATCCTTTCAAGCCAGTCTCGAAACCATTTCCTGGACGTGAACTTTCGATATTGGCGACGCGCATCCCTCCAGGACCGCCTACGGCTTCTTTGCAGCAGCCTTGAAAAAAGCAAAAAAAGACCCGACCTCACAGGGTCGGGCCAAACGGGATGATCGGCAGGCCGGCGCCGATACCGGCCGGAGTTTACTCCAGCCAGAATCGGGCGTTGTCGAAATTGCCGATGTACTTGTAAGTGGAATCGGTCGTGCCCTTCATCACGAAATAGACGTCATGGACGCCGGTCAACGTCTGCGTCAAGTCGGCGCTGACCGTCTTGTACGTTCCCCAGCCGCTGCCGGTCGGGGGCGTGGCCACCGTGCCGACGAGCGTGCCGTTGACACCGCCGATCCGGATTTCGATCATCGCATCCGGCGCGCAGTTCGAGCTGTTCCCCGCATATTCCACGGAGAAGCGGTTGACGCCGTTCGTGCCGAAATCCATTTGCTTGAACGCCAGCCATGCGCCGTCGAACGTGTTGGCCACCTGCTGGCCGCTTTTGCCGTTCTCCGTCTTGAGCGGCGCGTTGTTGGCCGGGTTCAGCGCCGTCGACCATTCGTCGAACGTCTCCAGCTCGAGCGGGGCAAAGTCCGTCCGGACCGTCTTGTAGCCGAATCTCATTTTGTCAAAGTTGCCGACAAACGGGTGGCCGCTGTCCGTCGACCCCGTGACGATGAAGTACACGCTTTGCGTCACGGTAACCGTCCGCATCAAGTCGGCCCGGACCGTGATGTAATTGCCCCAGCCGGAGCCCGTATTCGGCAGATCGACCGAGCCGACCAGTTCTCCGCTCAGATCGCCCAGACGGATTTCCGCTTTGATGTCGGCGGGCGTCCGGCTCGTCGGCGCGTCGTAGACGATCTCCACATAGTTTTTGCCCGGCGTCCCGAAGTCGACGTTGTCGAACGCCAGCCAAGCGCCCGTGAACGTATTGGCGACCACGGTTCCCCCGTTGCCGGCCTCCGTTTTCAGCGGGCCGTTGTTGAACGTGTTGACGTCGGAACTCCATTCGGTCCTGTTCTCAAACTCGAGTTCCAGAATTTCCGGCGTCGGATCTTCAATCGGATCTGCATCCGGATCTTCATAAGAGAATTTGGCGTTGTCAAAATTGCCGATGTAACGGTACGTCGCGTTGTCGGAGCCCACAAGGACGAAATAGACGTCATGAATGCCGGTCAGCGTCTGCGTCAGGAAGGCGCTCGCCGTCTTGTAGGTTCCCCAACCGCTGCCCGTGGGCGGCGTCGACACTTTGCCGACGAGCGGCCCGTCGACGAATCCCAGCCGGATTTCAACCGCCGCGTCGGGCGCTGTATTCGACGTGTTGCCGGCATATTCCACGGTGATGTGGTTCACGCCCGTGCCGCCGAAATCCATCGCTTTGTACACGAGCCACGCGCCGTTGAACGTGTTGGCAACTTGCTGGCCGCTCTTGCCGCCTTCGGTTTTCATCGGCTGGCCGTTGTACGGATTGAAGTCGAGGGACCAGCCGTCGAAGCTTTCCAGCTCCAGCGCGCCGTAATCCGCGCGGATCGGCTGAAGTTCGAACGCAAAGCGGTCAAGATTGCCCACGAACGGCCGGCCGCTGTCCGTCGAACCGACGAGGACCAGGCAAATGTCTTGGACGCCCGTGATCGTGCGGTTCAGCATCCCGTGAACGGTGCGGTACGAACCCCAGCCGCTGCCGGTGTTGTACAGGTTCACCGTGCCGACCAGCTCGCCCGTCGCATCGCCGAGGCGAACCTCCAGCACGATGTCGTCCGGCGTTCGGGATACGGGCGCGTCGTACGTGACGGCAATCCGGTTGACGCCCTCGGCGCCCAAGTCGACGCCGTTGTAGCGCAGCCAAGCGCCCGTGAACGTATTGGCCACCACAACCCCGCCGTTGCCGCCTTCCGTCTTGAGCGGATTGTTGTTGAAGGTGTTCACGTCTTCGCTCCATGCGCTGGCGTCTTCGAATTCGAACGTCAACGGCTCCGGCAGCTCCGGTTCTTCCGTATCGTCGGGTTCTTCTTCCGGCAACGGCAGAGGCTCCGGATATTCCGCTTCGGGCGGATCTTCCGGATCCGGCCCCGGTTTCGGCCCCGGATGCGGTTCCGGACGGGACACGATCGGCTCCGCCAGCCAGAGGGATTCATAGATGTTGCCGTTGTACTCGTCGACCAGATAAATGTTCAGCTGATATTTGCTCGCATTGACGTTGAAGATTTGGAAAATTTCAAAATCCCCGGTTTCGACCGGCACGGCATTGGACACGAACGCCCGCTCCCGGTCGTCCATCAGTTGGAACACGACCATGGCCTGGTCGGCATATTGCCCGATCAGCTTGCCGCTGACGGTCACTTTCATATTGCCGGCCCGCGACACATTCGAATTCAGGTCGAACACGTCCCACTGAATGTCCGACGTAAACGGACGATCCGAAGCCAGGGCTTGGCCCGCAGCCCGATTCCGGCTCTCGTCGGCCTTCACCCTCACCTGGACCTGCCCGGCCGCCAGTTCCACGGGGCCGACCACGATCGGGTTGGAAGCGGCCGGTTTCCAATGAACGCCGCCGTCGACGCTGAACTCGTAATCTTCGGGCTGTTCGTAGCCGGGCACGAAGGTCCAGCCGAACGTATTGGCTTTGTCGTCGACCACGGGATTCGTCGGAGCCTGCGGCCGTTCCAATTCAATGGTGGCCAGCAGCTTGAAATCAAAGGCGATGTCCGAGCTCGTCGCATTGACCTGGTGCACTTCCGCGGCCACGACATTCGTGCCTTGCACGAGCAGCGACGGATCGATCCGGTAGACGTTCCAATCCCGTTCGCTGTTGACGGTGCCGCTCGCGTATGTGTTGTAGTCGACCGGACCGTCCGGCATGTTCGTCCGGATGATTTCCCGGCCGTTCAAATAGACGATGGCGCCGTCATCCCGGATCAGCCCGGCTTCCAGTTCGGTTACGCCGTTCAGGTCGTCCAATTCGAAGGTCTTGCGGAAATAGGTGGTCGGATACCGGTTGCCGGGATCCGGACCATAGCTCACCGTGGTGTTCACCCCGGTGCCGCCGTACCCGAGAATGGCCGGGCCGGAAGACCAGCCGCTGTCGTCGAAATCCGCGTCCGTCCAATCGGCTCCGGGATACGACCCCCGGTCCCAATAATGCCACACCGATTTTTCGGGAATGAGCTCCTTGCGTTTCACCAGCGTGTCAAATGCCGCATCGTAATCCATCGTCGGCGGCGCCGCGCTCAGAGCCGCTCCCCATCTCACGTTGGGTTCCGGTCCCATCTCGAATTCCAGGATGCCGCCGGCCATGATGTCTTCGTGGAGAATCCAGGCCTGGTCGAACGGTTTGCCGTTCAGCTTCGCGGACTGGATGAACCGGTTTTGGGCCGAAACGTTGTTGGCCTTGATGGTGAACGTCTTGCCCCCGTCCAGATGAATGGTCAATTCCTCGAAAATCGGCGAGCCGATCAGGTAGTACGGGTCTCCCGGATTGCCGGGGAACAAGCCCATGGCGCTGTAGACGAACCAGGAAGACATCGCGCCGCCGTCATCGTCCATCGACGGCAGGTATCCTTCCGGATCGCTCCGGTAGACGCGGGATTTGATCGGATACGTGTAAGTGCCGTGATTATGGTATTTTTGGGTGACCGTCTCGGTCGTATATTTCCGCACATAATACTGGGTCAGGTACGGATACCCCAAATAGTTGAACAGATACGGCGCTTCCAGGTGCGGCTCGTTGATCAGCATGAACTCTTGACGTCCGAAAAAGTCCATCAACTGCTCGGCCATCGCCCGTTTGCCGCCCATCAGTTCGGCCAGGCCGTAGATGTCGTGAATGGAGGTGAACCGGTACGTCCACAGATTGCCCTGGTACGCGTATTTGTCCACCGCCGTCACGTCCGATTTGTCGACATGGGCCGCGTTCGGGGTGAAAAATCCGTACGGAACGCCGTTTTCGTCCACCTGGTCGGGATTCCACAGATTCCTGTAGGACTGCGCAAGATCCCGGTATTTTTCGAACATATCCCGGTCGCCGGTCATCATGGCCAGCCTCGCCGGGAAATAGGCGCTCTTCGCCCGTTCCAGATAGCCGGAAATTTCGTTCGCGTTCACCGAGAACTTGTCCGCATCCTCCGCCATGCCGTACAGGGCCGTTTTCACGTCGAAATCGGTGAAGCCTTTCGCATAAGCGTCCAGGATGATCGCTCCGTTGAACTCGTTGCGCACCGTCGGGCTGGGCCAATACCCGGACCCCCATTGCGTGTAGGTGCCCCTCGTCCGGTACAGGTCGACGAGCGATTTCACGATGTTCTCGTACGTTTTCGGCACCAGAATGGAATACAGCGGGTATTTCCGGAAATCGTCCCACGTGGTCCAGCCGTTGTAGTACACGAAATCATCGCCAAATTCGGAGACATGGCGGACCGTGTTTTCGTCTCTGCCCGCCTTGAACGTCCCGAGGGAGCTCGTCACGTTGGTCGGATGCAGGAACGAATGGTACAGCTGGGTGTAGAACACCTTCTTGTTTTCCTCATCCGGGTCCCGGATTTCGATTTTGCCCAGCAGTTCGCTCCAGACGGCCCGCGCCCGCTGACGCTGCGCGTCGAAATCCCAGTCCGGAATGTCGTGCTCCCGCTCGTACCGGGCCTGTTCGACGCTGACCGGCGAAAGCCCGACCTTCGCCTGGATGACATGGTGAGCGGACGGATCGAAATCAAGCCATACCCCGATGTTGGTCCCCGTCCGTTCGGACACGGCGCCGGTGTTTGCGCCCTCCCACGTCGTGTACGACGTGAACGGCTGGTCGAACTGGATGGAGAAGTAGACGACGTAATACCCGTGACCGCATACGTTCTTCGATTTGACCATGCCGGTGATCTCGTTGTCGCTTTCCACCTTCAGGCTGGCGTCAATCATGCCGGCGTAGGAGTTGGAAAGGTCAACCAGGACCGAACGCGTCCCGAGTTCCGGGAACGTGTAGCGGTGAAATCCGACGTAGTCCGAGGCCGTCAGGTCGGCCCGGATCCCGGTCGCGAGCGTGACGCCGTAGTAGCCGGGCGAAGCCTGCTCGCTCTTCTTGTCGTATTTGCTCTTGTATTCATTGCTGCTTGTCGTAAACGTCCGCGTCGTCGGCATCATCAGAATGTTTCCGCCCGCGCCGCTGCAGCCGACGCCGTTGAAGCGCAGATGGGAAAACCCTTTCAGATACTTGCTCTCGTAGTAATAGCCGCTGAACGCCCCGCCATCGCTGTCCGGACCGAGAAAGACCAGACTGAACGGGGTCGTCGCGCCGGGATTCGTCTGTCCGTTGTCGCCGAGCGTATTGATGAACGGATCGACATAATCGACCGGATCAAGGTTGACCGGCGGGTATTCGGGAATCTCTCCCACATCCACGCCATACAGCTCGAACTCATAGATCCGGGCGATGTTGCTCGGGTCATGCGTCGCCTGATCGATGTACAGCCGGACATATCGCGTTTCGAAAGCCGGCACGTACCGGTCGACGATCGTCTGCACGTTGTTCCGGACCACGTCGACGTCTTCCCAGGTCAGGCCGTCATCGCTTTTTTGCAGCCGGAAGTTTTTCGTGTTCCGGAACGGGCTGCCCGCGGATTCGCTGATGGCCGCATTTTTGACGACCCACTGATTGATCACGTAGACGTCGCCGAGATCCAGCATGAGCCACTTCTTTTTCGCCCCGGAATTGTCGCACCACTTCGTTTCATCGCTGCCGTCGACCGCGAACGCCGCCGCTTCGCCGGCGTTGCACTGCCCGGAAGCGGTGGCGTCGGCCCCCAGCGCCACATTCCGGGTATTGGTCGTCCATGCCCCGTTGCTCGCGGAAGCCGCCGAAGCGTCGTTCAGGCAGCCGAAGTTCACCATCGACAAGAGCAGCAATGCCGACAAGATCGAGGATATGAGCTTTTTCCGCATTGCTCGAATACCTCCCTTCCGGTCGTTACCGCAAGTCTGCCAGCAAACCGTCGATCATGACGGCCATTTCTGCGCGACTGAGCATTTTTTTCGGGTGGAAATGGACACCGTCGCCCCTGACGAGTCCCATCGACCACGCTTCCGCCACGGATGCCGCAGCCCAGCCGGAAACGTCGCCCATGTCGGCGAACGGCGGATTCCCGGCGGCTTCGGAAGCGGACAGCCGGAAATATTTCGCCGCGCGCACGAGCGCCGTCACCGCTTCTTCCCGCGTCATGGCATCATCCGGACGGAAGAGGCCTTCGTATCCCAGCACGATGCCGAGGTCCGCCGCTCTTGCGACGTGCTCCGCATAATAACGCGTCTTGGGCACGTCCCGGAACGGATTCGCGGACTCGGTCTGCGGCGCTGGCTCCGCCCAATCCATCGCCCGCATGAGCATCGTGACGAATTCCGCCCTGGAGATGTTGCGGCTCGGTTCGTAGCGGCGGCCGTCCACGCCGTTGACAATGTGCTTGGCCGCAAGCCGCTTGACAGCGGTTTCCGCCCAATGTCCTTTCATGTCGGCAAACGATTTGTCGTATTCCAGCAGCACGTAGTAGGAGAAGTGTTCCGCCTCGAACGTCACCGCGCCGTCCGCAATTCTGCCGCGGACATAGACCGGACCGTCTTCTCCCACGTAATAGACGCCGGCCAGGTCCAGCGAAAGGCCGGTCCATTGTTCGTCCGTCAGGTCGATGCGGACGACGGCGGGTTTCTCCAGTTCCCGGACGGCGATGACCTGATCGCCCCGCACGATTTCCATCACGACGGAAAGCGCAAGGCCCGTCGGGTTGTATTCCGCAAGGGCGGAAGTCGCCCGGCGCACCGCTTCCCGCGCGTCGTCATCCCAGTGCGTCCGGACCACCAGACGGAACAGCGCCTCTTCGCCTGCGGATGCGGCAATGCTTCCCGCGGGAAAGCGAATGACGTATTGGCCGGATTCGATCACCAGATCCACGTCCCGCTCCGCCAGCTCGTCCAGCACGATGGCCGGCATTTCCAGAGCAATGCCGTCCCGCCCCGCCGTTTCGGGCAATTGCACAATGACTTCGCGTTCGGCGTCGCCGATCGCATCGGCCATGGTCTCTTCGCCGACCACGTAGCGGCCGTTGTCCAATTCCGGTTTCACGACGGCGCCGGACCGTTCGCCCGCCTGCGGAGGAATGCCGGCCTGCCGGTCCGGTTCGGCGCGGCCTGACGAACCGCCGCCCGGCGAATCGCCGCCGCCCGGCGAATCGTCGCCTGACGAGGGCTCCGGAATCTCAAATGACTGCACGGCGGACCATTCGCCGCTGCCCGCGACAACCCGGTACGTGCCGTACGGCGCAAGCTCCGGCGATGCCGGAATCGTCACGGAAGCGGAGTAGCGGCCGTCGTTCACCGGCACGAGGTCAAGGTACATGACCGTTTCGGCCGGCGTCACGATTTTGATGACGACGTCGGATACGCCGTCGGGCGCCGTGCCGGAAATGGTCAAGTCCCCGCCGCGCTCCAGCCGGGCCGCGCTGAGCTCAAGCTCATCGCCGGCCGCGGCCGCCGGCGGCACATGCGCCAGCACGAGGACACACAAAAGGAGCCATGCACAACACTTTTTCATGTTGCCATTCCCTCTTCAATTCGTAATTTGGAAAACCTTCGGTTCGGCCAGCGGGACCGGCGGCGCAAGGTCGCTGTCGAATCGGTCGAACACGAACACTTTCACTTTGCAGTCCGGTCCCGTCACGTTGAAATACTGGCTGATTTCCCATTCATCTTTCTGCAATGGAACGGCGTTGATGAGAATCGGCACGTTGCCTTCCATCAGCTGAAAAACGACATGCGCTTCGCCGCTGTAAGCCGAAAGCAGTTTGATGCTGATGTCGAGCCGAACCTGCTCGCCCCGGGTCAGCACGCCCTCCAGCGAATACGGCTTGGGCGCCGCGGCCGCCTGCACGGGCGCTTGCAGCAGCCCGAAGGCGGCGGCCAGGAGCAGGAGCAGCAGCAGGAGCAGCGCGCGCCTCCGCGCGTTTGTCCTCGCGAAACCGCCTCCGAATCCCGACACCGGCATGCCCGTTCTTACCATCACAAGGTCACCTCCGTGCGCATGGATGCCTTTACCCTTTGATCGAACCGGCCAGCAAGCCCTGAATGAAGTAGCGGCCGAGGAAGATGTAGATCAGCACCGTCGGCAGGGCCGCCAACAACGCGCCGGCCATCTGCACGTTCCAATGGACAATCTGGCTGCCGGACAAGTTTTGCAGCGCAACCATGATCGGCTGCTGCTTCTGGGTCGTGAGCGTCACGGCAAACAGAAACTCGTTCCAGATGCTCGTAAACTGCCAGATGCAGACGACGACGAACCCGGAAATCGACAGCGGGAGGATGACCCTGCCGTATATGCCGAAAAATCCGTTTCCGTCGATTTGCGCCGCCTCCAGCAATTCTTTCGGAATGCTGATGTAGAAATTGCGGAACATCAGCGTGCAGATGGGCAGGCCATACACGACGTGCACCAGCACGAGGCCGGGAATGGAATTGTAGAGCCCGATGGATTGCATGAACTGAATGAGCGGAATCAAAACGCTCTGATAAGGGATGAACATCCCGAACAGCATCAACGCGAAAATCAGGTTGGACCCTTTGAATTGCCACTTCGACAGCACATAGCCGTTCATGGACCCCAGCAGGGCGGACAGAACCGTGGCCGGAACCGCCAGCAGGATGCTGTTCAGCAGATGGGGCGCCAGCTTGGCGAACGCTTCCCGGTAGCCCGACAGGTTCAGCGCGGACGGCAGCTGCCACATGCGGTCCAGCGTGATTTCATCCACCCCTTTGAAACTGGTCGCCAGCACGACGTAGACCGGCATCAGAAAAAATGCCGCAAAAAGCGCCAGTTTCACGTAAAGGAGGAGATTCCACGAAGGTTTGTCCGCCATGCTAGATCTTCTCCTTTCTGAACTGGGTGAACAGATACGGCACGATGAACAGCGCAATGCTGACGAGCATGATCATCGCGATGCCCGCTCCCTGGGCGTAGTGGTTGCCGCGGAACGTCGTCTCGAACATGTACATGCCGGGCACGTCGGTGACGAACATTGCGCCCGGTCCCGTCATGGCGTAGATCAAATCGAAAATTTTCAGGGAGACGTGCGCCAGCACGATCACCAGACTCACCGTGATCGGCTTCAGTTGCGGCAGGATCACCAGGCGGAAAATTTGCCGTTCCGTTGCGCCGTCCACGCGGGCGGCCTCGCGCAAATCTTCGGATATGGACCTGAGACCGGACAGGTACATCGCCATGGCAAAGCCGGCCATTTGCCAGACGGCAGCCAGCACGACGGCGATGACCGCAAGCGGCAGGCCGAACTTGATGCTGCCCGCCGGGATCGCCGGGATGATCCGGGTGCTGACGAACCAGTCGGGCGTCTGATCGAAGCCGATCCGCTCGAGAAGCAGGTTGATGCCGGTTTTCGGGTTCAAAATCCACTGCCAGACCACGCCGGTCACGATGAACGAGAGCGCCATCGGAAAAATGAACACGTTGCGGAAAAAGGCCTCGCCCGGAAACTTCCGCTCCACGAGACGGGCCACCGTGAGCCCGAGAAACATCGTCAACGCGATGAACAGCAGCGTAAAGAACAGCGTGTTGCGCAAATCGGACTGGAAGCGGAAATCCTGAAACAGAAAACGGTAGTTGTCCCAGCCGACAAACCGATCGGAACGCACGAGGGTATTCCAATCGGTCATCGATACGTAACCCGTCCGGCCGATAAACCCGTAGACGAAGATCCCGATCAGCACCATGGAAGGCAGCAGCATGAGGACCGGAAGAAGCTTCGCTCTGATCGCTTTGAACCGAACAGCGGAGCGCCTGGTTTGGTATGGATAAGGTGCTTCGTACATGTGCGTTCACTCCCGCAGAGGAGGTGCGGACGCCGATCCGGCGTCTGCACCAGCCCCGCTGCTTCGTTAGTTGATGTTCTGGTCTTGCGCCTGCTTGAGCGACTTCAATGCCAGATCCACATCGCCGTTCGTCACGAAAATATTGATGGCTTGATCGGCCTGCGTCATGAACCCTTCGGGTGCGGCGGAACCGTGCGCCATGCTCGGCGCCAGCTTGCTCGCCTTGAAGTCCTCGATCGTCTGGGCCCCGTACACGTCGTATTTGGATTTGTCCGCGTCAAGGCGGGCCGGAATCGAACCTTTGAGCGGGTTGAACACATCCTGGCCTTCCACGGAGCCCAGCACCTTCAGAAACTCTCGGGCGGACGCTTCATGCTTGGCGCCGAGCGGAATGGCGAACGTATCCGTAACCACCATGAACATGCCTTCGGTATTCGGCGAAGCCACCCAGCCGAAGTCCTCGTTGGCCGTCAGCTTCAGATCCGTCGTGAAGTAGCCTTTCGCCCAGTCGCCCATGACGTTCATGGCCGCTTCGCCGGTCGCCACCAATTGGGCGGCGTCCTGCCAGTTGCGCGCGGCATGGTCGGCGTTCACGTAGTTCAGCATCCGTTTGAACGTTTCCAGCGAAGTCCGGACCCCGGGATCGTCCAGGGGCAGCTCGCCGGTCCACAGCTTTTTGTAATCGTCTGTGCCCAGCACGCCGAGCAGCACGTTCTCGAACAGCATCGTGGCCGTCCAGGGCTCCTTGTCGCCCAGCGCGAGCGGTACGATGCCCTTGGCCTGGAGCGCGTCGGCCACCTCGAAGAATTCGTCGAACGTTTTCGGCGCCTGCAGGTTGTTCTCATCGAAAATCTTCTTGTTGTAGAACAACACGTTGCCGCGGTGAATGTTGACCGGCACCGAGTAGATGTTGCCGTCCAGGCTGACCAGATCGATCAGTTCCCGCGGGAACTTGTCCATCCAGCCTTCCGCCTCATACAGATCGTTCAGGGCGGTCACTTTGCCGGCCGCCACCCAGCCGGTGTTCAATTCCGCGCCGCCGTGAACCTGGAAGGCGTCCGGCGGGTCGCCGCCCTGCATCCGGCTGGCCAGCACCGCTTTGGCGTTCGTGCCGGCGCCGCCGGCGACAGCCGAGTTCACGACCTCGATGTCGGGATGTTTCTCCTGGAACAATTTGATCAGTCCGAGCAGCCCCGCTTCTTCTCCGGCTCCGGTCCACCAGCTGAATATTTCGACCTGCTGTTTTTCGTCGCCGGTTTTCGTTTCCGTAGACGGACCGGACGAAGTTCCCGTCTTGTTGTCACCTCCTCCGCCCGAATTGGCGGTGCTTCCCGAGTTGCCGCAGCCGGACATCAGCATGCCGCAGACCGCGAACACGGAAAGCAGGAGCATGAGTCTGCGCTTCATGGAAAAACCCCTTTCGAAAGATAGTGTAAGCGTTTCACATTCACTATCTTAAGAAATGGGCGTCATGTGCATAATGTGGCGATTCTATCTTTTATTCAGGATTTTTATCTTCATTCAGGAATGCCGGTTGCGGTATTCGCCCGGGGTCATGCCCGTGTTTTTCTGAAACCACTCGCTGAAATAGCGCGGATTCGGATAGCCGACCGCCTCGCCGACCTGGTAGATTTTCAGCACGCCTTCCCGCAGCAGGTCGCAGGCTTTCTCCAAGCGGACCCTGGACAGATGGTCGACGAAGGAAAGGCCCGTTTCCTGGCGGAACAGCCGGCTCAGGTAATTCGGGCTCACGAAGAGCTCGTTGGCCAGCTTGGTCAGTTGGATGTCCTCGGCGTAATGCTCCCGGATGTAGTTCAGCGCTTTCCGGATCAGGTAAGAACCCGGCTCCTCCGGCTGCTCGCCGGCATCGGGAGCAACGGTCATCCGCCGCTCCCGGTTCCACAGGTTTTTGGCCCGAAGCAGGGCTTCCTCGATCTCTTCCACCTCCGTCGGCTTCAGCAAATAATCGACGGCCCCCAGGCGGATGGCTTCCTGCGCATATTTGAAATCATCGTACCCGCTCAGAAAGATGACCTTTGTGCGGGACAACGCCCGGTTTTCATTCCTTTTGGCGCTTTCCCGCAGGCGGGCCACCAGTTCCAGGCCGGTCATGTTCGGCATCCGGATGTCGGACAGCAAAATTTCCACCGGATTCTCTTCCAGACTGGCAAGCGCTTCCACTCCGTCGCGGAAAACCGCCGCCAGTTCGATGCCCAGTTTCTCCCAGCGGATATGTTCACAGAGTCCTTCGCGAATCCATGCCTCGTCATCAATGATGACGGCCCGGCATTTTTCGTTGTCCATACGCTCATCCCCCCGTTTGCTTGCCTGCCCGCATGGAAATCCGGCGCAATTCCGTGGCCGCCGCCAGGAAAGCCTGCCGCGGATCGTCGTACAGCGTGACGGTTTTGGCCAGCGCCTGCTCCACGATGCTCACCATGGCCGGATAATACGGCACCGACGGCTCGCTTTCCGCCATTTCCATCGATTCCAGAACGAGCGGAAATTCGGGCCGCTTGCTCTGCAGGTCCGGATGGCCGAGCAGCGACCGGCGCGCCGGCACGCCGCCCGCTTCGGCGTACATCATGCCTCCCCGCTTGCCGGTGATGAACTCCAGGAACGTCCAGGCGGCCTCCTTGTTTCTGGAACTGGCGTTGATCGCCATCGTCCAGCTGTGCTGGAAAGGCACGCGCCGCACGGTGCCGTCCGATTGCCGCACGCCCGGCAGCAGGGCAATTTTGATCACGTCGCGATAGGGGCTGTCCGACTGACGGATCGCCGTGTAGGCCGCGTTCCAGTAAGGAGCGGCCATGGCGATTTCACCCGCGAGGAGCGCGTCCCGGGTGCGGATGAAATCCCATGACAGCAGATCGCCCGGCACCAATCGTTCGCGGACCAGGCGGGCCAGATATTCGCCCGACCGGATGGAAGCGTCCGAATCCAGCAGAACCGTACCGCCGCCCTCATCCAGGAAATCTCCCCCGAACGACCACAGAAGGGATGCAAAAATTTTCGTCCGTTCTTCCGGAACGACGCCCGGCATCGCCAATCCCCATTTGGTGGGAGAGTCGGTCCGGACGAACGCCGAATGCCGCTCCGCGATTTCGTAGACGTCATCCCACGTTTCCGGCGGCTCGGGGATCAGATCGCTGCGGTAGTAGAGAAAATGCGTGCTGATATCGGTCGGCAGCGCGAAAATCTCGCCGTTGTAAACGGATATGGCCAGAAAATCGTCCAGATCGAACGAGACCGGGTCGCGCCGCATGGCTTCCGCAATGTATTCATCGAGCGGCACGATGGCTTTGTTGGCCGCAAACTGGGCGATCCAGGTGTTCGGCAGAAACACGATGTCGAAGGTGTCGGAGCCCGACAAGAGCTGCGTCCCCACGTACGTGAAATAGCCTTCGCGGCCCAGTTCGATCATTTCCACGCCGATGCCGGTTTCCTGGCGAATGGGCTCGACCAGTTTCCGCAGGGCGGACGATTCGGTGCCGGTGCGGATCAACACCCTGATGCTGGACGCGGGAGCCGAATTTGCTTCCGGTGCCGGCTCCATGTTCAGGCGAAGCAGCAGGATGCCGCTCAGCGACCAGACGAACAGCATGACGACGGAAGCGGCGATCAGCCGCTTGAAGTTCCAACTGCCCATCGCTCCCCTTTACCCTCCCGTCTCGTTCCAATTGCTGAAGGGAATGCACAGCGTCGCGACGGCCCCTCCTTCTTCGCAAGCCTCCAGCGTGATGCCGTAGTCCGGTCCGAAGACCATGGAGATGCGCTGGCGCACGTTCGCCAGACCGTAATGCTCGCTTGGAGGCGATTGCAGCTGCAGGCGGAGCTCGTCCGCATTCAGGCGGTTGCCCGTATTGTGAACCGTAATGTACACCCGGTCTCCTTCTTTTCTCGACCGGATGGTCACCCGGCCTTCCCCTTCCGCTTTGGAGATGCCGTGTTCCAGCGCGTTTTCGACGACGGGCTGCAAGATCAGCGGCATAATGGAGGTGTTCCGGGTTTCCGGATCAAGCGCGATTTCGTATTGCAGCTTGTCCCGATAGCGGAACGCCTGGATTTGCAGGTAGTTTTCGATATGCTCGATCTCTTTCTGCAGCGTCGTCCATTCCTGCCCGGCATTCAGGGTGAAACGGAAAAACTTGCCCAGCGCGGTCACCAGCTTGCTGATGGAATCCGCATTGTATTTCTTGGACATCCAATAGATCGTATCCAGCGTGTTGTAGAGAAAATGCGGCTTGATCTGCATCTGCAGCGCCTGAAACAGCGCCTCGCGTTTTTCCCTTTCCTTCCGTTCGTTCTCCTGGAGCAGTTCCTGAATCCGCTGCATCAGCCGGTTGAAACTCCGCTGCAGCATGGTGATTTCCCGGATGGAACTGTGGATTTCCCGGAACTGCAAATTGTCCAGAGANGGAAANGACATATGCTTGGCCAGTTTGATTACCGGATCGGAAATCTCCGTCGCCATGAGAATGGACACGACGGTGAAAATAACGACGGCCAACCCGGCAATGAGCAGCAAATATCGCAAAATGCTGAGATTGGAGCTCATCAGTTCGTCCAGCGGCACGACAGCGGTCAACGTCAAGCCGCTGACGGCGGACGTGTCATGGGCGACCAGCCATTTGCCGGCGACCCTTTGCACGCCGGACGATTCAGCCNCTCCGNCNGACGAATGCGCTTTCAAATATGCCGAGATCTCCGTCGNATCAAACAGCGACGACTGNTGCCGGTAAATTTCATCGCCGTTCTCGTCNGTGACGATCAGCGCCCCCGTGGACCCGATCCGGACAGGTTCGAGATTGTCCTTGATGAACCGGTCGTTCAGCTGGATGAACAAGTACCCCCGCACTTCCAGCGTGTTGCTGTCGACCAGCTTGCGCGCCGCGGTCACGGAATCCCTCAGCGGCGTTTCAAACCCTTCCCGCGATTTGTAGATGGCCCATTTGTCGCTGAACCAGCGCATTTTGAGCGGCTGTTTCTCGATCTGCTCCACAATGTGAACATAGTTTCCGATGTCCGCCTGTCCGAATTCCTGAAACGTATTGTCCGAAGAAAGCACCGTTTTGTTCGGCGTGATGAGATGGACGGCGCGCACCAGATCGAGCTGTCCGCGCAGCAGATCGGCGTACACGAGTTCAGTGAATTTCTGATTGGCCTCCTGCCGCTGGTAGGACGTATAAATCGATTCCTCCAGAAAATCGAGCGGATGCTCGTAAAGAAGCGGCGATATGAGCCGGTCGATTTCCATCAGATCCGCTTCCAGAAGCCGCTGGGTCTGTTCGACCGTTTGCAGCAGATACCGGCTGACCTGGCCGCGATAGACTTCAATTTCCTTGATGTAAATGATGTACGTGAACGCGATGACCGGCAGCAGCATGAGGAAAAGGAAGACGACCAGCAAGAGCGTCCGGATGGAAATCGGCCCGTTCCGTGCGAGGATGAAGGCGATCACCCTCTTCTCCTGATCTTTGCAACTATTCTAGCAACAACCGGCAAAGCAGTTCAACAGCATTCGACAAATTCTGCCAGATGCAAAATCGAGTAGGCCCATGAAATAATCATGGGCCTCTCACAGAACCGGACGTGCGGACCTTCGCATCCGGCTCCTCCGCGATTATCCCCGCTGGGGATGTCGTTCATTGTACATGTCCACAAGACTGCAAAGACCGATTTCATTAAACCATTGTTTCGGCATCGCAAAGTGGGCGTGCCTGGAATTGGAATTTCGCCATCTTGTCATGCAGATTGAGGTTAACTCGCCCTTCCATCCTCGGCGGCGCATCTCTCTCAGCAGTTTACGAGGCTTCCTCCAACTGCGCATCTGCACCATTCTGATCCTTCTCCGAATCCACGCATCAAGCTCTTTGAACCGGGTTATCCCGTCTCCCGCTGTAAAGTAGTTCCCCCAGCCTCTCAGATACGGGTTCAGTCTGCGCTTCACCAGTTCCTGCACATTCACCGTCTGGTTCCTCCGCGTAATTTCCTTGACCCGTTCCTTAAACTTCTTCAGCGTTTTGTCGGACGGCGTCATCCACTTCGTTGGTTTGAACTCGTATCCCAAGAAGGTAAACGATTCTTCCCAGTTGTTCACGATTCGCGTCTTTACCGGGTGTACCCTGAGCCCCATCTTCCGTTCCAGCAACGCCATGACGGATTTCAGCACCCTCTCCGCTCCCTTTCGGGAGCGGCAGCAGATCACAAAATCATCCGCGTACCGCGTTATGCGATGGCCGCGCTCTTCCATGAGTTCGTCCAGTGGATGCAGATAGATATTGGCAAGTAGCGGACTGATTACGCCGCCCTGTCGTTAGCCGCTCATTTCCCCGGCAGTACGGTGCGTCTCAGAGAGTACTCCGCCCCAGACGGCCTACCCTATTGTTCGGCCCCGGTTCTTCGCGCTTCCTGGCTCCCCGGCTCCTGTCTGGACACATGATTTCACTTGACGTTCGTTGCTTTTCTTCCACGGTTCCGGGCTTCGCATCAAGTCCCCGCCTTTTGAGTCGGGGCTTGCACTGGCGACGTGTTGCGCCAGTTCACCTGCCATTGCGGCTTTTCCGACAGGCTTATTCACTACTATCCCTTCGTCTGACTGCTCACCATCCGTAGCTGTGCCTCGGCCGTCGCGACCTTGTTCACAGGTTACCGCTATGCGGGAACGATGAGCTCTCCTTGGGTCACGCCACCGGCTTTCCCCCGAACCCAGCCCTCTTAACTTACGGAGCATATGGTGGTATCGGACATCCCCACTTTTCGCAAGGTCATCCGTCTCCGTCAGCCAACATGGTTTAGCCGCCTGTTCCGGGGTTTGCCTTCAGGCCCTCCGCACGCATCCTCGCGGACTACGCACTGCCTGTCAGCTATATACTTCCGCCACCTGCGGTGTATTCGGGACTTTCACCCGTTAGCACGGTGCGCTGCCAAGCG
>Ga0065720_1004031_pt1 | contig 20700 bp, 24 predicted proteins | sample Thericmetagenome_FD_59107 | JGI IMG/M metagenome (GOLD analysis project Ga0065720, IMG submission 59107) | Thermophilic microbial communities from the Joint Bioenergy Institute, California, USA of rice/straw/compost enrichment - eDNA_2 v2... | ecosystem: Engineered > Solid waste > Grass >...
TGCCGCGACGCGGATCGCGCCTGCAGGAGCTCCCCCCCCCCGGCCAGCTTCGTCACGCCCGCCGCACGACCACCGCGTCTCGAGCTCGCGCCTCAGACCGGCTCGGCGACCGCCCCGCCGGCCGCTGCCCCGAGCTGCTGCAGGTACCGGTAGTTGCCCGGCCGCAGCCGCATCGCGTGCACCACCGTCAGCGGCGGGCCCGGGGCCACCACGATCTCCAGCAGGTCCCGTTCGTCGGTGACCCCGATGTGCAGCACCGTCTGGCCCTGCTCGACCGAGCACAGCGGGGCGTCGAGGACCGCCCGCATCTGGTCGACGGTGACGCCGTGCTTGCGCGCGTTGCGGGTCACCACCACGGCCGGAGAGCCTATGCCGGACCGCTCGGCGCACCGTTCATCGCCCGGCGGCTCGCGATGCGGCGCCGGTCACACCCTCGGTGACCGACGCGGCAGCCCAGCGCGCAAGGTCACCCGTTCGTGGCGCCGTGACCGCCCGCACGTCGCCACGTCGAACACGCAGGGTAGTTTTCCTGATGTCGACCGAAGGGCGGGAGGATCATCCGATGGCGTGGTGGGCAGGCCGGAAGGACCGTGAGGTCGAGTTGCAGCACCTCGCCCTGCTCGCCGACCAGAACGCCGAGGCGGCGGCGTACTTCGCCGAGGACCGCCCGGACCGCGCAGCGGCCGTTCTGCTCCAAGTGCGTGCCGAGTGCGAGCAGCTGTTCGGAGCGCACCACCCGGCGTCGCTCACGGTGACCGGCAACCTGGGCGTGGCCCTGGTCGCGGCCGGTCGCGGCGCCGAGGGCATCGCGGTGCTCGAGACCTCCGTGACCGACCGCATCCGCGCCTACGGCAACGACCACCCCGAGACGCTCACCGCCCGCGACGCGCTCGCCACCGCGTACCGGCTCGCCGAGCGGTGGGAGGACGCGATCGCGCTGTACGCCGAGGTGGAGGCGGCGCGCCGGCGCATCCTCGGCGCCGCCCACCCCGACACGCTGACCACGCGCATGGGCGCGGGCCTGGCCATCGCCGCCACCGGGGACATGCGTTCCGCGACGGCGCTGCTGGAGGACGCGCTCGCCGACGCCGAGCAGGTGCTGGGTGCCCGGCACCGCTCGACGATCGCGCTGCGCGCCGCCACGGGCGCCTGCCTCGCGGTGGCCGGGCGCACCACGCGCGCCATCTCGATGCTGGAGCGCGCGATCGAGGACTCCAGCGCCCTGCTCGGACCCACCCACCCCGAGACCGAGGCGCTGCGCGCCGATCTCGCCGACGTGCACCACCCGGAGCGGCTCGGCATCCACCGCCCCGTCCCGGCGTGACACCGGGAGCCCGTCAGAACCCCGGGTACCCGGCGGGCGGGATGCCCTCGTCGTCGCCCGGCTCCTGCTCCTGCTCCGGCCCCGGTTCGGGCACCGTGAGCAGCAGCGGCAGCGCGGTCGCCGCGAAGAGCAGCACCACCGCGAACCAGGCGAACGGCAGCAGCACCGCGAGGATCACGAGGACCGCCAGCGCCGCCACCACCCGGTCGACGACGATCGAGCGGGGCGGGATGAGCCGGGTCTCGAGGCGTGGGTAGCGCGCGGCGAGCCCCTCACCGATCTCCTGGAGCAGCTTCTGTTCGCGCTCGTCGAGGGGGCGCGGCTCGTCGTCGGGCCGCGGGTCGATGGTCGCCATGTCCGGTCACCTCCGCCGGCCTGCGGACCTCCATGATGGGCCCGAAGGGCCGGGAAGGCCATCGGTTCTGCCACCCATCTCCGCGTGGGTGGTACCTGTAGCCCGTCCGCGCACCCGTCGAGCGCAGCCCGTGGCGGACCTGCTCCGCCGCAGCGGTGAACGTCCGGGGTGCGCACGGCGCGCAGCGCGGAGCCGGGCTGCCCCTCCGGGCCGGCGATCCACTCCCGCACCTCGCACCCCATCCCGCACCGTGTCGGCGCGCGGCATCCCGGTGTCCGCCGCGCGGTGGCGGACGAACGGTCACCCGTCCGCGTGCGGGCATCGCGACCGCGGCCGGCCGACGCTCACCGGCCCAGCCCGGATCCGCCCGCCCGCTGAGCGCGGGTGACCGGGCCGCGCATCGCCGAGCGCAGCGCGTGGTGGACCCGCTCCTCCAGCGCGGTGAACGCCGGCGTGGTCACGACGTCGGGCACGCGCGGGCGCGGGAGGTCCACCACGACCTCGGCGATGACCCGCGTGGGCCGCGGCCCCAGGACCAGCACCCGGTCGGCGAGGTAGACCGCCTCCCGCAGGTCGTGGGTGATCATGACGATGCTGCGGTCGAACGTGGCGCGCACGCCGTCGAGCCACGCCTGCATGTCCGCTCGGGTCAGTGAGTCCAGCGCACCGAACGGCTCGTCGAGCAGCAGCACCGGCCGGTCCAGCACCACCGTGCGCAGCAGCGCCGCGCGCTGGCGCATCCCGCCCGACAGCTCCCCCGGCCGGGAGCGCTCGAACCCGGCGAGCCCGAACGGCTCGAACAACTCCCCCGCCCGCTTGCGCGCCTCGGCCCGCGAGACGCCCGCGACCTCCAGCCCGAGTGCGGTGTTGTCCAGCACGGTCCGCCACGGGAACAGCAGGTCCTGCTGAGGCATGTAGGCGAACGGCGCGGTGGCGCCGGTCGCGTCCCGCCCGTCGACGAGCACCCGCCCGGAGTCCGGCGGCTCCAGCCCGCCCAGCACCGTGAACAGCGTCGACTTGCCGCACCCGCTGGGCCCGACGACCGCGACGAACTCCCCCGGTGCGACCTCCAGCGACACCCCGTCGAGCACCGGGCCGGTGCCGGGGAAGCCCTTGCGGACGTCGTCGAGCCGCACGTGCACCAGTTCAGCCACGGCGGCTCCACGGGATCACCAGGCGCTCCACCACGTAGGTGAGCCCGAACAGGGCGACCGAGAGCACCGCGGTCACCCCGACCGCGGCGAGCACCAGGTCGGTGCGGAATGCGTTCTTCTGGATGCTCATGTAGATGCCCAGCCCGGCGGTGGCCCCCACGTACTCGGCGAACACCGCGCCGGTGACGGCGTAGGTGATCCCGATGCGCAGCGCGGTGAAGAACCTCGGCAGCGCGCCGGGCAGCCGGACGTAGCGGAACTGGTCCCACCGCGAGGCGCCCATGCTGCGCAGCAGGTCGGTGGCGGCCTTGTCGGTGGCGGCGAACCCCTCGATGAGCCCCACCGCCACCGGGAAGAACGTCACCAGCGCGATGACCAGCACCTTCGGCAGCATGCCGAAGCCGAACCAGATGATCATCAGCGGGGCGATCGCGATGATCGGCACCGTCTGCGACGCGACCAGCAGCGGGGTGAGCGCGCGGCGGATCCACGGCACGAAGTCCGCTGCGATCGCCAGCGCCCAGGCGACCGCCAGCGAGGCGCCGAACCCGACGAGTGTGACCTGCAGCGTCGGCACGGTGTTGGCCCACAGCTGGTCGCGGTGCGCCCAGCCCTGCTCCAGCACCCGCAGCGGCGACGGCAGCAGCTGCGGCTTGATGCCGGAGACGTCGACGTAGACCTGCCAGACGACCAGCAGCACCGCGACCAGGACCACCGCGGGCCAGGCGCGGCGCCACGACGACCGCCGCGCCCGGGTGGCTGCGTCGGGCGGCGCAGCCACCGGGGCAGGGCGTGGCTCGGCGGTGCGCGGCGGGGTGGCGGTCACGGCGCGAGGTACTCGTCGGTGAACCAGGTCGCGAAGTCCGGCCTGGTGGCGAGCGGTGCGCCGTCCGGGCCGGTGAGCACGCCCTGGTCGAACACCCAGCCCGAGTAGCCCGCCCAGCGCTCCAGCGTCTGCGTGCCGACGACCCCGTCGTCGTCCTTCAGGTAGCCGGCGGACAGCACCTCCTGGCTGCGCCGCACCAGTTCGGCCGCGGACGCGAGGTCCGGGTTGGCGTCGATGAGCGCCTGTGCCCCGGCCGCGGCGTCATCGGCGGCGAGCTGGTAGCCGCGCTGCGCGGCCTGCACGAACGCGCGCGCGAGATCGGGGTGGTCAGCCAGCCACGGCGCGTTACCGATGATGATCACGTTGTACGCGTCGGGGATGCCGAAGTCGCGGTAGTCGAACGTCGTGAACGGGCGGCCGGCCAGCTCGGCTTCGATGCCCTCCCACGCCATGAACGGCTCGGTGAAGTCGGCCTCGCCGGACTGCACCGCCTCGTAGGCACTGGTGCCGAGCACGACCGACTCGAACTCACCGCGGCCACCGGCCGCCTGGATCACCGATCGCATCTTCGGCGCCTCGCTCGGGCTGCCGAAGCCGCCGTACACCTTCCCGTCGAGATCGCGCGGCGAGGTGATGTCGGTGCGATCGCCCCGCACCCCGATCGCGCTCCCCCAGTGCTGCATCACGGCCAGCACGGAGACGGCGTCGGCGCCCGCTGCCTTGGCGAAGGTGAACGTGTCCTGGAAGGAGATGCCGAACTCGGCCGAGCCGGACGACACGAGCGTCTCCGGAGAGACCTGGCCGAACGGCAGGAACTGCACGTCGAGGCCCGCCTCGCGGAACCAGCCGCGCTGCTGGGCGACGTACAGCCCGGTGTGGTTGGTGTTGGGCGTCCAGTCCAGCGCCACCCGGATCTGCGCCGGCCCTGGCTCGGACGAGGCCGGTGATCCCCCGCACGCGGCGAGGACGAGCGCCAGGGCAGCGGTGAGCAGGACGGCGAACGTGCGTCTCATCGACGGTCCTCCCTACGCCGGTGCTAACCGGGTCAGGTGCGAACGGTCGGCGGCCGATCCTGCCGCCATCTCAGCCTCGGAGCGTGAGGTTCCCGCGGGTCGCCCCGACCCTACCCCGGAAACCCGCACCGACGGCGTGGTGTTGACCGCACCCGAGATCCACATGTCCGCACCGGCGCGCCGGCCCGGCGCGGGAGGCGACGCTGACGGGGTCATGTCCCAGCGTCAGGAGTTCCCCGTGCGTCCAGCATCCGTTCTCGCGTCACTGCTCGCCGCCGCCGTCCTCGCGCTGTCCGGCTGCTCGGTCTCGACGACCTCGTGCAACGCCGTGCGCTGCTCGGCCACCGTCACCGGGGAGAAGAGCATCGACATCTCGCTGGGCAACCGGGACCGCACCCTGCACGTCGGCCCGATCGGCCAGCGCGGCGTGGCGCTGTCGGTGCTCGGCGCCGAGCAGGTCGTGCCCGCGGGGTCCGCCGTCGTGATGGGCGGGCTGCGCATCGGCGTCGTGCGGATCGACGGTAACACCGTCGAGCTCGATGTGACCCGCGCCTGATCCCGCCGTCGCACGGCACTGCTCAAACGGCACTGCTCAAACGGCACTGCTCAAACGGCACTGCTCAAACGGCACCGAGCACCGGCTCGAACGCCAGCTCTGCCGCCCCGACCAGCTTCGCGTCGCGGCCGAGCGGGCTGATCTCGATCCGGGTGCCGCCGATGGCGCGGCTGACCAGGCTGCGCTCGTGCACCTGCCGGCGGACGTGGTCGACCACCGGCCCCGGCAGTGCGGTGAACAGGTCGCCGAGCACGACCATCTCCGGCGCCATCATGTTCACGACGCCGACGAGGCCCGCGATCAGCCACTCGACGTACTCGTCGAGCGGGCCGGGCATCGGGTTGGCGGCGAGCGAGCGCAGCTCGGCGACGATCACGCCGCGGGCGGAGGACTCGGGCAGACCCAGCGCCCGGCACAGCGCCGCCTCCCCGACCTCGGTCTCCCAGCACCCGCGCGAACCGCAGTAGCACGGCCGGCCGTCCGGGCGGACCGGGATGTGCCCCAGCTCGCCGACGTAGCCGCGGGTGCCGCGCAGCGGCGCGCCGCCGGAGATCACGCCGCCGCCGACACCGCGCTCGGCGGAGATGTAGACGATGTCGGTGAGCTCGCGGGCGTTGCCGCGCACGTGCTCGGCGAGCGCGCCGAGCTCGGCGTCGTTGGCGACCTGCACCGGCAGCTTGAGGACAGCGCCGAGCCGCTCTCCCAGCGCGACGTCGCGCCATCCGAGGTTGGGTGCCTCGTGCACCCAGCCGTCGGCGCGGCGGACGACGCCGGGCACCGACACCCCCACCCCCCTGGCGGGGACCGCCACCTCCTCGACGAGCAGCTGCGCGGACTCGGCGATGTGGGTGATCACCTCGCCGGGGGTGCGGGTGGCGCGGTGCAGGTTCCAGCTGTGCCGGCCCAGGATCTGCCCGCCGATCCCGACCAGCGCCATCGCGACCTGTTCGACGCGGATGTCGACGGCGAGCACGGCCGCGGCTTCGGGATCGGGGATCACCATCAGCGAGGGCCGACCGGCGCCGCTGCGCTGCACCGGGACGGCCTCGGTGACGACGCCGGACTCGGCGAGCCCGTCCACGACCGCCTTGATGGTGCTGCGGTTCAGCCCGAGCTCGGCGGCCAGGGTGGCCCGCGTGCACGGCCCCGCGACGTGCAAACGCCGCAGGAGGGCGGCTCGGTTGTGGCGGCGCACCTCGTCCGGGCGGGCACCTGAGGACAGAGCAGGCACCCCGTTGGCCCCCCAGGCCCGGCTCATGGGTGAGCCACCTCGCTTTCCCTCCGCGACGGGCTCAGCGGGTCGCCGTCGCCGATCGGCGCCGGGATGCTACGTCGACCGCGGCCGCCAGCAGCAGAACGAGCCCCGTGACGATGAACACGACGGCCGAGGGTTGCTTCAGCAGGCCCAGTCCGTTCTGCACCGTCGCGAGCACCGCACCGCCGATGACGGCGTTGCTGATCCGGCCGCGGCCGCCGAAGAGCGACGTGCCGCCGATGACCGCCGCGCCGACGGCGAACAGCAGCGTGTTGCCGCCGCCCGCGGTGGGGGAGACCGAACCGACCTTGGACGAGTAGACGATCGCGCCGATCGCGGCCATCGCCGTGGAGATCATGAACACGGCCGCGCGGATGCGCACCACGTCGATGCCGGCGCGGCGGGCTGCCTCGCGGTTGCCGCCGACGGCGTAGACGTGCCGACCGAACTTGGTGCGGTCGAGCACGTAGGTGCCGACGACCAGCAGGGCCAGCACGATCGGCACGACGTAGGGCACACCGGAGATCTCGATGGCGCCGGGCGAGCGGTTCACGGTGAGCAGCGCGGTGGCGATCGCACCGAGCACGACGACCGCGGTCACTTTGGCGAGCACCAACCCGGTGGGCTGGGCGACCAGGCCGAGCCGCCGCCGTGAGCGCTGCCGGTTGAGCAGCACGAACGCGTAGCCGCCCGCGGCGACGACGAACAGCAGCCAGCTGCCGAGGGTGGAGAGGTTGCCGTTGGCGACGGCGAAGATCACCGGATCGCGCAGGCCGAGCGTGCCGCCCTCGCCGATGAACTGCAGCAGCACTCCCTGCCAGGCGATGAACAGCGCCAGCGTGGCCACGAACGACGGCATCCCGAGCTCGGCGACGAGGAACCCCGAGATCGTGCCGAGCACGACGCCGACGGTGATCGCGAACAGCATCTCCAGCCAGGCGTTCGGCGGGAACCCGATGAGCAGCAGGACCAGCGCGATCGCGCAGAACACCGCCGCGACCCAGATCCGCACCACCAGTGCGAGCACGATCGCGACGACCACGACCAGCGCGAACAGGATGAACACCGGCCAGCCGAGGGAGCCGAGCAGGTTGCCGTCGCGCACGAAGTGCAGCGCCATCACCGCGGCGGTCACCCCGGACGCGGTCCCGGCGGCCAGGTCGATCTCGCCGGTGAGCAGCACGAACACCAGGCCCATCGCGATGATGGTCGGCCCCGCGCCCTGCTGGAGCAGGTTGGCGAGGTTGCCGAGGCTGATGAACGTGCCGCCGCTGCCCTGCGGGAGGAAGGTGTCGAGGATCCAGAACAGCACGAACAGCACGAGCAGGCCGGCCAGCGCGGGCAGCGCGCCCAGCTCGCCGTTGCGCAGATTGCGCACGTAGTCGCGGACGGCCTCGCGGGTGGTGCGGGCCGTGGTGTCGATGCCGAAGTCCTCCGCGCGCAGCGACGCGGGCGAGGCCTTCTCCGCGCTCCCCTCCGGCAGCGGCTTCTCGGTCACCGGTTGCTTGAGCTCGGCCATCAGATCGTCACCGCCTCGGGCCGGGCGAGGCCGAGCTCGCCGGAGCGACCCGCCGTGATCAGTTCGACGACCTGGGAGTGGGTGACGTCCTTCGTCGCGACGTCGGCGACCATCCGGCCCAGGTAGAGGGTGGCGATCCGGTCGGACACCTCGAACACGTCGGCCATGTTGTGGCTGATCAGCACGACGCCGAGGCCCTGCTCGGCGAGCCGGCGCACCAGGTCGAGCACCTGGCGGGTCTGCGCGACGCCGAGGGCGGCCGTGGGCTCGTCGAGCATGATCACCTTCGAGTCCCACAGCACCGCCTTGGCGATGGCGACGGTCTGGCGCTGCCCGCCGGACAGGGCCGACACCGGCATGCGCACCGAGGTGACGGTGCGGACCGACAGCGAGGCGAGGGTGCGCCGCGCGGCCTGCTCCATCTCGGCCTCGTCGAGCATCCAGGGGTTGCCGCGCTCGCGGCCGAGGAACATGTTCTGGACGATGTCGAGGTTGTCGGCCAGGGCGAGGTCCTGGTAGACGACCTCGATGCCGAGCTTCGCCGCATCGGTCGGCGAGGTGATGTGCACCGGCTCGCCGTCGAAGAAGATCTCCCCGCGGTCCACCGGGTGGATGCCGGCGACGCACTTGACCAGGGTGGACTTGCCCGCACCGTTGTCACCCACCAGCGCGGTGACCTCGCCGGCGCGCACCGTGAAGTCCACGTCGTGCAGCACCTGGACGGCGCCGAAGCTCTTGTTCACCCCGCGCAGGGCGAGGATCGGTTGGGTCACGGCCTGATTCTCCCGGGATCTCACATCTGGGTCTGGGATCTGCGGTCGGTGCGGGCGCGTCGGGGCCGCGACGCGCCCGCACCGGGTCTCGGACGGACGGGTCAGCTGATGCCCAGCTCCGCGCACGCGGCCTGGGTCTCGGCCACGCAGATCTCCGACGCCTTCACCTGACCGGCGTCGACGACGGTCTTGACGTTGTCCTTGGTGATCAGGACCGGGGTCAGCAGCACCGACTTGACCTTGCGGTTGCCCGTGGGGTCGTCGGTGGTCGCGGTGGCGATCGCGTCCGCGGCGGCGGTGTCGCCCTCGGCGAGCGCGGCGGCGAGCTTGGCGGTCGCCTCCGCCTCCAGGCGGATCTCCTTGAACACGGTCATGTACTGGTCGCCGCGCAGGATGGCCTGCAGACCGTCCGGGGTGGCGTCCTGGCCGGTCACCGGGACCTGCCCGTTGAGCCCGTACTTCTGCAGCACCGTGATGATGGCGCCGGCGAGCCCGTCGTTGGCGGCGACGACGCCGTCGACCTTGCCGCCGTTGCCGGTGAGGATCTGCTCGAAGGTCTGCCCGCCGATCTGGTTGTCCCACTTCTCGATCGGCTGGCTGCGCACCAGCTTCAGCGCGCCGTTGTCGTAGAGCGGCTTCAGGATGTTCTGCTGCCCGTTGTAGAACAGCGTCGCGTTGTTGTCGGTCGGGGCGCCCTCGATCTCGATCACCTGCGCGCCCGGCTTGCCGGCCAGCGCGTCCTTGAGCCCGGTGCCCTGCAGCTCGCCGACCCTCACGTTGTCGAACGACACGTAGTAGTCGCTGGAGCCGCCGAGGTTGAGCCGGTCGTAGTCGATGACCGGGATGCCCTGCGCCTTGGCCTTCGCCGCCACCGCAGCGCCCGACTCGCTGTCGATGGAGGCGATGACCAGGACCTTCACCCCGCTGGCGATCATGCCGTCGGCGAGGGTGGAGAACTTCTGGACGTCGCCCTGGGCGTTCTGGACGTCGGCGTCGAGGCCCTCGGCCTGCATCGCGGCGGTGAGCAGGGGCTTGTCGAAGCCTTCCCAGCGGGCGGAGCTGTCGGTCTCCGGGAGGATCACGCCGACCTTCGTCCCGCCGGCCGGCGCCGCGGCTCCCGAGGGAGCTGCACCGCCCGACGGAGCCGCGTTCTGGCCGCAGGCGGCGAGGGCGAGGGCCATGCCCAGCCCCGCCACTGCGAGCGCAGTCTTCTTGAGCCGCATGTGTCTTCCTTCCACAGCGTCGGGGACACCCGCGATCCGGNTAAATGTTGCGAGCGGCAACGTATGCCGCCGAAGCGCGTGGCGCCAAGCACACTGAATCGAGCAAGTCTGNGNANAACGGTAACAGTTCGGTCACATAGGCCGGGGTTTGTTGTCGCCCCCGTCGATCAAGGGTGCCGCGCCGGCCGATCGACGACGTGGCGAACACCACATCCGAACANCGTGCGTGGATTGTTCAGCCGAACGTCACCCGGATCCCCCGGCTGATGTAGTGAAGAACACTCTCCGCCGACGCCGGCGTTACTCACTCTCCGTGACGAATCACGATCGGCCCTCGAGGGGCTCGCCACCGGTGATCCCGCCCGGCCCGGAGCCGTCGCTCTCGTCCCCCTCCCGCGAGCGGAGGGCGACCGCAACCACGACGGCCGCGATACCGACGGCCTCCAGCGGGCCGGGCATCTGACCGAGCGCGACCAACCCGATCACGGTGGCGGTGGCCGGCAGGAGCGCCAGCAGGACGGCGAACCGGCCCCGGCCCACCCGGCGCAGCACGATCTGGTCGAACATGTACGGCAGCAGGCTGGACAGCACCCCGACGCCGGCGGCGATCACCAACACCGTCGGGGAAGCCAGCGGGGCGAGCCCCTCCGGGCCGCCGATCACGATCAACGGGGAGAGCAGGACCGCGGCCACGGTGAACCCGACGGCCATGCCGGAGAAGCCGTCCCCGGCCATCGCGACGCGCTTGCCGAGCACGATGTACGCGGCCCACATACCCGCCGCGACCAGGGCCCACACGAATCCGGACGCGCTCGCGGCCCACTGCACGTCGGCGATCATCACCACGCCCGCGGCGGCCAGCACGACGGCCGCGAGATCGCGCGCGCGCCGGCTCGCGGCGGCCGCGACGACGATCGGCCCGACGAACTCCAGCGCCACCGCGGTGCCCAGCGGCAACCGCGCGATCGCCTCGTAGAACGCGATGTTCATCAGCGCGGTGGCGAGCCCGTAGGCGGCAGCGCCGCGCACCGCGGGCCAGCGCCACGCCTCCCGGCCCGGTCGGACGATCACCAGAAGCACCAGCCCGGCGGACACGACGCGTAACACCGCGACCACAGTCGGCGACAACCGGTCGAACAGTCCCACCGCGAGCGCCGCCCCGACGTACATCGAGACGGCACCCGCGACGAAGAGGGCGGGAGCCGGGACCCGGCTTGCCGCACGACTCGTCAGCCCCGCCATTCCGGTTGCTCTGCGTAATCGGCGGCGGGAGGCATGGTGACCACTGTTAACACGTCACGCCTTGCGGTCCCTCACCGGGGCCACGCATGATTCGTCCGTAGTCAACGGAAGCCAACTGAATCTGCAAACGGTCATCGGGGTCGTCACCTCGCTGCTGAACTGGGCAAGCCCGGATCCGGGGTGGGTGGCACTCGAAGCGATCTCGGCAAACGTGATGGTTGTCGCGACGCGCCCCGGGAACACGTGCAGGGGTGTCTGACGTCTGGGAGAGTGCGACGTACCGCGGAAGCGGTCGTCACAGGGTGGTGCGGGGCTCGCGTCCCGTACCCGATGGAGAGGGAGACCGCTATGCAGCCTGGAACCCTGACCCGGCCGGAGCTGACCCTTGCCGACCGCTGCGACCGCTGCGGGGCCGCTGCGAAGGTTCGGGCCGTGCTCCCGTCCGGTGGAGAGCTGCTCTTCTGCGGCCACCACGGGCGAGCCCACGCCGAGAAGCTCAAGGAGATGCAGGCGCAGGTCTTGAACGGCTGACCGGAGACGGACGACGTGAGACGGGGCGGGCGCTCTCCACGAGTCCCGCCCCGTCGTCGTACTCATCGAGGGATCGACCTCATCGAAGGATCGACGCAGAGGATGACGCTGAGGCGCTGCGGCGTGATCGGACCTGATCGAGCGACCTGACCGAGGGGTCAGCGCCAGGACCGCAGCGTCGCGATGCGCTCCTCGAGCTGCTCGATCGTCGCCATGGCGGTCGGCGGGCCACCGCACTTCGCGCGCAGCTCGTTGTGGATCACCCCGTGCGGCTTCTTCGTGCGGTGGTGCTCCAGCGCCACGAGCGTGTTGAGCTCGCGGCGCAGCGCGGCGATCCGCTCCCGCACCGACATGCCGGCCCGCTGCTCCGGCCTCGGCGGCGGCTCCTCCTTCGGCTCGGGGGCCTTCTTCTTCTCGCGCGAGAGCCACTCCTGCTGCCGTTTGCTGAGCAGCAACCGCACCTGGTCGGGCTCGAGCAGCCCCGGCAGGCCGATGTAGTCCTCCTCGTCGGCGGAGAACGACGTCCCGTCGAAGATCACCTGGTCCAGCTCGGCCTGCGCGCCGAGCGCGGTGAACGACTTGTCCTCCTCGCCCGGCTCGTCCTGGCGGCGCTGGGCGGCGGCGAGCAGCTCGTCGTCCCAGTTCTCCGACGCGCGGTGCGGCTTCCCGAGCACGTGGTCGCGCTGCGCCTCCAGCTCGCTCGCCAGCCCCAGCAGCACCGGAACGCTGGGCAGGAAGACCGACGCCGTCTCACCGGGCCGCCGCGACCGCACGAACCGTCCGATCGCCTGCGCGAAGAACAGCGGGGTGGACGCGCTGGTGGCGTAGACGCCGACGGCCAGCCGCGGCACGTCCACGCCCTCCGACACCATGCGCACGGCGACCATCCAGCGCTCGTCGGACTCCGAGAAGCGCTCGATCCGCGCCGAGGCGCCGGGCTCGTCGGAGAGCACCAGCGCGGGCTGCGTGCCGGTGATGTCGGCCAGGATCGACGCGTACGCGCGCGCCGTCGTCTGGTCGGAGGCGATCACCAGACCGCCGGCGTCCTCCATGCCGCCGTTGCGGTGGGCGGTCAGGCGCCGGTCGGCCGCGGACAGCACCGCCGGGATCCACTCGCCGCCCGGGTCCAGCGCGGTGCGCCAGGCCCGCGCGGTCTGCTCGGCGGTCATCGGCTCGCCCAGCCGCGCGGTGAACTCCTCCCCCGCGCTGGTCCGCCAGCTCGACACGCCCGAGTACGAGATGAACACGACCGGGCGGACCACGCCGTCGGCCAGCGCGTCGGCGTAGCCGTAGGAGTGGTCGGCGCGGCTGCGCAGGGTGCCGTCGGCGTCCGGGACGTACTCGACGAACGGGATCGGGTTGTCGTCGCTGCGGAACGGGGTACCGGTCAGGCAGAGCCTGCGGGTCGCGGGCTCGAACGCCTCCCGGATCGCCTCGCCCCACGACCGCGCGTCCCCGGCGTGGTGGACCTCGTCGAGGATCACCAGTGTGCGCCGGTTCTCCGTGCGCGCCCGGTGCAGCAGCGGGTGCGACGCCACACCGGCGTAGGTGACCGCGATGCCGGTGTAGTCGCTGGACGTGGCCCCGGTGGAGTTGCGGAAATCGGGATCGATCGCGATGCCGACCTGCGCTGCGGCCTGCGCCCACTGGTGCTTGAGGTGCTCGGTGGGCGCCACGACGGTCACGTTGGACACGACCCGGTCGGCCAGCAGCTCGCTCGCCACCCGCAGCGCGAACGTCGTCTTACCGGCTCCGGGCGTCGCCACGGCGAGGAAGTCCTGCGGGGAGGAGGCGAGGTACCGCGCCAGTGCCGCGCGCTGCCACGCGCGCAGCGGACGGCCCCCGCTCGGACCTGACTGCGCGATCTGGACTGCCTGGGACACGCGTCTCCCTGACTCGCTCGACGTCTGATCCGGGCGATCCCGACGGTGGGGGCGGAGTGGGCGGAACGAGGTTAACCCGGGGCCGGTGGCCCCGGGATCGAGCCCCGTGTCCACGGCCGATCGGGGCCGCGTGGTAGCGGCCGAACGGCCCTGGTCACGGCCCGGGTCACGGCCCTGGCCGGATGGTGCCGACGGGCTGCTCAGGCGCTGCGGGCGAGCGCCCCCGGTTCCGCCACGGCCAGGCGGTAGGACTGGAACCGGCCGCCCCGGATCACCGACAGCTCGACCAGCGGCACCCCCGCTGCGGCGAACGCCGCCCGGAACTCCGGCTCGTACGTGACGTGGCCGAAGTCGATCGTGGTGACGTGGCGCAGCACGGGCTTGCCCCACTCCAGCAGGCGTGAGCGCCGGTGGTGGAACGTCTGCGTCGCGTACACCCGGCCCCCGGGTGCGAGCAGCCGCGCGACGTGCGCGATCGCGCCCGCCGGATCGGGCAGCAGCATCAAGCTGGCGCTGAAGTACACCGCGTCGTACGGGCCGCCGGCGTGGTCGTACACCGACTGCAGCAGCGGCTTCACCCGGTGCGCGAGCCCGGCCCTGGCCAACTCACGGCGGCACCGCTGCAGGTAGTCGGGATCGATGTCCAGCCCGACGACGTGCAGGTCCTTCCGCTCGACCGTCTCCGCGCAGCGCGCCAGGGCCGCGCCGGTCCCGATGCCGACGTCGAGCATGCGCGCACCGTCGGGCAATCGATCGAGCACCACGCGGTACCACTGCGCGGTCAGCCCGGCGACGAACGTGTCGTAGAGCCACCCGCGGACGGCCCGCGCTCCGGCCGGCACGACCGCCCGGGGCCCGGGCGCGTCCGGCCGGCCGCTCAGGAGTCGCCGCCCGGCGGGAGGGACTCGTAGATCTTCTTGCACTCCGGGCACACCGGCGAGCCCGGCTTGGGCGCCCGCGTGACCGGGAACGTCTCGCCGCACAGGGCGACCACCAGGCTGCCGAGCACGGCGCTCTCCGCGATCTTCGACTTGCGCACGTAGTGGAACATCCTCGGGCTGTCGTTGCCCGTCGAGTCGGTCGCGTCGGGACTCGTGTCGGTGTCCAGCAGCACCTGCGTGGTCATGCCCACCATGATGCAACACTCCGGGTCGTCGCCCCAGTCGGACCGAGGTGCCATGCCGATCACTCCCCCGCTCACGTGCTCCCCCGACGTCACCGATGCGCTCGCCACCGGGCGGCCGATCGTGGCGCTGGAGAGCACACTGCTCGCCCACGGCCTCCCAGCACCCGCCAACCGGGAGGCGGCCGCCGAACTGGAGGAGCTCGTGCGCGCCCACGGCGGGGTCCCGGCGACGATCGCCGTCCTGGACGGGGTCCCGCGGATCGGGCTCACCGCGGCCGAGCTGGACCGGGTCTGCTCGGCGCCGATGGCGAAGCTCTCCGCCCGGGATCTCGGGGTGGCCGTCGGCCTCGGCATCGACGGCGCGACGACGGTGGCCGCGACGGCGACGCTGGCCGCGGCGGCCGGGATCAGCGTGTTCGCCACCGGCGGCCTGGGCGGGGTGCACCGCGGCGCCCGGGACACCTGGGACGTCTCGGCCGACCTCGCCGCCCTGAGCGGCACACCGGTGCTGGTGGTGTGCTCGGGCGTGAAGTCGATCCTCGACGTCGCGGCCACCCTGGAGGTGCTGGAGACCCGCTCGGTGCCCGTGCTCGGCTACGGCACCGACGCCTTCCCCGGCTTCTACCGCCGCGACTCCGGCCACCCGGTGCCGTGGCGGGTCGACACGCCGCAGCAGGCCGCCGCCGTCTGGGTCGCGCACCGGCGGCTCGCCCCCTCCGGGATGGTGCTGGCCCAGCCCGTCCCGCAGTTCGCCGAGCTCGACGCCGAGCTGCACGACCGGCTGCTCGCGGAGGGGCTCGCGCTCGTCGCGGAGCGCGGCATCACCGGCAAGGACGTCACGCCCGCCCTGCTCGAGCACTTCCACACCGCCAGCGGAGGGGCCAGCCTCGCCACGAACGTCGCGCTGGTGAAGGCGAACACGGAGCTGGCCGCCCGGGTCGCGGCGGCGCTCGCCGCCCCGTGAGGTCCGTGACGGTCGTCGGCGACGTCGCCGTCGACGTACTGGTCCGGCCCCGGGCACCGATCGTCGCCGGCGCCGACGTCCCGGCGACGATCCGCACGCTTCCCGGCGGCGCCGGCGCGAACACCGCGACTTGGCTCGCCGCGCTCGGGGTGGCGGTGACGCTGGTCGCGCGGGTGGGCGACGACGCGGCCGGCCGGGCGGCGATCGCCGAGCTGGCCGCGGCCGGGGTGACGACGGCGGCGGCCGTGGACCCTGCGCTGCCGACGGCGACGGTCGTCGCGCTGGCGGCCGACGGTGACCGCACGCTGCTGTCCGACCGGGGCGCCGCCGCGGCGCTCTCCCCCGCCGACCTGCCGGACCCGGCCGGGACCGGGCACGTCCACGTCTCCGGCTACGTGCTGCTGGACCCGTCGTCGCGGCCGGCCGGGCTCGAAGCGATCGCCGGCGCCCGCCGGGTGGGCGCCACGGTGTCGGTGGACCCGCAGGCCGCGCCCGCTCTCGATCCCGGGTTCCTGGAGTTGGTCGAGGGCGTGGACCTGCTGCTGCCCAACGCCGCGGAGCTGGCCGCGCTCGGCGGGATCGACGCCGTGCTCACCACCGTCGGCGCGGTGGCGTGGACCGCCGGGCCGGACGGCGCGCACTGGGCCGACGCCCGCGGCCGCTGGTCGGTGCCGGCCCCGCGCGTCGACGTCGTCGACGCCACGGGGGCCGGTGACGCGTTCGACGCCGGGCTGCTGGCGGCGTGGCTCGCCGGCGCCGGGCCGGAGGAGGCGCTGCGCTCCGGCTGCACGGCCGCCGCGCGGGCCGTCACGAAGGCGGGCGCCCGCCCGCCTGCTCCGGCTTCTCCGTCCCGATCCGCTCCCCGTCGATCGGCTGCCCGTCGATCGGCCCCCCGTCGAACGGCTCCGCCTCGATGACCGGGTGCTCCCGCGACTCCAGCTCGGGCCGCTCCGGGCGGTACCGGTTCGGCTTCTCCTTCTTCTTCGGCAGCCGGTCGTTGGCGATGAGTACCGCGCACCACGGTAGGGGGATCGACAGCACGATCAGGGCAACCGCGAGCCACGGGGTCTGGTAGAAGGCGGCCGCCGCGATCATGAACGGGACCCGCATCGCCATCATGACCTTGTAGCGGCGCTTGCGGATCGCGAGCTCGTCCTCGTACGAGCGCGCGGCATCAGTGATGAGTACTGGATCCTCGATGCCGCGTCCGTCAGTCACCGGTCCATCGTGCCACTCAGGCGTGGGCTTCGCGCGCGGACCCGGAAGCCGGTGAGCGGGCGTGCGAGTGCGGGTGGGCGTGCAGCTCGACGTCGTCGCCCACGACGCTCTCGCTGATCACGTCGAGCAGCTTGCGGGTGAACTCGCCGTCGATCCGGTAGCGGACCAGCCGGCCCTGCCGGTGCGCCTCCACCATGCCCAGCGCCCGCAGCAGCCGCAGCGCGTGGGAGACGGCGCTGTCGCTCATCCCCACCGCCACGGCGAGATCGGAGACGCACAGGTCCCCGGCGTGGTGCAGGGCCAGCAGGATCGACAGCCGGTTGGGGTCGCCCAGCCCGTCGAGGACGGCGGCCGCGTGCCGCACCTGCGCAGCGTCGGAGATCACGGCCGAGGCGTCGCACACCTGGTCGGGATCGATCACCCGCAGGTCTCGCCGGGACTCCGGGACCCTGTGCACCGCGCGCCTACCTCTTGTCGGCCTTGGCCGCCGCCTTCGCGGCCTGCTTGAACTCGCGGACCTTCCGCAGCGATTCGGCGTCGACCACGTCGGCGATCGACATGAAGACGCCCTCGCGCCCGTAGTCGCCCGCGGCCTCCCGCCAGCCCGGCGGAGTGATCCCGCGCTGCTTGCCCAGCAGCGCGACGAAGATCTTCGCTTTCTGCGGCCCGAACCCCGGCAGTGCCACCAGCCGCTTGTAGAGCTCGGACCCGTCGGGCACGTCGGACCAGATCCGGGTGACGTCGCCGTCGTAGTGCTCGACGATCGCCGCGCACAGCGCCTGGACGCGCCCCGCCATCGACTTCGGGTAGCGGTGCAGGGCCCGCGGCCGGGCGAAGACCGCGATCAGGTCGTCGGGATCGTGCTGGGCGATCGCAGCGGCGTCGAGCCGGTCGACACCGAGCCGCGCCGCCAGCTCGGACGGCGCCCAGAACGCGTGCTCCATGGAGATCTGCTGGTCGAGCAGCATGCCGAGCAGCAGCGCGAGGGGGTCGCGGTCGAGCAGCGCGTCGGCCTCGGCGTCCTGGCTCAGTGACAGCGGCACCTGTCGAATGATGCCAGACGAGAAGGTGCGCAAGACTGCACACGTGGTTCCCGATCTTTCTCCCGCCGTGGCCGACGCCCTGCGCACCGGGTTCCTGAGGTGCGGCTACACGACCGACGGGGTGCGCAGGCTCCTCGGTGAGACCGCGCACGCCGCACTCGGCCGGGGCGAACCCGAACCGGCGCACCGCGCCACCGCAGACGGCGGCGAGCTGGGGGTCCTGGTGCGCATGCTGCTGCTCGGCGGCACCGAGCCGGACGCCGCCGTCACCGCGGCGCTGGCCCCCTGCTCCCCCGCCGACGCCGCCGCGGCCGGCCTGATCACCCGCGACGGCGACGGCTGGCGCGCTGCGCTGGACGTGCGCCCGTACGCCGAGCAGGACGGGCCGCCCTGGTGGGTGGTGTCGGACCTGGACCTGCGCCGGCAGGACCGCGACCACGTCACCGGGGTCGGCGCCGCGTCGATCACGCTCGCCGCGGCGACGGTGCGCACCCCGGCCGAGACGGCGCTGGACCTGGGCACCGGCTGCGGTGTGCAGGCGCTGCACGCCTCCGCCCACGCCCGGCGCGTCACCGGCACCGACGTGGCGCCCCGGGCGCTGGCCGCCGCGCGGGCCACGTTCGCCCTCTCCGGTGTGGACGTCGAGCTGCTGGAGGGACCGTGGCTGGCCCCGGTGGCCGGGCGCCGGTTCGACCGGATCGTGTCCAACCCGCCGTTCGTGCCCGGCCCGCCGCGGATCGACCTGGTCTACCGCGACTCGGGCGCCGCCGGCGACGACGCGCTGGCCGCGCTGCTGGGCGATCTCCCGCGCCACCTCACGCCCGGCGGGGTGGCGCAGCTGCTCGGCTCGTGGCTGCACGTGCGCGGCCAGGACTGGCCGGAGCGGGTGACGTCGTGGCTGCCCGACGGCGTCGACGCGTGGATCCTGCAGCGCGAGGTCGCCGATCCCGCCATGCACGTGGGCATCTGGCAGCGCGACGCCGGCCTCGACCCGGCCGCGCCCGCGACCCGCGCGCAGGCGGGCGAGTGGCTGGACTGGCTGGAGTCGGCCGACGTGGAGGCCGTCGGCTTCGGCGTGATCACGCTGCGGGTGCCCGAGCACGGTCCGGGCACGGTCGTCGTCGAGGACTTGCAGGGCGCGGTGGACGACCCGCTGGGCCCGGAGGTGGAGGGTTGGCTGGACCGGGTCGACTGGCTGCGCGCCCACCCGACCGACGCGGACCTGCTCGGTGCGCGGGTGACCATCGCGCCGGGTGTGGTGCTGGAGCGGTGTGCTGAGCCCGGCGAGGAGGGCTGGACGCAGACCGGCGCGGCGGTGGTCCGCACCGACGGGCCGCGCTGGCGGCACGAGGTGGACGAGCTGGGCGCGGCGCTGCTGGCGGGCTGCCGCGGGCAGATGCCGCTCGGCGACGTCGTGGGGCTGCTGGCGTTCGCCCACGACCGGCCGACCGACGCGGTCGTGGCCGAGGCGCTCCCGGCGGTGCGGGAACTGGTGCGGCACGGGGTGCTGGTGCCGGCATGAGAGCGGTCGTGGCGAGGGTGACCCGCGCGTCGGTCACCGTGGACGGCGAGATCGTCGGCGCGATCGACGAGCCGGGGCTCCTGGTGCTGCTCGGCGTGCACCGCGACGACACCGCCCAGCAGGCCGAGACGATGGCCCGCAAGCTGCACGAGCTGCGCATCCTGCGCGACGAGCGCTCGTGCGCGGACACCGGTGCCCCGCTGCTGGTGGTCAGTCAGTTCACGCTGTACGGCGCCACGCGCAAGGGCCGCCGTCCGTCGTGGAGCGACGCGGCGCCGCCGGAGGCGGCGCGTCCGCTCGTCGACGCCACGGTGGCGGCCCTGCGCGCGCGGGGCGCCACCGTGGCCACCGGGGTGTTCGGCGCGTCGATGGCGGTGGAGTCGGTCAACGACGGGCCGTTCACCGTACTGGTCGAGGTGTGATCCCTCCTCAGTCGGAGGACTCCCCCACGAAGCTGCGGTAGACGCTGATCAGGGCCGTGCGTTGCTCGGGGGTCAGCCGCGGGTCGGCGCGGATGACGTCCTCGGTGCTGGGGGCGTCGGAGCCGGCCTTGCCGTTGCGTCCGGTGTTCCAGCCCGCCTGGGCCAGCAGCTGCTCGGTCGACAGCTGGAGCGCGTCGGCGATCGCCTGCAGGACCTTCAGCGACGGCTGATGGAGGCCGCGTTCGATCTGGCTGAGGTAGGCGTTCGACACCTGGGTCATCGCCGCCATCTCGCGCAACGACAGCTTCGCCAGCTGCCGCTGGGTCCGGATGAACTGACCCAGCATGTTGATCTGACCCGCCCACGACGACGCCGGAGGGTCCTCCCCGGCGTCGTCGGCGAGGTCGTCGCGGGCAGCACTCATGCCTCCATCATCTCCGGTCGCCGGAGGCGGGGTCAGGACTCCCGGACGTAGCGGCCCGGTGCGTCGTCGAGGACGGGGTGGGCGGCACTGCCGATGGGCGGCGGCTCGCGCAGGTCGCCTGCCCGCCCAGCCGCCCACGGCGTCCAGTCGTCCCACCACGTCGTCTGCGTGGCCGCGACGTCTGCCCGCCAGGTGAGCGGATCGGCCGGCAGCGGGCCGTCCCCGGCGCGGTGCCAGGCGCGCGGCGACGGTGGGTTGACGACGCCGGCGATGTGCCCGGAGCTCGACAGCACGAACCGCAGCGGCCCGCCGAGCCGGCGCGCGCCC
>Ga0065720_1019737_pt1 | contig 20677 bp, 17 predicted proteins | sample Thericmetagenome_FD_59107 | JGI IMG/M metagenome (GOLD analysis project Ga0065720, IMG submission 59107) | Thermophilic microbial communities from the Joint Bioenergy Institute, California, USA of rice/straw/compost enrichment - eDNA_2 v2... | ecosystem: Engineered > Solid waste > Grass >...
CAGGCCTCCAGACGCGGCCGGTCAGGTCCCACCTGGCGCATCTTCCCCGGCGCCAGGTGGCAGCGGGGCACACGGCGACCGCGCCCGACGGGCGCGTCTGGAGGCCCGACCGTGCCCGGAGGGGAGCGACGGCCACGGGGAACAACGACCAAGGGGGAGACTCGCCAGTGGCAGGCGACGCGCCGGGGGGCGCACCGAGACACCGCGACGCCCCCGCCCCAGCACACGTGCCGGTCATGCTGGAGCGGGTCCTGGAGCTGCTCGCACCGGCGCTGGAGCAGCCGGGAGCCGTCGTCGTGGACGGCACGCTCGGCCTGGGCGGCCACTCCGCGGCGCTGCTCGACGCCCACCCGGGCCTGCGCCTGGTGGGCGTGGACCGCGACACCACCGCACTGGAGCGCAGCCGCAGGCGGCTCGCCCCCCACGCCGACCGCGTCAGCCTGGTCCACGCCGTCTACGCCGACATCCCCCGCGTCCTGGACGACCTCGGCATCGACCGGGTCCAGGGCCTCCTGTTCGACCTGGGCGTCTCCTCGCCCCAGTTGGACGAGGCCGAACGCGGCTTCGCCTACTCCTACGACGCGCCGCTGGACATGCGCATGGACCGCACCCAGGAGCGCACCGCGGCCGACGTCGTCAACACCTACTCCGCCGGGGAGCTCACCCGCATCCTCAAGGTCTACGGCGAGGAGCGCTACGCCGCGCGGGTGGCCCAGGCCATCGTGCGGCGCCGCGCCAGAGAGCCCGTGCGCACCACCGGGGTCCTCGCCGACCTGGTGCGCGAGGCCATCCCCGCCCCGGCGCGCCGCACCGGGGGCAACCCCGCCAAGCGGACCTTCCAGGCGCTGCGCATCGAGGTCAACTCCGAACTCGCCATCCTGGAGCGCGCCCTGCCCGCGGCGATCTCCCGCCTCGCCGTGGGCGGGCGCGTCGTCGTGCTGTCCTACCACTCCCTGGAGGACCGCATCACCAAGCGCGCCCTGGCCGCGCTGAGCACCGACACCACCCCGCCCGGACTACCGGTGCCCCTGCCGGACCGGCAGCCCGAACTGCGCCTGCTCACCCGGGGCGCCGAACTCCCCACCGAGCAGGAGACCGCACGCAACCCCCGAGCGGCGTCGGCCCGGCTGCGGGCCGCGGAGAGAACGCGGGAGCCGTGACCGTCGGCCCCGCCAGTCAGCACCAGCGCGCCCCGGCCCGTGCCGGGAGCCGCGACGGCGTCCGGGAGAACACAGTGGAGACCAGCACCAGAGAACACACCGAGACCGCACGGAGCAGACCGCGCACGGCAGCACCCCGCCCGCGCACCGGGCGCGCCCCCGCGCCGCGCCGCGCCGCCCGTCCGCGCACCTCCGCGCCGCGCCTGCCGTTCGTGCTGCTCATCCTGGGACTGCTCGGCGGGGCGATGGTCACCCTGCTGATGCTGCACGCGGTCCTCGCCGAGGACACCTTCGAGATCGCACGGCTGCAACAGGAGAACCGCGAACTCAGCCAGCAGGAGCAGGCCCTGCGCGAACAGGTCATGCGCGCCGAGTCGCCCGAGGCGATCGCCGACGCCGCCGAGGAGCTGGGCATGCGCCCCGGCGCCGAACCCCAGTTCCTCGACCTGGACAGCGGCCGGATCACCGGGAAGTCGGACGGGGCGGGCGAGTGACCGCGACGGCGCCGTCCCGCGCCGCCGCGACAGGGCACCGAGCAGGGGGGAACGTCCACCGTTGAGCACACCGCGCGACCGCAGTCCCAGAGGCCCCCGTCGGCCGTCGTCCGCGGCGGGCAGCCGGCGCGGGCCCGGGCCGGGGCCCGCGAAGGCCGCCCGGCGCTCCCCCCACCCCGAGTCCGACGCCGCCCGCCGGCGCGTCCCGCCGCCGAGGGCCAAGACGCCGGGCCCGTCCGCGTCGCGCGCCCGGCGCCCGAAGGCGGCACGGCGCACCGGCTCGCCGCTGCGCCGCCCCTTCCGCCGCAGCGCGCCCCAGCCGCGCATCCGCGCGCTGGGCGCCTTCCTCGGCGCCGTGCTGCTCGTCTTCGCCGCGCGGCTGGTGCAGATCCAGGGCATCGACGCCGACGACTACGCCGCGGCAGCCGCCGACCTGCGGTTGACCACCATCGAGATCCCCACCGTGCGCGGCGACATCACGGACGCCTCGGGGCGGCCCTTCGCCATGTCGGTGGAGGTCCGCACCGTCTTCGTCGACCCGGCCGAGGTGCGCGAGGACCAGCGGGACGAGATCGTGCGGGAGCTGTCCCAGCGGCTGGGCCTGGCCCCGGAGGAGATCGCCGCCAAGCTCGACGCCACGGTCGACGGCCGGCCCAGCCGCTACGAGGTCGTGAAGCGGGGCGTGCCGATCGAGGAGTGGAAGGAGATCGACGCCCTCGACCTGTACGGGGTCTCGGCCGAACGCGCCTACAAGCGGGTCTACCCCGAGGAGACGGGAGCGGCCAACCTGGTCGGCTTCGTCGGGACCGAGGGGCACGGTCTGGAGGGCCTGGAGGCCGTGCTGGACTCGACCCTCGCCGGACAGCCCGGCCGCCAGCAGGTCGAGGTGGGCAGCAACGGCACCCAGATCCCCATGGCGGGCGGGCTGGTCAAGGAGCCGGTCCCCGGCCGCACCGTCCGGCTCACCCTCGACCTGGACTTGCAGTGGTACGCCCAGCAGGCCCTCACCGAGCGGGTCGAGCAACTGGACGCCGAGGCGGGCACGGTCGTCGTGATGACCCGCGACGGCCAGATCAGGGCGATGGCCAACTACCCCACCTACGACCAGGCCGACTTCGCCTCGGTCAGCGCCGAGCAGCGCCGCAACGGCGCGGTCGCCGACGCCTTCGAGCCGGGCAGCACCAGCAAGGTCGTCACCGTCGCCGCGGCGCTGGAGGAGGACCTGGTCACCCCCGACACCGTCTTCACGGTCCCCAGCTCCGTCCGCCGCTACGACCAGGTGTTCCGCGACTCCTCCCCGCACCCGACCCAGCGGCTCACCGTCAACGGGATCATGGCCACCTCCAGCAACGTCGGGGCCATCCAGATCGGCGAGCAGGTGGGCGCCGAGCGGATGTACGACTACCTGCGCCGGTTCGGGTTCGGCCGCCCCACGGGGCTGGACCTGCCCGGCGAGAACACGGGAATCCTCACCGAGCCGCAGGGGTGGTCCGGCACCGACCTGCCGTCCGTCTCCTTCGGCCACAGCCTCTCGGTCAACGCCGTGCAACTGGCCGCCGCCTACGCCGCCATCGCCAACGACGGCGTCCGGGTGGAGCCCACGCTCGTGGCGGGCACGGTGGACGCCGACGGCGAGTTCGAGCCCGCGCCCCGGCCCGCGAGCGAACGGGTGGTCAGCGCCGAGACCGCCGCCGAGATCCGGCTGATGCTGGAGGCCGTCACCGGCGACATGGGCACCGCCGGCCAGGCCCGCATCGACGGCTACCGGGTCGGCGGCAAGACCGGCACCGCCAACCGGATCGACCCCGACACCGGCCGCTACGAGGGCGGCGGCTACGTCAGCTCCTTCGTCGGCCTCGCCCCGGTCGACGACCCCGAGCTGGTCGTCCTGGTGGTGCTGCACGGCCCGCAGGACGAGTACTACGGCGGCGAGGCGGCCACCCCGGTCTTCACCGACGTGATGTCGTTCGCGCTGAAGACCCTCCAGGTGCCGCCGACCGGCACCCGGCCGCCCGCGCTGCGCCTGGTGGAGTGAGCGGCGGGACGGCCGAACCGGTGCCGGACACACCGGCCGGGATCGCTTGCCAGGCGACGGCGCGGTGCCCGATGCTTGCGGACGTCCCCGACGCCTGACGCCGCCGGTCCCGGAGCGGAGCCGGCCGCACCGCGCCCGCGACGGACCGGGCGGGCACGGCGCTCCCCGAGCCGAACGTCTCCGCGGAGAATTGACCTCCACCAGCGGTGAACCGATAACCTCACGAGGTGTCACCCGTAATGCGACCCGAACACGTCCAGCCCCGTCCGCTGTCCGAACTCGTCCCGCTGCTCGGCCCGGACGCCTTCGTCACCTGCGTCGACCCCCTGGAGCCTCCGCTGGGCAGCGCGGCCGCCCCGCAGGCCGCGGAGCCGGAGCAGCCCCACGACGTCGCCTCCGTCCTCGTCAGCGGCATCACGCACGACTCCCGCGCGGTGCGCCCCGGGGACCTCTACGCGGCCCTGCCGGGGCAGCGCGTCCACGGCGCCAAGTTCGCCGAGCAGGCCGCCCGGGCCGGGGCCGTGGCCGTGCTCACCGACCCCGCCGGCTACGACCGCGCCGCGGCCACCAGGCTGCCGGTGATCACCGTGCCCGACCCGCGGGCCCTGCTGGGGGACGTGGCCGCCTGGATCTACGGCCGCCCGGCCGGGGAGCTGCTGCTGATCGGCATCACCGGCACCAGCGGCAAGACCACGGTCAGCTACCTGGTGGAGTCGGGGCTGCGTGCCGCGGGCCTGCGCAGCGGCCTGGTGGGCACCGTGGAGATCCGGGTGGACGACGAGCGCGTCGCCTCCTCCCTCACCACCCCCGAGGCCACCGACCTGCACGGGCTGTTCGCCCTCATGCGCGAACGCGAGGTCGACGGCGTGGCCATGGAGGTCTCCAGCCACGCCCTGGCGCTGGGCCGGGTCGACGGCGTGCGCTACGACGTCGCGGTGTTCACCAACCTCTCCCAGGACCACCTGGACTTCCACTCCGACCTGCGCGACTACTTCGACACCAAGGCGCGGCTGTTCACCCCCGAGTTCGCCAAGGTCGCCGTGGTCAACCGGGACGACACCTTCGGACGGGAGCTCGTCGACCGGATCACCGAACAGGGCGCGATCCCGGTCACCACGTTCTCCGCCGCGGGCGACGCCGAGGCGGACTGGTACGCCACCGACGTCGTGCTCGGACCGGAGGGCAGCCGGTTCCGGGTGGTCGGCCCCGGCGGGATGGAGATGGACGCCTCGGTGCGGCTGCCCGGCCCGTTCAACGTCTCCAACGCCCTGGCCGCGATCGTCGCCCTCATCGAGGCGGGCGTGCAGTTGCCCACCGCCCTGGACGGGGTCGCGGCGGCGCCCGGCGTGCCCGGCCGCATGGAGCGGATCGACGAGGGGCAGAACTTCACCGCCGTCGTCGACTACTCGCACAAGCCCGGCGCCATCGAGGCGGTCCTCACCTCGCTGCGGTCGATCACCAAGGGGCGGCTGACCATCGTGGTGGGCTGCGGCGGGGACCGCGACCGGGGCAAGCGCCCGCTCATGGGGGAGGCGGCGGCCCGGCTCGCCGACGCGGTCGTCCTCACCGACGACAACCCCCGCAGCGAGGACCCGATCACCATCGTCACCAGCATGCTGGAGGGCGTGGCGAAGGTCCCCGTGGACCAGCGCGCCCGCATCACGGTCGAACCGGACCGGCGCACCGCGATCGAGCTGGCGGTGGAGCGCGCCAAGCCCGGAGACGTGCTCGTGGTGGCCGGCAAGGGGCACGAGCGCGGCCAGTACGTGGGCGACCGGGTGCTGCCCTTCGACGACCGCGAGGTGCTGCGCGAGGCGCTGCGCTGGCGGGTGGGCGGGGAGTGACCCGCCGCCCGGCGCCGCCCCGCGGAGGCCGGGCCCGCCCGCTCCCCGGGGCACGGCGGCCGCGGGACGGCGGTCCGGCCACCGGTCCGGGCTGGTAGGGGACAGGTGCATATCCATCGCCCGGAGGGCCGGTTTTCGGACATCGGGTCCACAACGGGTCTCACTCGTGCCACATTCGGGTCTGAGCGCAACCCGGGTCGTCGATCTTGTTCTAAGGTTAGGTGCGGCAATCTCAGCCCGGCACCGTGGCGTCCGCATGCCGCTTCGCGGCTTTTGTGCAGCATCCCCGTTTCTCGCACGCTGTTCACTGTCAATCACGACGCTTCGAGCGTGGTGGACCGGGCCCGACTTGAGGAGTGGATTTGATCGCGCTGACGCTCGATCGGATCGCCGAGATCACCCGATCACGACTATGCGGATCGGCGCAGCCCGCAGCCATCGTCGACGGCCCGGTGGTGGTCGACTCGCGGCAGGCCGCTCCCGGTTCGCTGTTCGTCGCCCTGCGCGGCGCCCGGGTCGACGGCCACGACTTCGCCGAGGCCGCGGTCGCGGCCGGAGCGACAGCCGTCCTGTGCTCCCGCCCGGTGGACGTCCCCCACCTGCTGGTCGACGGCGGCGACGACGAGGTCGTGGCGGCGCTGGCCGAGCTGGCGCGCGCGGTCGTGGCGGAGCTCCCCGGCGCCGACGTCATCGGAGTCACCGGCTCGTCCGGGAAGACCACGACGAAGGACCTGCTGGCCCAGGTGCTGGGACGGATCGGCCCCACCGTCGCTCCCCCGGGGTCGTTCAACAACGAGATCGGCCATCCGCTCACCGTCCTGCGCGCGGACGAGACCACCCGCTTCATCGCGCTGGAGGTCGCCGCGCGCGGCGTGGGGCACATCGCGCACCTGTGCCGGATCGCGCCGCCGCGCATCGGCGTCGTGCTCAACGTCGGCAGCGCCCACATGGGCGAGTTCGGCGACCGCGAGACCATCGCCCGCGCCAAGGGCGAGCTCGTCGAGGCACTGCCCCCCGCCGAGCAGGGCGGCGTGGCCGTCCTCAACGCCGACGACGCCGCGGTGGCCGCCATGGCCGGGCGCACGGCGGCCCGGGTCGTCACCTACGGCCTGGCCGCGACCGCCGACGTCCGGGCCGAGGGAGTCGACCTGGACGAGACGGGGCGCCCCCGCTTCACCCTCGTCGTCGGCGGCGCCTCCGCCCCGGTGCACCTGCGCCTGGTCGGCGCCCACCAGGTGCACAACGCCCTGGCCGCCGCCGCGGTCCTGCACGAACTGGGCAGGGACGCCGCCGACATCGCCGAGGCCCTGGGCGAGGCCGGGCCGGTGAGCCGCTGGCGCATGGAGGTCACCGAGCGGCCGGACGGGGTGACCGTCGTCAACGACGCCTACAACGCCAACCCCGAGTCCATGGCGGCGGCCCTGCGCACGCTGGCCGCGCTGGCCACGGGCCGCCGCTCCTTCGCGGTACTGGGCCACATGGCCGAACTCGGCCCCGCGCACCGCACCGAGCACGAGCGGGTGGGACGCCTGGCGGCCGAGAGCGGAGTGGACGTCCTCGTCACCGTGGGCGACCAGGCGGCGGGCATCGCGGACGGGGCCGCCTCGGTCGCCGACTGGAAAGGGGAGACCGTGGCGGTCGCCGACGTGGCGGAGGCGGTCGCGGTGCTCGGGGAGCGTCTCAGACCCAAGGACATCGTCATGCTGAAGGGATCACGAGTGGCCGGTCTGGAACAGGTAGCCGAGCAGCTCATGGGTGTGGAGGCCGCCGAATGACCGGTATCATCGCGGCCGCGGGGATCTCCCTGCTGGTCTCCTTCCTCCTCATGCCCCCGCTGATCAAGATCCTGTACCGCTTCAAGTTCGGGCAGGAGATCCGCGACGACGGCCCGCAGGGCCACAAGACCAAGCAGGGCACGCCCACCATGGGCGGCATCGCCATCATCTTCGGCTCGGTCGTCGGCTACTTCGGCGCGCACGGGGTGACGATGACCCCGCCGACCGTCTCCGGCGTACTGGTGATCTTCCTGTTCGTCGGACTGGGCTGCGTCGGCTTCCTCGACGACTTCATCAAGATCTACAAGCGCCGCAGCCTGGGCCTGCGCAGCGGCGCGAAGATGCTCGGCCAGGTCATCGTGGGCGTGGGCTTCGCCGTCGGCGTCACGATGTTCCCCAACTCCTACACCTACACGCCGGGCTCCACCCACCTGTCGCTGCTGCGCGATTTCGGCCCGCCCATGGCGGTGTGGCTGTTCGTGATCTGGGCGCTGCTGCTGATCGTGGCCACCTCCAACGCGGTCAACCTCACCGACGGCCTGGACGGACTGGCCACCGGGGCGACCATCCTCTCCCTCGTCGCCTACGTCATCATCGGCAACTGGCAGTTGCGGCAGAGCTGCATCAACGCGCTGGAGCCCAACTGCTACACCGTGCGCGACCCCCTGGACCTGGCCGTCGTGGCCGCCGCCGCGCTGGGCGGCTGTATCGCGTTCCTCTGGTTCAACGCTCCCCCCGCCAAGATCTTCATGGGCGACACCGGGTCCCTGGCGCTGGGCGGCCTGCTGGTGGGCCTGGCCATCACCACCCGCACCCAGTTGCTGCTGCTGGTCATCGGCGGCCTGTTCGTCCTGATCACCGCCTCGGTGATCATCCAGGTCGGCTCGTTCCGCCTCACCGGCAAGCGGGTGTTCCGCATGGCCCCCCTCCAGCACCACTTCGAGCTGAAGGGGTGGGCCGAGACCACCATCGTGATCCGCTTCTGGATCATCCAGGGGCTGTTCGTGGCCGCCGCGATCGCCCTGTTCTACCTGGAATGGATGCCACGGTAAGCGATGACTGACACCACGACGGAGCTGGGAGGACGTCGGGTCTGCGTGACCGGGCTGGGGGTCTCCGGACCCCCGGTCGCCCGGGCGCTGCTGGAGCGGGGCGCCCGCGTCACGGTCGTGGAGGGCCGCGACGACGAGGCGAACCGGGAACGCGCCCGGCAGTTGCGCGACCTCGGCGCCACCGTGGAACTCGGCGAGGTCGGCCTGCCCGAGGGCACCGAGCTCGTGGTCACCTCGCCCGGCTGGCGGCCCGACGCGCCCGTGCTGGCCGCGGCCGCCGACGCCGGGATCGAGGTGATCGGCGACGTCGAACTGGCCTGGCGGCTGCGCCCCGCCGACCAGGTCTGGCTCGCCGTGACCGGCACCAACGGCAAGACCACCACGGTCCGCATGCTGGAGGCGATGCTGCGCGCCGACGGGCGCCGCGCCCTGGCCGTCGGCAACGTCGGCACCCCCGTCATCGAGGCGGTGCTCGCCACCGGCGAGGAGCGCTACGACGTGCTCGCCGTGGAACTGTCCAGCTTCCAGTTGCACTGGTCGTCCACGCTGCGCCCGCACGCCGCCGCGATCCTCAACATCGCCCCCGACCACCTGGACTGGCACGGCGGCATGGAGGCCTACGCCGCGGCCAAGGCCAGGATCTACGGTCCGGGGACCGTGCGCGTGGTCAACGCCGCCGACCCGCTCATCCGCACGCTCGCCGAGACCCACGGCGACCCCGCGGCCCCGCTGGTCGGCTTCGGCACGGGCGTGCCGCGCGCGGGCGAGCTCGGCCTGGTCGAGGACCTGCTGGTGGACCGCGCCTTCGTGCCCGACCCGCGCACCGGCGCGGTGGAGCTGGCCACGCTGGCCGACGTGGTCCCGGCCGCGCCGCACAACGTCGCCAACGCGCTGGCCGCCGCCGCGCTGGCCCGCTCGGCCGGAGCGGCCCCCGAGGCGGTCCGCGCGGGCCTGCACGCCTTCCGCCCCGAACCGCACCGCATCGCCCACGTGGCCACCGTCGACGGCGTCGACTACGTCGACGACTCCAAGGCCACCAACGCGCACGCCGCCGCCGCGTCCCTGGCCGCCTACCCCTCCGTGGTGTGGGTGGCCGGCGGGCTGCTCAAGGGCGCCGACGTCACCGACCTGGTGCGGGACGCGGCCGGGCGGCTGCGCGGCGTGGTGCTGCTGGGCGCGGACCGCGAGCAGTTGCGCGAGGCGCTGGAGAAGTACGCGCCGCACGTGCCCGTCGTGGACGTGGCGCGCACCGACGAGGGCGCGATGGCCGAGGTGGTCGCCGCGGCGGCACGGCTCGCGCAGAAGGGCGACACGGTGCTGCTCGCCCCCGCGGCGGCCTCCATGGACATGTTCCCCAACTACTCCGAGCGCGGCAACGCGTTCGCCCGGGAGGTCCGCGCACTGGCCTCCTCCTGAACCGGACCGCGACCGAATCGGTGCCGTATCGACGCCGGGGGCGCGTGAACCTTCTGGCGAGTTGCGCGTCCCCCGCCCGGTCCTGTCAGAAAAAACCCCAACACGCCGGTTATGTGCGCGTCCCCGCCGCCCTCAGCCGTCAGACTGGTGCACCGGGTGCACTGTGCACCGAGGGTCACCAGCAGGCGTGGGCGGGAGGAAGTACATGGCGGCCACGACATCGGTCCCCCCTGCCGCCGGGGGCGGCGCAGCCCGGGCGCGGCGCGCGCCGCGGACCGGGACGGCCGACAGAGCCGTGCTCGGCCGCGCCCGCGAGTTCACCCGGCTCCTGGACCGTCCGCTGACCTCCTACTACCTGCTGTTCGGCAGCGGCGCCCTGCTCATCGGGTTCGGCCTGGTCATGGTGCTGTCCTCCTCCATGGTCGACTCCTACACCGAGACCGGGTCGGCGTTCTCCCTCTTCCTCAAGCAGGCGTTCGCCGCGCTCATCGGCATCCCGCTGATGCTGCTCGCCTCCCGCCTGCCGGTGCGGGCGCTGCGGCAACTGGGCGGGCCGCTGATGCTGGTCTCCGTCCTGCTGCTGGTCCTCACCGTCTTCCAGGGGGTCGAGTACTACGGCGCCACCCGGTGGCTGGAGATCGGCGGGATCACCGTCCAGGCGTCCGAGCCCGCCAAGCTCGCCTTCGCGCTGTGGGGCGCCAACGTGCTCGCCCGCAAGGAGGAGCTGCGGGAGCTGAGCGAGTGGCGGCACCTGCTGGTGCCGCTGCTGCCCGGCTGCGGCGTCCTGGTGCTGCTCGTCCTCATGGGCAGCGACCTGGGCACCTCGTTCGTCCTCATGGCGGTGCTGGTGGCGCTGCTGTGGATCATCGGCGTGCCGGGACGCCTGTTCCTCGGCGTGGTCGGCCTGGTCGGGCTGCTGGTCGCCATCATGATCGCCGTCGAGCCCTACCGGCTCAAGCGCCTGACCGCCTTCCTCAACCCCGAGGCCGACCCGTTCAACAGCGGCTACCAACTGCTGCACGGCCTCTACGCGATGGGCACCGGCGGACTGCTGGGGCTGGGCATCGGCGCGAGCCGGGAGAAGTGGGGGCACCTGCCGCACCCGGAGAGCGACTTCATCTTCGCGATCATCGGCGAGGAGTTCGGCCTGCTCGGCACCCTCCTGGTGATCGGGCTGTTCGGGGTGCTCGGCTACTCGGGGCTGCGCGTGGCCGCCCGGGCCGCCGACCCCTTCGTGCGGCTGACCGCGGTGGCGGTCACCACGTGGATCTGCGTCCAGGCGATGGTCAACATCGGCACCGTCATCGGAGTGCTCCCGGTCACCGGCATTCCGCTGCCCTTCGTCTCGGCCGGGGGCTCCGCCCTCATCCCCACGATGCTGGGCATGGGCGTGCTGCTGACGCTGGCCAGGAACGAGCCCGCCGCACGCCAGGCGTTGGCGGCTCGGGGTCCGACATATACGCAAAGGGCTCTAAGCTGGCTGGGCCTGGGTAACGGCGCGGGCCGTGAGTCCGCACGCGCCGACCGGGCTCCCAAGACACGCCCGACGCAGGTTCAAGCGAGGAGGAATCGGCGACGATGAGGGTAGTCCTCGCCGGAGGCGGCACGGCCGGACACGTGGAACCCGCACTGGCCCTGGCCGATGCACTGCGGCGCATCAACCCTGACACCCAGGTGCTGTGCCTGGGCACCGAGCGGGGACTGGAGCAGCGCCTCGTCCCCATGCGGGGCTACGAACTGGCGCTGATCCCCGCGGTGCCGCTGCCCCGCAAGCTCACCCCCCAGTTGCTGTCGGTCCCCGGTCGGCTGGCCAACGCGATCAGCACCGCGGCCAAGCACCTGGAGCGCATCCAGGCCGACGTCCTCGTCGGCTTCGGCGGCTACGTGGCCACCCCCGGCTACCTGGCAGCGCGCAGCCGCCGCATCCCGATCGTGGTGCACGAGGCCAACCCGCTGCCCGGTCTGGCCAACCGGCTCGGCGCGCGGCTCACCCCGCACGTGTTCACCGGGCACCCCCACACCGAGATCCGCAACGGCCGCTACATCGGCATCCCCCTGCGCACCCGGATCTCCACCCTGGACCGGCTGGCCGCGGGCGACCGGGCCCGCGCCAAGCTCGGCCTCCGCCCCGACCTGCCGACCCTGCTGATCTTCGGCGGCTCCCAGGGAGCCCAGGTCATCAACCAGACCGCCTTCGAGTGCGCCGAGGACTTCCACCAGGCCGGCATCCAGGTGCTGCACGTGGTCGGCCCCAAGAACGCCGACGGCCCCGAGGACCGCACCCGCGGCGGAGTCCCCTACGTGGTGGTGCCCTACGTCGACGAGATGGAGCTGGCCTACGCCGCCGCCGACGTGGCCATGTGCCGCTCCGGCGCGCTCACCTGCGCCGAGCTGACCGCGGTGGGCCTGCCCGGCGCGTTCGTCCCGCTGGCCATCGGCAACGGCGAGCAGCGGCTCAACGCCGAGCCGATCGTGCAGGCCGGGGGCGGCATCATGGTGGCCAACTCGGAGCTGAGCCCGCAGTGGATCCGCGAGCAGCTGATCCCGCTGCTCCTCGACACCGACCGGCTCGTGGCGATGTCGGAGGCCGCGTCGCGGCTGGGCCGCCGCGACGCCGACATGGCGCTGGCCCGCGAGGTCATCGCGGTGGCCAACGGCGACCGGTCCGGGGTGGACATGCCCATCGACTACTCAGAGGAACCGGGAGACGCCCGATGAGCCTGGTCGAACCGACCGAGCCGGTCGAGGTCGACAAACTGGGACGGGTCCACTTCGTCGGGATCGGCGGGGCCGGCATGTCCGGGATCGCCCGCGTGCTGCTGCAACGCGGCGTCGAGGTGTCCGGCAGCGACGCGCGCGACAGCGCCCTGCTGCGCGAGCTGGAGGAGCTGGGCGCGACCGTGCACGTCGGCCACGCCGCCGAGCACGTGGGCACCGCCGACACCGTGGTGGTCTCCTCCGCGGTCCGCGACACCAACCCGGAGCTGGTCGAGGCGCGCTCCCGCGGCCTGCGCGTGCTGCCGCGCGCCGCCGCGCTCGGCGCGCTGCTGCTGGACCGGCACGGGGTGGCGGTCGCGGGCACCCACGGCAAGACCACCACCACGTCCATGATCACCGTGGTGCTGCAACACCTGGGCGCCGAGCCCGGCTACGTCATCGGCGGGCAGTTGGTGACCACCGGGCTGGGCGCCGACGCGGGCGCGGGCGACGTCATCGTGGTGGAGGCCGACGAGAGCGACGGCTCCTTCCTCATGCTGTCGCCCAGGATCGCGGTGGTCACCAACGTCGAGGCCGACCACCTGGACAACTACGGCGGCCTGGAGGAGATCCACGCCAACTTCGCCGCGTTCGTCGACCGGGTCTCCGACACCCTCGTGGTGGGCGTGGACGACCCGGGGGCGCGCCGGGTCGCCGACGTCGCCCGCGAACGCGGCCGCAAGGTGCTCACCTACGGCGAGTCCGAGACCGCCGACTACCGGGTCTCCGACATCGCGGCCGCCGGGTTCACCACCGAGTTCACCCTGCACCCGCCCTCCGGCGACCCGGTGCACTGCACCCTCGCCGTGCCCGGGCGGCACAACGTGCTCAACGCCGCGGCGGCCGTCGCCGTCGCCGACGAGCTCGGCCACGACCCCGAGGTCGCGGTCGAAGGGCTCGCCGAGTTCGCGGGCACGGCGCGCCGCTTCGAGTTCAAGGGCGAGGCGGGCGGGGTGCGCGTCTACGACAGCTACGCCCACCACCCCACCGAGATCGCCGCGGACCTGGACGCCGCGCGCGCCGCACTCCGGTCGCGCGCCGCGGCCGGCGGCCCGGAGGGACGGGTCGTGGTGCTGTTCCAGCCCCACCTGTTCAGCCGCACCCGCATCTTCGCCGCCGAGTTCGCCGCGGCGCTCACCAAGGCCGACGAGGTCGTCGTCCTGGGGATCTACGCCGCCCGCGAGGACCCCGAGCCCGGGGTCACCTCCGAGCTGATCACCGACCGCGTCGGCCACGACCGGGTCTGCTACCAGCCCGACCGGGCGGAGGCCGTCCGGCGCGTGGCGTCGGTGGCGCGACCGGGCGACATCGTGCTGACGATGGGCGCCGGGGACGTCACCGAGCTCGGTCCGGAGATCGTCGCCGCACTGGGGTGAGGCGGTGCGCCGCGGACGGCCTCGCGGTGCACCGCCGACCGCAGGCACCGGAAGGAGGAGGGTGACGGCCGAGGAGCAGCGGGAGACGGACGCCCCCGTCGCGCGCCGCCAGTCCGACCCCTGGCAGGTCGCCTTCGTCGTCCTGCTCCTGGCGGGCCTGGTCGGCGCCGTGCTCTGGCTGCTGTTCGGCTCGCGGCTGCTCGTCGTCCGCCAGATCGAGGTCAGCGGAGTGGAGCGGCTCACCGAGGCCGAGGTGGCGGCCGCGGCGGACGTGGCCACCGGCACCCCGCTGGCCCGGGTCGACACCGAGGAGGTCGCGGCGCGCGTGGCCGCACTGCGCCTGGTCGAGTCCGTGGAGGTCCACCGCGGCTGGCCCGCCACGCTCCGCCTGGAGGTGACCGAGCGCGTCCCCGTGCTCGGCATCGCGGTGGAGGGCGGCTACCTCCTGGTGGACCGCGAGGGGGTGCGGATCACGGAGTCCGACGCCCGCCCCGAGGACTACCCCCTGGTCCGGGTCGCCGGAGAGGTCCACGGCAACCCCGCGGTCACGGAGAGCGCCGACATCGTCGGCCACCTGCCCCGGGAGCTGGCCGAGCGGGTCGACACCGTGGTGGCCACCGACCGCGCCCGCATCACCCTGGAGCTGGCCGACGGCACCACGGTGATGTGGGGCGACGCGGAGCGGGGCGCGGACAAGGCCCGGACGCTGGAGGTGCTCATGGCCCAGCACCCGCCCGAGCCGGGCCGCCACTACGACGTGAGCGCCGAGGGCGTCGCCGTCGTCCGGTAGCCGCGCTGTTGCGGCGGTGCCTGGCATTCGGCCGTGCGACACGCCGATAGGCTGAGGACGGTGGTTAGTTGCCCCTCACCAGGGTGGCGGCTTACTGTCGGAAAGCACAGTCTTTAGTTGACATAACTACGAGTACTGCCGTGTCACCCTGTGGCACGGACGGGGAGCGGACGTGCCCGCACGGTCCGTCCCCCGGCCCCCGGACGCCTCCCCGGAGACGCCCGGAACCACCGAAGCAAGCAGAACCGGACAGCTTTCGCGTCGATCCGGTCCCGGGAGGGACGCCCCCCACGGTCGCTCTTCCCGGGGGATCGGCGGAGTTGGCAAGAAGCGAGCGGAAAGGCCCCTCGTCGTGGCAGCACCGCAGAACTACCTCGCGGTCATCAAAGTCGTCGGAATCGGCGGCGGCGGCGTCAACGCCGTCAACCGCATGATCGAAGAGGGTCTCAAGGGCGTCGAATTCATCGCCATCAACACCGACGCTCAGGCGCTGCTCATGAGCGACGCCGACGTCAAGCTCGACGTCGGCCGCGAACTCACCCGCGGTCTGGGCGCGGGCGCCAACCCCGACGTGGGACGCAAGGCGGCCGAGGACCACCGCGAGGAGATCGAGGAGGTCCTCAAGGGCGCCGACATGGTCTTCGTGACCGCGGGCGAGGGCGGCGGCACGGGCACCGGGGGCGCCCCGGTGGTCGCCAACATCGCCCGCTCGCTGGGGGCGCTCACCATCGGCGTGGTCACCCGACCCTTCAGCTTCGAGGGCAAGCGGCGCGCCACCCAGGCCGAGTCGGGCATCGCGATGCTGCGTGAGGAGGTCGACACGCTCATCGTCATCCCCAACGACCGGCTCCTGTCGATCTCGGACCGCCAGGTCAGCGTCCTGGACGCGTTCAAGGCCGCCGACCAGGTGCTGCTGTCCGGTGTGCAGGGCATCACCGACCTGATCACCACTCCCGGCCTGATCAACCTCGACTTCGCCGACGTCAAGTCGGTCATGTCCGGCGCAGGGTCGGCGCTCATGGGGATCGGCTCGGCCCGGGGCGACGACCGCGCCGTCGCGGCGGCCGAGATGGCGATCTCCTCGCCGCTGCTGGAGGCCAGCATCGACGGCGCCCACGGGGTGCTGCTGTCCATCCAGGGCGGCTCCGACCTGGGCCTGTTCGAGATCAACGAAGCCGCCCAACTGGTGGCCAACTCCGCGGCCCCGGAGGCCAACATCATCTTCGGCGCGGTCATCGACGACGCGCTCGGCGACGAGGTGCGGGTCACGGTCATCGCGGCCGGGTTCGACGAGCCCCAGGTGGAGGCGCCGCCCCCGGCCCGCACGACGGCCGCGCCGACCCCGCCGCAGCCGGAGCGGCGGCCCGAACCGTCCGCCGCGGCCCGCACCGCGGAGCCTCCCCGGCCCGTGAAGCCCTCCCTGCCGGAGGCCGTGACGCGCCCCGATCCGGAACCGGGCCGCGAGGCCGGGGCCTCCGCCGAGACGCCGAAGACGGAGCAGGCCAAGTCCGAGGACCCGGCGTCCGGGGAGGCCAAGGAGTCCCGGGACGAGGACCGCCCCTACCGCCCGGGCGCCATCCACCCGGTGGGCGACAGCAGCTACAGCCGTCCCCGCCCCTCCGACAGCCCGTTCTCCCGGACCAGCGAGATCCCCACGCCGCGGCGCCGGGTGGTCTTCGACGAGGGCGACGATCTCGACGTCCCGGACTTCCTCAAGTAGCCGTCCCCCTGGCCCCTCCGCCCGGAGCGGCCAGGCTGCCCCCCGAACGATGAGGAGGTGCTCGCGTCATGGGCGCCGTGGTCGAGTTGGCCCCGGGTGTGCGCGCCGGGTTCACCGGGCGCGCCGGCGGGGTCAGCCGGGAGCCGTACGCGACCCTGAACCTGGGCGACCACGTCGGGGACGATCCCGAGGCGGTCGCCGAGAACCGAAGACGGGCCGCGGCCGGTTTCGGCCTCTCGCCGGACCGTGTGGTGTGGATGAACCAGGTCCACGGCGCCGACGCGGTGACCGTGACCGCTTCCGGCCGGGCCGGGGACGTCGACGCCGTGGTCACCACGGAGCCCGGGCTCGCCCTGGCGGTGCTGGTGGCCGACTGCCTGCCGCTGCTGGTGGCCGACCCCGAGGCCGGGGTCGTCGGCGCGGCCCACTCGGGCCGTCCGGGCATGGTGGCCGGGGTGGTGTCCTCCCTGCTCGCGGAGATGGAGCGCAACGGCGCCCGCCCGGAGCGGTGCACCGCGCTGCTCGGCCCGGTGATCTGCGGACGCTGCTACGAGGTGCCCCGGCAGATGCAGGACGAGGTGGCCCGCGCCGTGCCGGAGGCGAGATGCACCACACAGGAGGGCACTCCGGGGGTGGACATCCGGGCGGGTGTCACGGCACAGTTGAAACGCCTGGGTGTGGCGAATGTCACCCATGATGCTCGGTGCACCCGGGAGAGCCCCGACCTGTTCTCGTACCGTCGCGACTCGACCACCGGCCGGTTCGCCGGGTACATCTGGAGGCTCCCGTGAGCGGGGACGCGCGGCGCGCCCAGCTCGCCGCGAACCTGGAACGGGTCCGGGAACGGGTGGCCGCCGCCTGCGCGGCGGCCGGGCGCGCGGTCGAGGAGGTCCGGGTGATCGCGGTGACGAAGCACTTTCCGGCCTCTGACGTGCGCATTCTCGCCGAGCTGGGCCTGCGCGACGTGGGCGAGAACCGGGACCAGGAGGCCGCCCCGAAGGCCGCCGAATGCCGTGATCTCGATCTCACCTGGCACTTCGTCGGACAGTTGCAGACCAACAAGGCCCGTTCGGTGGTGCGCTACGCCGACGTGGTCCACTCCGTGGACCGCGCCCGGCTGGTCACGGAGCTGGGCCGCAGGGTCCGCGCCGCGGGGCGCACCCTGACCTGCCTGGTGCAGGTCAACCTCGATCCCGACTCCGAGAAGGGGGTGATCGGCCCCCGTGGCGGAGCCGACCCCGCGGACGTCCCGGCCCTGGCAGAGGCGGTCGAGGCGGAGGAGGGGCTCACTCTGGGCGGTGTGATGGCCGTCGCACCCCGCGAGGGGGATCCGAGAGCCGCGTTCGACCAGCTTAAAGCAGTCGCCGACGACCTTCGGGCTCGCTACCCTCATGCCACGACGATCTCCGCCGGCATGAGCGGGGACCTGGAGGCCGCGGTGGAGCGGGGAACGACACATCTGAGAATAGGTGCGGCGTTGCTTGGCGATCGGAGGTTGATCGTGGGGTAATGTCCCCAGATGGACCCTGGGGGCACACGCTGTTCCCTCCGCTCAGGGGGTGGATGGGGACCGAATCCATCGACAAGTCATCTGCGGTGAATCACCACAGGGACGACGGAGGACAAGAGATGGCCGGCGCGATGCGCAAGATGGCGGTCTACCTCGGCCTCGTGGAGGACGACCGTTACGATCACCGTTATGCCGACGACTACGATGACTTCGAGGACTTCGACGAGGCCGTCGACGAGCGGCCCGTCCGGAAGCGCGGTCCCCGTGACGAAGCCCGAGACGACTCCGTAGCGGATTCGGTTGATCACCCCTCGTCGCGAAACGAGCGTCGTTCCGCCCCGGCCACCGCAGATCTCGCCCGAATCACGACACTCCATCCCCGGACCTACAACGAAGCGCGTACTATCGGAGAGCATTTCCGTGAAGGCATCCCGGTGATCATGAACCTCACCGAGATGGTTGACAGTGACGCCAAGCGGCTGGTCGACTTCGCGGCGGGGTTGATCTTCGGCCTCCACGGGAGCATCGAACGGGTGACCAACAAGGTGTTCCTGTTGTCTCCGGCTAATGTTGAGGTGACCGCTGAAGACAAAGCACGTATCGCTGAGCGAGGGTTCTTCAATCAGAGTTAGAGCAGCAGACACGTTGAGCGAGGCAGCCGGAGTACGGGAGTGAACATCGTCCAAGTCGTGCTCGGCAACGTTCTGATCTTCGTCCTATACCTCTTCCTGTTCGCGCTGATCGGACGGTTGGTGTTCGACCTGGTTCAGATGTATGCCAGATCATGGCGGCCCGCCGGATTGGTCCTGGTTCTGGCCGAGACGACCTACACGATCACGGACCCGCCGCTCAAGTTCCTGCGTCGCTTCATCAAACCCATCAGGTTGGGGAGTGTCGCGCTCGACTTGAGCTTCATGATCCTGTTCCTTGTGGTGTCGATCCTCCTCCAGGTCGTGACGTCTGTCCTGACCATGTAGCGAGACCCGAGACGGCAGAAAGGTAGGCTCCGGTTCCGATACATGAGTCTTGGTCATGATCTGGAGTGCCATAAGGTCACGATCAGGTAGCGTCCCTACGGACGGAGTCCAAGCGCGCCAAGGAGACGAACATGCCGCTGACACCTGCGGATGTACGCAATAAACAGTTCAGTACGACCCGGTTGCGTCCGGGATACGACGAAGAAGAGGTCGACGCCTTCCTCGACGAGGTCGAAGCCGAGCTCGATCGTCTGATCCAGGAGAACGAGGAGCTGCGCGGCAAGCTCGCAGAGTGCCTGCGCGGCAAGGTTCCCCCCGCGGGAATGAACGACTTCCAGCCCCAGGAGCCCCCCGTTCCCCAGGAAGCCCCCAAGGCCGAGATGCCCATGCGGCAGCCCGAGCCGATGCGTCCGCCCGAGCCGGCCCCCGCTCCCACCATGGGACTGCCCGGCGGCGAGGACAACATGGACACCGCCGCCCGGGTGCTGGCCCTCGCCCAGCAGACCGCCGACCAGGCCATCTCCGACGCCCGTCGCGAGGCCGACGAGACGCTGGGCCGCGCCCGCCACGAGGCCGAGGACATCCTCGGCAAGGCGCGCCGCCAGGCCGAGCAGATCATCAACGAGGCCCGTGCCCGGTCGGAGAACCTGGACCGCGACGCCCAGGAGCGGCACCGCCAGGTCATGGGGTCGCTCGTGCAGCAGCGCGACGAGCTGGAGCACAAGGTCGCCGCTCTCAAGGACTTCGAGCGCGAGTACCGCAGCCGTCTCAAGGACTACTTCGAGCGCCAACTGCGTGAGCTCAACGAGGGAGCGCCCGACTACGGCAACCCGAACACCACGGGTGGCTTCCAGACCATGTCGCCTCCCACCGGGGGCAGCCCGTCGCTCCAGCACACCAGCCCGGGGACCCCGAACCCGTTCGCTTCGCCCGAGCCGGCGCCGCACGGCTACCACCCGGGTGATCCGCACGACCGTCACTGAGCGGACGGTCCGCAGAACACACGGTCCAACTCGCCCCTGAACCCTGAGAAGGCATTCACCCGGTGATCATCGTCTGCCTGGTGCTGGTCGTAGCGGCCTTCGTCGTGATCGGCGTGGCACTGGCGCTCGCAGAGCTGACTCTGGTCAACATCGCGCTGGCGCTCGGCGGCCTGTCCGCCGTGCTGCTCGCGGTGGAGTTCGTCCGCAACAGGAAGACCCTGTTCGGGCCGGGCCGTGCAGCGGCACTGCCCGATCACCGGAATGCCCGACTCCACGGGGCCATGACGGGACAGGCACGGACGGACGGTTTGGGGAAGGCGTCCGTCCCGCCTCCGAGCATGGTGGCGGCCACCGGCCAGGTGGCTCCGGTCGCCGACGTCGGCGGCCTCCCCGTGGCGGTCCAGGGGACCGGGGACCCCGACACCACCGTCCCCGCGCCGGTCGCCGAACCGGTGCGGGAGGCGTTCTCCCCGGCCTCTCCCGGGGCCTCCGGCGCGGTCGGGTCCGATGCGGCGGAGCCGCACGGATCGACCGCGGCCGACGGCCCCGAGGCCGACCACTCCGACGACGCCGTTCCGCAGCGCACCGCGGCCGCGGCCGAGGACGCCGGAACCGACGGCTCCGGTGCGCCCGACGAGGCCGCGGAGCACTCCCGGGACGGGGACGTCGACGACACGGGCGCCGCGGAGGCGGACACCGGGGCCGAGGAGGCCGCGGACGACGACGCGGATCCCGACGCCACGATGACGATGCCGGTTCCCGTGGGCCTGCACGGGGCCACCGCCGTC
>Ga0065720_1019739_pt1 | contig 20645 bp, 19 predicted proteins | sample Thericmetagenome_FD_59107 | JGI IMG/M metagenome (GOLD analysis project Ga0065720, IMG submission 59107) | Thermophilic microbial communities from the Joint Bioenergy Institute, California, USA of rice/straw/compost enrichment - eDNA_2 v2... | ecosystem: Engineered > Solid waste > Grass >...
TTTTTTTTTTTTTTTGCTATGTGGTCGGCCAATGGCTCCCTGACTAACGCATGCCACTCAAACCGCAACAACATAGCCTTCTCATTCAGCCTCCGCGACCGTGACTCATCATGGCTTCTCCGAAGAGCAGATCCGAGGAATCTTTGAGCAGGCTGGTGTGGGGAAAGACTTTGATTTAGAAGAAGTCGGAACTGTCTCATTCCACATCTCAGACCAGAAGAGGCGAGTTTTTATTGCCCGTGGCACGAAAGCATGATAGGAGCAGACAATGGCAAGACTGTTTTGGTAATTCAAAACCAGGTTCTGAACTCTGTGGCAGAAACATGCGCTATTACGACCGCAAGGGGCTCCCTCTTTTATCAAGGCTTTTGGTTGGATAACATTTGTTCCTTCTGTTAAACCTTCTGGTCTTTTCCAACGGATCTTTGTACCATGTGTCTTGAGGATGCAAAACACCCAAGTCTGTCTCTGTATATCTTGCTCAGAAAGTCCTCTCCAGCCATGCCCTCCAGAGGAGCATATAACAGAGCTTGAAATAGATTGCTAACCTCATTCCTCAGGCTAGTTCGTATACCTTTGACAAATACCACAGAGGTATCTCTGTCTTCCAATGTTCACTAAGTGAATTGAAAGATCTCCTGAATACCTATGTTTGTTCTCACACCAACTTGGCCGGAATGATACACTGAAGAGATAATCCAAAACCTTTATGTATCAAGTTGAGAATGTCCAAAAGATGTGGCCATGCAGTGACAAATACATCAGCATGAGCCCAAAAACAATAGAGTGGTCCACATAGCTGCCCAACAGAGGAGGTGGGCATATTCGCAAGCCGCTTCAATCAGGCTATGAACCTACACAAAACTACCTAGGGTATGCTATGATTGTGACCTCTCATTGGAGACTCTACGGTCCCAGTCATTTTAGCACCAACTTCGACTTCCTCCATCGGGAACATAACATTACATGATGGTCTCCCACACAGTTTACTTGTTGTGACACCTAAGACAATCACCGTTGCATACTGAATCCAGCAGCTCGAAAGTACCCTGCGGCCTGCACTGGTAACACGTAGCTGCAGTATCCGCCACTATTAGTGCCAAGGAAATCTGAAACTGGGGAAAATTCGAAAAACCGTCCGAGTCTCCCTCACAGGGTACCCTGCGGGATCTCTGGTGGTATCACGGGGGCATCCGGGCCGGGCCGCCCAAAGGAAACGATCAACATGTCTCAAAGGAGAAGCAGTGGCTTGGAACACGTGCTTCAAGAGTATGCAACCGACGTAAAAAATGCCTCTCATGTGAACGGATAATTGCATGTGAACCAGCGCTCTTGTCACAGCTGAAGATCGCTGCCCACAGAGGCTCTGTTGGTAGTACGGTTTAATGAGGCAGTTGTCCCATCGGCCGTCAAAACACGTCGATGAGAGGGAGGGGGGAGGTGAGCACCTTACTTCCTTGGTAACTTTGAACGTTTGAGACATAGGTAAGACCTAAGTGGACCTCGTCAATGCTGCTTCACAGAGGGCTCGGCATGTAATGTTTGGTTCAAGAATTACCTATATATTCTACCGTGCCAACTTTCACACCGTCGGCAATGTTTAGTGGACACATCGGGCGATGGGCAGAGGAATGGATCGCCAAGGCAAGAGATACCGCAAAAAAATTGAACTCGCTTATCTCAATTCTGGAACAACGGATCGCATTCCCGTGGTCTCCCAGGGAAAGTGTCTGTAAGGGCAAGGGGCGAGCCAAACCTCGCATAGCTGAGCAGGTGTAATCCGTAGCGACTCTAAAAGCCAACGCCGGGTAAGGCGAGGAAGAAGTCATGTAGTGTAATGATCGCTGACCAGCATTTGTGTCACACACTACAAGTACATCAGGAATTAAGTAAGCTCTGTCATTGTTGCGCTGTGAGAACTCGTATAAAGCTTGAAAGGACGATCTGCAACATTCGCTCGTCTCTCAGCTGCAAACTCCACCCAGATGTGGTTTTAAGATAGGAAAAAGAAGTCAAAAAATGACGGGAACGAACGGGAACGGCCCGCGAGCCCTGAAAGCGATAATGTGGGGCCATTATTCCGAAGGGCGGCCAGCGATTCGTCCAGCTCTATTCTTCCTGGCTGTGAGCTAGTGCCAGATCCCTGCCGGTCCACGATCCTGGGCCGGTTACGTCAGATTCAGCCGATGACTTTTTTGCCATGCGGCGGAGGTGCCCAGCACGGCTTGCGAGGACTAGGTCCGTTGTGTACGGCAAGTACCAAACGAGAGGTGACGAAGCTGCAAAGACTGATTTTAGGAAACTTTGTGGCAGGGCACTCTGGCCGTGATTAATCGTACTGCAGCCTTTCAACAAAACAAGCCTCATGCGTCGGAGAGGCCGCAGATAGGAACCACCATCATACATACGGATATCCATCCTGTTGTAAAGAGAACTTGAAGAGATCGGCAGCTCGAGTGCCGCGTAAGTCGGCAGCAGTTCTGGTCTAGACCAATACAGAAACGCAGCTGAAGCCTCAACGCCGCATCATCCCGCCAATACGAGCCTGGAGCCGGTGTCGTTCTAGCCTTGGGATCATGCCGCCAGTACCGCCGGCAGCTCGTTCCGCAGCGAGAGCTGCACTAAACGTCGCATCGAAGTCGGCCACCTCATCAGCGGCTCCAAAAACTGGCCGTGAAGGGCAGACCCCAAAATGGAAACTCTGGCTCTATACCGGCGTCTTCACCGCCGTAACAGTGACCGGGACAATCTATGGGGCTGGGCTGAAGACGCAGCAGGAATGGAAAGCTGTATGTCGCCCCCTGCTCACTCCACCCTAATAGTTCTGCCAAATTATCTGATTAACTGGACGTTGATCTCAACAGGAGAAGAAGAGAGTTCTCGAAGCCAGTGTGGAAGAAAAGATAGCCATTCTAGAGGACCGCAAGGCAGAGCTAGTGCGGCAGAAGAACGATTTAGAAGCAAAGTTGGAGGAAGTGAGAGCACGGATCAGTAGGTCGTCTGAAGACACAGTTCAGAAAGGGGATGGGAGGTAGAGATAAGGTAGCCCGCAAACTGTGTGCAAGCGTCAAGGTTGGACCATGGACTTTGTTCAATCTTCCTCATTCATTCATTCGCTCTTCTCCCACTGAGAGAGCGTTCCAGGTTTATTTTAAAGTCAAAAGTTGCTTGGCGTGCTTTTCCCGGATTGCCTATTTTCAAGACTTTATACAAGCTGGGATGCTTCTGACTTATCGCAGCATGCTTTGATCTCTCAACCTGAGCCTGATACCATCCTGTCAGTGTTGGGCGCCTGGATGATCCTGAGGAGATAGTGTGTAAGTGATGATATATCACGATGAATTAAGGTGTTCGGCAACTTGCAAGTATTAGAGAAATGCAGAATCAAACGGTAAATCAGAACCTGCAAACCAGACATCCAATGCTCTGATCTAGGACAATCAAAAATCGGATGACGGATCGCCTTCGGAAAAGATTCTCTAGCCTCACCACATACACTCATGATCTCGATTTTGGGCAGGTATATGATGGTTCAATCACTAAGAATGTACCTCAGAGTTCTCCCACTAGGTTCCGGGCTTAGAGTAATGGAAAGTGTCCAGAGAAGATAGCCGTAGAGAGTTGGGTTGCTATCTCTGATTCTAATGCTTTATTATTTCTGCACGTCTTGGGTATATGGGTAATTGGAAATAGGCCCTCCGCTCACAAGCTCGACAGCTCGTTAAGAATCCATAGCCTGGCGAGCGGTGTTCCCAGGAAGTCTAGAATTCATGAATACGTCAAAAATATAATATTTTGCTCTCGTTTTAGCCCTTTTCATGTTTGTCCCTGAGGAGGGGCGCTTGTTTGCGAGAGTAAGCGACATAGGTAACCGTAGAACTTATTGGATATCTATTCGGGTTCGTGTAAGTTGCCTGACCTCAACTTGGGATGCTGAAGATGGGATATCAGGGACATGATCTAGTGTAGCAACAACGACAACATAATCATGCTGAATAGTTTTGATGTAAGATAGCAGATCCATGTGATACAGCAAACATAACGTCAATGTTTTTTTTTTTTTTTTTTTTTGAAGATCCTGCATAATTCTCACATCACATCAAGGATAAAGAAACAAATGTCTGACAGATGGGTGTAGAGGTAGATTAGGTATTACGACTGCAGATGCTCATGTCATGAGAACGCAACCATATAGCCACAATTGCTCAATGAGGTGAGGTGAAGAAGTTCAAAATACTTGCCAAGTAACAACTGCAGCAAATAAAAAGGAAGTAATGAAAGCCGGAAAAAAAAACCTATGGGGATCCGAGAGAGATGACGGTAAGCAGATCCACCATTCAACATCTTGATCACATAGAGCTATCATCACTAGCTTCCAACTCCATTCAGCCACTACGCTTCCTCGGGGGTGTTGCAGAGTATAGGTCTGAGCCATCATCATCGCGATTGTAGACAGGTGTGGATGGTCTTTGCTGGCCAGCGGCTGCTGTCGCCCGATTACCGCCACTATTATGCCCAAAGCCAGGGTGGAAAGGTTCATCTGGGAAGCGCATCGACCTTCCGACTGTGCAAGAAACCTCGGGGTCGGGATCACGGAAAGGGTTTTGCAGGTTATCATCGTCGTTGGTGACACTGTGACGCGCTCCTGACATAACAGAGTCGGGAACGTATTCGTCATGGTTGCGAGACTTGCTCTTCTGGATCTCACTGCCCCTGCTCGTCGAAACGGGTATACGGCTTGGGAGAATAGCGAGAAGGCGGGAAGTTGGACTTGACGGCTGTTGTGATTGTGTTTGTAGCTGAGGATTGGGACTGCTTCCACTGCTACTGCCGGGGACAGCAAGATTAGAGGTTCCTTGGGTTTGGCTCTCAGTCAGTTGCTTTTTTGCTCGGAGAATAGCCCGATGATGAAGGTTCAGTGCCTTCTGGAGCTGCTCGTTTGTGTCGATCAAACTTTCCATGGTATCAACATCTGGAGCAGGGTTCTGAGCAGTCATGTACCCTTGAATACTTCGTGATGCTCTTGTACACCGTCCGGCAAATTCCTTGATTAAGTCATTCGAGAGAATCTCGTTGGATGGAGTGCAAGCAATAACCTGCTCTAACAGCTTCGCTGATGTACGAGCTTCTTCTAGTCTACTTGCGAGCTCAACTGGATCGGGCAGCCGCTTGCTGTGAGAACCGTGCCGGTGGTAGCCGTGGGGAGGTTGGGGGTTGACCGGAGGTGGGGGAGGAACAAGTACGACACCCTACCCGTTTTCCGTTAGCCCAAGGACTTCAAGGCCGACGACAGCACACTTCCTGCAAGAAACACCCTTACTCCATAGGCCTGACGGGCTTTCTCCTTTTCTTTTTTCCACATTTCGATCAACGGCCTGAGGTTTTCGTCTCCGTACTTCTCATGTTCGAAGGCATCCAGTGTCTCCATAAGCATTTGCAAAACGCTCGCATCCCTGCAGGACCTTAGAAGCTCCTTTGTCGCTTCAATGAATTTTTTGTCCAAGAATCTCGTGAAGCCGGGCCCAGGGTTGTTGGCCAGGATCCGGGCAAGCATGATTGCGTTATACTGGCATGCTGGCTTCGTCCAATAATCTTTACTCATATATTTCCTGATCCGACGGGCACACTCAGCGGCGGCAGCAGGAGACGCAACAGCACTCTCAACTATCGAAGGTAAGAAGACGACATCATCACCCTGCGCAATGCAGATAAAGAGTTAGAATTTGTTCAGTGGACAGGGCAAGATGAGACACGAAGGTAATGGATTGTAACTAACGTACCGAAGCGCTTCCCACAGACATGCAAAATTGCTTCTGTACAGAACCATGTCAGCAAGAGAGCGGGCCATTAATGCTGGAAACAAAAGAAATGAATTCCTAGGTGCAAAGTCCATACCACACAATGCGCCGCGGTCCCTTCAGGTGTATGATTCTCCGGCTCTACTTGGGATGTATCTTGTGAACTAACTGTCGCGCGAGGATAGCGTTAACAAAAGCATGGTCGCGGTACTGCACATAAACATTTAGAGCTCAGGCGCACTTACTACTCCCAGCAGTCGGTCGCTTCTTCAAGGTGCCCAGCACCTTGTTCATGCTGAAACTTCCCATTGTGTGTCTCCTTCACTCTGTGCTGTGCTAGATGAAATGAACAAAGAATGGCAACGCGCGCTACGCGCAACAACTAAAGCTGCTGTTTTCTCAGGTCAAGAGGTAACCAATGTAAAAGAAGTTGCGGATCTGTTGAGTCACCAGGTTGGATCCGTACGTAGAAGGATCGCAAGCGATGGAAGTTGCACAGTCGGTAGATCCTGCAATAAGGCTGTGGTGTGTCCCGTTTGATTACCGTGCCGTCACTCCACAGAGCGTTGCCGCTTGCCCAGGCAGCAGGGGCTTTTGTTGCTGGGTTCTGGTCAACGTTTCAAGTGGTTGCAATGACAGCTCTGGAGACCCCTGGATAACACCGCAAGTCAACAGCTAAGGCTGGACCTTTGAGGAAAAGAGGGGGGAGATCAAAGCTCAAGAGACCAAAGAACGAGAGAGCTATATGGGCAGGGTTGGGTTCTGTTCGGCTTTAAATAGGACCCTTCAACGTTGGCTGCTGCTTTTCTTCGGAGGGGCTGGGCCATGCACAGCTCTGGAGAGAAATAGGGCCTTTGCCAACTTCTATGGGCCTCCAGAAACGACGGCGCGTTTGTTCAACGAGTCAACTAGGTGGTAGGCCGGACGTATGTCACGTAGGCGTTCCTGCTTGTCACTTCTGATGACAATGGCACAGTGCCCTATGGACAAGCACAAGGTGTTGCTAAACACAATGCCAAGACAGACGGTTCTCACACAGCCCCGCTGTCGCCACGAGGACGCGCAAACCCCCCGTTTTGGTCAATGTGGTAGGTGATGGCATCTTGTTGGAACTCAGGGAGAGCACTTAAGGCTAGGAATGGTGTGGGAGGGGAAATGAGCTTGTTGATACCCAGCCCGGCGCCGAAAGCGTCAGCCCTGTGTGTGGACAAACTGCGGGCACATTCAGCATCCCCGCGTATTATGGGGCTCTCCTTTGGAATTGATCCCTGATAAGATAAGTCAAAGAAGCGGATCTGCCCGCGGCGGGGTTTCGCTTTTGCGCACCTAAAGTAAGCAATTCTGGAAGATGCAGCACCGCGTTAGTTGGACCCTGGCACATCGAGAACCTTTGGCAATGCTACAACTCAAACCTTCAACTAATGGCCTGCAGCACATGTTTTTGAATTGGTGGACGCCCTTGATTCGTTGGCAATGCCAGGACAATTGTTTCATGTATTGTATGTTTAGTTGTATTATAGCACAACATGGTACGACCAAAGAGTAGTGAACACAGACCACTCTATTCATCATCGTCAGGCATGTCCTCCACCACTAGACTTCCTCCTCTACCCATCTTCTCACCAATGGTGACAGCGCTGCTCGGTTCGAATGTTTCTCGGGGCATAACCGAGGAAATCTGGAATCGGTAGTGGTGTTCGTACCCTTCGGGCTTCTCCGTGAGTTTCTTGGATGCGTCTTTCAAGAGATCGTAGCACTCCACAAAGGCATACAACTCCTCCAGCGTTGTTTGACTGGAAAACCTGCGAACGATCCGTCCAGCCCCGGACGAAGCTGGCATGTTCAGGGCCAAACGTACTGCATCCTTGATTGTCGGGTCTGGCTCGGGAGGGATCGTCGTAGCTCTCCATTCTCGCCATTGTTGTCGTAACCGCTGCAGACGCGCGGCAGCTTCTGCCTTTTCTCGTGCTTGCTGCTCTGCAGCAGCGGCGGCGGCAGCAGCTTCGCGTTTTTGCCGTGCCTTTTCTCGGTCGAGTGCCAGAGACCGTTCATACGCCGAATCTTGTTGTTCACGTAAGGTGCGAGCCATCTCCTGAGCAGCGCGCTCCGCACGGACAGCATTCAAGTCTGGTCCGTACTTGTTGATGGCATTCTGGATGCCGGAAATGTATGCCTCTGGTGTCATAGGTCCAACCAGGCGCTTGACAATGCCCATTCGTGTGCTTCCCTCCTTAGGAGTAAGGCAGACCACGCAGGAGAATGGGAACTTGGTACAACCATATTCTCGGGAAACTTGATATGCCTCTGAATCCAACACATTCCCTCCCCAAACGATGATATTGTTTGCGGGATCGTTCATGAAGTTCACAACTTCAGAAGATAGGAGCGTACCCCGAACGAAAGAATCCGTATCATCATGCTCTGGGGAGATCAATACCGTTAAAAGAAATTTAAGATCTCTCTTTGCTGTATCGAGAGCTTGGGCATGCCCCCCTTCGAAAAAAGGGACTTCATTGGGCCCATACTCTTCCTCGAACTCGCGCTTAAACCTCTGGGCAGTTTCTTTTGGCAGAGTAAGCCTCCTTCCATCGGTCCGCCTGAGTCCCTTGGCAATAGATGAAGACAAAAATCGTGCACGGAGGGAGCGAGGTAAAAGCGAGAATATAAACAAGATAGAGCCGAGAACACGGGAAAGTATACTGTAGCCCATGCGAAATGGAGCGAAAAGCAAGGTGACCAGGAACGGTGAACGGTACACGTGTGGCGACTGAGGGACTACTCGAGGGGCTGGTTCCGTTCTTGGTTGTCTAGGCCGCGCCGGTCGGTTGCCCACGTCCATGATGAGCGCTTCATGAAGGTTTTCGACCCGCGCGGCGGCTCGGGGAATATTATTCTGAGCTGCTTGGGCTTCAGCAAAAAGGTCGGGGCCTTCTCCGTCGAAGAACTTGGAGACAGCTATCTGCCCTACAGTCAGCTTGAGCGCGACCTAGGGTGAATGAAGAATGGACGAAACTGACCTGAACATTCCATTGCGATCTCTCGAGCAGGGGAATCGCATCCTTAATCTCTTGCCCAGTAACATCTGTGTATTGCTGTAGAGCCTCCTGTTGGCTTGCAGAAAGTTGGCCCAAATCGAAACCCTCCCTGTTGGTCATTGTGGCGCAAAGGGTGAACCAGGAGCAGATGCGAACATTAGATTACTGAAAAGGTACGTTATAACAAAGTCGGGAAGTATAATTTGATGGTTGCCTCACAATGTGGCTGAGACTAGATTTTGATATGTGGTCGGAGAGAAAAGGAGCGGCCAGCACGACTCTCAGTTTTGGGACTTTGCGCTTTGGCTGGCGGTCGAGCGTCAGAACGGGGAGAAACGCGAACCCCACACAATGTCAAGAACAGACGATATTGCAACCCGCAACCGAGGAGCACCCGGTTTACCACAATCGCCCTCCGGGTATCGCTGTGGTGGCTGCACGAGAGCGCAGGTTGAAAGGGGGATCGCAACTTCCAATGGCCGTCTTGTGTTTGTTGGCCTCAGTTGGCGGCTCGCGGACTCGGCCACGATGCAATGAGGTCAGCGAGGACGGCATTAAGCCTCGCCGATAGCCGATAGTCTTGTAAACCCTTGGGCTGACTGTTGTCTCTCCGATAAGATGTACCGATAAATGAATAAATATGGTCTGTGCACTGCTCTAGACGGGGCTAATCTGAAGCCTGAAAGTGTGAACCACTCCAAACAGGATCGGCAGGCTGCACAGTCCAACTCCTCGAAGTCGGAGGGGGGTACAGGGCCCACACCGCAGCGCGCGAGTCCCGCGCTTCAACTTTGCATCTTCAACTGACAGTCGCTGGCCTTGGAGCATTCTTGAGTCGATTTGGATGCTTACTGACAAAAACTTTGCTACGAGTGGTCCTGGCCTACTCGCCCATGCCCGACTCAAGATAACTACGTAGCGACAAACCCTCAGCAACTCCCCGATCGTGTTGTCCCTCCTCCCTCTATCCGCCCTGCTCTCCTTGTTTCATTCTGACAGGCGCATCAATATCCCTGGGACGCCGTCTCGCCATTGCCATCGCCCGCATGCGTTTCTATGGGTGCCTCATCGCCCGTCCGATCAAAACATGGGAGAGACCCATTACCAACAAGTGAGAACGGTCCCTTCTCCCCTCTCCGTTCCCCACTATTGCAACGACAACCCTCCTCCCCGACAGGACTGCAAGGGCTGCGATACCGGTGCCGCCACCGATGCGTGCCTGCGCACTTCTGTGCCATACCGCTGACATGTATACTATTTAGATATCGTAGTGCTGGTCAAGGGGCTGTTGCACACTCCTTGATCCAATCCATTTTCCTTTACCATGGCTGCGACGCGGTACACCTCGAATGACCTGCGAAGGCAGGTCAGCTCTCCAAGATCCAAGGGTCGAGGTGGGCTACTCCTGTTCTCTTCCATGGGCCCATTGGACCTGACAAGAGGTCAAACTGACGCTTGCTCAACAGAAAACAAAGATATATTATGCCGAAACGTTCTTATATATGGCCACTGCCGCTATGAGGACCAGGGTTGCACCTACAACCATGACCAAAACAAGAACTCCTCCCAACCAGAAGCGTAAGTTGATGCCAGCAACATGGTGAATATGACACTTCGAGTACACCAGTTTCATACCCCCACACGGCGATGAAGGACTGGTCGCTGCCAGGCCCGGTTTAGTGCCCTCCAAGGCTGGCATTGCCATGTTCTGGTTGTACAATGAGGTCCAAAGAGTTTCAAAAGACGCTACCAAGGAAGAACTGGCTACATCCGGCATACCTCTATACCACCTGAGACCGAGATGCTTGGTCCTCCAAACATCCCAGTTTCAAACTCCCTGCGCGCAGATTTTGTCGATTTGCTTGGACTCAGTGGTTATGTTTTCCGCTTCTAACGTGCTAGTAGACCTTCTAAAAAGATGTTCAACGTTGATTCGCCCTCCTTTACCCCGTCCGGCCAATCAACGGTACTCCCGAAGAAGACAACTCTTTCATCTCAGGCCGCAAGTGCTGCTCCATTCACGCCTCGTGGTGGAGGAAGTGAGTTGATGTCCTGCAGAGCCTGGTTTGCATCATCTCTAATATGTCCAAACAGCGCCAACCTTACAAACTACTGCCGAAAGCACAATGTTCAATCCAGCAGCTATTCGGGAATTCACCCCTCAAAACTACGACCTTGGTAACAACGTACGGCTTTGCTGGTCTGTTAGTTTGCTAATAAATATGCTAACAAACATCTAGAATGCCAATGGAATATCCCAAGAGAATGGGCTCTACCCTGACCCTTTCACAATGAGTACTATGGGAACTGCCTTACCCACCGCTGGTCAGTATAACTTGCCGCTCTACGGTGACCACAGCGGCCTGGCTGCTCCTGGAGCACCATTCTATCCGCCACATGCAGCCTACCCAACCGGCCCCATACAACCTCCTCATTACCATCTCTATCAACCATTTGGCCCATATAGGCAAGAGCTCCAGCCATGGCAAAGGGCAACATATGATTTCTTCATGCCACAAAATCTCCGCGAAGACCTCCAAAAGAAGCAATTCGCAACTCTACAAGTCATTCCAAGTAAGTCATGCAACGTTGTAATTGCAGTTGCTGTGACTAACCCTAGCCAGACTCGGGCCTTCCCCAACTTGAACACTGGCACTCTCTTGTCCCTCTGGATACCAGTAACAGGAAAAACACCTCTTGTTTTGGGTATCCAAGTTGGGTCTATAAGGCTCAAAACAGCCGTAACGGAAGACATTATGCCCTCAGGAGGCTTGAAGGTATCATTCAATCTTGGATCCATGGGTTGGTGGTTTTGCGGGCCAAGTATTGACTGCGGTATGATGATAGGCTATCGATTGACCAACGAAAAAGCTATCCTGAACGTCATGAAGGATTGGAAAAAGATTAAGAACGCCAGTATCGTGACGATCCACGAAGTTTTTACCACCAGGGAATTTGGCGACAGTTCTCTCATCTTCGCATATGATTTTCATCCTCTCTCCAAAACCCTGCAGGAACACCATTTCCAGCCTATACATGGCAACAGATATCGACCCCCACCTGCTGTGCCAGAGAACACGATATGGGGCTACATTTGTCAAATTGCAAACGCCCTTAAAACCATTCATTCGAACAGGCTTGCTGCTCGGTGCCTCGAGCCTAGCAAAATCATCCTTACCGATAACAATCGCATACGACTTTCAGCATGCGCAATTCTTGACGTTGTTCAGTTTGGGACGAATTCCCGATCTGTTGTGGAGTTGCAACAGGAGGATTTTGTCAAGTTTGGCAAGCTTATTCTCTCCCTTGCCACTGGTACACTCCCCGCGCATCTCAACAATATTCCAGCAGCACTGGAAACTCTGGGGAATAAATACTCGGCAAATCTCAAAAGTGCCGTAAATTGGCTCTTAGACACCAGCTCTGGTGAAACCAAGACGATCGAACATTTCATGACCGGTATCGCTTCGCAGATGACCACTTTTTTCGATCTTGCGCTCCAGGACAACGACGAGAAGTTATTCCACCTTGCTCGAGAGGTTGAGAATGGCCGGATCGCTCGCAGTCTCATGAAACTCCTCACCATCCTCGAGCGGGGTGATTACGATGGAGTACCAAGCTGGTCCGAGACGGGCGACAGGTACCAGTTGAAGCTCTTCCGAGATTATGTTTTTCACCGTGTGGATGCCGATGGAAAGCCCAACCTTTCCATCGGCCACATGCTCACGTGCATGAGCAAGCTTGAGGCCGGCGTTGACGAGAATATCCTTCTCACAAGCCGTGACAACGAGACGGTTTTCGTGCTCTCGTACCGCGAACTCCGGCAGATGTATGACCGCGCGTTTAATGAACTCGTGAAGGCAAGCAAGACCGGTGCACCGGGGGCGAATACCTAGGCGACACCGCCCCCCGAAGTGGTGACGAGGTGGAGGTTACAAGAGGATGGAGAAAGAGCCCGGTCTCTGTCTGAACCAGATGCAAGCCAACAAGCAGGATAAGTTGAGGAAAGAAGCAAGGATGAAGGTCCGCAACTTCAGATACGATAGGCCTAACCAGAAGGGAGGAAAGTGAGCATATGTTAAAGTGAACACATGGAGCAGCAATTAGGCATGTTTTGTAGCGTTGTTTGGTAGATAGTTGGCAAAAACAAACTGTTACACCAATATGTGACTGTGAAACGCATCCTCGGGCCTTCCAAATCAAAACAGGCACGGTATAGGTTCTGTAGCCGTGATAGTTCAATGCCACTTTGATTCGGATCGCCTACTCCCTTACACAGGCGTAGTGGCCACGACACGAGAGAAGTGGCCATTACCCACCCTGTATGTTGGGATACACGGTCCTTAGAGGTGGCGTTTCGGCGTTATGTGTGTGCCACAGTCGAGGCCATTTTGGCATGATGTACGTTCTCCGGATCGCTCATGGCTCGTCTCCGTTGCCTTTCTAACCCAGCTGGCTCGAGAATCTTGCACTTTTTTTATCTGGTTTCACATGATGTAATCGGCTTTTCTTCAGAATCTTTCCATTTCGGGCTCAATCTTCAGCCTGGACGAACGGATTTGCTATCACCTCGCTCCCGTCAACTGGGCTGACAAACACAAGAAGAGTTCCGCGAACAACGACTAAACCAAGAGGGCGAGTCATTTCATTGCCCTCATCGTCTGGATTGCGATGTTGTCAGTACCGCTCTCTACCTAAGAGCCAGGGCGAGTAGACGATTTTCACTAGGCCTGCAAATCCAGGCGAACTTACCTCTAAGTAATTCTTCAACGTCGTCCAAGACCAAATTCATCAACGCATCATAACCCTTCAAAACACCAGTAGCTGCGTATCAAAGGCTGTCAGCCAGTTGCCTTCACTCTGTCCAGGTCCCAGAGCACGGTCCCAGTGGATTGAGTCGTGAAAAAACACCAACCTTCCCGACCACCATTGAATTTAACAGTGATCCGCTTATCCATGTACTTCTTCAGATCCAGGATATTTTCCTTCTTAGGGCGCTCCTTGTCCTGGTTCTGCGCATTACCGCTGGCGCCCGGCATTCCGGCAGCGGAGCCTGCCGCGCTGCTGCCGCCCCGGCTGCTATATCCGCCGCCGCCGCCACCACTACCACCACGGCCTCCCCTAAAGTTGCCGCGGCCGCCGCGGTGGCCTCGGTCTGCCATGGCTTAGCTTGCGATTTGCTGTGCTCGAGGTAAGATTGGTTCGATTCCCGACGGACTTGAATACAGAGTTGTTGGCACGCACAACGGTTATTCTTCGAAATTCGACGAGGAGTTGCGTTTCTTCGATCTAGCTCGTACTGAAGTGTCCGGTTGGACGTTAGGCAGGAGATTTGTTTGTCGTCGTGGTGGGGCCTGAACGCGCGCGCGCAAGCGAGGGGGCTGCGACTTCGATCGCCGGGGTGTGACGTGCCGAAATGCTGTGGTTGAGCTGGGGACGCGATTGGATAGCGGGGCAAAGAGCTTGGCAAGAGTGGAACACCAAGCAGAAGCTTCCTTGCCAAGCCCGTTCATCAGCTCCACTGATTGGCCATGGTGGAGACCTGTTGACTTCATCCTCAAAAACAGCCCAGATTTGATGATACATCATCCACTAACACTCCCTCAGAGTTAGTGGGCAAGGCGTCCAGGAGCGGTTGGTTCCCCAGATTCCGAACCAACATTTAACATACTCAGCTTTTATATGTTTTGACTCTTTACTTTCATTCTTATATGCCAAAAACCAGGGCTTAATAGCAACCGTGCTTCCTTTATCAACTGAAAAGGTTCTAGGTTCTTGTTACAAACATAACGGTTCTCCTCTCCCCGCTGCAGTGCCATCCTTCAAGATTACACATCATCGCTTAGCTCTAAGTCTATCTCTAAAATTCCATGATTGCCAAATAGAGCAAATCACCACGTAGCAATGGAATGCGAGTTATTCCTTTCACAAGGCGCTGAACGCATCCCCAACCCGTCATCAGCAAGGCGGAACTGTGTTGATGGGAGTTCAAACCCTGGCTCCAGCTTGCTCTCAAACAATGACAAATCCTTCTGAATGTCTCTAACAGCTTTTACAGTCGTGGCTTAGCCTCTTCTGCTCACTGTCAACCTCAAAGGCCACTTATCGCTAAACCCTGGGCTCGGCTGGCGTTGTCTCATCCTTGCACAACAAGCTTGATCGGGAAATAATAGGGTCTATCGTTATTGATGTTGCTGAACTGTTGGATGTCGCATTCTCGAGACCAGATGAACAGGTTGTATAACATGAGGGTGAGTACGAAGAGCTTAGAGAGATAGGAGATGTGGCCATAACGTCAGTGTCGGCAGCTTGCAGGGGCTGGTCTTCCGGCATAACTCTCTTCGGCCGGTTAAGGTTGGCGTAAAGCTTTACTCTGCGTGCTGTTCTCATCGAGCTTGACATTTGAAGTGAGCTATCAGTTCTGTCAGATGCCGCGAAACTGAATGTACAACCTGATGAAGAAGCCGTGAAGACACTCTTGTCTTTGGTGCTGGCCATACGACTGTCGAAGGTGGGTGCAAAGCATCGCCAGTTGTCGACTGATTCAACGATGAATGAGCTAGGTTTGATATGCTGAAAGCTGTCCATAAAGAGGTCGACCGAATAGGGCTTCCCATTGTCATCGATGTAGTAGCTGAGAAGTGCCTAGGCTCTCAGTGTTTTGCATCTTGGGTTCTCTTTACTGCGCTTATACCATGGAAGTCGCGGTGGAAGCACTTGGTTGGAGAGGGGCCCTGCATCCTCTCGCCACCACCCCATCATTTCTCTTTCTTCTTCAGTCTTTGAACCCAAGTAAATGCTCGCCGGTGTCGAGGAAGCCCGAACTCCAATGATAGAACTCGGACATCTGGAAGCAGAGGATTTAGATCTCCAAGATAAAGCCTCGGCAGTGGCTCGCGCTTCAGGCAGATATTTCACAAGTTCTCCAGGGTGCTGGCACAGGTGCCAGTTTCTCCGCCACTTTGATGATGACAACCTTCTGGCCAAAAAGATTTTGGCAAACCAATATGCCTTGCTCCCCAAGCCCGTAATCTCAGTGGATCGGCAGAGGCCTGGATAGAACTTATCGAGCATTAACCGCATATCCCACACGTGGTGCAGCTTGCGTCGCCATCCAGCTTCCAAAAAGTTGAAGTTACTGAAGTCATGAACGTGGATAATTTCGAACCTGTCAGGCGCATCGTAGAACACAGGCCCTGTGACCTCTGAAATTCCAATTTGACGAACAGCATGCTCTAACAGAGAGTAACGCAGTCCCAAAAGACTAGACGATTCCAGGGATTAGCTAGATGTATCTGGGAAATTTGAGAACCCAGGTGCGTAGCTCGACTTACGTGTCAGTGTTATCAAATATCTGATCTTGCTTTGCATTTCCCCAAGCGTACCAGATCAACACGGTTATATTTGGGCCCTGAGAGGTCGCTGGTGATGGCATCTCGTGGACTGTGACAATTCCAAGATCTTGGAAAGGAGGGCGGAAAACGCGATAGCGATAGTCAGTCATGTCTGCCATCCGCGAATGCCAGGTCAAGGCATCCTCAAGGGCCACTTGTGCCTTGTCTAGGTCCCCGTGATGAGCTTGCAAGAACTTCTTCAGAACAAGTCTCGTTGGGGCATGGCCAAGATGGTCAGAGAGAGTCACGCCCTATATGGTTCTCATGCCATTGACGTCCATTATAATAGCAGGCAAGCGCTTGTGCAGTGCAAGAATCGGGTCATGGTCCTCTTGTTCATCGTCTCGATATCTGGAGAAGAGTCTCTTGCCGTTCGCTATGAAACACATGTTGAGAGCTTTCTCGACGGTGGTTGAAGACGGGTTTTTGAGCTTTAGGGATACTACCAAAGAGGTGCACTGCTGAAAAAGAATGTAATCTCGTATGAATGAGTGTTTGGTGTTCACTTGCAAGCATTCCGAGCGCAGGTTGAATGTAAGATGAAATGTCCACGAAACTCTGTGTACACAATGCAAACTGTGCCAACGTTTCGGGAGGGCTTTCCCAGTGTATTATTGTAATCGATTACTTCCTCTGACGAATCGAAATGGAAGCAACCATGGGACACCCCTACGCGCAGTAAGGCAGTCTCTTTTCTCCGCCATTCCAATGCGCCCGGGCAACATATGGCGTTGTGGTGACGAAAATCTCATAATCAAAGCTAAATGCTGTCAAATCTATAGCAGCGTGAGCTAAGGCGGAGACATGGAGAAGCTTTCAAGACAAACAGAGATACTATCCTAAAAGGCCATGTGGGTGGATGATAATAAACTGAATAAACATGCACGGTGGCTAGAGTTGTCCTCCTATATGGACTCCCCGATCATTGAGGACCGATCTAAACTAGGAGATCAAGCACTGCCAGCCTGAGACGATGTCAACAGCACTTTTGTCTTGCTCATGTCCAGGAATTTTGGACCACGGCCTGGACTCTCGCCGACAATAACGCAAATGGATGGCCAACTCGATGGTCGGCACGAAGTCGCAGAAACAATGAAGGTACTCTTTTTGCTTTCACAAGATTGGTACCAATCAGGCAAGAAACCGTGTTATGCGACAATTTCTCGCAATAATGTATCCAAGAAACCTTTTCCGGCAAAGTTGCCGGTCGTTTCGGTTCTAGTCCCTTGAATAATTGTCTCTCAAGTCTCTCATCTACGGGTCCTCGACCCTGGGCCTAGCTTCTGCTTGACTTTGTCCAGTGCCTCTAAAGAGTTGAGCAATCGAGTCTAAATTTATACAACAAGTGTTTGTTAAGAGAATGTCTGGATTGATGTACGCCCACTAACACATAGTCACTCAATCATTGCAAGTCCCATTCAAGTCTTTGATGTCGTGCAAGAATGCGACAAGCCGATCCAAGGAAGGCAAATTTGCATCTGTGTGCTGGGCTAAATGGCCCGTGATGCCAGTGACGGTGCCAGAAACACCGCAAAGACCCAACAAGCCTACCAGGAGCCGGACTGATACTCCGCGGCCCTCCAACGACCAGCAGAATGGCAGCGTCTACTTATTGAACAGCATGGCATCTCCCTCTAATCGTGTTCATGGAAGCCTACATGCATGAGACACAAAGTAGACACAGACTGGAGCGGCCTGTGAGGAGCTTCAAAGGATGACTCACGGGCATGATGGTGATGATGGGATGATAGGCCCATAGCGATGATCGGGGACGATGGCATCCGACGCCATGCAAATGTTGTGTCTGGTCAAGAGAGAAGATGTGAGGTTCCGAAACGAAGCTACAAGTTTCCAAGTTGGCACTAGCATACAAGGCACGCATGTGTTCGGGTGAGGGGGGAGGCAGCAAAGGTATGCTACGGTAGGCTTCTTGTGGAAGCTCGCAAGCTTCTCTCTCTGCCTCATGGGTAAGGTAGGTAAGGCAGGTAGGTGGTGATCAGGGAGGTGTGCTGGATGGTCAAACGGTCCATCCGTTCACACCCCTCCCAGCCCCAAATAAATACTTCGGCCTGCCCCTGGCCACGATTCGATCAGTCCGCTATCTTTCTCATCCACACAACTCACACTTTTTTTTTTCCCTCCCCACCCCCCTTGCTGCAAGAACTCGCGCCCACTCAGTGGGTATTGTTCCGACACCCTCCATTACGCGATAATAGCCAAACGCGCCGCGTCTGCGCACATGCATTCTCTCTTCTCACGCCCTCTTGGCGCTCTTCAGCTGCGTTCGCAAGCCCATTGACTCCATTTGAAGACTTGCACGCACCGATTGACGCCCCAGGTCCTTTACTTTCTATCCTTTTTCAGCGACTTTTTTTTTCTCCAGAGAGCTCCGCGCAACTCCGATTCCTTCTCTGTTTTTGTCACATCTGTGACCGTGCCGCGTCTGCCAGACCTCCCGCTTCTTTTCTAGTGCTGCAGCTCAGGCCGCCTGCTGACTCGTCCGCAGACGCGCTTGATTTTGTCGAAAGGTTTTGCAAACGTCAACTGCTCTTGAGTCTTGCAACACTTTGCAAGCCAAACCCTCACCAACCCATAGTTGCCATCATGGCGACCACAGAAACAGCGCCTGCAGCCGCCGAGCCATTGCCGTTGCCATGCGAAGCGAGCTTCTCCAGCAGCACCCCGACCGATACGGATGCAAGCTCTTCCTCCAACTCATCCAACAACGCGTCGCTCACCTCGACTCCTCCGACAACCGCGTCGCCTGACAGCATCTCTCTGGCTTCTGAGCTCGAGTGCCAGAAAGAAGAGGCTGTGGCATTGCCGACTGTCGTGGCCGCCATTCCCACCCCTGAAGCCGACCAGCATGACCAGCACGCTCAACGTGACAACAACAAGCCAGAGAAGCAAACGCCCGCCGGCCAAGATGCAATTGTGGTCGCCGGGCACCAGGCTTCTGCCGAACCGCTTGCGACGTCCCGCCCAAGGCGAGCGCGTGCAAGCGCGCCAGTGTACAATCTCGCCAAACTCGTAGGAACGGATGTACATGGAAGACGACGCGCAAAAGGAGACATTGTCCAAGGGAAAAAGCGGCGGCATACAGTATCAGATACGAGACAGGTAGAGGTTGCCAACACAAGCGCCAGTGAACCCATCAACGCGTCTCAGACGCTCCAACTTTCCAGAGACGTTGAGAACACTAAAGCTTCCACAGTCTCCAAAAAGACAAAGAAAACTTCTGTCCCATCACCGGTGACGCGTCGTGCGACGCGCTCTTCTGGATTGCCGCTCGAGGATCTGACAACCAAACTAGCAGCCCTTAGCAAGCGCGGCAAAAAGGCCATTGAAAAAGAGCTGAAGTCGCTGCCACGCGAACTTAGGCGCCTACAAGACACCAATGAGTTTGCTCATATTGATACTCGTCCTGTGCGCTACACCGTCTGGAGCAATGGAAAATACGTTGACGTAGATCCTTTCCAGGCGACATCCTCCTCCGAGCCACCGCGAAAGAAGGCCAAGACCGAGAAGAGTCCTGAAGCTACCAAAGACTCGGAACCGGAGAGAAATTCGGACAAAAGCAAGGAAGCCAAGGATAAACAGGACGGCCAGGACAAGCAGGAGCCCCGTCCAATTGGAGCCATCAAGCCCCGGCCCAAGAAATGGCTGGAGAAAGGTCTTTACGCTGGCCAAGAATACCCTACTGATATCATGAAGACTTTGACCGCACCGGAAAGGAAGAAGCTGCTGTACATGCCAGAACTGATGCCAAGCGGGAAGCCAAACAAGGTGCTTCCATTGCCCATGTATAATGGCTTTCGGCTGTTGCTCCATGGGCGTGATTTCAAGCTGCCTTATGACGTTTGCCACCCTCTTCCTCCTGGGCAGCCTAAGCCTGCTGCTTATCGCACCATGACCAAGAGTAAGTGGCTGCTTTTACTCTGAGTACCCAACTGTACATTCCGTTGACCTGCGTGTCCCAGACCGATTTGTTGGAGATGCTGCTGCATACTGGAAGAAGAACCCTCACTTTGGGGACTTCGCTTCTAAGTGCGTCTGCAAGCCAGAAGACGGTTGTGGAGAGACATGCCAGAACCGCATCATGCTGTATGAGTGTGACGAAACGAACTGTAACATTGGTAAGGAGTACTGCACCAACCGTGCATTTCAGGAACTCCAAGAGCGCACCAAGAAAGGTGGGCGCTACCGCATTGGCGTTGAGGTGTTTAAAACTCCAGACCGAGGTTACGGGGTCCGCAGCAATCGCTGCTTTGAACCGAACCAGATAATTATGGAATATACTGGTGAGATTATCACCGAGGAAGAGTGCGAGCGACGGATGAGGGAAGAGTACAAAGACAATGAGGTATGGTTCATTTGGTCCACCCCTCGGTTTTCTTTTTCTTTTTTTTTTTTTTTTT
>Ga0065720_1019740_pt1 | contig 20632 bp, 14 predicted proteins | sample Thericmetagenome_FD_59107 | JGI IMG/M metagenome (GOLD analysis project Ga0065720, IMG submission 59107) | Thermophilic microbial communities from the Joint Bioenergy Institute, California, USA of rice/straw/compost enrichment - eDNA_2 v2... | ecosystem: Engineered > Solid waste > Grass >...
TTTTTTTTTTTTTTTTTTTTTTTTTTTGGTTCCATTTATTGGTTAACTAGGAGTAGAGCCTCATTAACAACATAAAATGCTAATGTTTTAAAATGCATGGAGTCAAGGCAATAATAGCCAAACAAGTGCTTGAAATTGTCTGTTGTTTCAATCCTGAGGTTACTTACTTTTGAAAACAAACTCAGATTCTTAATTTCTCCAATCATGGTTGCTAAAAAAAAACTTTTTGTATAATGAAGGAGCTATTACTTCTATTCTCCTTTTTATAAAGCAAAATGGTGTCATTCAATTATAACTTGAACAGAAATACAACACCGATTTTCAGATGAAGAGTATATTTGTATTCAATGAAAAATTGAGAAAATTAGTCCCGAACCATTGAAATCGGATAGGATCCTGAATCTAGACTTACATTTACATTATATGCTTACAAGTTAATCATTTAACTTTCATCTTCTAGGGGTTTTCTTGGTTACAATTTTCATTATTTCAATGATTATTCCTATTTCTAGAAGATACTCGGGCTCAAAGGCTTCTCAGTTGACTCCTTCTTTGTTTATTACTTTCCAGCACAGGGTTCCAATTTCCCACTTATGGCGGTAGACTTCGTCGGGTATACAAAAGTAGAGACTGGCTGTACCTTGTTGAGCTTAATATTTAATAATCTTGAAGAACAATTGTCTAATTCTGTCTGGGATCTGCAAATAATTTCCTAGATTGTTTTAGAAAGTTCAAAACTGAGAAGGAATTACAACAGCATGTGGCAAGAAGACATAAAACTTAGGTTTGTATTGTTGAATGTTATAAAGTAGAGTCAAGTTAGTTGTTGTATTATCAATTTATTATTCTCACTTGTGAAAATACCACAAAGTCAATCTCAATTTCTTTTTTTCTTGAGTTTTCCTGGTCTCTCTATAAGTATTTGCTAACTAGCAGTTCTTTTAGGTATATTCAATTATCAGAAAAATAAACACACAAATCTAAATAAGATAAATTGGAGAAAACGTTAAATAATAGCATAATTACAGATTATAAGAAATGGGAAATTGTGATGAGCTTCTGTTTATTCGTCTTTAATTACTACATCTTCAAAGTCAATTATAATAGAGCCATTTCTTTTAGAGTGTTGAATTTCATATACTTCGGGAACAATCAGTCTTTCACGAGGAGTTTCCTCCCTAGAACTTTTAATAACAGTATCTATTTTCTTTGGTTTAGGCATACTTATTGGCTCTTTTGAACCCTGTGACATGCTGGAAGCTCTAGTGGCTTCATCATAACTAACCAGCTTTGTCCTTGGCTCAGGTTTTTCCATAACAATCCAAAATTCAAGGCATTTGAATCCATGATTTCCTCCTTGCCAGTTGAGCCCTTCTGATATTTCTTTTGAGAAATATTTTTTTACTGTTCTGCTAACAATTGTTGCATATTCCCGATATAAGTTCTTCATATATTGTTTAGAAAAGTATTGCTTGACTAAGCAGCTTACAGTAATAGTTAACAAAGTTAAAACCAATCCTACGATTATTGCTGCTAAAGATATATTATTTTCATCCCAAATTGGCATTAGCCTAACGATAACAACCCCAAGACTCACTGTAACACTCATCATTGAAATGTACAAGATTTTGGTCGAAGTCTTTCGGTATTCCTTGAGCTTTTTGAAAGATCCACAATTCTCATGCAACTCTTTCCAAAAATTTGAAAGTTTGGTATGAGGAATTTCATAGCCGAGCTCACTGAAGCCTTTCTCTATCCCGTGGTATTGATATTTATGATCATTAAAGACAAACTTGATTCTTCTTGTGATGGGCGGAGCCAGATATGTTTTTTCCATTTATTGAAAGATAAAATAGAAAATGTAACATAAAAGTTTTTAAAACCTTTTTTTTTTGACTAAAATTAGAACTCCGTTTAGGGAATGACAGCATTCTGTTTTCAAATTTTTCTCATGCAATTCTTTTGGACTTTCATTCTCTGAGGATCTTCTTGGTTATAATTTTCATTATTCCAGTTATTATTCCTGCTTCTAAAAGACACACTATGACTCAAGTGTTCTCCATTTCCCTCTGCTTGCTGTTTAGTACTTCCAAAGGTTTTGAAATCACCTTACCCAGGTAGAGTAGTAAATGAATCTTCGAAATACACACAATTATTATCTTGCTCAAAAAATGCACTCACAACATCAAGTGTTCATTCTAACTCTCATAGCTGCTATGGTAGGAGTATGCCCTTTTTTATTTCCGGGCTTTCTTAGCTTAATTTACTATGGAGTTCTTTTTATTGGACCATTATTGCCAAAAATTTTCTTGCTGAGTTTCATTGTAGCTGTTAGAATAGCCACTGGAATTAAGCTCAATCAAAATAAAAAGCTCAATATTTGGGCTATTCTCACCCTCTTTATTTTGTTGTGGCGTTTTGTATCTGTGTAATATCTGTCATTCCCGTTCGGAGCTCATGTACTCTATTTTATTCTAAACAGTATTATCTAGTGGTATAAGTAGTAAGTTAACAGGTATCATTCATCTGATACTTGGATTTGCCTAACTTATTAACTAGAAAAAGAGCTTAAAATCGGAAAGAGATCCAACATATTAGATTAATTTTGCAAATGAAAATAAATTTCCAAAACATTAAAACATTTTCTAATGTCATTGAATTATATAGTAAGCAAAGAAGCTCTATCTTAACTGTTAGATCAAACTTAGAACTCACAAGAGAGAGACTAGTTTAGATCTATTAATTTTAGAAAGTAACTTATGGTCATTTAACTATTACATGAATCAAAGAAATACAACTCAGATATCAAAGATGAAATTTATATTTATTTATACTGAATTAAAGTCGAGAAGATTATCCCTCGAACCATTGAAATCGGATAGTATCCAGAATCCAACTTCCATTTGCATAATATACTTACAAGTTATTAAAATTAAATATCATCTTCTGAGGACTTTCCTGGTTATAATTTTCATTATTCAAGGTATTATTCCTACTTCCAGAAGACACATTTCCAGTTGACTCCGTCTGTTGCTTATTACTTCCGAGCCCAGGCCAATTCTCCCCACTTGCAGAAGTAGACTTCGTCGAGGATACAAAGAAAGTAGAGACTGGCTGTACTTTATTGAGCTTAATATTGGATAATCTAGGAGAAAAGTTTTCTGATTCTGTTTGGGATCTGTTGTGTCTCGTGAGATAATTATCTTCTTGGACTTTAAATGCAGAGATCTCGGCTTGAGATCCTTCAAATATTTCACTATTTCTCTTATTCCTTTGGAGCTCCGGAGACATGTCATATCCTTTATGGTCGGGAGAAAGCAGCTTTTCATAGCCATTTTTCACTTTTACTGTACTGGCACTCTGAGATCTGATAAAACTGTTAGCAATGCTGCTATTCAGGGAATCATCTCTTAGATACTTTATTCTTTGATATTGTTTCAGGTAGTCCAGATAAGGTTTTTGAATTGGAGGATTGGAAGTTGTCAAAGAGAGAACATACAATTCCTCTTTTTTATTAAATTCAGGGTTGAACTCATAATAATTTATGATAACAGAGGAGAGTCCCTCCATGGAATCCTGAAAAGTCTTGAGTTTTTTTGTAATTTGGATGATATCAGAATAGAGCTCATTCAATAAAAACACCAATTCTTTAGGAATTTTGAAAATTTCACCTAGAAGAATTACAAAACATTCACCAAATTACCTATCGTTTTCCTAAGGTAATCTGAGATCAGATTGTAGATCCAAGCTGAATCTGCGAAAACTCTATAGGAAATTTTTTGGAGCAAATTGCCTTTCTTCATAAAAGCCATAGAAGTCTGCATAGACTCCAGTATCTATGGACATTACTACCATAAATGATGCTATACCTTGAGACTGTATTTGATGACATTTTTAAAGGTCACTAACTGAGAAAGGCATTCATATTCGCCTGTGTATAAACTCTCTAACAGACTATCGAGGTCCTTCAAACTCATCGCTTGAATGTCAGCATAATATGTCCCATAACTGAGGAGGAAGTTGTAGTAGTTACTTGAGTTGATTTTGGAAACAAAATTATCTTTGATTTATATAGAAATCTTCCCAACTTACCTGTATCAAATGTATGTTTCTTGAGGTGATGAATATTCACGTACTCATGCATGAGGAATGTATCGATAAATGGCTTCCCAATCAGATCCATGGCTTCGTGGCACAAATATAAAAGTTTTAATCCCTCATGCGCAGTTTTACATTGCCTTAAATTAGTTAGCAAGATTTCGTAGACGGTTCGTGAATCTTGATTGGGATCATGATTGATTAGGCTATCCAACAATGCTTTTTAGTTGAGGGACAATATGAATATATTACGTTTCATTTGTTTCTCTGGGTCTATGTCAAACTTACTGTCATTCAAAATTTTGATGATGTATTTCTCTGTCTTCGATTTGGAGCTCCAAATCTTGTAAACATATTTTAACTTCTTCATCGAATTGCAAGTCTAACTCAGAGTGCGTTCCTATTTCTTTCGAATAAATTTAAATAGATAAGATTGTCAACTGTTTCTCCCGTGATGGAGCCGTTATTATTCTTAGAATATTCACTATCTAGGTCCATTTGATCCTCTATAAAATATGAACTGAGCTAGTTCTGCTAAAATATTGACAAGCCTGGATCCTCCCTTTGCAATCAGTATTCAAACATCATACCTTTTAATTTCCATTAATAAATTCAAGAAATATTCCAATGAACCTCTTGATTTAAGAAACTTGGGTTTTTTATGCTTACCCTTCATAGATCTCATCACCTAAATGATCAGCCATACATCTTTGAAGTCAAGGGTGTTTTATACTATTTAATTCTTTCTGTTCTATTTAGCCCAACATCTTATCAACATTTTCATTTTGACTAGTATAGAGTCACTACATCGCCTATTTACAGTAGAAACTAACCCGATACTTGTTTTTCTTCAAGTGTTCTGACCATTTGTTGTTAGAGTTCGTTATGAACACACAAAGGAACTAGAATCTTTAGTACATATCTCAAATAATAAACCAGAGTTAAGCAGTGGCTCCTCAGTTCTATGGGTAATATAAGTGGCCTGCAACATCCTTTGAATGGGCAAACCACATATAATGCCACACAACTTTCATTTACGGATATCAAACGAACTTTTGTGTCATTGCTGAAAGGGATTGCAAAAGATGAATTAAGGTTTGTCCTTCTTCTTGGCAGGTTAGCAAAACCAGTTGCTATTGAGGGCGAGTTCCTATTGTAAGCAACTGCTTTGATAAAGTTGATTAAATAAAATATATTTGAGTTCACTTAAATGGAACCTAAGCCAGATGCTAAAGCCAAGAAGAAGAAAATGCTGGAAGAGAGTGCTGAGGCAATTAAATGCATTTTAGCAGCCAAGAAACGAGAAAGCAATTTGTTGCCTGTTGAAGTAGACGATTCTTCAAGATCCAACAGGGAATTTGTTGCAAATAGGCAAAGATTTTTTTCTCAGGCAATGAATAACAGCTCAAAGTTAGACCAATTATCAGTGAGAAGTCTGTCTCCAGATTTTCCTGCATGTAAGTCATTCTTTTATGTTTTCCTCAATACATAGTGGAATCATCAAAGAATATACCCTGTCATACTGAATCCATGCTTACTGATAATAAAAGTGTCAGGGAAAGCTCCAAGAGGAGAAGCCTACTGGGAGCCAATGATAGGTCTAGAATAGAAACCCCAAATAATCTTAGCGTTGACACCAAAAGAGACAATTCCTATTTGGGAGTCAAAGATCACGACTTATCTGACAAAGATAGAACCCCAAGAAATGCCAGCTATAATGCTGGGGAAACCTCTGCTAGAAGAGAAAGTCTTCTATCCGAAGGAATGAAGCGAAGAAGTGTATTTGATATGTTTAATGTGTCAAGAAGAAGTTCAAAAAATGGGGAACTTGCCAACCTGACTAACACCCAAATTAAACTGATTGATGATAAAATTGTTGTGGACAAATCAGCAAGGAGAAATTCCTCAAGCAGTCCTAGATCTCAAGGCAAAATGCGAAATAAGCTACTTGATAAAATTTCAAGAATTGCAGCTAGAAAAGAGTCATATGACACAACAAAAGAAGCCCCAGCAGCTATCTTTTCTATTGCTTTGGTAGGGTTGTCAATATTAATTTCCTTACTAAATTAGAAAAAAGTAAATCCTGCCTCTTTACAAAGAGCTGAAAGGAAGCTACGATGGAATTTCCTAAGGAGTAACCATTATTTTCTTTATTTAAATGATCAGGAATGAAACATGCACTTAGAAGATTTGTCAAAGCACCTCTGAAGGTCTTCACCCCGCATGATAATTTTGCTGTGATCTGGAATTTTATTATCATGGCCTTCATTTTGGTTGATACTTTTCTAACACCATTCGAAATTAGTTTCTACAATAATGACAGAGAGAATGATCTACTTCTGTACTCTTTGCCAGCCCTAGAGACGATCTTCTTTATTGATATCTTAATTAACTTCAGAACGGCTTATTATGATAAGGGAGTCCTGGTGACAGCAAGCAAGCCGATATTTATGGAATATCTTAGAAAGGGATTCGCTATTGATGCAATTGCAGTCTTTGCTGATTTTATTTCAACATTTGCTGTAAATTCTCTTATATGGTATATAAGGGCAATAAAAATCATCAGAATAAAAAAGCTAAAGCACATTATGGAAAGAGTTGAAGACTTCCTGAATCTCTCAAGATCTGCTAGTGCAAGCCTCAAGTTAATCAGACTGGCTGGTACAATTTTGATTGTTGCACACTGGATTGCGTGTATTTTCCATATGATTGGGTACAGCAATAATGATTTTAGAGATTCTTGGCTAATTGAATATCGACTTTATGATAAGAGTATCTATGAGAGATATATCGCTGCCTTTTATTGGGCTGTTACGACCATGATAACTGTTGGATATGGTGATATCCACCCTACCAATGCAATAGAGAGAATATTTACTATAGGGGCAATGGTTGTTGCCTGTGCCTTGTTTGGATATAGCATGAGTACAGTTGGATCAATTATTCATGAAATTACATTTGAAAAACAACAAGCAAGGTATATCACAAAATGAAAATTCTGAAATACTTAGGGAGAAGATTAGAAGCATTAAGAATTACATGAATGAGAAGAATTTGGGAAGGAATATCCAGACTAGAGTCAAAAACTACATCCAATACATGATCGACTCAAAGAATTTCCACAAGCATGACGAAGATGAGTTCTTTAAGATGTTATCTCAGAACCTAAAGGATGAAATCATCAGTGAAGTTAATGGCAAAATCCTTACCGAATGCCGAATATTCTCAACAAATTTCTCCAATAAAGCTCTTATGTACCTTGCCAGATTTATGCAAGAGAAATTCGTTTCCCCAGAAGAGATGATATTCTCGGTAAGTAATTCTATAAATGGCCGTAATTGTTAGGAAGGAGACGAGGAAGACTATTCGATATATTTTATAGCCTACGGCAAAATTCAAATCTTCTATAAGAGCAAGGCCATAAAAGAACTTACTAATGGAGAATACTTTGGTGAGCTAGCATTTTTCACAAAGACTCCCAGAACAGCCTCAGCAAAGAGCCTGTTCTTTAGCAGTTTATTCTACCTGAAAGCTGAAGATGCTGTTGAGCATCTCCAAGCCTTCCCTTCAGACTTTGTAACTTGTTTCTAAAGTAAAATAACTCCTTAGGAAATGTACCATATGATCAAGGATGGAATTAATCTCCACAACAGATATGAACAAATCAATGTGGCTTGCTATTCTTGTAGTCAAATTGGTCATCTAGCCCTTAACTGTCCGAAAACCCATTATGTTCCAGATAAGGAAGCTGTGATCAAAGAGTTTAGACGAGCAGAGCAGCGTTTCAGAAGTTCATTCAAAAGAAGGAACAGACCTCGTTTCCATGTTCTCCTGTCTTTATCTCAGTTGAACCAAGCAGCACTGTATATTCAGGATGACTATGACGATACTATCATTTCTGATGATGATGTGTCCCAAGATTCCCTAGATCTTATCCTAGAAAGAAACCTGTTTGTCATCCCTGCTGCTGAGCTCAATGACATGAAGACTAGGAAAGCCGAAAGAAACAAGAAGGGAGGGCCTAGATTCGATGTACAGATGTTCTTTGATGACATAAATGAAGTTAACAATTTGCTCGAGAATAAAAATACTGTCCTGCCCTACAGTCCTGCTGGTCATCCAGATATGGGTGAACAAAGTCCTTGGAAGAATACCAATAACAATAATGATCATTTGTTCTTCACTATAGATAAAGTTGAAAAGTTTGAAGTCTATTTCCCTCACAACAACATCAACAAACTGATTGGAGACTTCGAAAAGCATAGACTTGCAAGAATTCAGACCAGCCAACACGGAATAATGAAAACCTTACTCCTCAAAAATTTGTCTGGCTTCCAAAAACAGTCTGTCCTCGCCCAACCTCCAATAAAAAACAGAAGAAGCTCTAAATTTCTGACTGAAGTCCCTCTGTTGAATAGACTAAAAACCGAAATGAAAAGGGCCGCTTTAGATAAGAAACAATCAGAAAAGCAAGTGGCAATAAAAGAAAAGCAAGATACAAAACATGAAAACCACCGGCTCTCAATCCCAACAAATAAATACAATCTGAAGGTCGAACCAGCCAGCAAGAATTCCGTCTCCAAGAGTGAAGATGATGTAGACTCTAGCAGTGATGAAGACCTTGCCACTATCTCAAAATTCGAAGCTCGAAATATGGAAAGAAGAAAAACAAACCTCAGGCAATACATGAATAACATTAATTCTTTATATTCTATCAAGAATCCTTCTCAAGTTATGAGTCAAAACAACCTGAACCTTCCTGAAAGTCCCAAACGAACCAATGCAAGCATGAGTTCAAAGTTCCCGTTCAATAGTGCAAGTGATTTTTCTGCTCAAATAATGCTTCCCACTCCTGTAGACTCAAGGGAAATCTCTTCTTTTAACAAATTAGACCTCCTTAGTGCCAAGTTCACTAGGGGTGGGTCATCTATGAAAATCCCAACAATAAACTCACCTTCTCATCGTGCTTCACAAGAGATGTCCTATCAGGTACCGGCATTGTTCAAGACAGAAAGGATTGGCAAGCTTGGGAATATTTCGAACTTTGAAGATGCATTATTACGCAGTTTGCTAGCGTCTGAACAGGATACTAACCCATCTAGTACAAGATATAGAAGATCGAAGTCTTATGATAAAATTCTGCAGATGAAGAGAGTGATAAAGAGGTATAAGATGGCTGAGCTTGTGAAGAACATCATCGGACAAAGGATGAAGAAAATGCCTACAGCTGCTTTCGGTCATAGTTAATGGTTAAATGTTGATAATAGACATTTTTTTAAATTTAATTCAGGATAACTGATTCTATATACTGTGACTTTCTAGTCTTAGCTGTGCCAAATTTTTTAGGATTTGTATGTGTTTAAGAATAATCTTGTAGTTGAAATAAACTGAACTGACAAATAAACAACTTCCCAATAAATTAAAACTAAATCATGAGCAAAAAGGATAAAGTACCTCAGGGAAAGAATATAATTAACAACCACCATACCAAAATTTACATCATCGGTGCTCCTAATAACCTCGAAGTCTCGGATCCAACTACTGGGAAGAAAGTGACTTCGTTAGGTAAGATCCAAGGAGAGACAACTTTTAATGCTAACGCTCAAGACGGTAAAATATTTATAAGTTTGAACTCATCCCCTTTTAGAAAGCCAAAACCTCTTGTTGAACCCTGAAAGCCTTGCTAACAGTATGATGAGCCCTAAGGAAGTGAATAGTAAAGCAATGGGAATAGATTTAAATGATTTTCCTGAATCTACTGATCGCCAAAAGTTCCTAGGGCCCAATATTGTAATTACACCTGCCCAGACAGGTCGAGAGGAAAGGATGTCATTGAGTCCTCGAAGAGATGAACCAAGATCTGAAGGTGAAGATTTTTCTAGGAGGACTTTGAAAAGCATGCCTTCTATAAATGACACTAGTGTTCATGAGGGTTTTAGAAGTCAACATACACTTGCAGCATCTGGGGATATGTATGTTAAGAGGAAATCAAAGTCAAGTTTGTTTGATTGCTTGAAGTCAAAGAAGAGAAGCACTTTAAGAGGAGAAACAATCAACCTTATCGGGGATCAAATAAGAAAAAGACATATTTTAGCCCAGAAATTTAGACATGCAAGACAGCATAATGGCAGGCTGCTTAGTATAATAGCTAAGCAAGCTGTAAAAGGACGGGATCCTATGATCTCTGTAACTTTGCAAAAAGCATTAGTAACATTCTATTCAATCTATTTTTAACTGTCCAGAAAAAGTTGAATCCAGAAGCCCTGGAAAAAGCAAGGAAAGAATACATGAACAAGAAAAAGAATAAGACCAAAAGTAACAGAAAAAAAATAATTTGATCATTGTTTTTAGAATATATCAAAAAATTCTTGAGGTGGGTCAAGGGACTTTCTGAGCCTTTCAAGCCAGATCATGCGGTTATTGTCTACTGGAAGCTAATAGTTATGATTACCATATTAATGGAAGGCTTTGTCTCAACTTATATTCAAGCCTTTGTGGATGAAAATACAATAGACTTTGGTGATAAGACGGCCTTTACATCTTTAATAGGAGATATTATCTACGTTTTTGACATTATTCTCAACTTTCATACTGCCTACTACTACCATGGAGAGCTCCGCAGTTCGAGAAAAGATATAGTGGCACATTATTTGAAAACATACTTCATGTGGGATATTATTTCTATTCTGGGAATTCCAGGAATATTATTCCCTACAACTTTTTGGCATGATTTACTCTTCTTCAATTTGCTTCGATTATATCATGTCCCCGGGTATATGAACCGAATCGAAGATTACTTCCAATTCAACAAATACATAGGCTCTATAGTCAAGCTTTTGAAGCTGTCCCTTATTATCTTCATCTTTGCGCACATTTTTGCCTGCATTTTCTACGCAGTGACTCTCGTTGAAACTGATGAGCAAAGCTGGCTGCAAAATGACGATATGAATCTCATTGGCAGACCTATAGAAGATATTTATATTGCCTCACTTTATTATTCAATTACTACCATGGCCACAGTCGGATACGGTGATATCTATCCCAGAAGTAAACTAGAAAGAGTAGTTGCTATAGCCATTATGATTATGTCTTCTATTGTGTTCGGTTATACTTTGAGTTCAATGGGATCTATTATTACAGATCTGAGTAATTACAGCAGCGAAGCCAGAGAAAAGATGAGAGTTATAACTAAATATATGAATGAAAAGGGTCTAGCCAAAGACACCCAAAATAGAATCAGGAAATACCTTGAATTCTATTTGGACAAAGAGAACACTATGAGAACCGAGAGCGAAGATATTTTGCATTTTCTCTCTGATAATTTGAAAGATGAAATTATCAAGGAAGTCAATGCCAAAATTCTTTGCGACTGTTACATGTTCTCTTCCAATTTCAGAAGAAAATTCTTGTACACCGTATCACGTAGTCTCATTGAGAAATCATATGGCCCTGATGAGATCATCTTTCATCAAAATGACGAAGGCGATCAATCAGTCTATTTCATCACAAGTGGAAAAGTAGATATTTTCTACGAGAGATGTGATATGAGTCTTCAGAAGCTTAGCAAGGGACATTCTTTTGGTGGTATAGCATTCTTTTCAGGAAATCCAAGAACCTCCAGTGCTAGAAGTTTGGAGTTCACTACTGTATTTTATCTCCCTAGAGAAAAATTCATCCAGAAATTAGTCGATTTCCCTATTGAAAAAGTACAATTTTGTTGTGACATATCATAACAATTCTAGGAAATGTTCAAAATGATAGAGGATAGCTTGAGGATATACAATAGTTACCAGTATTTAAATACAAGGTGCTACTCCTGTGGAAGCAAGGAACATATCGCACTTCACTGCCCAACAATCCATGGTCGTTACAACAAATCCAAGGTTATCCAGAACTACATAAAAGCTGAGCAAGATTTCAAGAGAAACTTTAAGAGAAGAGACAGAACGAGATTCCATGTTCTTAAAAGTTTGGATCAACTTCAAGAAGCAGCCTCTCAGATTCAGATTTCATATCAACATGAGTTAGAATTCGACGAAGAGATAATATATTATGATGAGAACCAGTTCTCTGAAACAGATGAAGTCTTAGATAAGAATTTATACGACCCACAACCAATAGTCTACTATGATGATGAAGGCATGTTCAAGGTCTTTAATCCTGACGACAACATATTCTTAAAGAAAACCCATAAAAAATCAATCACTAAAACATCACAAGAGAAGAAAAAACCAAACGAAATTGATCAATTTATGATCAAGAATTACGATCCTTATTACAAGAATATCAGCATAGATAGAGTCCAAAACTTCGAAGTTTACTTCCCTAATCACAATATCACTCGCCTTATGATTGACTTCGAGAAGCGCAGATGTGAAAAGATTCTCCAAATGAGAGTAGGTACTAAGGCTACTCATATTATTCCAATTCTCGTCAAAAGCTTCAAAATGCATGAAAGAAGAAAAGCGAACCAGCAAAACCCCAATGGCAGCTTAAGTAACGAGAATGAACCCACCAATAAGTCTCCAACCTTGCGTAGCCCTAACCTGGCTCCAAGGAAGGACATCGATCCTAAGAAGGTACAAGAGATTAGAAGAAAAAGTGTTGGGGTCAATCCTGAAGATATTGTTGCTTATAGTTCTGGCACAGACAATCATGTTAAGCAACAGTTTAGTATGACAAACCTTAACTCTGGCCTACGAATGAGAAGAGACTCGAGCCTGAAGATTAACAATAACCCATCACAATTTAAAGCTATGTCCAGAAAAGATTCTGATATCTCTCGATCTATATTATTAAGATCTGCTTCTGAAATCGAGAGTGAGCCAGACTCCGATGAGGGATCCGCTGCCTTCTCAGGGAGCTTGAAATCTAAGATTCAATTAGAACCTGCTGACAGCAGGGAAATTTCTCCTGGAACTGCGAGGTTTAGGACTCCAAGATCTGATAGTCCACCTCCTGATAAAAAGCAAAAAAAGCCTTCTTCAAAGGGAAATGTGGGCAATATTGATACAGAGGACGCAATGGAATACAAGAGGAGGGGAAGTCAGACGTTTAAAAATGGAAGTGGGGATGATAAAGGACCTTTGTTTATTAATTTTACACAAAGGATGATGAAAATGACTTCTAAGCTGGAGGAGAATAGGAGTCCATCTCACAGTAATAAATCCTTTAGGCTCTCCAACCCTTCAACTCCAAAATCGGGAGTAATTGCTCAGCATAAGCCTAGAAAGAGTCTCTTCTCTGAAGAGCATCTGGCTACTGTTCTACTGAAGGAAAGAGTCAACGAAGAAAAGAGAAAAGGTACAGTTCTCAAGAGATCAAATTCTTCCGATAAGCTCAAGGAAGTCCAGAAAGTCATAGAAAAGTGGGGATTAACCCAGATAGTAAAAGAAGTCTTGAAAAAGCAAGATCAATAGTTCAGTAGTTTTGGTTTAGTACATTTTTTCCCTCTACCTGAAAATTCATATCATGGTAAATTATGTTGTAACAATAACTTTCTTCAACTAAATTGAAATTTATTGCTTCAGCTAATGCATGAGCAAATCTTATTAGAGCTCGCACCCTACAACGAAACCGTCGCGAACGCTGGTTTCTATGCGACATGCGCTTCCCTTATAGGCAGCGTTGCCGTCCTACTCATTTTCACCTGTGTCCCTGAAACCAGAAAAAATTTCTTCTTCAACATTGGTTTTTATATATCATTATCGGACCTTATTTTTGGGATAAGCACCATATATGTCCAAGACCCTAACGAAATCGATACACAGGTCTGCCAGATCCTTGGGATGGGAAGAGAATTCGGCATGCTAGCTTCAATTGTTTGGACAAATATCATATCTTGGTGTGTCTTTAAAACTTTAAACAACAGTGTTTCAGACGAAGAGCTGTTTAAGGATCAATGGTTCTATCTGGGACTGGGTTATGTACCTGCTCTGTTACTTTCCATCTTGCCTTTATTTGTATATCCAGAAATCTATGGACCGAATGACATATACTGCTGGCTGTCAAGTTCAGAGAAGCATATCTTTGCAATTACTGCGATTGGGTATTATATTCCTTTTGCAATATCATTTCTACTGTGTATGATATGGTACTGCAGAACTCTCAAATTGATAAAGGCTTTTATCACATTCAGGATATCGAGAGAGTTCCTGAAGCTAATGCTCTACCCTATAATTCTCTTCCTATGTAATATTGGAGCCATAGTAGACTACTTCTATGTTGGATTTGTAGACTCAAAAGGTTTATTATGGCTGCAATTTACATACGTCATTGTCAGGCAGTCCCAGGGTTTCTTAAATGCCTTGGTGTATGCCAACAATTACGGAGTGAGAAATGCTATAAAGAGAAGATACAAGACAATGACTGGAACACCCAGCTTTCATGTTGACAGCTCAGCCTCAGTCATTATTGAGCAGTTTGAGTCGTTTGAGGCTACTTCTAATGAATATCTAATAGAAAAATATTTCAATATGAAGAAGGAGTATAGATATGACAATGACAATGACTAATCAGGTAGTAGGTATTTAAGCTTTATTTTCTACTTTTTATTTGCCAAAACTTGAAATTGATGCTGGAATTTATAATTTGCATATATATACTATGGAAATATGAAAGTATATATGTAATGATTAGTGCACAAAGACTAATGTTCATATAACCAATATTTTTTAAACAATTCAATAATCCAAGTCACTATTTATTTTTAAAAGCTTTGCCTTCAGGACTAGTATCGCTTTCTTTTGGGACTATTGAATATGAATGCTTTCTGTCTGTTGCTGAATAAGATGGAAATTCTCTGGCTGATAGGAATAATTCAGGGCATCCCTCTGTTTCAATAGCCCTTCCAAGTTCTTCTTCATTGAAAAGGTCTTCCTCTTCCTGACTATACCTTCTGTTCTGGAGTCTGTTCACATAAAAACGAGAAACTTTTTTTGATTCATTCTTCGATAATAATCTAATCTCTGACATATGTAGAGTTTCCGAGCCTTCCTCTTCCCTGGAATTGTCACTGCCGTTCGAAGTATTTTTTACTACTTTATCTTTCAAAGTTCTAGATGATCTAGAATCAGGAGACTCTTCATGTCTATGATCCTGTTCCATAACGCTGTTATCCCTAGATGGACTTTGACTAAATATAGGTATGTAAAGTTTCAGTTTATTCCGGGTTGCAGATAATTCATTAATCTCTGTGTCTGAATTATTGCCCTCATGATTAGGTTTTTCAGAAAAAACATAGTTAGATACTCTGTGATCCAAGGAGGTGGCCTCATTCAACTCACCATCACTAATATGATCTTGTTCATTTGCTTGCTCTAGTTCAGCAGGTTCTTGAGTTACTTGTGGGACCATGTTTTGTGATAAGATACATGAAGGGAGAACAATATTCTGGTTAGACATTAGGTCCAGCTGAGCGTCTTCAGATTGGTTACGAGACGCTTTGGCCAAATCATGATCTTCTCCTAGCTTTGCCAGCATCAGACGATGTTTGACAAGGTCTTCATGAAGTTGAAGAAGAGAATCATCTACTTCTTTGGAACCAAAAATGAACTTTGCTACTCTTGGGAATTTTCTTGCTAATGCACTGTAGAATCTAAGCAATCTTTTGAATTTCTTCAATTTTTCCCTTAAATATGCTCTGTGAAGACTGATGAAGTATCCAGTCCATTTCAAGAAGAACAGCGCATTAACCCACTAGTACCGAGATCTTTGATTCACTTTCTCTTTTAATTTTATATTTCTATGAAGTTGCTTTTCAAGTAAAGTACGCAGAAATATGTTTTTATCAAGCCCTTCTATCATAATCTTACTCTAAGTAATATTTTAACTAAATCGAATAAAATCTCAGGCAGAGTTCGATCTTTCAGTAGCCCTGGTGGAGAAGAGTTAATGCTTGTAGTTAGCAACATAAAGACCAAATCTCCTCCATTGATTCTAGAAATAATTTTGAAGTAGATTCCAGCCATGCTTACAATCCCTGCAGAAAGTAAACTAAGCTTTTCTATAGTGTTCAGATATTTATTTTCGTAGGGCACATTGACATCTTGAGCTATGTAAGCCAACCAGATGACATAAATCGAGACATAAATTTGGAATTCAGAGGAGAACAACCCTCCAAAGACAATAACAATAATCAAGAAATATTTTCTGAAGAGGACCACAAACTCCCAGAAGTATTTGTTTGATTTATATCCTCTGTATATAAAAGCATATCTTGTTCTTATGTGGTCAGCTTCCAGATTTGCTCTATTCTTGTAGATCGCTCTAAATACAAAGAAAGGTAGAATTATAGCCCAGAGTATGAAGAGTGGCAAACCAATGGCAAATGTCCAAAGGGTATGCTGAGGGGTCCAGCATTTCAGATCTAGATCACTGCGGAGATAATATTCAGGTTTGTCATCACGATAGAGGTTAATACAGTCAAACAGTCCTAGATTTCTTTCAATAACTCCTGGCTGGAAGTTGAAACAAATAATCAAGATAGTTGTGAATATCAAACTTTTCAAGGTTTCATTTCCTCTAATAGGTCGTTTTTTGGCCCAATAATAACTGATCCAAAATATAACGCTCAGAAAGACGCTTATAAATGGAGTGACATTGATGACAACAAGCTTTGAGTAAGCTGCTGGAACGGTTGATTTGTCCGTTAGGTCTGAGAATAGACACTCAACGTTAAAGAAATCTGCATTTATGGAGCCTATCTTTTCACTGATTTTCTGAAGACTATTGAAGATTCCAGGCCACTCTATTGGGATATTTGTAATTAATGAGATCATCTGAACATGATTCACAAGAGTTCTGATCATGATGGCCTTTTCGAATTCTGTGTGGTTTGACTTGTTAATATGTTCTAGAGTGCTCTTCACACCTGAAATGACCAAGAAAATAAAGATAACTACACCAATAACGAAAACAACATAAATACCTGCATTCTTGGAACATTTAAAGCATTTTCCATTTTCACTAGTCTTTCCCCAGCCATCTTTGCATTTAGCACATAAGTTTCCTCGATGCCCATCAACACATTCAGTGACAGGGCTCGTCTTTTTCCCATCATTTAATCCTCCGAGACAAGATCCAGGTGTTGGACATTCAAAGAAAAGATTTGCAGTTTCATTGAGCCTCCAATGATCAGGTAGAGGGCCAACCTTGTTTCCTCCAAGACAAAACATCTTGTCATTATCACAAAGTTCACATCCTCCCTGATAATTTTGCTTGAGAGAGAAATGAGTTGTTGACAAATCACAACGTGCACAAGAGTTATCAGATAATAGGAGCTCACCCATTCCGCAGGGTCTAAATTCCAGTACTAGAGTCGCCTGAGTTTGATCCGTTGTTCCTGTGAATGGGAGATTCTGGTAAACTTTGATACCATCAGTTTTGATAGAAATAGATGTGCTGGTCCCAGGAGGGTATTTGAGAAGGACATTTTCAAATTCAAAGAGACCATTCTGGGCCTTGATGACCCTAGATGAAGTTTGGAGCACCGGATCAGTAATTATTAGCTGTAAATTTGAGGTGTTATCATCAAATACTACTTGACCATACATATCCACAAGCGCTAATACAGTGTCCTCATCAATAGGTAGATTGCTTGGGACACTATCCATGATAACTACCGGATTGATATTAGTATCTGGTATGTAGTTGGATGCTGAGAGTAATCTGTTCTGTCCAAAGACTTGAGATTTAGACACTCTAGCTATTCTCACAGCATGGGAAGATATATCGTTTGAGAATTGTCCAGCTTTGTTATTATAAAACATATTTGTAATCATATCTGGAGGAGTATTAATAACGAATATTGCTCCACCGATCAAGTCAGCATAGTTGTTGGTAAAAGTACATTTATCTACTAAGTAATATGGCTTAATATTAGACAAATTAGCTGCAGAGAGATAGATAGCGCCACCTCTTCCTCCACTTCCTTCATCCAAAAGGGCTTGATTTCCATCGAAGATAGTATTGTAGAACTGATAATGACTATCCAATGTCTCTCGAATAGTAATACTGCCAGCCCCTCCTCCTTTAGCAATATTGCGAAGGAATTTAGAATTGATGACGCTTACTTGGGCTACAGTCTCCTCAAGATGGATATCCACAGCACCATTTTTGGTATAACATTCAGATAGAGTAAGCCCATCCATTATGATGGTACCAGAAATATGATCCAAGAAGATAATTGATTCTGCTGTAGGAAACTGAGAAATATCCTTAGCTGGTGTTAGCTCCGAATTATTCAAGGCAAAGTCTTGTGCCTTAGAAATGCTGATGAGGAACGGAACTACTTGCAAAGGTTCGACTGTTAGTCCAGAAAAGAGGACCTTTGTCACAGTGCTTGTTTTAGCTATTGGCCCTGTATTAATAAATGCTGTATTCATAATGCTAAGACCAATTCCCACAACCTGATTGAACATTATACTGGACTCACTAAAATCATTGTAGTAGATATTTTCAAAATGAGAGTTCAATATGTTATATTCACCGTCAACCATCTCCATAAAATTACCTTCGATTCCAATTAGATTTTTAGCGTATATGCCCTGTAGTGTCATTGTGCCTCCATAACTGGCGATCCATCGGTCATATCTATTTGTAATATCGCTCATGAAACTGTCCTGAATGGTCAAGTTGTTGACATTAGTAGTTGATTCAAAGACTAAGAACAGTCTCTCAGTATTGTCATATGCTGTAGTCTGAGAGATATATGAATCGTTGACATCAATAGTCGCAAACTTTCCTGTAAACAAGTTTGTTGTGTTCACAAACTTACTCATTGAGACCTGGAATATTGATGTCTCTATACTGAATATAAAGTCCATTTCATCTTTAACTTTTGTAGTAGCTTTTAGGTTAAGGAATTTGATTATATTTTCAAAGTTAGTGTTGCTGATAGATACTGAAGATTGAGTCCTAGCTGTTATTAATTGTGTAGTCTGATCAAATGTAAGATTATTGAAGTGAGATCCTTTAATCGTAATAATAGCTTCTGAAGCCAGAATCAAATAAGTGCTGTTATAGAATTCATTATTTTCAATGTTGCAGTTAGTAAAATTCACTTTAGATCCAGTTTGTGTTGTAGTTAAACGAGAGTTTGTATCAAAGATATTATTGGATAATCGGGAGTTTGTGATAGTTTGCTTTGAATTATCATGATGAAAGAATAGGGCCTCATTCTTGAAACTATTATTATCAATAGTCAAGTTATCAAGTGTTGAAATGGAAGATTTATCCAATTGGATGTATCTATATGTAAAAGTGTTTCCCGTGATATTTCCGTTCACAAACTCCATCTCCACAGTGTATGCATAAATAAACCTGCCATTGAGTGTATTATTTATACATTGAATATTGGTCCCAGTTATGGTAGTCTGCCTCAAGTAGAGAAGATTGCCGCTTCTTAAAGGGAACTCTGAATTAAGAACATTCAAATTGCTCAAAGTACCTGTAGGGGAGCTTTTAATATAAATAAGGTAAAAAGCTAAGCTAGAAGTTCCACTGCTGATGATCCCATCAAAAGTAATGTCGTTCATGAAATAGCTGTTTCCACTAGGAATATAGAAAAAGTAGATTGTTTTCTTCGTTGTAGATGCGGTTATATTTCTGATAACAATGTTTGTGCAATTAACGTCTCCTCCTTTCAATGAGAAAAAGGTAAATCCATCAGTAAAGATGCTATCAGTAATCGAGACATTATTCATGATGGCTGATTCAAGGTTAGACATTTCAATGAAAATCGGAAGATAATCTGTGTATGTTAAGGTAAGTGTGTCAATCTGGACTCCATCAAACACTAGACTATTCTTTTGGGTCATTCTTGCAAAATAACTAGTTCCACTGAATGTATTGTTTGACATCTGGATGTTACTTACATGTAAACTAGCTTGAGAAGCCGCATAAAAATAGACAGATCTCACACTCTGAGAGTTTGCATAGTTATTTTCAAGCGTGGAATTTCCCAGAAAAGCCTTGCTATTCGCATACAGATATACAAAGTAAAGATCTGACTTGGTATTGGTCATTGTTGCATATGTATAGGTAATATTATTGAGGGTCAGAATTCCATTGGTATTTACATCAATTACTCTGGCATAGTCAAGTGCTGAGATCTCTGTTATGATAGTATTATTAATAGTAACTATTGAATCAGTTGAGACTCTTATATGGTACTTCCAAGAGGCTACCGAACCCATTGTTGTGGCCCTGATAATAGAGTCATTGATTTGTATTTGACTTGATTTTCCAGCGTAAATAATATCGCCTCTAGTAAGGATGTTATCAGTCATGGTAGCTCTATTTAAAATTATCGTTCCAGTATCTTTTGAATAAATAAGCCAACCGGAGGTGGTTGAACTTCCTATTTCGTTAGAGCTAAAGACACCATCGGAAAGGCTAAAAATAGTATTAGAGTCCAGATATATGGCGTAAGATGTTTGAGGCATTCGATTCTGAGTTAGATTCCATCTATCCAAGATATTCCCGACAAAAGTAATATCAGAAAGAGTTCCCTGGGCCTTTGAATACATAGTGA
>Ga0065720_1003448_pt1 | contig 20628 bp, 18 predicted proteins | sample Thericmetagenome_FD_59107 | JGI IMG/M metagenome (GOLD analysis project Ga0065720, IMG submission 59107) | Thermophilic microbial communities from the Joint Bioenergy Institute, California, USA of rice/straw/compost enrichment - eDNA_2 v2... | ecosystem: Engineered > Solid waste > Grass >...
TCCGTCAATTCGATCCGTTTCGTCGACCGGTGCAGCAGTTTCGTCCCGAAATAGTCTTCCAGCGACTGCACCTGCATCGTCACGGCGGGCTGGGTCATGTGCAGCGCCTGGGCGGCCGCGGAGAAGCTCCCCTTGTCGACGACGGTATAGAAAATATGCAGTTGGTGAAAGTTCAGCGCCACGGGCAACCACTCCTTGCGTACATAACCCCATTATACCTGAAACGCGGCCGCCGGCATCATGCCGCGCGCAAAACGAAAAAAACACATGCGCCAAACCGCGCATGTGCACGCCGATGGTCCGTTATTTCCGCTTGCGGCTGTTCTTGATGAGCGTCATCCGCCGGGAGTGGCGGAGCCAGGAATAGTACGTCTTCAGATCGCGCAATTCGATCGTCACGGACATCTTGCCGAGGAAGGTGACGACGATCATCTTGTGCAGCGGCTGGCCGATCAGATCGGTCTCTCCCGGCAGCTCGGTGAACTCGGCCACGAACACAAGATCATCGTCGATCAGGAAAACATCGTTCTCATTGCGGTAGTACGGTTCGATTCTGCCCTGCTTCAAGCATTCCCACATGAACTCCGCGATTTCGGACGGTTCCGACCGCGTCGGTTCGATCCGGTCGATCCATCGCATTCTGGCGTGGTTCGTGATGACGATGTCGGCGACTTTCTTGCCGCAAAGCTCGACATAGAACGATTCATAGGTTCCCCATCGCTCCGTCGTCTTGTCTTTCATCGCGAACACCTCCAGAATGCGGGAATCTTCGCATCGTTTGGATTTCCATTTTATCACAATCAGGCGCTCAGGGCGATTTCGAACGCGCCTGCCGGATCAGATGCTGTATGAGCGCGTTTTGTCCGGCACATTTTTCGCGTATTCCGTCCTGATTTCACCCCTGTACGAACGTTCTGCTTTTTTTACGTAGGGAAGCCGCTCAATGTTTCGAATCGTGTCTTCCGCTTTGTCGGCATCCATGTAGATGACCGCATAGTTCATTTTCCGCGAAATGTAGTGCACCGTGCCGTATTTGTCCAGATTGCGGGCCATGCGGTGATCGCTGACCCACACGATGTATCCGACCCGCTCTGCAAAAGGGGAACCGCTTTCGCACGCGGCGAAACCGCTTTCCTGCTCTTGTTCGTCGTTCATCCGCATTCTCCTCCGTTGCGATGTTGCCCGTGCGGACGGATGCGCGGGGCGGGCGGCGGGCCGCGGCCGATTCGTCAGCCGCAGCCCGCGCAGCCGCCGCTGCACGATCCGCTTCCGCAGCCGGCTTGCACCGTGCCGCTGTCCGGCACCTTGATGTCGTCCGACACCGCGCGCGCGATGAGGACGGCGATCTCATGCAGCATGTCGTCCACGGCCTGCTCGGCCGCCTTGAACCGGCGGACCGTGACGCATTCGTCCAGCTGGCGCTGCAGCTCGGCCGCTTCCCGCTTCGCCTCGTGATAATCCGGGTGAAAGCGGCCGAAGCGGCTGCATTCCTCAAAGCGCTCCTTCGCCTTGCGGAAACGCCGGATCAGCGCCTGCGCTTCCTCGTCCTGCTCAAGCTGCGCCTTCCAATATAAATAATCGGCAGCATCGGCCGATTGATTGATCATGTCGCCCAAATCATAGGCGGCTGTCAAGAGCGCCGCCATATCCAGCGGTCCCGAAGCCGTTTTGTCCTGCTGCGCGGATGCCGCTGCTGCGGGCAATTGCATGGCCACTGTCCATCACCCCCGTGAACCGGTCTTGTTCTACTATCATACCACTCTTCGGGGGCAAATTAGAATGGTTATTTCCTGTCGCCGAACCATTCGGGGAGCAGGAGCTGCATGTCGGACCACGAATCCCCGTCCAGCTCGACGCGGGACGACGGATCGCCCGCGGGACGGACGGGACGGCCGAGCATCCGCCAGCCGCCTTCCGTCTCCTCCAGCCGCTCCGGCATGATGTCCATCTCCGTCCCCTCCCGGACGATGCGGACGGCCGCGCCGATCTCGATCGCGCGTTTCACCATCTCGCGCCGGGTGGACGGGTGGACGCGGCGCAGCGCGCTGAACCAGTGGGCGGGCAGGCCGGTCGAGCGGATGGCCTGCATGCGCGCGTTGGTCCCGGCTGCGGCATGCATCCTCCCGGAATCGGCCCCGGCACTCGCCAAGGAAAGACCGGCCGCGCGGGATGACCGCATCCTTGCGGCATCGGATTCCGCACGTGCACGTACGTTGCCGGCCGCACCGCCCGTCGAAGGCAGACGAATATCCAGATCCGGCGCATAACGTTCCAATTGCACCCCGGCCAGCAGCCGGACGGCTTGCGCAGCGCCGGGAGCGGCCGACGGTTCCGACGCGGCCCCGTCCGATTCGGGGCCGGCTTCTCTCCCAACCCGGACGGACGGATATGCCGCGCGCGCCTCCTCATCCGCATCCGCAAGCCCGGCGCGCGCCGGAATGCCGGCCTTCGCCAGCCGTCTGCGCAGCTCGGCGGCATGGCGGCGATCGACCAGAAAATGCCGGTCGCCGATCCGTTCGCCGAGCCTTTCCGCAACCGATGGTTCGGCGGCGGCGCGATCCGCAATCCGCTTGTCGTCGCAGACGAGCAGCAGCGCCTCCCGGAAGCCGATTCTGCCGGCCGACTCCTCCCAGTCCCGGATCGACCGCGCGAGATCGTCCGGCACGGGACATCCGGCGGCTTCTTCCAGCAGCGCCAGCGCTTCTTCGGCGGAGCGGCCGTTCTCGGCCCACCGCACGTACGAGGCGGCCGACAGCCGCATGCCCGTCATCGGCCCGGGCCGGATCTTGTCCGCGAGCAGCTCCAGCTCCCACCGCAGCCGCCAATCGAGATCGGGCGGTACGGCCAGCTCCGCTCCGGGCATGAAGCGAATCGGCGCGCATTCCGCCGTCTGGCCGGCATCCGCATCCGGCGCTTCCCGCGGTTCGATCACCCAGCGGACGACCGATGCGCCGTCCGCCGAGATGCCGGTCTGCATCCACCCGAATGCGGCGAGCGTTTCGACCCAGAGGCGCCAATGCGCCGCGCCGGCCGGGGCGTGCCGCTCAAGCCACGCGCCGATGTCGTCCGCCGGATACCAGGCTCCCCCTTCCAGGCACCGCAGCAGCGCGGCGGCGTGCATGAACCGCTCATCGCAGGCCGCAAGGCGGTCCGTCACGAACGCGAGCAGCTCCCGCTCGCGGCGGCCGGCATCCATCGCCAGCCACCCGGCCAGCGCCTCCCGGCGCCACGCGGGCCGGCCTTCGGGCGCATCAAGCAGCCCGAGATGATGCGCGGCCTCCAGGGCGAGCGCGAGCAGCGGCTCCTCCTTGCCGCCCGGAACAAACCGGGCTTCGAACGGGCGCAGCGCCTCCGGCCCGAACGCCAGCCGGGAAGCGGCCGCCGCCGCGGTCCGGGGCGGGATGCCGCCGCCCGCCGACGGCCCCGGGGTCCGCTTGCCCAGCTCGGCGAGCAGCTGCATGAGCTGCATGCCGAACGGCTCCGCATAGTCCTGCAGCGGGCGCGCGGACTTCCGACCGCCCGGAAGCGGCCGGATATCCGCCGGCAGCAGCGCGGCCATCCACGCGGCCAGCGCGTCGGAGGCGACGAAATGCAGCCGGTCGCCCCATGTCTTCCGGACGGTGAAGACGATGCCGGCCGCGCGCAGCCGCTCCAGCTCCCGCGCCGCCGCTCCGGCGGGCAGGCCGGCCGCTTCGGCAGCCGCCGCGTACGATTCCGGTTCGAACGGAAGGGAGCCGAACCGGATCAGGATCGCCTTGAGCGCTTCGGCCGCATCGCGGGGAAGCGCGGCAGCCGCCCGCGACACCGCGTCGGGTTCAGCCGCTTGCGACGCCCAATCCTCCGGGCTCGTCCCGGCGGCGGACCATGGCGGAGCGGCGGCGAAGCGGGCCGCGGCATCGGACGGCAGCCGCCGCATCCATTCGCGGATCAGCATCCCGACGCCTCCGTTCCCGCCGCGCCGTTCGCTTCCGGCAAGTGCACGACCCGATAAGCGTACCCCTGCTCCGACAGGAACAGCTGCCGCCTGCGCGCGTATTCCGTCTCCTTCGTCCCTTCCGTGACGACGGTGTAGAACCAGCATTCGTTCGTACCCGGCTTCGGCCGCATGATGCGGCCGATCCGCTGCGCCTCTTCCTGGCGCGATCCGTAGCTGCCCGAGACTTGCACCGCCACGGCGGCGTCCGGCAGATCGACGGCGAGATTGGCCACCTTCGAGACGATCAGCACCGGCTCTTCCCCGCTGCGGAAGCGGGCGTACAGCCGCTCGCGCTCGTCGTGGCCGGTCTCGCCGGTGATCAGGGGCACGCCCCATGCGGCGGCCATCCGTTTGAGCTGGCGAAGATACTGCCCGATGATCAGCACCGGCTGGCCGCGGTGCCGGGCGAGCAGCTCGCGCACAACCCCCATCTTGGCCGGGTTCTCGGCCGCGATTCGAATGCGCGTCCGCCGGCCGGCGGCCGCGTATTCCGCGGCGGCCGACGAATCCAGCGGCACGCGGATTTCCGTGCAGGCCACCCGGGCGATCCAGCCTTTCGCTTCGAGCGTCTTCCAGAACAGATCGAACCGCTTCGGGCCGATCAGCGAGAATACGTCCTCCTCCCGCCCGTCTTCCCGGACGAGGGTCGCCGTCAGGCCGAGCCGCCGCTTCGCCTGCAGATCCGCGGTCATGCGGAAGACCGGCGCGGGAAGCAGATGCACTTCGTCGTAGATGATAAGTCCCCAGTCCCGTTCGCCGAACAGTTTCATATGGCGGTAATCGTCCGCCTTCGAGCTGCGGCAGGTCATGATCGAGTAGGTTGCGATGGTCACCGGGCGCACCTGGCGCTCGCTGCCCGCGTACACGCCGATGTCGCGCTCCGTCAGCGTCGTTTTGTCGAGCAGTTCGGACCGCCATTGCTTCACCGACGTCACGCTGGGCGTCAGGATGAGCGCCTCGCAGCGTAGCCGCGCCAGCGCCGCGATGCCGACGATCGTCTTCCCCGCGCCGCAGGGCAGCACGATGACGCCGCTGCCGCCCGCTCCGGCGTCCTCCCGGCAGAACAGATCGACCGCCCGCTCCTGATAATCGCGCAGGCGGAAAGGCGCCCCGGTCGACGTCTCGGCTTTGAGCTCGACGTTGAGCCGTCCTCCCCGGCGGTACCCGGCGAGATCGAGCACCGGAAAGCCGCTTCGCGTCAGTTCGCGCTTCAGTTCGCCCCGCAGTTCGGACGGCACGTGCCACCTGAACGTGCCGTCCGGCGCCGGAACCCCGGCTTCCGGAAGCAGACCAAGCCCTTCCAGCTCGGCGGCAATGCCGCGGTCAGCTCTCAGGGCAAGTTTTTCTCCGTCCGCCTCCAGCCTGATCTTGCCGTAGCGTCCGGCCCAGGTTTCGATCCGGTCGATCAGTCCTGCGGGGACATCGTACCGGCTGTAGGCGATCAGACATTCGGTCATCGCATCCGCCGCCAGCCCGGATGCCGCGGCGTTCCAGACGGACAGCGGCGTAATGCGGTATGTGTGCAGATCCCCCGGACGCTTCACCAATTCGGCGAAACGGGCGAGCGATTCGCGCGCCTCTTCCGCATCCGGATGCCGGACATCCAGCAGCACGGAAGCGTCGCTTTGAACAATCAACGGACCGCCGGCCGCATGCATGGCATCCACCCCTCGCGTTTTGGTAACAGTATGAGAGACGGAAACGTTTTTTATGCCGGCCGGTTCGCAGAAAATGGCGCAAAAATAGCGGGCCGGGCCCGCAATCCATCGATTTTGCGAGCCGTTACCCGCCGTTCTTGGGCGCGCGGAAACCCGCCGCTTCCGCTTCCTCCTCGGTACAGAACCAGACTTCCGCAATCGTCCTATCGTAATATCGGCTGCCGGGAACATGATAGATTCGTTCGCCGCGCGAGTTGATGTTGCCCTTGATGTCGGGCGACGGGCAAGACGCCGCGCTTTCGCCTTCCGCACCCCGCTCATCCGCGCCGTCCGACGCCGCCTCCGCATCGTCCGGGAGCGGCTGCTCATCCGCGACGGAAGCGGCATCGTCCCCGCCGCCCCACAGTCCCGATCCCGCCGACCGGGCCTTCCGTTCCGCCTCCCGGAACCGGTCCGCCAGGCTGACATCGGGCGGGTAGGTTGCCGCGTTCGCATAGCCTTCGCGGACAAGCCGTTCATTGAACATGAGCGGATCGCCCGGGATAAAAATAAACCGCAGCAGACGGCCGTACCGGTCGGTCTCCGATACATCCCTGAACATCCACACCGTCTGCCCCGTGAGCATGCGCTTCGTATAAGCCGCCGCTTCTTCTCCGTAATGCTCCGCGCGGCCCGAAATCTCCGGCGTGTTGACGCCGATCAGCCGCACCCGGCTGCCATCGCGGGTGACGAATGTGTCGCCGTCGACGACCCGTTCCACGACCGCTTCTTCGGCCGTCTTGCCGCGCAGCTCCGGATAGTCGGACCAGACCGTCTCCCACGGCCTCGTCGCGGCGGTCTCGGCCCCGCATCCGGCGACGGCCAGGACCGTCAGGGCCAGCGCGATCCATCCGGCCAGCCGCGCGGCGGTCTGCGTAATGCTGCTCTTCATGTTATGTATGCCTCCGCTTGTCTCCGGATATCGCGCCAAAACGCATCCGTCCATGCATTGAACTTGCCGCTCGCGCTCGTTCCCGCGGCCGGGAGGTTCCCTTCGGCGGAAAGCCGAAGGGTCCCGTCCGTCAGTGGACCGCGGACGGCTCGCGGTGCTCGTGCTCGGAGATGGCGCTGAGCGCGTCGCCCGCTTCGTTCACGAAAATTTCCCGGATCGCGAGGTCGCCGATCGAGACGACACCGACCAGTTCGCCGTTGTCAACGACCGGCAGACGCCGGATCTGATTGTCGGCCATCAGACGCGCGCATTCATCGACGGTCATGGAAGAAGGCACCGTACGGATGTCCTTCGTCATGACTTCGGTTACGGACGTCGAGCCCGAATGCTTCTCCGCATAACCCCGGACGACCAGGTCGCGGTCCGTCACGACGCCGACGAGCTTGCGGCCTTCGACGATCGGCACGAACCCGATGTCGTGCTGTTTCATCAGCACGGCGCACTCGTAGATGTTGTCCTGCGGCGTCGCCGTCACGGTGTTGGTCGACATGATCTCCTTGACCGTCTTCGCCATGGGGCATCCTCCTCGCATGGATCATTGCCGGCCGGCCTGATGCGCCTCACAGCCATGATACCGGCCTTCCGTTAGGCTTGCCTGAACGGCTGCCGCGCATTCGATGCGATGAATGCCAGACGTGCCACGGCTTATGAGACCGGACGCCGCCTCCGCGGCGTAATGATCGGCCATCGCGGTCAGCAGCCGCGCCGCGTACAGCATCGCCCGCTCGTCGATGTCGAAGCGCGGATGATGGTGGGGGTACACGGCGCCGCATTCCTCGCTGCCCGCGCCCACGAACATGAAGCAGCCGGGAACGCGCTTCAAGTAATAGGCGAAATCTTCGCCCGCCATCAGCGGACGAATCCGCTGAACCGCATCGCCGCCGAACAGGCGGCGGGCCACCGCGAAGAACCGCTCCGCCTCCCGCTCGTCGTTGACGACCGGGGGGTAGCCGCCCCGCCAGTCGAGCGAGTGCGCCGCGCCGAATTGACGGCACACCGCGTCCGCGATCTCGCGGAGCCGCGCCTGCACCCGGGCGCGCACCGGCGCGTCGAACGTGCGGACGGTGCCGGCCAGCCGGCAGACTTCCGCGACGATGTTGGACGCGGTGCCGGCCTGGAATGTGCCGATCGTGACGACGGCCGGATCAAGCGGATCCACCGACCGGCTGACGATCGTCTGCGCGGCTTGGACAAACGCGGCGCCGGCGGCGATCGCGTCGACCGTATCGTGCGGCATGCCGCCGTGACCGCCTTTGCCCCGGATCTCCAGGAAAAACTCGTCTTCGGCCGCCATCACCGGTCCGGGGGCGCTCGCAACCGTGCCGAACGGCAGCGGGGTCCACAGATGGACGCCGTAGATCGCGGAGACGCCGTCCAATGCCCCGTCCGCGATCATGCCGAGCGCTCCGCCGGGCGTCACCTCTTCAGCCGGCTGGAAGAGCAGCCGGCGCTCACCCGCCATGTCGGCCCGCGAAGCGGCATAATGCGCGGCGACGCCGAGCAGCGCGGCCGTATGCGCATCGTGGCCGCAGGCGTGCATGACGCCGGGAACGGTCGAGCGATAAGGCACATCTTTTTCGTCCTGGATCGGCAGCGCGTCGATGTCGGCGCGCAGCGCGACAACCGGTCCGGGTTTCGCGCCGCGGATGACGGCGACGACGCCGGTGCCGCCGACGCCCGCGCGCACTTCGTCGCAGCCGATGGCGCGCAGCCTCTCCGCAATCCACGCGGAGGTCCGCTCCTCGCGGAACGACAGCTCCGGATGCCGGTGCAGATGCCTTCTCCATTCGACCATATCCGGCATGTGCCGCTCCAGTGTTTCGTCGGATGCCGGAAAATCCCGCACCTTCTGCCCCTCCTCTCTTCTTCCCCGATACCGATCTTCATGTTTCTAGTGTAACAAATGCGGCGACAGGTGTGAAATCGCGGGTCCGGCGCAGGCTTGCGTGCATTGGTGAAACATACTAATATGAGAAAGAGAAATGCCGGCCTCGCAGGGCGGCAGGGCATATCCGAAGGAGGAACCGCTACGCAATGATTATCGAACAATCCGGCCTGAACGGCATGACCAGCGATCTGGCACATCTGGACGAATCCGCGGAGAAACTTGGTTTTGTCCGCTGGCAGTGGGAATACAACCGCGCGACGTACGACCTGAAACTGGAAGACAAGGCGAACGGCGACGACTATTTCCTGCGCATCAGCACGCGGGCCGTCGAAGGCAAGCTGGAGTCTCCCGACGCCATTCTGTCCATCGAATCCGTGTACATCGGCAGAGCCACGTTCCCGCACGGGCTCGATTACGAGTCGCCGATTCCCGAAACGATTCTGAACGCGGCGAAGCAGCGGCTGGATGAGTTGAAGACGCTGCTGAGCTGACGCATGTTTCCATGAACGCGCAGCAGTCAAGCGGCCCCCGCGGCAGACCGGATTTCCTGCTGCTCATTCTGACGCTTCTTCTGGTCGGATTCGGACTCGTCATGGTGTTCAGCGCCAGTTCGAACAATACGCTCGCCTCCGATGCGTTTAACCGGGACCCGCTCTATTTCACGAAGAGGCAGCTTATCTGGATTGCGGCAGGTACGTTTCTGCTGCTCGTGCTGATGAACATTCCGTACCGTCGGTTCAAGAAGGGCTACGTGCTGTTCTTCATTCCGACGATCATCCTGCTTGCGCTGGTGCCGTTCATCGGCGAAGTACGCAACGGCGCCCGAAGCTGGTTCGGCATCGGCACGCTCGGCATCCAGCCGACCGAGTTCGCGAAGCTGGCGCTCATCCTGTATCTGAGCGCCGTCATCGCCAAGAAGGACGAGCGTTTCCGCGATTTCAAGCACGGCCTGCTTCCGGTCACGATCGTCATCGCGTTCGTCTGCTTCCTGATCATGCTGCAGCCGGACCTCGGATCCGCGATGGTCACCGCGCTCTTCGCCGCGGTCATCCTGTTCGCCGGCGGCGCCAACATCAAGCATCTCATCGTCATCGGGCTGGCGGCCGCCGTCGTGGTCACGGCCTGGGCGAGCGTCTCGATGCTCATCGACCCCGGTTCATGGTCGTACCGGATCGAGCGGCTTACCTCGTACCTCCGGCCGCTTGATGACGAGCTGCACAGCGGGTATCATCTGGTCAAGTCGCTGGAAGCGTTCGGCCACGGCGGGCTGACGGGCGCGGGTTTCGGACAGAGCGTGCAGAAGCTGAAGTACCTGCCTTTTCCTTACAATGACTTCATCTTCGCGGTGATCGGCGAGGAACTGGGATTCATCCGGTCGGCCATTTTTCTGCTGACTTATCTCTTCTTCATCTGGCGCGGCATTGTCGTCGCGCTGCGCTGCCCGGACTCTTACGGCACGCTCGTCGGCATCGGCATCATGAGCATGATCGGCATCCAGGCCGTCATCAACATCGGCGGCGTCGTCGGGGCCATCCCGATCACCGGCGTAACGCTGCCGCTCATCAGCTACGGCGGCTCTTCGATCATCGTGACGCTCGCGTCGATCGGCATCCTGCTCAGCATCTCGCGGGAATACAATCGGGTGACGCGGCTGGAACAGGAGCAGACGTCCCGCGGCGCAAGACCCGACGCCCCGCGGTTCGGCGCCGTTCCGGCCCGCCGGAGATGACGCCTGCAACAAAAGAGCGGGACGGCATCCGCTTCGGATCCGTCCCGCTTATCTTGTCAGTTGACGCGCTGCTGCGCCTCTTCTTTCTCCTCGTCCTTGAAGGCGACGCCTTCCACTTTCACGTTCACTTCCACCACGTGAAGACCGGTCATGTTCTCCACCGCCTGGCGGACGTTGTCCTGAAGCTGCCGGCATACCGACTGAATCGGAATGCCGAACTGCACAATGACGCGAAGATCAATGGCCGCTTCCAGCTGCCCGACCTCGACCGAAACGCCCTTTTGTACATTTTTGCCGCTGAGCCGTTTTGCCAGTCCTTCCGATATGCCGCCCGACATGCCGGCGATGCCCGGCGTCTCCAGCGCCGCCATTCCGGCAATTGTGGCTACGACGTCGTCGGATATGCGAATGTTGCCGCCAAGAACGTCTTCGGTCATCTTCGTCATCTCCTCTGGTACCATATGTCCTCATTGTAAAGGATTCCCCCGGCCAGAAGCAAGAGCGCGGCAAAATGACAAAAGGCCGCCTCTCACGGAGACAGCCTTCCTTCGCCCAGCGCTTCGTACAGCAGCGCCAGATTGCGTTCGAGCGTCTGGATCATCTGCTTGCCGGTCGACTCGCTGATCAGCCCGGCGCGGATCGCGAAATCGACTTCGCGCGAGAATCCGTACATTTGGGTGTCCAGCACTTCTTCGTAGAGCGGACATTTGCGCGTCGTCAGATTGTCCATCTGGACTTTGATCAATTTCTCGATTTTATCTGCATCTTCCTGAAGAAGAAGGAGCGCCTTCTGATTCAGGTGAATCATGACATCCGATGAAGACACGGTACTCTCCCCCCTGCGGCCGACCACGCCGTCTTATACTTGTATATTAGACGAATTCGGGTCAAACCTCAAGTTCGTCTGCCGCCGGGGACGCCGCCGATCCGCGGACCGGAGGAGGGGATGCGGTCAGAAGAAAGGGATCAGTCCGAGACGATCTTGACGTTCAGATTGTGCTTCGCGAACACTTCCGCCATGGCCGTCTTCGCTTCTTCGGCATCCGGACCGTGGACGTGAAGTTCATACGAATGGCCGCTCACAAGCGTCGTGAACAGACCGAGAATGCTCTTGACATCGATATACTTGTTCTCCGCTTGCAGCACGATGGACGAACGGAAACGGTTGGCGGTCTGGGAAATATCCACGATCGCTGCATTGTTGGTCATGTCGATTCCCTCCATTAGGAAAAAGGATGAACTTTTCTCCATGATAGCGTGATTTCACGCCGCCTACAAGAGGAACCTGCTTATTGGTGAAATTCACGACAAATTTTCCGGATTAAGCCCTTCCAATTCGGGAACGACAAACCGCCCGTCCTTCCGGATCAGCCGTCCGTCGAACCAGATTTCGCCTCCTCCGTACTCCGGCCGCTGGATGAGCACCAGGTCCCAATGGAGCGCCGACCGGTTGCCGTTGTCGGTCTCCTCATACGCCTGTCCCGGCGTAAAATGAAGGCTTCCGGCGATCTTCTCGTCAAACAGCGTATCGTTCATCGGATGGAGAATATGCGGGTTGAATCCGAGGCTGAACTCGCCGATGTACCGCGCGCCTTCGTCGGTGTCCAGCAGCTTGTTCAGACGCTGCGGATCGTTCGCGTCGGCCTCGACGATCCGGCCGTTCGCAAACGTGAACCGGATCCGCTCGAAGGTGAACCCGTCGCGGTTGCTCGGCGTGTTGTAGGTGATCGTGCCGTTCACCGAATCGCGGACGGGCGCCGTGAACACCTCGCCGTCGGGAATGTTCCGCGTTCCGGAACACTTCTTCGCGCCGATGCCCCGGATCGAGAAGGTCAGGTCCGTACCGGGACCGGTGATCCGCACCTGGTCGGTGCGCTCCATCAGCTCCTTGAGCGGTTCCATCGCCCGGTCCATCTTGGCGTAATCCAGGTTGCACACCCGGAAGTAGAAATCTTCGAACGCTTCCGTGCTCATCCCCGCCAGCTGCGCCATCGATGCGGTCGGCCAGCGCAGCACGACCCATTTCGTATGCTTCACGCGCCGCTCGAGATGAATCGGCTTCGTGTACAGCTGCTCGTACAGCCGCAGGTTCTCTTCCGGCACATCGGCCAGCTCGCTGATGTTGTCGCCGGCGCGCACGCCGATGTAGCCGTGCATCCGGTTCATGCGGGCGAGATCGAACGCCGCCCACTCCTCGATCTGTTCGCGCGTCGCGTGGCGGAGCAGCGTGCGCAGCACGGCGCGGTCGGACAGCTCGACATGCGGCCGTCCGCCCCGCTTCGCGACCGCTTCGATCAGCGCCTTCGCGATTTCCCGCTCCCCGCCGATTACTTCGATCAGCACGTTCTCGCCCGGCCGGACGTCAATCGAATAGCCGGCCAGCCGGTCCGCCAGTTCCGTGATTCTCGCGTCTCTCATGTCATCATCCTCCTTCGCATGATCCGGCAGACGCGCAGGCTGAGCCGTTCATGATGCGGACGGCCTGCCGTCGAAGCCGTCCAGCATCATTCGGGTCACCCGCTCTTCCGTGCGCGTCCTGCCGCCCGCCTCATAGCGGAGCACGGCCGTCTCCTCGAGTTCGACCGGCAGCATCATCTTGCGGTCGATCGTGACAATCGCGCTCGTCTCCGCCTGAAGGCCGTCCAGCATCCGGGCCAGCTCCTGCCGGAAGCGCGCCGTTTCCGCCTCAACGGCCCGGCGGTATGCTTCCGCGGTCCCGCCACCCAAGCCGGACGCCGCCTTCTCCGCGGCGTGTTCGAACTGCCGCATCAGCCTGGACTTGATATCCTGCGCCGCCGCTTCGCCCGTCAGTCTTATGCGCAGCGCCACGCAGCCTTCCGGCGCCCGGTCGGCGAATTCGACCTCCGCCTTGCGCCGCGCGAGCTCGGCAAGCCGGGAAGCGGGCGTCTCGGCGGACAAACCAGCCGTTCGTGCGGAATCGTCGGACAGGCTGCGGATCGTCTGCACGGCATGGCCGGCGATCTCGCCTTCGTACGATTCGAGCTCCTGCAGCTCGATCCCGCCGTGCCGGACGGCCGTCCGGGCGCGGAACGTGTAGCGGTCCACGCCTTCCAGACCGGCGGAAGCGATGGACAGCACCTCGTCCGGCCGGCGGTCTCCTTCCCGATCGGCGCAGCCGAACTGCACGGCGGCGAGAAAGGCTGCCGCCCCCAGTCCGAAGCGGCGAATCGTCAACCGGCAGCCCATGCGGCATCTCCTCCGTTCTTCCGTTCTCCGCTTTAGGCTGTCCCCGCATGCTGCCGGCTTATTCGGCTGCGGTCCCTGGCCGGGCATAGAAAACGCCGGGCGGGCGCTACCCGGCGATCACCGTGTTCCGGCCGCGATTCTTGGCGGCATACAGCGCCATGTCGGCGCGGTAAAACAAGGTCTCGGGACTGATCTTGTCGTCTTCCTGCGTCCATTCCGATACGCCGCACGACACCGTGACATCCGGCTCCGTCTCGTTCTCGACGCGCTGCCTGATCCGCTCGGCCACGCGGATCGCCTGCTCGATGCGCACAAGCGGGAGATAGACGGCCAGCTCCTCGCCGCCCCACCTCGCTGCAATATCGGTATCCCGGATGGTGGACTTGATGACATTGCTCACCTGGACGAGAATCTGATCGCCGATCTGATGCCCGTATGTATCATTCACCCGCTTGAAGTAATCAATATCGACCAGAATGAGCGAGCCGCTCGGATCTTGGCGCTGGCGTTTCTGAATCTGTTCATTGAGGTAGTGGCGCGCGTGCAGTCCCGTCAGATTGTCCGTGATGACCATCCGCCGGACGGCGGCATGAAGCGTGGCGTTCGCGATGGCGAGTCCGACGTGCGAAGAGATCACTTGCAGCAGTTTGTAATTGTCATAGGAGAAAAAATTCGCGTTCCGGTGGGCGACGAAAATGACGCCGCCGACTTCGCCGCCGACGAAAATCGGCGCAGCGATGAGCGATCTTGCCCCGGTAACCTCCATCAGTCTCGATTGAACGTTGTCCGATTCGCGGTAGTCGGAGATGATGAGCGGTTCCTTCGTCTGCATGACGATGCCGCAGAAGCCGTAGTCCGCGGGGAACGTCTCGTCGATCATCGCCGGAATGTTCGACGACATCACGATGAACCGGCGCTCTTCGCGGTCGTATTGCAGCACGCAGCAGAATTCGGCTTTGAAGACGTTCAGAAATTCGCTCGTGACGAACTCGAAAATTTCTTTCGGGCGAAGCGACTGGCTGAGCCGTTTGGCCATGTCGTTGATGAGCTGCAATTCCGCGATGAGCAGATTCGATTGCTCGTACAGTTTCGCGTGTTCAAACGCGGAACCGGCTTCCTCCGCCAGCATGACGAAGGCGGGCAGCTCCGCCTCGTTCCATTCGCCGGCCTTCAGCTTCAGGTCCAGGACGCCGTAGACCGCCTGCTTGCCGGAGAACGGCACGGCGACTTCGACGGATCCGTCCTCACCGTACGCCGTAATCGGGCGGCTTTCGAGAAACGAACGCGCGCAGATTTCATCGACGCCCTGCTTGAAGACGAGCGGTTTGACACGCCGGTCGACTGCCGCGTAATCCTGCGACAGATGCAGTTCCAGTTCCGCGCCCGCGAACAACGATTCGATGATGGAGATTGTCTCCTTGAGCAGCGAGGGGACGTCGATCTGGTCATGCAGCCGGCGCACGGCGTCATACAGCAGATCTTTCCGTCTCCAAACCCTGTCGGCTTCCCGCTGGAACGCCATGATGCGATGAAGCAGGCGCCGCTCCGCCGCGGAGGCCAAACGGCTGCGGAAATGCAATGCGCCGGCCTCCGCCAGCATCCGGCAGGCGTCCGTCCCGGCCGCCGGGGGCATGGCGAAACCGAGGACGGCGCAGATTCCGTACGATCCGGGCTCTTCAACGGCATAGGCGGCCGCATAGCTTCCGTCCGGCGTTCGATCCGCTTCCGCGCAGCTGCCGTTCCGGACGGCCCTGGACGCGCATTCCCTGAGCGCCGCCTCGACTTCGTCGGGCAAATCGCCGGTTCGCGCCAATTCATCGCCGTCAATGCCGAACAGCCTGAACGCGCATCCGGACCATGCCCGGCTTTCCCCGACTTCCTTGAGCCACATCTCGAAACTGTCCGTAAGCAGCGGCCGGATCGGCCTACTCCGCTCTTCCCCCGAATGGCGGACCGGGGAAGGCGAACCGTCGACTTGGTGATCGCGCATAGGCAACCCTTCCTGCCGCACACGGCAATGCAAGTTGGAACCAATAAATAATGACTCTATCATACCTTATTTTTAATGATTTTGCACTAGTTTCCTACTGCGCTCTTACTGCGCTCTGCCGGATGCTGCGGCGCTTACGGGGACTTTTCTCCTATCGGGATTCGGCGGGCAAAAATCAGCCGCGCGATTCCGCCGGCTTCCGAACCCGCCTCCGGTCCGAAGGCGATTCATCGGTGGAATTCAGACGCGCCTTGACATCGCGCCGCGTTTTTCTATAATATCTATGTGTTGAATAGGGCTACGGTTTAGTGTCACCCTCACGACGCCTCCGCCGGCGGGCCGCGGCTGATTTTTGCCCGCCGGGACCGGTCATGCGGTTGCAAGGCGGCGTCGGCGAATCGTTAACCCTTTTTCAAACAACCATTTGAAGAAGGAGCACATTCCACACATGGCACGTTACACTGGACCCAAATTCAAACTGAGCCGCCGGCTCGGCATTTCGCTGAGCGGCACCGGCAAAGAACTGAAACGTCCTTTCCCGCCGGGTCAACACGGCCCCGGCCAACGCCGCAAGGTGAGCGGCTACGGCGCCCAGCTGATGGAGAAGCAGAAGCTCCGCCACATGTACGGCCTCAGCGAGAAGCAATTCCGCAACCTGTTCGACAAGGCCGTCAAGATGAAGGGCATCGCGGGCGAAAACTTCATGTTCCTGCTGGAAAGCCGGCTGGACAACCTCGTCTATCGGCTCGGCTTCGCGAACAGCCGCGCCGGAGCGCGCCAACTGGTCGCCCACGGACACGTGACGGTCAACGGCCGGAAGGTCGACATCCCGTCGTACCTGGTGCAGCCGGGTGATGTCATCGGTCTGCGCGAGCGCAGCCGCGGCCTGAAAGTGATCAAAGAAGCGCTTGAAGCGCGCCGCCATCTGCCGAACTATCTCGAGTTCAACGATCAGGCGATGGAAGGCCGCTACATCCGGCTGCCGGAGCGTTCCGAGCTGACCCAGGACATCGACGAACGTCAAATCGTCGAGTTCTACAGCCGCTGATTCGCGGCAACACGAAGAAGGGCCCCTTCCCCTCGCGGGAAGGCGGCCCTTCTCTTTTTGTCCGCGTCTCCGTCAAACCAGCCGGATCTTCGCGAACTTCCGCTTGCCCACCTGAACGATGTCGCCGTCCTCAGGCCGGATTGTCTCGTTCGGATCTTCGATGCGGCGCTCGTTCATCCGCACGGCGCCCTGCTGGACGCTGCGCCGCGCTTCGCTGCCGGACTGCTGCAGTCCCAGCGCCGTCAGGAGCTTCACAATGCGGATCGCACCGTCCTCGAGCTCGCTGCGCGGCAGATCCACCGCCTCGATGTCATCGGGCAGCGCGCGCTGCTGGAAGACCGTCACGAAATGGCGTTCCGCCGCCTCCGCCGCCTCCTCGCCGTGGTACATCCGGACGAAGGTGCGGGCAAGCCGCATTTTCGCATCGCGGGGATGAACGGAGCCGTCCTGAAGCCCCCGCTTCAGCTCTCCGAGCTCCTCCAGCGAAATGTCCGTCGCCAGTTCGAAATATTTCACCATCAGCTCGTCCGGCACGGACATCGCCTTGCCGTAAATCTCGTTCGGCTCTTCGTCGATGCCGATGTAGTTGCCGAGGCTCTTGCTCATCTTGTTCACGCCGTCGAGCCCTTCGAGGAGCGGCAGCATGATCGCCGCCTGCTGCGCCTTGCCGTACTCCTTCTGCAGCATCCGGCCCATGAGCAGATTGAACTTCTGGTCGGTCCCGCCGAGCTCGATGTCGCTCTCCAGCGCCACGGAATCGTACCCCTGCATGAGCGGGTAGAAAAACTCATGGATGCTGATCGGCTGGCCGGACTGGTACCGCTTCGTGAAATCGTCGCGCTCCAGCATGCGGGCAACCGTCATTTTGGCGGCCAGTCCGACGACATCGGCGAACGTCATCGGCGCAAGCCAAGCGGAATTGTAATGGATCGTCGTGCGGGCCGGATCCAGGATCTTGAAGATCTGTTTCTGATACGTCTCGGCGTTCCGCTTCACATCTTCTTCCGAAAGCTGCTTGCGCGTCTCGGATTTGCCGGTCGGGTCGCCGATTCTTCCGGTGAAATCGCCGATGATGAGCTGCACCTCATGGCCCAGCTCCTGAAATTGGCGCAGCTTGTGCAGCACGACCGTATGGCCGATGTGGATGTCCGGGGCGGAAGGATCGAGCCCCAGCTTCACTTTGAGCGGCCTGCCCGTACGGACGGATTCGGCCACCTTCGCTTCCAGTTCTTCTTCCGGCACAATCTCGACAACGCCGCGGCGGATGACCGCCAGCTGCCGCTCCACTTCCGCCCGCTGGCCGGGCGTAAGTTCCACNCGTTCCGACATCACCTGTTCCTCCGTTCACCTGTAGCATTCTGCCCCGCGCATCAATGCCGCCGAACAGCAAAAAAGCCCTTTTCGTCCAAGGGACGAGAAGGACTTGCCCGCGGTACCACCCTCGTTAAAGCGCGCATTGGATCATAGCGCGCTTTCGCTCATTGTGCGCGTTAACGGGCGCATCCGGGTCCGGCTACTGCAGCCGCAGCTTGGTTCGCCGAACCGGCTCGGGGAGGTAATTCGCTCAAACGGCCCGCAGCCGGTTCGCAGCAACCACCGGCTCTCTGCATGCGGCTCTCCGCAGGCTACTTGTTCCCGTCATCGCCTGTCTCGAATAGACAAGACATTTTGCGTTTCATCGCAAAACGGGGCCGGCGCCGGATACGGACGGCGTCAGCCGCTTTGCTTGAATCCGATACCAGCGTTATACCATACGCCGCATCGGATCGTCAACCGCGCGGTCCGCCGGCGGATGCGATTTCATCCTTGCTCGGCAAAAATGTGCTATAATGGTAGACGTGATTCGGAGGGGGAGTAGCAACCATATGGAGCAGACCAAAAAGCCGTCCGGCAGAAACGGATGGCTGATCTTCGGTTACGCGGCATGGCAGACATTCAAATGGCTATTGATCTTCTGCATTATCATTGGCCTGTTCGCCGGCGGCGCCGTCGCCGGATACGTTGCTGCCCTGGTGAAGGACGAGCCGGTGCGGACGCGCTCGTACATTGAAAGCAAGATCGGCGATTACGACGTGACGGGATACGTTTACTTCAACGACGACACGCCGGTCGGGCAGCTGCGCACCGAGGAAGACCGCCAGCTCGTCAAGTACGACGAGCTTCCGCAGCACGTCATTGATGCGGTGCTTGCCATCGAGGACGACGACTTCTTCAAACATATCGGAATCGACATCTGGGCGCTCGGCCGCGCCGTCAAGCAGAAGCTGATGAACGAAGACGTCCAGACGGGCGGCAGCACGCTGACGCAGCAGCTGGCGCGGCAGGTGTTTCTGTCGCTCGAAGTGACGGACAGCCGCAAGATTCGGGAAATTTTTCTCGCGCTCCGGCTGGAACGGTTCCTGTCAAAGGAAGAAATTCTGACCGCTTACCTGAACAAAGTGCACTTCGGCAACGGTTCGTCCGGCTACAACCTGTACGGCATCAAGGCCGCGGCCAAAGGCATCTTCGGCATCGAGGACCTGAATCAGCTCAATATCGCCCAAGCGGCCTACCTGGCCGGTTTGCCGCAGCGCCCGGCCGCTTACACCGCCTTCACGAGCAAAGGCGAGTACAACGAGGAAGGGATCGGCTACGCCATCAACCGGCAGAAGCTCGTCCTGCGGCGGATGCTCGAGACCGGACGCATCACGCAGCAGCAATATGAGGAAGCCATGGCGTTCGACATCCGCGCGTCGCTCGCGAAGCCGGAGAAGAAGGCGTACAACACCTATCCGTATCTGATGCTCGAAGCCGAGCGCCAGGCGATCGAGATTCTGCTCAAGATGGAGAATCCGGACCTGACGAAGGAAGACCTGTCCAAGCCGGAATTCGCCTACAGGATCGAAGAGAAGCGCGAGGAATTGCTGCGCGGCGGCTATCACATCTACACGACGATCGACAAGGAAGTTTACGATCTGATGCGTGAAATCGCGTCGAATCCGGAGAACTTCTCGCCCGACCATGAAGAGAAGGGCATCGAGCAGGTCGCCGCGATGATGATCGACCACAAGACCGGCGCGATTCTCGGCATGATCGAAGGGCGCGATTTCTACGTTGAGCAGATGAACTACGCGACGCAGATGACGCGCCAGCCGGGTTCAACGATGAAGACGATCGCCGCCTACCTGCCCGCCATCGAGATGGGGCTGGTCCAGCCGGCGTCCGTGCTGGACGATGCGCCGATCGTGCTCAAGGACGGCCAGAAAGGCTTCCACTTCCCGAAAAACTCGGCCGGCAACTCGTCCCACGGCGGCTACAACGGACTCGTCACGGCGCGGGAGGCGCTCAATCGCTCGCTGAACCTGCCGGCGCTGAAAGTGTTCCTGGAGAAAGTGACGATCCCGAAAGCCTGGGAATTCGCGCGCAAATTGGGCATCACCACGCTGCAGCCGGAAGACGAATACGCCCAGACGGGCGTCCTCGGGGGCCTGAGCCTCGGCGTCACGGTCGAGGAGCTGACGAATGCGTACGGCGCCATCCCGAACGGCGGCGTGTTCAATGACGCGTACATGATCCGCAAGATCACGGACGCCTCCGGCAAAGTCATCTACGAGCACAAGCCGCGTCCGCTGCAAGTATTCTCCGACCGGACGGCGTTCCTCGTGACGGACATGCTGCGCACCGTCATCACGAACGGCACCGGCTCCGTCGTGCGGCGGGAATACGAGAACAAGGAAATTCCGATCGCCGGGAAGACGGGCTCGACGCAAAGCTACGGCGACGTCTGGTTCATGGGATTCACGCCGGACATCACGCTCGGCGTCTGGGCGGGACACAAGAAGTCGGTGCACACGCTCACCGGCGACGCCCGCTACCGCGCGCAGCACATCTGGGCGAAGATCATGAACGAAGTGACGGCGGCGCGGCCCGACCTGTTCCCGACGAAGGAGTTCACGCAGCCGCAGGGCGTCGTGAAGGCGACGGTGTCCGGCGTCAGCGGCAAGCGTCCGACCGAATTGACCAGACAGTACGGCAAGCTCGTCACCGACTGGTTCAACGAGGACTACCTTCCGAAGGAAGACGACGACGCGCTCGTCAAGATGCAGGTCATCCAATACAAAGGCATCCCGTACATCGCCCAGCCGACGACGCCGTCCGATTT
>Ga0065720_1019741_pt1 | contig 20622 bp, 18 predicted proteins | sample Thericmetagenome_FD_59107 | JGI IMG/M metagenome (GOLD analysis project Ga0065720, IMG submission 59107) | Thermophilic microbial communities from the Joint Bioenergy Institute, California, USA of rice/straw/compost enrichment - eDNA_2 v2... | ecosystem: Engineered > Solid waste > Grass >...
ATTTCAGAAAACTTTTTTGCATCGTGTCGACTGCATCTACGGATCATCTAACAGTTTCTCAGAGCCACGGCTGTGTGGCGTTTGCCTGCTTCATCGGCCAAGTTGGCAACCCCGCTAGTTGAAGCTTGGTTACCGGGGTCTTGGGAGACTTTAGATCTAAATTGACACAGTGCGCTTGCAAAGTTTCAGATCTTCGAAGTGTGGACAATGAACCGCTCATGAGTCTTGGACACGTTGAGCAAACGACATAACGACCATCGTATGAACTAGTTCCCGTTGTTGAGCCTGATATCAAGAATGATAGCCAAGGATGCTGAGCTTATCGATGAAGAGAAGAGAAAGAGGGCACCCGTGTATAAGTTACAAGGGGTGCCATAACTGTGGGACTTAACCAGGTTATCAGGCCGACAAAAAGAAATCTACAATTAGGCTGTCCCGCTTCAGCAACTTCCACGAATCTGCGAGCTGTGCTGAGTCAACATTATACCGCATGAAGCACAAGATGGCTCTGCAATCACAACAGGAGCAAAAAAAAGGCTAAGATGAGAAAACCTCTTAGGATCAGCCGTCTTTGATCTCAAGATGTCCCGGATCAACTTCTGTGGAACCCTATCAACAGGTGTGATGACAAAAACAACCAGTCTGATAAGATCCTTTGCTTTGACTCACGGAATCACACATATCTATTGTTGCATAGCTCGAGGCTGCACCTCCTTTTGCGGTGCAGATCCGCTCTAAATCGGCAGAGATCAGCGGAGTGGTTGTAGTCAATGTCACACTCCCGATCGTGATTTTCCGGGAAGACAGATGATTTGGATGCCTCGACAAGGTATCAGAAGTCGTCGGATGCAAAAAGTAACCTTATCTCACCTAAGAAGCTCACTGACGCAGACTTAGTGCTGGTTATACACGGTATTGAACCAACAAGTTCTGATATCGAACTAAAAACTGGATAGATAATTCTAAACCAGAGACAGACACTTTTTGGAGCCTAACCCAAAATATCTGGATTGGTGTGACTGCTCTTTGTCACAACGGTCTTTGCCAGCTCCTCAATTGAGGCGCTCTGCATGAGTTCGAAGATCGACAGCTCCACTTCCGCCTTTACTGCCAGCATGTTACACAATTCGACTGCAACAAGTGAGTCGATGCCAAACTCAGCCAAAGATTTGGCCGGCACGACATCATCCTCGGAGATCATGAAAATATCCACGAGCTTCTTGGCGATCATCTCTGTGACAGCGCATGCTGCTTCCTCTAGAGTTGTCGATGCGGCAAGCTTGCTGCGCAGGTCGTTTGACCCTGCTTGTGTCATCCTTGACTTGGTTCTCTCCTGTTGCGCTTCACGGTACTGCAGGTTGCTAAACCGCAGGTCACGGCTGAGGACTGAGTCTTCGGCATGCCCCCTTGGTCCAGTGTTGAGGCCAAGCGCTAGGCTTCCTGCAAATGGCGACTGGATTGCTGAATCAATCGCCTTGAGAACGTCATCTGCGGCGAGTTCGAGCATGCCATGGCGTCGGAGGGACTCGACGATCTTGCTCGCCTGTTCTTCAGCCAGATACCCGACAGACTTGACGATACCAAGGTCAATGGAGACACCAGGGAGACCGTGTTCCACACGGTATCGCGCTAACGCGTCCTGAAAGGCTCCTCCTGCTGAGTAGTTGGATTGACTGGCATAGCCCATGACGCCGATGAGAGAGGACAACATGATGAAGAAGTCAAGAGATCCCGGAGAAGAAAAATATTGGTGCAGGTTCCAGCTGCCTTGGACTTTTGGGGCTAATGCCATCTTGTAATCCTCGAGCGTCATGTGTTTTAGCACCGAATCCTAATAATAGCTTTATTAGAATGGAGGACAAGGAACCGGTGGCACCTTCGCGTACCTTGAGCTGCATTCCTGCGTGGATGATACCCTTAATTGGTGGCTTCCCTGAGCCAACATAGCTGTCAAGAGCTTTCACCAACTCCTCGTGTTTGGAGATATCACACCCAACAGCTGTTACTTTTACCCCTCTAGCTGTAAGCTCTAACTCTTGTCTCAGGGCCATGAGCTTGGCTTTATCGTTTCCATTTCTGGACAGGATGAGTAAGTGTTTGGCACCACACTCGACCAGCCAGTTGCATATGGATTGTCCAAGGCCACCGAATCCTCCCACGACCAGGTATGATGCATCGGAACGGAGTTTAGCATGTACAGACCGAGGACGCGCCTAATAATCTGGTTAAAAGAATCCCGGCAAGACTAGGAAAAACAAAAGAGTGAAGAACGATCATACCAGAACCACGGTCTCGGGGGTAACAGAAAGCACAATCTTGCCGACATGCTTTCCTGCTTGTACAAGTCTAAAGGCCTTTTCGACGTCCGACAGAGGATAGACAGTGATAGGAGTGACTGGATTAACCTCCTTGCTTGCAACGAGCCGGACGACCTCATTAAGGATCCTGTGAGCATGCATGGGTCTCAGTACACCTAGAGCGGTCACGTCAACGCTGGTGAAAGAAACAGCACGAGTGAATGTTTCGAGAGCAAGGCTGTTGTTGAGCTCGAAGTCTCTCTTTCCCAGTTCGATGAACCGACCGAAAGGAGCAATGCAGTCAAAACTTTGTTGAAGCAAAGATCCCGCTAAAGAGTTGAGGACCACGTTTACCCCTTTGCCTTGTGTCATCTCCATGATGCCTGTGACGAACGATGCATCCCTACTGGAGAATATGTGGTCAGGGCTGATACCATATTGCTTCATCATAAAATGGCGCTTTTCTTCTGAGCCGACAGTCACAAACACCTCAGCCTTGACACGCTGTGCTAGCATTACGGCCGCCTGTCCAACACCTCCTGTGGCTGAGTGAATAAGAACGGACTCTCCATGCTGAAGCTTCGCATGGTCGTAGAGTGAAAGATAGGCAGTGACAAATTGTGTTGGGAGAGAGGCGCCAACCTCGAAGGTCATATCATCCGGCATATGGACCGCGCTGGTCCAGTGAACTCGAACACGGCTGCTGTAATGTCCGCGAAGTAGGACAGCAACTCGGTCTCCCGCTTTATACCCATTAGCTGCCGCAATGGAGCTTACTCGAATAACCACACCCGAGCAATCGTAGCCCATGACCTTTGACTGGAGTTGACCCATCGCAACCATAACATCACGAAAATTGACTCCAAACGCTCTTGGCTCAATCTCGACAAATTCTTCAGGAAGCGGTTCTGCTGAAGTGGGGTCGTCGTCAAAGATCAAGGTATCTAGCAGACCAGTGGTGCTCATGGTCAAGCGAAGGGGACGTTCAGGTTGTAAAAACGGCTCGAAGTTGGTCAACGGAGACTGAATCGTCTTGACAAACACACTTGAGTTGCGCTTGTTGTCTTTCACATATCTTGGGACGTGGATAATCCCATTCCGCTCTGAAAACTCATAATCGCTTGGCCAATCTTGAATGGATTGGTCAAAGAACTGCATGAAGACGTCGGTGATGGCCTTGATTGATTCCACAGACCACATGGACCGAACAGGATCCAAGTCCAAAGTTCCCAAACGCTTGCCAGAATACTCCTGCCTAAGAGACCGCAGGAACCCTGATGTGAGGTTTGCAAATGGGTTCAAGCTCTCGCTGACACCTCCTCTGGTTACCCAAAGCAAACCTTTAGACCGTGTGCACATGGATTTCAGTCCCTCAAACTGGGCTGCATTTGCGCTAACTAAGGTCGGAGAATCACAGTCATCGATGAACACACAGATCTTGTTCTCGTGATCTGATAAGTCCTCAAGGGTACAGACTCTCGGCACAGTCCAGGTTACCAAGCCGATAGAAACATTGAGTTGGTCAAGCCAAAAGTCAGGAGGGGAACAATTTGGTGTGACGAAGACGATTTCGAAGTCGAGTTGGGGAGGGGGACGAGCTGCTGCTGAAGAGATAACACTAAACGAGTAGAATTCGTCGTCATTGCAATCGTGAACCTCTGCCTCTATGCCACGAAATCCTGTCTGCTTTAATACGTTGTCCCACATTGAGATCGTCAACGACGGGCTGACTTTGCGTTCCTCTTCATTACCTGCATTTATTGTCAGCAATGCCTTTCATAATTGAGACGAAACATGAGCATACTAAGCCACCAGCCCTGAAGAAAGCCAAAGACAAACTGGATGTCCATCTGATCTTGGGTCGTCTCTATAATAAACAGCTTGCCCCCTGGTTTAAGCAGCTTCCTCACGTTTGTCATTGTGTTAATCATTGATCGTGTAGCATGAAGGACCTGACATGCGATAACAATGTCATAATTGCCCTCTTCGAACCCCTGGATGGTAGGGTCCTGCTCAATATCCAGCTTCTTGTACTGCATTACCTCGCTCCAGTTGTTGAACTTCTCTCTCGCAGCCTCAAAGAACCCTAAGGAAACGTCGGTGAAGTCGTATGATGCAATGCTGCATTCTGCCCCTGAGTTTCGAATGGCCTCGAGAACATGCTTAGTTGCACCGCCAGTTCCTGCACCTATTTCAATAATCCTGACCTGTGAATACTTTTGTGCATACAGGGCAACAAGTTGGCCAACTTTGGAGTTAGCCCGTCCCCACTTCAAGCCCTCAAGGTAGTATCTCGGCAGCAAGTTGTCTTTGAGCATGAGTTCAAGAGCAGTGACTTGACCTCTCAAGATTGGCACAATGAGAGGGCCCAATCTGCAAACCATCTCACCATTGGTGCTGCTCAAACGAACCCGTGCCAACAACTTCTGTCGTTCATGTGCAGGTGTCAGCAACCACTCCTTACTTGACGGCCCAAGGCCTCCAGTCTTCGCAAGCTCAACTTGGAGTCTCATCCAGATGTAAAACTTCTTATGGTACCACTCCAAGCCTTTGACATCCGAAGCGGTGAGCTGACTTAGTGCGTCGCAGATGTAAAACAGACAAGCGCGACGTAAATCAATCAGCAGCTCGGCTTCTGTAGGTGAGATCTCGCTGCCCAGGTTCTGCTTGACCCACGAGTCATTGAGGAAGGTGATGTCTGGAACCCACTTAATCAAGGTAAATTTTTCTTGCTCCCAAGGCCTGTCTTGTGACACTGGAGTATTGCCAATAGATTGACAGACAAGCTTTTCGACGGTAATGACGGGATGGGATGTCACATCGCCTGAACAGGAAGCTTCAAAAACAAATATGGAAGAAGTCATTGTCTGCGAGTCGATGTGACTGAGATCTGTGTAGGCTCGCAAGCAGTGGCTTGGGTTTGCATTAATTCCTGCAGCGATCCATAGCTTTCGGATCGATCTAGGGACTTTGAGAGTATCTGCCGTGCTCCCAGCACCTGTCACAGCGGTATAAGCCGCCTGGAACACCGAGTCGAGAGTTGTTGGATGGATGATATGCGGATGCTGATGACGCCTTGGCATTGTTGCTTGGGTATCGGCAATGCTAAAGGAGGTGAGGGACTGCTGATTCCGAGCCCGAATGCTGTTAATGTTCTGGAAGATTGGCCCATAGCAGAGACCACGAGACCGAAGGTTCGTGTAGAACTCACGAGTGCTAATCCAGTTCCGGTATGCCGTTTCGTCGGTTGGCTGAGAGAGGTTGAAACTGGTATGCCAACCATGACAGTCGGCATACGCGACTGAAATAAGACCTTTACAATGTTCTGTCCATTGGTTGTCTGCAGTAACAGAGTGGATTGAGAACTCCAGCCAATCCCTTGCATCGAGCTCTCTGGTGTTACATGGCCGAAGATGAAGCTGTACCTCGATACCCTCGGTAGTCTCGGGAACCACAAGAGCCTTGAGGATGTCTATATCACGGAGTTGATATCCTATGACTGCCTCTCCTTTGGGACTATGGGAAGCTAGGTATGCCACTGCTTCGATTGCCATGCTGAGATATCCTGCAGCTGGATAGATGATCTTGTCCTGAACGACGTGGTCTCTTACCCATGGAAGGTCGGTCAAGCGAATCATGTGTCTCCAAGTTGGACTGTTAAGGTTCGTTCCAAGGAATAGGGAACCCAACAGATCATGCGGAAGATCAGACCGGTTTCTGAGCGCTCTGTTAGCGCGCGGCTCGCACCAGTGCCGCGTCTGATGGTTCCAGGGGTATGTTGGTAGGTCGTGAAGCACCTTCAATCCGTATTTTCCGTATGGAAAATTAACGGCTGAGAGATTTACCTGGTAGCCGTGTTGAACCAGATTGCATACCAAGGCATGCATAGTGTCGACGGCATTTTGCTTTCTTATCAAGCAGCTTCCGTAAAAGATACTCAGGCCTTCAAACCGGGGCATTGCCAAGATGTCTTGAATGGGTCCAGAAAGTGCGGCATGTGGTCCAACCTCGATGACCATGTCAACGCTTGGCTCGCTGTCGGGCGTTTCGAAACACATGCTGTGGAATGCCTCCAAGAAGCGAACAGATCCAATAAGACTGCGAACCCAGTGTGCAGGGTGCCCAATCTCCTTGGCATCATCGATGCGAGAGCCTGTAGCTGGAGAAGAGAAAACAATGCTGACGCGGTCCTGGGCAGGGCGTACTTTGTTTTCCATTGCGGCGTAATACGCGTTGGCAAACCCCTGCATATGATGGGAATGCCACGCAGCAGCAACCTTCAAGCGCCTGACAAAAATGTTTTCCTGCTTCAGGATGGCCTCAAGCTCATCGAGACCCGCAATGTCTCCAGAGATCGTGATGCTGTTGGGACTATTTTCGCAAGCAAGGACCACCGTCCCCTTGGTGACACGGGAGATATATGGTTGGCTCGCTGCTGCGCCTAAACCGACTGCAACCATGCCACCACGCCGAACATGTCGATAATCAGACTCGGAGGCCAATCCTCCTCGGGCGTACGCTATTGCCATGGCAGAAGGAAGGTCGATAGCGCCAGCAGCGTAAGCTGCAGCGATCTCGCCGCTAGAATGACTGGTGACTGCGCTAGGTGTGATTCCCCAGGAACGCAAGAGTTCTGTCAAGGCAATCTGAATAGCGACGCAGACAGAAGTACTATAATCAAGCTCGTTGACCCGAGAAGTTTCTTCAGAACGACTAAGCTCCTCTGCAAGAGCGTAATGTTAGTAAGATTTCTTCGATGTCTGGATACGTCAGACATACCGATCATATTCCATGTCGCCCCAAGCTTCTTCAGCTCGGCATCACATTGAAGAAGCGTAAGCTTGAAGACAGGATAAGTATCGATGAGTTCCCGGCCCATGGCCCACCATTGGGCCCCTTGTCCAGTGTAAACAAAGCCAATTCTGGGGTGACTTCTGGTCTTTACTGGGCTCGACTTGCAGGAGTCAATCGCTTGGATCAGGCCACGAATGCTACTGCCGGGAAATGCCAAAATCCAAGGAAAGACAGACCGGCGATGACACAAAGTGTATGCTAGGTTGTCCAGGAATGCATCCTCGTTGCTAGTATGAGCATCAGCCAGATATTTCCTGAAATTGCTAATCATGTGGCGGGCCGCCTGCTCATCCTTTGCACTCAGAAGAAAGACACGGGAACGTTTAGTGCACTCTGAATGGCCGGTCGTAATTGTGGAGGAGCCATTTCCATTCCTAACCCCATTGGGAACAGCATTGTTCGAGGTGTGTGAGGTACTCAAAAGGTAGGACTCGTAATCTTCGATGATAACATGAGCATTCGATCCTCCGTAGCCGAAGTTATTGATAGAGGCTCGCCTGATGCCCTGAACATCAGGCCATGGCTCCAGTTCCGTAGGGACCTGCTGACAATTAGTTCCTGGCCGGCAATTGATAAGCGAAGGTCAGATCCAACCTTCAGATTCCATTCGTCCAAACGAATTTTGTCGTTGGGCTTTTCAAAATTGATGCTTGGTGGAATCTGACGGTTCTCCAAAGCCAAGACCACTTTGATGACTGCCGCAAGACCGCTTACAGTTTCAGTGTGCCCGATATTTGTCTTTACTGAACCGATTCTCAGAGGGCAATCACCTGTTCTAGTCTCTTTAAATACCGAGGCAATGGCTCTCGCTTCGATCGGATCGCCGATTGGAGTCCCGGTTCCGTGCGCTTCAAAATATGTAGTCTCTGCCGGATCCAAGCCAGCTCTTTGGTAACAGGCACGGATGAGAGACTCCTGAGCTTCTTGACTTGGGGTTGTTATAGTTTCCGTTTTGCCGTCTTGGTTAATACCAGTTTCCCTAATAATAGCGCGAATTGGATCTCCATCTCGGAGTGCATCATCTAGCCTTTTGAGAATCAGCGTAGCCGATCCTTCTCCGCGACCATATCCATTTGCACGGCTGTCAAAGGCGTAAGATTTGCCATCTTTGCCGATTAGTCTGAGAAACTGTTAGCATTTTACTACCATGCATTTGTAGGCGCGGTTGTACACACGTCATGGAAGACATGGCCATGAACATGTCAGGATTAAAAATGACATTTGCTCCCCCAACAATCGACATATCAGACTCTCCTGTGCGAAGACTTTGGCAGGCCTGATGGAGAGCCGTAAGGGTCGTTGAGCAGCCTGTATCGACAGTCATGCTTGGGCCTCTTAGGTCAAAGAAATGAGAGAGCCGATTTGAGGCCATTGTGGCGCCAATTCCCAGTAGGAAGAATCGAGGAAGAGAATCGGGATCACGGAGCAAACTTTCGTAGTAGTCCCGAAAGAAGCAGCCGGCGAACACAGAGGTGTTTGATCCAGCGATATCCTGTAAAGTGATACCGGCTGTTGGAATCAGTAGACGTCTTAAAGTGGAATTTAGAGAACATACCACTCTCAAGGGCCTCATAGGTCGTTTCTAATTGCAGTCGAAACTGAGGATCGAGAGTCTATCAGGTTATGTCATGGTAAGCTTCCTCCCTCTCTCAACATCTTCATGTATGAACGTACAGCAGCTGTTTCTGAAGACAAGTTGAAGAAACTGGCATCAAAAAGGCCGATATCTTCCTTTAAAAAATGTCCACCGATGACATTCGTCTGCGTGTTTGATGTCAGCTCTTCACGCTTTGTTTCATCAAGACATTCCAAAGGCGTTACACACCCCGTTCAGCTTTTCGTTGTTAGGGTGAAGGAAACCTCTCACGTTAAACCTCTCCACGGGTATTTCCGACCAAGCGCTGCGCCCTTCGGCCAAAAGCTTCCACAATTTCCCTGGATTGTCTACATCGCCAGCGAACCGACAGCTCATTCCAATGATGGCAATGGGCACGTTCGGGGCCATGTTTGGTGAGATTAAGCATCTGCACAGTAAACGTCGTCGGAAAGACAGCCCAGTAGGTCTGGATTATAGCCGTCGTATCAAATTCGAACGCAAGTCCCGCAAAAAACGACACCCTTGGAGGATGAAACAAACATGATATACTGGCCAGATTGGGAACCTCTTGCCACCACTTCGATGGTGGACGAATGATTTAGACTGATGGGCCCTCATCTCGGAGAATCTTTATAGCACAGCAGGGCGAGAGTGCTGTGTTTCAACGCTTCAGCTGACAGATGAGGATGAAGCAATCCATTCCGGAGACGCTGTGGGTTCCATGGATGGAAGTCAAGATACTCCGGTACAAGAAGAGCTCCGACCGGAGAGGGCACAGACTCCGACCAAGCCCAAGCTCTCTTGAAAGGAGTGGTGGTGTTCGGCAAACAGGACAGTTGGTCACAAGCCTCAAAACAATCTAAGCCTTGCTCTTGAGACCGTCAACTCTCTAGGGACATGCAGTGCGGCGAATTGCAGGTTGTTTAACGCATAGGAACTGTCGGGGAGTGAGTATCCACCCAGATACTCCGGTGGCCACCGGCCGACAGCCAACGAACTCCGGGACGGAGACTGCTGTCTTGTGGATTCGGCGGCAACTGTGATTGACCACAAATTGGCAAATTGAATTTCGCTTGGCAAAGGAACGCGCTAGGTAGCTGATAGAAATCTTGATTGGCTGGCCGTTCCACCGGCCCTCTGTTCCCAGACCGGTAATCGCTGACGAAGATCTGTGCTGGTCTTGACGCAGGATGTCAATCGATCGCGATCGGCATTCGCGTGTCATCCAATGGCGGCCAGGGAAGCCCAACGGACAGCGTCCGGAGGTGTGGTTGCGGATGAAGCCTCCACCTGCCCAGTAATCACATTGCCGTCTCTACGGCTCGAGGCGATCGATCTCTCAAATCGTTCCCATCCAGTTGGACGTCCCTTGCCGTCTGAGGTGCAAGGGGCAGTACTGGAGAAATATAACCCAATCCTGCACTTTATACAGCCGATCATGTGTTCGGGTTGATACAGGTCATTTGCCTTTTCAATTTCTTGTGCGGATGTTGACTAAGCCCTTCGATCGAATGGTGGGGGAAGATCAAGGAAGGCAGCGGTACCGTGTCACCTGCTACCCTTGCATTGATCGACACGCAGCATAGCCCCCGAGCACACCTAATCTAATATTATGTAATCCATGCTAGCTATGTACGGTTAGACTATTATCGGCAACATCTTAGCTTCTGCCACAGGACCCCCCCGTCTCCTACAATCTGGTTCTGGGCCGCTCGGAACCAAACATCAACAAGTATCGTTGACGAAAACATAAACAATATCCGGGCATCTGAGCGTCACAAGCCCCTCGTTGTGCTTCTGCTTATTGTAGTATTCTACTATTATGTTAAATAAGAACTTAGAAGGTTAGGCCGTTGTCTAACACTGAAAGCTCGATATGTTCGCGAGGCCAGGTTGCCTTGAGTGTTTGCTAACATTCATCCTCAGTGCGATGATAAGTTGATGGGTTCTCGGTGTTCTTTGCCAACATTAGGAGCTGCATCTCATCTGTAGCTCTCCGAGGTTGAGAAGAATGATGGGCTCACTCTTTTTTCAGCACCTGACTGCAGCTCTCGGGACTTTTGCCAACTGTCTGGAGCATCATTGAAGCCTCCGATCCTGTGCACAAAACATCAAGATGACTTCTACATCTCGATGAATTGCCCAGTAGATCATCTAGTATGTACCCACCACTTATGCTGCAACTTCGGATCAGAGGTTTGTAGGCGATTGCTTTTTCTTTTGGCTGGTCTTACAGTCTTTCGTCACAGGATTGGGGGTGTACAACAGTGCCAAAGTCACCAATCAAAGGGCAACATGTCCTTGTCAAGCTGGATCGGGTGGTTCTGGCAGTTCAGGCACTACTGAAAGGACTACTACACCCCCTCATGTCCATCATTATGGTTACAGAAGCAGTAATGGATCGATGCCTGCCCTTCGGCCCAGCTGCTAGAAGACCCTCGTTTTGGGCTGCATCGACGTCCTTGGTTACACCACTTCCCTCCGGTCTCTCATCTCATTCGTAATTGACCGAAGGCCCTCAGCTTGCTGAGTTTATTGCATCCTAAGTGCTCAACATCATCAAACGGTTTGCCAGTAAAAAACTTTCTATTGGATCTACTCAAATTCTTGACCTCCTGCAGACACGGATATACCTATTTCGATCCGTGACCCTAGTCAAGATCAGTCTCTCACGGCCCGACTCATGACACTACCGATTGTGCCCCCTGGTCCAGGATATCGGATCTTAGGGTGTCAGCCAACCGATGAATCTACCTGATTCTCACCGTTGAAGTCTTGCAGCCAGCGTCGATAAGTGGGGTAGCTGTTGCAGGCAACAACTTCTCTTCATAAGGAAGACTCCTGCATCTGTTTTTCCCTCATTTCTTTTTGGGACTCGGGCGATGCGACGTTTTCCCATCTTTGCTATCAGAAAGCGAAAATTTTAAGGGTTTGGTATCACTGTTCTCAATGGAATCACAGCAATCATTGGACAATCGGTCGAACCCTGTGTTGAGTCGGTTGGCAAAATGGTTACTTTAGATCAGATCCGAACCTCAAATGCACGTATCGTGGATTGCCTGCCAACGGGCATGGTAGCTGTGTTTGCGGGTGGCACGAGCGGAATCGGTGAGGCTACGATGAAAGAGTTCACTAAGCGTACGAGTCAGCCCCGGATCTACTTCATCGGCCGTTCTGAGCAAGCTGCACGACATATCAAGAATGAACTTCGTTCGCTGAATCCGGCTGGAGAGTATCACTTTATCAAGGCGGATCTTTCTCTATTACAAGATGTCGACAGGGTCTGCCGAGAGGTTCGAAGTCAAGAAAGTCGGATCAACCTTCTTTTTTTAACATCAGGAACTCTGATCACAGGACGGGGTAAGTGACGCTATTTGATCTTGCGGTCCAGTCGTGGTATACTTAAATGCACCATTCACAGAGACGAGGGAGAAGATATACTATTTCACTGCCTTGACCTACTACGGCCGTATTCGCTTAATTGTTAACCTCTTGCCGCTTCTACGAAAAGCTCCAGCCCTTCGGCGTGTCGTCTCGGTTTTCGGAGGGACAAAAGAGGGACCCATAAACCCTGAAGATATGCAGGGACGCAATCTGCCAATCCACAAACTTCGCGCCCATACAAGCTCCTTGATGACGTTAGCCCTCGAATCACTTGCACTCGAGGCACCTGATGTTTCCTTCGTTCATGCGTTTCCTGGCAGCGTGCGGGGGACCAAGATAGGCAGGGACGTCTCTTCAACAGCTATAACGGTCAAGCGCGCAATTGCCAAGGTAGTGGGTGTCCTTGGAACACTTTCTCTGTCCGAAGCAGGAGAAAGACACTTGTTCCTTGCTACAAGCGCCCGATTCCCGCCGCGCTGGATCGCAGATGTGGAGACTACAACAGGAGTCACACTCGACGATGGGATTGAGATTGCTAAAGGGTCCGACAGAGGACAAGGGAGCGGTGTATATTCTGTGGATTTCCATGGTGAACCATCATCACACAAGGTCGAAGAAATAGTGAAAGCAATGAGAGATGATGATCTTGTAAGGGACGTATGGTAAGTGTTCACAACCAGAGGGAATATTTTAAGAGGCATGCTGACACCATGTCGAGGTTACATACTGTGTCCGAGTTTTCTCGAGTGACAGGATCTGAGTTTGTATGATCCTTGAAGGAGTCCTAGCCAACTCTCTTGAACTTTCTTCAAAATATATTCTTATGCTTTATTTGAGCTTCCTCTTCATAGAAGGCTGCTCCTCTTTGTGGGTTTTGAATCTGGCTTATCTATGTCAGTTCAGCCACCGCCAGGTCTGGACACAGGTAGCGTCTACTATAAAAAGCAATAGAGGGATATGTGAAAACGACGTCTCATGATTTTGGAATTTGACAAGACAACGAATTGAAAATGGAGCTTTGGATCATGGGGCTGAAATACTCTGTTTCTTAGGCCGTATGTTAAAGACTGTCTACTTTCTTATTTCAAACTGTCTTTTGCTTCCAATCGATGATGCTATATAGGGCGCTGTTGCTTTGATGGCTTTGTTGGTATCCACAGTAAATGGTAGTGTTGCATTGTATCACCATGGCTTCTGTTTTTAGGCGCAGGGCGCTTGGCAGACAAGCGAAACGCTGTTTACCCAGACTGTCAGATCTAACGTCTCTTCCTCCCCTCTGTGCTCTCCTCAGCAGTTAAGAAAAGCCGAAGACAGATATGTGAAATAAAAAGCTGGAGAAAATAGTCTAGCGATCAAGTCAGGTTCTCTGGACATGAGTGGCATGCCCATCCCCCGGGAAAGGTCGACCTTTGTCAGTTTGAAGATCGCAACCAGACATATCTCTTGCTGCAAGATCCAGCGTTTAGTTTCTTGGCTCTCTTTTTAGCCCATCGGACTGCGCAGCTTTCCAGGTGTGACGTTACAACGGCACCGATTCCCGATGTAACAGCATCTGCAGCGGACTGCTTGACGTGATACACAGCCGATACACTGCCACTAGGCTGGCCACTGAGAGTCCTCAGGCACTCAATAAAGTTGTCGCGGATAACCCATCCAAGACTTGATTGTAAGCAATAAACTCAATTACTGACAAGATGACCAGCTACACAGGATGCAATGTATCCTTGTCAAAGTTCGCTTCCGGTTTCCCCGTTAGCAGCGTCAGGGCTTTGCGAGGATTACCATAGATCCTCTCGAGAATAAGCAATATATGCGCTAAGATGGTCAACGACGTCGCATCCGATAATGCCTGTTCCAACCGCAAGTTTTCGTGGAGATGAATTTAGAACGACAGCGCATCAAGAAGGATGCAACACAATGTCTGCAAGGTCATAAGCATTCTATAGGTGAGACGCCGGATACAAATGCTAGCTAGTATCATCTTCAATCTGCTGGTAAAATCCCTCTCGAACTGTCTTGTAAACAAAGATGTCCCAAGATCGAGTGTCCAAGGGGATTCAGGTCTTTCTGATCAGTGTCCTTTCGGGCTTCTTTCATGTTTCAATGGGTTCTATATCTTTTTGCTTTGCATACATGACACTCCGTCCATCACTTTAATAATCTACCCAACTTATACAGAATCTGGATCTACACACATACCCATTTAAGCCAAACTTCTTGCGCACACATCGATGGACGCAACCGTCAGCCCAAAGCCTGAGCAACTTCGAGTTTTATCCATCTCGGAACGCGTCGGAGGCTCGCTTTCTCTTGCTTGCTCTTTTCTTCTATTTATCCTTTTCTTGAAGCTGAATAGAATAAGAACAATCCCTAACGCACTTCTTATTCTCTCTTGCTTTGCCACCATAGCAGGGTCAGTTGGTCACCTGATTGCTGATAGTGGCAGAACATATGGCCCACGGAGCGTTCTGTGTCTGGCTCGAAGCGTGCTTCTTGAGTTGTGAGTATCCAGGTTAGGCAAGCAAGAATAGTCTTGATCTTTTGGCTAATAAATGACAGCGCGGGTCTCTCAGAAGCATTTTGGTCGGTGGCACTAGCAGTCACTGTGCTCAAAAATTGTGGAAAGCAGCATGGAAAGACGAAGATCCATGTCTGGGACTGGATCTTGTGTTCCTCTATATGCTTTGGGGGTCCTCTTATTTTCACCCTCGTCTTTCGCATAATAAGACATGGATATGGTGTTGTGAGCCCTCAGCTGTGGGAGGTTTGTGCATCACGTGTTCACCCTTTGGTGACCTTGGTAAATATGCTAACAGTGACCATCAGTTATGGTGTTTGACGATATCAGAATGGGAAGCATTGCCAATTTATATTCCAGTGTGGGGTTGTATCTTGGTGACTCTTATCATATACTCGGCAATTGATGTTCGTGCCTTGCAGAGTCATTTTCAGGGCGAAGAGAAGACAAACAGCAATACTCATAAACCTTCCAGCACAGAAAGCTCATTGAAGAGGGAACATGGTCGCCACAGAGTAAGAATCGCTTAGTATCCGATCTCCAGGCAACCCATAGACTAACACTTGAGATTCAAGCACCGAGAATCGATCAGTTCTCTTAGTGATTGGCCACTCTCACAAGCAGATGGTGGCATCTTCTTTGGCCCTAATGGACCTGAATTCCCAAGTCTTCCATTACCAGCATCTCCACCACCAACAGTTATAACAACAACACATGTGGCAATCTTATCAAGCAGTTTTGGCGTAAGCCCACGGCCAGCCCCATCTCCTCCTAAACAAAGTATGACGGAGAGCAAAGAAAGGCAGCAGAAGGAACGACCATTGGCTGTCAGGCTTGAAGGTCAATCTGCCTTGATAGGTGCCCTGTTCAGCTTATCACTTCTGCTATCCTGGGCACCTGGAAGCGTGAATATTGTTCACAAATTGGCAAAAGAGGACTTTGTCACGCCGTTCGGTTTGCATCTAGTGATGTCTATTGTCTCCTCTTTACAGGGTGTTTGGACGCTGTTGATATTTCTTTGTGCGAACTTAAGGGCTGTCCTGCAAGGAGTTTCTGAGATCCGATGCCCAACTAGTGCGATTTGGAGCTTACCGGAAGAACCAGTTAAGCATTTTATAGGTGGTACATATATGATAAGCTATGAGAGCGCAACTGGACGAAAGGATTCAGCCTTAGCGTGGCCTTCTCGGCCAAAAAAACTAAGGAGAAGTGGCAGCTGGGACTTCGTCGATGTTGGGGTGAGTTTCAGGCCAAGGGAACGACGATAGAGAGTCTGAGATGGTTATACAAATTCGGTAGATTATGTGTATCAAGGCCCAATGTAAACTTAGCACATGTAACTCTCTACAGTGTATTATATATATGGTGACCACGAGAATAGTCTTAAACCATTGTTTGTGAAGTTGGCTTCTGCCTTACTGTGTTGGTCATAAACAAGTCGATGGATGAGGAAAAGCAGTGTGTTCTTCCACATCGAATATAGGTATTCAGTCTATCAATAACAACTTTGAAGTCAGGTTTAAGAACGAAAACATACCTCCTATCAACTGGAAAATTGCCAAAACACAAGCCAAAGAAACGAGATGTCCCTCCTAATAACCTCACACAACGAAACAGCAGCCCAACTGGTGAGCCTTTCAACGTCTCATATCCTTTACTAGTAGTACTCCCTCACCCGATGATCAGTCCAAAAACGCTCCCAATAGATAATTTTCCATGGTTCAAACAAGGCATTATCGTCGTAATCCAAAAGTTAGGACAGTTCTACAGTGGGAATACGTCATTTTCCGTTGATCTTCGCATTTTGGACAGTCACGGAGCAATGTTTCGTGTGCTGTTGACTAGATATGAAGCGTTGGTAAACCACGACGTCATCGGTTACATGTCTGAACTGAGCTGCCGCGAAAATGCCCATAATTGTAATATGTCAGCCAAGTTGTGCACATGGGTCGTTTGGTGAACACTGATCTCTTCCTCCTTGGCTGTTGTGTTTTTGACGAGATCAAGATCGTCGGATGAGCTGTTGGGCCTGAGCAGGTAGACACAGTTCAGTCTGACCCTTTTCCTTCGCTGTTGAGAAAAGGGGGCCAGAGAGATGATTTGAGAACGAATAAAAGCGACGCATCTTAGAACAATGCATGTAGTACTTGACCTGCTGACTGACAGGTAATTGTGGTCTTTCTGAGTGTTTGTTAAGGAGTCCAGAGTGGTGTTGGAGGCTGACAGGGCTATCAACGTCCAGATATTATAAAGTGTGAACAAAGAGCTGGAGTCGGTCTGTGGCAACAGTAGCTGGCGAGAACTCTAACGACCTCGTGATCTATCAGTCCATGACTTCCAACAGATATCGTAGTCAACACAATACTCCCGTAGCGTGTTGTCGTATTTCCAACAAGCAACGATTTCTTTTCCTATTGGTCTAAGAGTTGACATCGTGTAATCCGTGATGTTTATGCGATACCAGGAACCCGGGGTTTGATCGTCACCTTTTGGCGCCGGTCTTGGCTTAAGACTCAAATGACTTGAATACCAAATGTCCCACTTCAGGCCGGATGATTGTGGGCTGTGGGCCATCATCCTGAGGGTGAAAAAAGCCTATTATTAGGCTCGACCATTCAGAGCGTTCAGTTCTGGACAGACTCACAGATCCGCTCGATACATAGCCTTTTAAAATAAATCAGTCGCTTCCTCTTGCGCAATGCTGCAGGTATGATATAAAAAGAGAGTTTCATTTTCCTTAGGGAGACAATATTAGCAGATTTAGTATTTTCTATATTTCAATGTTAATATGTTGAGTATTTGAAGTTGCAAATTCTATGTGAAGTATATGTGGATCTGGCTATGGCAATTTTTGGCGTCCGCGGCAGAAGGAACGTTCCTCCTGGGATGTTTCGCTTACCATCGCACGCAGGGCTGAGTGGACCCCACATAGGGTTCCACAATCTTTGGTCAGGCTTATCACCGATCTCATTGGCCAGCAGTTTTTCTCCCAAGCCTCGTTCCACCCGATTAAGTCTCACTCATGACATTGTTCTAGTCGCCATCACCATGCCACACCAATGGTACCGCCTGTGGGAGAAAAAACCAAATGCATAAAAGTCCATTCGATTCTGCAAGACGCTGACTTTTTCATGAAGCACAGAATTGACACACCTAGAATGTCTAATTGCAGAACATAAATCTAGCAAACTTGGGCAAACATGAAGGGTGCCTGTGTCACTGAGCAGCCAATCCTTTGGCATGAATGTTACAGATTATTTGCAGTGACATCACAACAGTCCTAGAAGCCGAGGGAGAAGTCTCAGTCACTCGCCGGCCGCGGACTGAGTGATCACAGCCATACTCCTCGTGGAATGTGTTGTTTGCTCCTTAACCAAGCCGAAATATGGAGCGCTGTGTACAATCCTGCGACACGGTAATGGCATCGAGGTACTGCAAGTGGTGATTGACACTCCTCTCAACCCATCCTGCTGCGTAACCACTGCGACTTGAAGTTGCTACCTTTTTGGTCTCTATCAGTCTGGGATCACTTGTTCCTTTGTCGAGTCCGGTAACCCTCTCACCTTAACAATCATCCAGAAGCACGACTAAGTCTCGAAGGATAAATTTGCATGGTCTGTCGTACAAGTCTCGACTTTAAACACGCACTTACGATTAGCTAGCAACCATGCGTCTCGGGGGAAAGCCATATACTTCGTTCTTATAACCCCTTTATTCTTCATTTTTGCGTGCTTAGTCTCTAATTCACGCTATTACGCTGATATTTTGGCCAAGTTCCGCCCTTTGGTCTTCTGTGAGAATCATGTCGCAACCAAATGGTGGACTGACTTCCTGTACCATCTGGAGGACACTTGAGTCTGTGCTCCTCCACCAGCATTTGATGGGAGAGCACCTCTCAAGAATTGGCCTCCAAAGTTTGATGCTAAACGACCAGAGCTGCTAGTTATGAGCAAGGAGAACGAGGATAAATGGAGAGAATCCCATTCTTCCTTCATCACCAAGCTTGCCCACTTTGTCAAAAGGCTCCAGGATTTGTACCAGCCAGGTATGACGGGGATTGTCACCGCCGCAGGCCGACCAAATTTCGGACAAGTCATCTCGTTGGTCCTCATGACTCGCCAGGTCGACTCCCATCTACCGATACAAGTTATTCTAGACTCCTCTGAGGCATGGGTCGAGTATGTCTTCGGCAACATCTTCCCGGGATACAATGCGACTTGCGTTGAGCTCAAGGATGTATGGGCCGGCGTTCATCCCTTTGTGCAGAAGCTAGGCCTCCAGAGCTTCCAATGGAAGTTGCTCTCGATTATCCCTTCGACCTTCCAGAATGTCCTGTTCCTTGATTCCGATGCGCTCCCCGTTCTGAACCCTGATCTGATTTTCAATACAGGAGCAGAATTATTTACCTCAACCGGCTTTATTTCCTGGCCAGACTTTTGGACTCAGTCAGCTTCGTCTACCCTCTTCAACATTTTCGGGGATGTTGAAGTTCCTCTGACATCGCGGACTACCTTAAAAAGCCGCATTATGGTTTGTGACAAAGCTCGCCACGCCGACATATTATTGCTTGCTGCATATTACAACTTTAACGGTCCTGTCCACTACTACCCAATCACTACACAATATGGTCCAGTAGAAGGAGATAAAAAGACTTTCTTTCTCGCGGCCTTTATTCTTGAGGCTGTGGAAAGGTGAAGCACACGTACAGACAGCCAACATGGTGGGTGAGACCAGGTGCCGGTGTAAAGAAGGGCTACTGGGATGTCAAGATGCTCCCTAAAGTTCGTCATCGCTGTGCCGGTTACCGTGGAATGCTCATGCAACAAATGGATCCCGTCGAGGACTACTGTGCGGTAGTAGTGGCCATTGAGAAGCACACAAAAGAACGTACATTCGGAGGGACCAGCTAAGCAAGGGGCGAGGAAATACTGTCGGTTAGCTTTCCCTTTTGGAACATTTTGGAAGCGCGTTGCTCCCGCACCCACGCCAGAGGTTGGTATTAACGAGTATTTGACGGACTCTTCCTAGCGCAACTTTACAACCTAACCTTCAATCACAACCCCAAGCGGTACATGTTTCTGCACCATAATGGCATGAAGCTGGATTTTACACATATACTGGATCCAAATAGTCAGATCATTTTCAAGGATAAGAAAGGTCACAATACCCGGCTCTGGGAGGATCCACTGTGGATGATCGATCGCGTAGGAAGAGACGTCGAGAAGATGCTTTGGGAGGACAGCATGCGTAATTCTTGCGATGTGGGCCTGGGAAGGTGGGCTAATGTGTGCAATGCCATGCGGAGATTTGGAAGGAGGTATAGCAATGATGGGACGGTCTTGATTTTAGAACAGGCGATCGGAGCAGGCCCGGTTCGGCTTTAGACAGCAACATCATGTACCGTAACGTGTATATTTTGCCATGTACAAAGAGATCGCATCAACTGACATCTAGCACTAGACTTTGCAAAGTTTGATGCACTTGATGCCTGCAAAACTCGTGACCAAAAGACATTGTCTGCAAAATTTCCAACTGGAACACGTTAAACTCTCTCAATACCCCCGCTTCTTATCCACCAAATTTACCAACTCCTTGCCATCTGCCAATCTCTTCAAATTCTCCTTCAGAATCTCCAACACCCGATCAAAATATTTCACCGATGCTCCTGACACATGCGGCGTGATAATCACGTTCTTCGTCCCCCACAATCGATGCCCATCCGGCAACGGCTCCGGATCCGTCACATCCAGCGCCGCGCCCTTAATCAACCCTCCTTCCAGCGCCTCAATCAGCGCATTTGTATCGATAACCGGCCCCCGAGCAACATTACTCACGAATGTGCGTCCCTTGGCCGTCTTTGCAAGCACCTCGAACTCGGCCTTGGAAAGGAGATGCTTCGTCTGCGCGGTCAGGGGTGTGGCGATGACGAGGAGGTCAAGACCGGACGCAAGGAAGGCGTGCACATCGGCGGG
>Ga0065720_1019742_pt1 | contig 20621 bp, 19 predicted proteins | sample Thericmetagenome_FD_59107 | JGI IMG/M metagenome (GOLD analysis project Ga0065720, IMG submission 59107) | Thermophilic microbial communities from the Joint Bioenergy Institute, California, USA of rice/straw/compost enrichment - eDNA_2 v2... | ecosystem: Engineered > Solid waste > Grass >...
GGTCTCCGCCCGCAGGCGCGCGAGCTGCGGGTGCAGCTCGCGCGCCTCCGGGCGGGCCAGTGCGGCGTCGAGGTACCAGAGCAGCTCGTGCAGCAGCCGGACCGTCTCGAACACGGCGAACATCGGCTCTGCCACCTCGGGCCCGGCCCGCCAGCTGCGCCCGCCGAACGTCTCCTGCACGACCCGCTGGCCCGCGCCGAAGCAGTCGTACACCGTGCAGCCGACGAAGCCGCGCCCACGCAGCTCGGCGTGGATCCCGCACCGGTGGTCGGCCAGCAGGTTCGGGCACGGGGTGCGCGGCGGCTTGGAGATCGCGAAGTCCGCCGACGCCGCGAACGCGGGCACCACGCAGCACAGCCCCGAGCAGGCTGAGCAGTCGGCGCGCAGCATCCGGCGATCGGCCATCCCCGTGACCGTAGTCGGCCCTGCTCAGCCCACCCGCAGCTCGTCCCCGTCCCGCTCGACCGGCAACGCGGTCAGCGGTGCCGGGGACGGGCCGCCGGCCACCGAGCCGTCGGTGATGCGGAACCGGCTGCCGTGGCAGAAGCAGTTGATCGTCCCAGCGGCGATCGCGCGGACGGCGCAGCCGCGGTGCGGGCAGGTCGCGTCGAAGGCGGCGAACTCCCCCGCGGCCGGCTGGGTCACGACCACCCCGTCGGTGATCACCCCGCCGCCGACGGGCACCGCGGCGGCCGTGATCCGTGCGCGCATCTGCGGAGTATGGGCGCCGTGGCCGCACCCGCGCCAGCTCAGTCGCCGACGGTCGCGGGCTCGCGGATCTCCGCGATCCGCACCGGCCGCCCGGTGTGCAGCGAGCGGGTGGCCGCCTCGGCGATCCACGCGACGGCCACCGCATCGTCCACCGTGCACGGCACCGCCGCCCTGCCCGCCACCACGTCGACGAACGCCGCCAGCTCCGCCCGGAACGCCGTGGCCAGCCGGTCCATGAAGAACGTGTGCGGCGGGCCGGCCGGGAAGGTCGCGCCCGGGTGGGTGTTGCGCAGCGGCAGCCCGTCGTCCAGCCCGGCGGCGACGCTGTCAGCGACCCCGTGCACCTCGAGCCGCACGTCGTAGCCGCGGCCGTTGAACCGGGTGTTGGACACCAGCCCCAGCGTGCCGTCGTCGAAGGTCAGCACGGTGGCCGCGGTGTCGACGTCCCCGGCCGCGGCGAACGCGTCCGGGTCGCCCCCGCCGAGCGAGCCGGTCGCGTACACCTCGACGACCTCTCGGCCGGTCACCCAGCGGACCGCGTCGAAGTCGTGCACGGCGCAGTCGTGGAAGATCCCGCCCGACCCGGCGAGGTACGACGCCGGCGGCGGGGCCGGGTCGAGCGTGGTGGAGCGGACGGTGCGCAGCTTGCCCAGCTCCCCCTTCTCGACGGCGGCGCGGGCGGCCCGGAACGCCGGGTCGAACCGGCGCGGGAACCCGACCTGCACCGGAACCCCGGCCGCGGTCACCGCCGCGGCCACCCGCTCGGCCTCGGCGGGCGTGGGGGCCAGCGGCTTCTCGCAGAACACCGGCACGCCCGCGTCGACGCCGGCCAGCGTCAGCTCGGCGTGCAGCGCGGTCGGGGCCGCCACCAGCACCCCGTCGACGCCGGCGGCGAGCACATCGGCGGGTGACCCGGCCGGGGTGGCGCCGACCCGGTCGGCCACCCGCTCGGTCACCGCGGGCACCGCGTCGGTCACCACCAGCTCGTCGACGGTGTCGAGCGCGGCGAGCGTCTCGGCGTGGAAGGCGCCGATGCGGCCCAGCCCGATCAGACCCAGCTTCATCTGCAGCTCCCTGCTCAGTCCAGGCCGCCGAACACGTTCTGGTCCCAGTCGATGACGGAGCCGGTGACGACCCCGCTGCGGTCGCTCAGCAGGAAGACGACGAAGTCGGCGATCTCGTCGACCTGCCCGAGCTTGCCCATGGGCAGCCGGGCCGCGGCCCGCTGCGCCCAGTCCTCCGGCGCGCCGTGCGCGGTGCGCTGGATCTCGGCCTCGCCCTCGGTCTCGGTCCAGCCGATGTCGAGGCCGTTGATGCGGATGCGGTCGAAGCGGTGGGCGTGCGCGGCGTTGCGGGTGAGCCCGGCCAGCCCGGCCTTCGCCGCCACGTACGGCGCGAGGTAGGGCTGCCCACCCAGCTCCGACGAGGAGATGATGTTGACGATCGTGCCGGGTGCGCCGCGACGGCGCATGTCGGCGACGGCGGCCTGCATGAGGAAGAACGGGCCGCGCAGGTTGATCGCGATGTGCCGGTCGAACAGCTCCGGTGTGGTGTCGAGCAGTGTGCCGCGGTCGACCAGGCCCGCGGAGTTCACCAGGCAGTCGATCCGCCCGAACCGCTCGACGGTGGCCGCGACCGACGCCTGCGCGGACGCGACGTCGGCCACGTCGGCCTGCACGAACACCGCGCCGATGTCGGCGGCCGCCTTCTCCCCCCGCTCGGCGCGCCGCCCGGTGATCACCACCTGCGCGCCCTCCCGGACGGCCGCCCGGGCCACGCCGGCACCCACCCCCTGGGTGCCGCCGCTGACCAGAACGACCCGGTCGGCCAAGAGCGTCATGCCGTCCTCCTCCGCGCGGAGTGGGCGGCCAGGCGCGCCCGGAACGTCTCGATCGGCCAGTCCTCGGCGAGCGCGCGGCGCACCAGGTCGGCCTGGGTCGGTGGGGCGAGGCCGTCGACGGGCGGATCGCGGTCGAGGTTGGTGGGGAAGGCGTAGCCCTCGGCAGCCGCGGCGATCGCCGGCCCGGGCGCGGGGTGGGCGCGCAGCGCCGGGTAGATCGCCAAGCAGATCCGCTCGCGGTCCACGCTCTCCATGGCCCGCCCGAACGCCGAGGAGATCTGCAGCAGGTTCGCGATCCGCCGCAGGTCGCGCGTGGCGTTGGCGCCGGCGCCGTGCACGACGGCCGGGTTGAAGAACGCCGCGTCGCCCTTGACCAGCGGCAGTTGGACGTGCCGCTCGGCGAACAGCTGCTGGAAGTCGGGGCGGTTCATCGCGAGGTAGCCGGGCAGGTACTTCTGCGAGTGCGGCAGGTAGCAGGTGGGACCGGCGTCCAGCGGCATGTCGGAGTGGGCGACCGCGCCCTGCAGGGTGAGCACCGGCGAGAGCCGGTGCACGTGCGCGGGGTAGCGCTCGATCACCGCGCTCGGCTGGAACCCGAGGTGGTAGTCGCGGTGCCCGACCTGCGCCTTCCCACCCGGCCGCACGACGTTGACCTGCGAGGTCATCTGGTAACCGGGCCCGAGCCAGGCCTCGGCGGCCAGCGCGATGGCCGGGTTGGCGTAGTAGTCGACGAACACCTCGGGCGCGCGGACGGCGAGCTTCTCCAGCGCGTTCCACACCCGGTCGTTGGCGCCGGGCGCGGCGAAGTGGTCGCCGGTCTCGTCGTCCTGGCCGGCGATGACCTCCTCGAACACCGCGGTCGCGCGGTCGACCACGGACGTGTCGGGGTACGCGCCGCGCAGCACCACCACGCCCGGGCCGTCGGCGAACGCGCGGACCAGCTCGGCCCGCGCGGCGGCCGGGTCGGCGGCGAGCAGCGCGGCGGTGTCGTAGATCAGGATCTCCTGCTCGATCGCCGCGGCCAGCGGGTAGTCGGCGGGGTCCGTCCGCTCGGCCAGCACGGCGAGCAGGTCGTCGACCGAGCACGCGGCCTCGGTCAGCGGCTCGTGCGTGAGCGGCATCGATCACTCCGAAGGTGCTTAAAGCGCTTTAACAAGTGGGTACTATCCGGGCGGCGACGGGAGGTGTCAAGGGGTGCGACGGCCCAGGCTGGAGGACGTGGCGGCGGCCGCGGGCGTGTCGACCGCGTCGGTGTCGCTGGTGCTGCGCGGCCGACCGGGACCAAGCGATCGGACCCGGGAGAAGGTGCTGGCCGCGGCCGCCCAGCTGGGCTACCGCGCCGATCGCGCAGCGAGCCTGCTCGCCCGTCGGCGCACCCACCTGCTCGGCGTGCCCGTCCAGCTGCGCGACGTCTACCGGGCCGAGCTGGCCGAGGAGATCCAGCTCGCCGCCGATCGCCGCGGCTACACGGTGGCGCTCTCGGCGATCACCGCGGCGCACGACGAGCAGCGCGTCGCCGAGACGCTGCTCGACCTGCGCTGCGAGGCGCTGCTGCTGCTCGCCCCCGGCATGCCCGACGCCGACATCGCTGCGCTCGCTACCCGCGTGCCGGTCGTCGCGGTGAGCCGGCGCGCCGAGCCCGCCGGGTTCGACGTGGTGCGGGTGGCCGACGACCAGGGCGTCGCCCTCGTGGTGGACCACCTCGTGGAGCTGGGCCACCACGCGCTCGTGCACGTCGACGGCGGGAGCGAGGCCATGGCCGCGGATCGCCGAGACGGCTTCCTCGCCGCCACGGCCCGGCACGGGGTCGCCGGGCGGGTGGTGCCCGGCGGCAACACCGAGGAGGCCGGGGCCGCCGCGGCCCGGGCCCTGCTCGCCGAGCCGGAGCTGCCGACGGCCGTGGTGGCAGCCAACGACCGCAGCGCGATCGGCCTGCTCGACGTGTTCCTCCGCGCGGGCGTGCGGGTGCCCGGGGACGTCTCGCTCACGGGCTACGACGACTCGGAGCTGTCCCGGCTCGCGCACGTCGACCTCACCACCGTCAACCAGGAGGCGGCCGAGCAGGCCGAGCAGGCCGTCGACGCGGCGCTGGACCGGCTCGACGGCGGCCGCACGACGTCGGTCGAGCGGGTGCTGCCGCCGCGCCTGGTGGTCCGGGGCACGACCGGACCACCGCGCAGATGAACCTCGGCGGTGGACCCCAGCGGCGGACCTCAGCGCAGCAGCGCCTTCAGCGCTTCCACGCTCGTGCGCACGTCCTCCGGGGCGCCCGGCTCGCGCGGCTCCTCGGTGAGGATCGTGTCCTGCTCCAGCACGTACCAACCGTCGTAGCCGCGGGCGCGCAGGTGCCGCACGATGGTCTCGAAGTCGACGTCGCCGTGCCCGACGGGCCGGTACATGCCCTCGCGGACGGCCTCGGTGTAGGTGCGCCGCCCGGACCGCACCTGCTTCGCCAGGCCCAGGTCGACGTCCTTGACGTGGGTGTGCGCGATCCGATCGGGCACCTGCCGGACGAGATCGGCCGGGTCGGTGCCGCCGATGAGCAGGTGCCCGGTGTCCAGGCACAGCGCGATCGACGAGCCGTCGAGCACCCGCTTCACGTCGTCGGGCGTCTCCACGAGCGTCCCGACGTGCGGGTGCAGCACCGCGCGCACGCCGTGCCGGGCGGCGAGCGCCGAGATCCGGTCCAGGTTGGCCAGCAGGGTGCGCCAGCCCGCTTCGTCCAGCTCGGGGCGGCTGTCGTAGCCGGTGAGCCCGGTGTCGGCGGACAGGACGAGCACGGTCGAGCCGGTGGTCGCGTACCCGGCGAGCACGCGCTCGATCTCCGGCACCGGGTCGTGGTCGGGCCGGTGCAGCTGCACGGGCACGAAGCCGCCGATGGCGGCGAGGTGGTGCTCGGCGAGCACCTTGCGCGGGTCGGGCGGCAGGAACCCGGCGGGTCCCCACTCGGTTGCGGCGAGCCCGACCTCCTCCATCTCGGCGAGCACCCGTTCCGCGGGGAGCTGGTAGCCCCAGCCGGGCACCTCGCACACCCCCCACGAGATGGGTGCGCCGGCGATGCGGTTCATGCGGGTACCTCCAACGAGACGGTGCGACCGGTCCGCCACGACTCGGTCGCGGCGGCGGCCAGATCGGACGCCACGAGCGCATCGTGGCCGGTCACGCGCGGCGGGGTGCCGTCGCGCACGCAGCGGGCGAACGCGTCGAGCTCCGCGACGTAGGCGAACGGGAACCGCTCCTCGAAGTCGCGGGCGAAGCCGCGGACCGCGCCGCCGCGGCTGCGCCACTCCAGCCCGCGCGGGTGCGGTGCGTCGATCCGCGCCGTGGCCAGGGTGCCCATCACCTCGGTGGAGCACTCGTAGCCGTAGCGGGCGGAGCGGCTGTTGTCGATCACGCCCAGTGCGCCGGAGACGAACCGCAGCACGACGACGGCGGTGTCGATGTCGTCGTACTCGGCGAACGCGGGATCGATCGCCGCGCCGTGCGCGGTCACCGAAGCGACCTCCCCGCACAGCCACCGCGCGGCGTCGAGGTCGTGCACGGTCATGTCGGCGAAGAACCCGCCGGAACCGGCCAGGAACGCCGGGTCCGGCGGATCCATGTCGCGCAGCGAGGTGCGGAACAGCTGCACCTGGCCCAGCTCGCCGGCGTGGATCCGCGCGGCTGCGGCCACCCAGTCGGGATCGAACCGCCGGTGGAAGCCGACCTGCAGCGCCACCCCCGCCGCCGCGCACGCCTCGACAGCGGCGACAGCGCTCTCCCGCACGAGCGAGAGCGGCTTCTCGCAGAAGACCGGCTTACCCGACTCGGCGGCCTGCACGGTCAGCTCCGCGTGCGCGGCGGTGGGGGTGGCGATCGCGACCGCGTCGCAGCGGTCGAGCAGCTCGGCGAAGCTCGCCGCCCACGGCACGCCGAACTCCGCCGCGGCGGCCTGCGCCGCAGCGGGGTCCGCGTCGTACACGCACGCCAGGTGGGCCTCCGTGCACCCGCCGCGCAGGCTGCGCGCGTGCACTCGGCCCATCCGGCCGAGCCCGGCCAGCCCGATCCCGACCGTCACTTCTCCTGGCCCTCCCCCGACAGCCCGAGGTGCTCCTCGGCGGCCGACGCCCCGAGCTGCGCCCCGACGGCCTCCAGCTCGTGCGCCGCCGCGGCCGCCGCGCCGCCGCCGCGCTCCAGCTCGTGGCTGAGCTCCTCCAGCTCCGCGCCACCGGCCATCAGCGCGGTCAGCTCCTCGCGGGTGATCTCGTCCTTGGCGAAGTCGCCGAGGCTGCGTCCCCGCTTGAGCAGCATGAACCGGTCGCCCACCGGGTAGGCGTGGTGCGGGTTGTGGGTGATGAACACGACGCCCAGGCCGCGCTCGCGCGCCTGGATGATGTACTTCAGCACCACACCGGCCTGCTTGACGCCCAGCGCGGCCGTCGGCTCGTCGAGGATGAGCACCTTGGCGCCGAAGTAGACGGCGCGGGCGATCGCCACGCACTGCCGCTCGCCACCGGAGAGGGTGCCGATCGGCTGGTCGACGTCGCGCAGGTCGATGCCCATCGCCAAGAGCTCGGACTTGGTGATCTTCCGCATCGCCTCGACGTCGAGCCGGGCGAACGGACCCTTGCCCTTGGTGATCTCCGAGCCGAGGAAGAAGTTGCGCCACACCGGCATGAGCCGCACGACCGCCAGGTCCTGGTAGACGGTGGCGATCCCGCGGTCGAGCGCCTCGCGCGGCGAGGAGAGCCGCACCGGCTCGCCCTCCACGCGGAACTCGCCCGCGTCGTGCTGGTGCACCCCGGAGAAGATCTTGATCAGGGTGGACTTGCCGGCGCCGTTGTCGCCGAGCACGCACGTGACGGCGGCGGCCTCGACCTTCGTGCTGATGTCCTGCAGCGCGATCACGCTGCCGAAGAACTTGGAGACCCGCTCGATCTCCAGCAGTGGTGGTGCGCTCATCGCTACCTCTTCGTCTGCTCGGCGTAGCGGCGGACGACCTGGTTGGCGAGCACCGCCAGCAGCAGCATCGCGCCGAGGAAGAACTTGAACCAGTCGCTGTCCAGCCCGGCGTAGACGATGCCCTGGTTCGTCATACCGAAGATCAGCGCGCCGATCGACGCCCCGATGACCGACCCGTAGCCACCGGTGAGCAGGCAGCCGCCGATCACTGCGGCGACGATGTAGATCAGCTCCTCGCCGAAGCCCTGGCTGGTCTGCACCGACGTCTGCTCGATCAGCTTCAGCGTACCCACCAGCCACGCGCACGCGCCGACCGTCATGAACAGGGTGATGGTGGTGCGCTTGGCCGGCACACCGACGTTGCGGGCGGCCACCGGGTCGCCGCCGGTGGCGAACGTCCAGTTGCCGAAGCGCGTGCGGGACAGGACCCAGGCGCCGATCGCGGTGACGACGATCCACCACACGATCTGGATCTTGAAGTCGACGCCGAAGATGTTGATCTTCGCAGCGAAGATCGGCCGGACGGTGTCGTAGTACGGCACCGTGGCCATGCCGCCGACCGAGACCGTGCCGGTGATCAACTTCGTCACCGCCAGGTTCAGCCCCTGCAGCATCAGGAACATGGCCAGCGTGATGATGAAGCTGGGCAGCCCGGTGCGGGTCACCAGGTAGCCGTTGGCGAAGCCGACGCCGAGGCAGATCGCCAGCGACACCAGCAGTGCGACCCAGATGTTGAGGCCCCACTGGGTCGTCATGATCGCCGTGGCCAGGCCGGCGGTGCCGGTGAGCACCCCGGCCGACAGGTCGAAGTGCCCGCCGATCATCAGCAGGGCCACGGCGACGGCCATGATCCCGAACAACGACGCCGGGTCGAGCCAGTTCGAGATGCCCGCCAGCGAGTAGAAGTTCGACGACAGGATCGCGAACAGGATGAACAGCACGGCGGCGCCGATGAGCGACCCGATCTCGGGACGCAGGACGAGCCGCCGGACGAGGCTGATCTGGGCGACGCGCTCGTCGGCGGCCGCCGTGGGCGGTGGAGGGAGTGTGGTCGTCATGGGTGGTCTCCTTCAGACCCGCGGGGAGCCGGGCCGGGCCGGCGCCGCGGCCCGGCTCCCCCTCGCGTCCTAGCGGGTGCCCTGCGCGGCCAGGCTCTGGACCTGGGCGGCGTTCTCCTGGGTGACGTAGCCGGGCCCGGTCAGCACCGGCTGACCGCCGCCGATCGTGTTCAGGTTCGACTTGTAGAGCGTCAGCATCACGATGGGCAGGTAGCCCTGCGTGTACTGCTGCTGGTCGACGGCGAAGAGCATCCGGCCGTCGGCGATCGCCTGCGTGACGTCGGCGTTCAGGTCGAACGTGGCGAGCTTGGCCGAGGAGCCGGAGTCGGCGACGGCCTTGATCGCCACCGCGCCGATCACCGGACCGAGCGTGAGCACCCCGTTGATCGACGGGTCGGTCTGCAGCTTCGCCTTGATCGTGGCCTCCGCACCGGACGGGTTGGAGTTCTCCACCTGCAGGTTCTCGACCTCACCGCCGAGTCCCTCGCGGAAGCCCTGGCAGCGCTGCTCGAGGCCGATGTTGCCGGCCTCCTGGATCACGCACAGGGCCTTGGTGACGCCTGCGGCGCGCATCTGCTCACCGGCGCCGCGGCCCGCGATGACCTCGTCCTGGCCGACGTGCGCGATCGCGCCGAACTCCTTGGACTTGTCCTGCCCGGAGTTGATGGTGATGACCGGGATGCCGGCGTCGACCGCCTTGCGGATCGAGGCCTGCAGCGCGTCCGGGTTCGCCATCGACACGACGATCCCGTCGACCTTCTCGTTCACCGCCGCGTCGATCAGCTGGGCCTGCTTGGCCGGGTCACCGCCCGAGGCCTGGTAGTTGACGCTCACTCCCTCGTCGCTGCCGGCCTTCTCCGCGCCCTTCTTCACGACGTCCCAGAAGGTGTCGCCCGGCGCGCCGTGGGTGATCACCGAGAACTTGTACCCGTAGGTGCCGGCCCCGCCGCCTCCGCCGGAGGCGGGGCTCGTCGGCTGACCCGTGCCGCTGCACGCGGCCGTGGCGACCAGCACCAGGGCCGAGGCGGCCACGATGACGCCCTTGCGCAGTCTCATCGAGGGATCCCTTCGGTGGGTGTGGTTGACGCGTTCGTGCTGTAGAGCGCCGGCTGCGGGCGCAGCTCGACCGGTTGCCGTGTCCCCGTGCGCAGAGATTCCAGGCCTGCCTCGCAGCAGGCGGTCGCGGCGTAACCGTCCCACGCCGTCGGCCCGGCGGACAGGTGCGTTCCACCGGCGGCGACGACGTCGATCCACGCCCGGAACTCGGCGTCGAAGGCGACGGCGAACCGCTCGATCCACGCGGTGGGCACGGACGTGTGCGCGGCGCCGGCGCGTTTGACGATCGCGCCGGCGCTCTCCGAGAGCTCGACGGTGCCGTCCTCGCCGACGACCTCGCCGCGGATGTCGTAGGCGAACCCGGCGTTCACGGAGGCCTCGACGTCGACGAGGATCCCGCTCTCGGTCTCCAGGATGATCAGCTGCGGGTCGCGGAAGCCGGGCTTGGCCTTGCGCGAGACCCGCCCGGTCAGCACCGTGACCGCGACGATCTCCTCATCGAACATCCACCGGGCCACGTCGATGTCGTGGACGGCGGTGTCGGTCACGATCATCTCGCTGGTGAAGAAGTCCGGCACCGACACGTTGCGGTGCGCGGCGTGCATGAGCAGCGGGGCACCGATCGACCCGCCCGCCACGACCTCCTTCATCGCCACGTACTGCGGGTCGTGGCGGCGCATGAACCCGACCGTGACCAGCCGCCGCCCCGCGGCCACCTCGGCGTCGAGGATGCGGTCGCACTCCGCGCGCGTCGGCGCGAGCGGCTTCTCGCAGAACACCGGTCTGCCCGCCGCGATCGCGGCGAGGACGTACTCCTCGTGGGTCGGTCCCCACGACGCGACGACGACGGCGTCCACGTCGTCGATGAGGTCGACGCCCGACCGGTAGACCTCGGCGCCGATCTCGGTCGCGACCGCGCGGGCGCGCTCGGCGTCGGTGTCGGCGACGGCCACGACCTGCGCCCCGACGGTGCGCCGCGCCAGCCGCAGCGCGTGCTCGCGGCCGATCATGCCGGTGCCGATCACGCCGACCCGGATCGGATCGCTCGTGCTCATCCCGTCCCCGTGGTCACGTCGCCGTCGGGAAGTGGAAGGACGCGTCGACCCGCGGCCACCGCGAGGTGACCACCTTCGCCCGGGTGTAGAAGGACACGCCCTCGGGGCCGTGGATGTGGCGCTCGCCGAACAGCGAGTCCTTCCAGCCGCCGAACGAGTAGTAGGCCATCGGCACCGGGATGGGCACGTTGATGCCGATCATCCCGACCTTCACCCCGCGCTGGAACCGCCGCGCCGCCTCGCCGGACGAGGTGAAGATCGCGGTCCCGTTGCCGTACGGGTTGGCGTTGATGAGCGCGATCGCGTCGTCGACGGTGTCGGCGCGCACCACCGACAGCACCGGGCCGAAGATCTCCTCCCGGTAGACGTCCATGTCGCGGGAGACGTGGTCGATCACCGTCGGACCGACGAAGAAGCCGTTCTCGTGGCCGGGCACCGTGATGCCGCGGCCGTCCACGGCGAGGGTGGCCCCCTGCTCCTGCCCGCTGCCGATGAGCCCGACGATGCGGTCGCGCGCGGCCGCGGTGATCACCGGCCCCATCTCGCTCGACGGGTCGCGGCCCGGGCCGACCTTGGTCTTGCGGGCCTTCTCGCTCACCGCGGCGACCAGCTCGTCGGCCGAGGTGCCAGGGCCTACGGTGACCGCGGCGGAGATCGCCATGCAGCGCTCGCCCGCCGAGCCGAACGCGGCGGCGACGAGGTGGTCGGAGACGTGGTCGATGCTCGCGTCCGGCAGGACGACCGCGTGGTTCTTCGCCCCGCCCAGCGCCTGCACGCGCTTGCCGGCAGCGCTCGCGCGCTGGTGGATGTAGCGGGCGATCGGCGTGGACCCGACGAACGACACCGCGGCGACGCCGGAGTGGTCGAGCAGCGCGTCGACGGCCTCCTTGTCGCCGTGCACCACGTTGAACACGCCGTCGGGCAGGCCGGCCTCGGCCCACAGCTGCGCGACGAACTCGCTCGGCGAGGGATCGCGCTCGCTCGGCTTGAGCACGAACGTGTTCCCGCACGCGATCGCGATCGGGTGCATCCACATCGGCACCATCACCGGGAAGTTGAACGGCGTGATGCCCGCGCAGACGCCCAGCGGCTCGCGGAAGGAGAACAGGTCGACACCGGTGGAGACCTGGTCGGAGTACTCGCCCTTGAGCAGCTGCGGGATGCCGCAGGCGAACTCGACGACCTCCAGGCCGCGCTGCACCTCGCCGCGCGCGTCGGAGACGACCTTGCCGTGCTCGTCGGAGATCATCTCGGCGAGCCGCTGCATGTTGTCCGCGACCAGTCGGCGGAACTCGAAGAGGATCTTCGTACGCTGAGAGAGCGACGACTGCGACCAGGTCTCGAACGCCGCGGCCGCCGAGCGCACCGCCGCGTCGACGTCGGCGGCGGACGCCAGCGGCACCTCGGCCTGCTGCTCACCGGTGGCCGGGTTCCAGACCGGCCCGGTGCGCGTCGACTCCCCGGTCGTCGCCTTGCCGCCGATCCAGTGGTGGACGGTCCTCACGACGCACCTCCGATGAGCGGGCGCTGCTTCTGCTTGTCGGCCTCGTAGGTCCGCCGCGCAGCGACGGTCGTGTCCAGCCTGGCGACCTCGGCGACCGGGACATCCCACCAGGCCTCGTTGTCGGGTGCGGGCGCCAGCGGGTCGGTCTCGATGTGGATGACCGTGGTGCGGGTGGCGGCGCGGCTGCGCTTGATCGCCTCCCGGAACTCCGCGATCGTGCGGACCCGGATGACCTCGGCGCCCAGGCTCGCGGCGTTGGCGGCCAGGTCGACCGGCAGCACGTCGCCGTCGAGCTGCCCGGACTCGGTGCGGTAGCGGTAGCGGGTGCCGAACCGCTGCGAGCCGACCGACTCCGACAGGGCCCCGATCGAGGCGAAGCCGTGGTTCTGCACGATGACGACGTTGAGCTTGACCCCCTCCGACACGGCGGTGACCAGCTCCTGCGCCATCATCAGGTACGAGCCGTCGCCGACCAGCGCGAACACCTCGCGATCGGGGGCGGCCATCTTCACGCCGAGCGCGCCGGCGATCTCGTAGCCCATGCACGAGTAGGCGTACTCGACGTGGTACTGCTTCGGGTCCTTCGCCCGCCACAGCATCTGCAGCTGGCCGGGCATGGAACCGGCGGCCTGCACGACGACGTCGCGCGCGTCCAGCTCCTCGTTGAGCGCGCCGAGCACCTCGGTCTGCGCGGGCAGCGGCTCGCGGCCGGCGTGGAAGGCCTGGTCGACGACCCCGTTCCAGACCTCGGTGTTCCACCGGCGCGGCCAGCGCTCCCCGGCCAGCGCCTCGGTGAGCGCCTCGAGCGCCGCGCGGGCGTCGGCGACGAGCATCGCCCCGCCGTGCTTGGCCGCGTCGAACGCGGTCACGTTGACGTTGACGAACCGCACGTCGGGGTTCTGGAACGCGCTGCGGGAGGCGGTGGTGAAGTCCGACCAGCGGGTGCCGACGCCGATGACGACGTCGGCGTCGCGGGCCAGCGCGTTCGCGACCGGGGAGCCGGTGGCGCCGATCCCGCCGACGGCCTGCGGGTGGTCCCAGGCGATCGCGCCCTTGCCGGCCTGGGTGTCGGCGACCGGGATGCCGGTGGCCTCGGCGAAGCGGCCCAGCGCCTCAGTCGCTTCGCTGTAGATCACGCCACCGCCGGCGACCAGCAGCGGCGCCTTCGCGGAACGGATGATCTGGACGGCGCGGGCCAGCGCGGCGGGCTCGGGCACCGGACGGGCGACGTGCCAGACCCGCTTGGCGAACAGCTCGTCCGGCCAGTCGTGGGCCTCGGCCTGCACGTCCTGCGGGAGCGCGAGGGTCACCGCGCCGGCGCTGGCCGGGTCGGTGAGCGCGCGCATCGCCCCGAGCAGTGCGGACGGCAGCTGCTCTGGCCGCCAGACCCGGTCGAAGAACACCGACAGCGGGCGGAACGCGTCGTTGACCGACACGTCGCCGGTGTCGGGCCGCTCCAGCTCCTGCAACACCGGCGAAGCCACCCGCGTGGCGAACACATCGCTGGGCAGCAGCAGCACCGGGATGCGGTTGGTGCTGGCCAGCGCCGCGCCGGTCAGCATGTTCGTCGAGCCCGGTCCGATCGACGCGGTGCAGGCGAACGTCTGCAGGCGGTTGCGCATCTTCGCGAAACCGACGGCCGTGTGCACCATGCCCTGCTCGTTGCGGGCCATGTAGAACGGCATCTCGTCGGTCGTCTCCAGCAGCGCCTGCCCGACGCCGGCCACGTTGCCGTGGCCGAAGATCCCGAAGCAGGCCGGGATCAGGCGCTGCTCGACGCCGTCGCGCTCGGTGTACTGGTTCGCCAGGAATCGCACGAGCGCCTGGCCGACCGTCAAGCGGGTCACGGCTGCTTCTCCTCAGTCGTCGTCAAGGGCAGCCGGGGATCGATCTCCTGGTCCGCCCACGTGCCGCGGACCCAGCCGTGCGCCGGGTCGTCGCAGATCCGCCAGGCCCGCTCCGGCGAGGGGCCGGCCATGACGTTGAGGTAGTAGAGGTCGTAGCCGGGGGTGGCCATCGACGGCCCGTGCCAGCCGTACGGGATGAGCACGGTGTCGCCGCTGCGCACCTCGGCGCACACGTCGATCTCGCGGCCCGGCCCGGAGGTGTAGACGCGCTGGTAGGCCGGACCGTCCCGGTCGACCTCGAAGTAGTAGATCTCCTCCAGCTGCGACTCGGTCTCGGTCTGCTCGTCGTGCTTGTGCGGCGGGAACGACGACCAGTTCGCGGCGGGGGTGAGCACCTCGACAGCGATCAGCTTGTCGGCGTCGAAGGTGCCGGGCATGCAGAAGTTGTTGACCTGCCGGCTGGCCTGGCCCGCGCCGCGCAGCTCGACCGAAACGTCCTCGGCCGGGCCGTACCGCGGCGACAGCTTGCGGGTGGCGCGGGCGGTCGGCAGCGCGAACCGGCCACCGCCCGCCGAGGTGACGGTGACCTCGGCGTCGCGCGGCACGTAGGCGAAGTCGCTGACGCGGCTGAACACGCTGCGCCGGCCGGCCAGCTCGAACGCCTCCCCCTCGCACGCGACGGTCGCCGAGCCGGAGAGCGGCAGCACGACCATCTCGTCCTCGCCGGTGGCGAAGGTGGCGCTGCCGCCGGGCGCGAGCTCCAGCACGCGCAGCCCGGAGTAGCCCCACCCCGCGCTCTCCGGGGTGATGAACAGCGCGAATCCGTCCCTGGCGGACTCGCCCCTTCGGACGATGTGCTTGGTGCTCACAGCAGGCTCACCACCGTGTCCAGCGCTCCTTCGACGTCGTCGTCTGCCGGGTAGAGCAGGCTGCGCCCCAGCACCAGCCCCTGCACAGTGGGCAGCGTGAGCGCCTTCTGCCAGCTCTCGTAGGCCGCGTCGGGGTCGGCGGAGACCTCGCCGCCGAGGATCAGCGCCGGCAGCGTGGTGGCGGCCATCGCCCGTTCCATGTCCTCGACGACCGGCACCTTCAGCCAGGTGTGCGCCGACGTGGTGCCGAGCCCAGCGGCGACGGTCATCGCCCGGATCATGGCCTCGGTGGACAGGTCGTTGCGCACGCGCCCGTTCGGACCGTCGCGGTGGGAGATGAACGGCTCGACCATCGCCATCAGGCCGTTGCCGGCCAGCTCGCTCACCGCTCGCCCGGCCGCTTCCAGCGTCGGCGCGGTCGCGGCGTCCTCAGGGTCGATGCGGACGAGCATCTTGCCGCCCTCGAACCCGGCCGCGGCGATGCTCGCGGCGTCGTAGGCGGTGAAGCGGTCGTCGATCTCGAAGGCGGTGCCGGCGAGCCCGCCCCGGTTCATCGACCCGATGACCACCTTGTCGTCGAGGGCGCCGAGCAGCAGCAGGTCCTCCAGCACGTCGGCCGTGCCGAGCACCCCGTTGACCTCGGGCCGCGACAGGGCGAGCACGAGCCGTTCGAGCATGTCGGCGCGGTCGGCCATGGCCATCGGCCGGGCACCCGCCCGCAGCGCGCCGCGGGCCGGGTGGTCGGCGGCGACCATCAGCAGCCTGCCGTGCTCCCCGAGCAGCGACGCCGGCCTGCGCCGGTTCGCCGCAGCCTCGGCGACCGCGTCGGGCCGCCGGACCCGCATCTCCACGAGCCGCTGCACCACGTCAGGCACGGCCCGCCACCTCCACCGCCGATCCGGCGCGCACGGTCTCCTCCACTTCCTCCGACGTCGGCATCGCATCCGCGCAGGCCAGCCGGCCCGCGACGATCGAGCCGGCGGCGTTGCAGAACCGCATCGCCCGGTCCAGGTCCCAGCCGGACAGCAGCGCGTGGCACAGCGCGCCGCCGAAGGCATCGCCCGCGCCCAGGCCGTTCACCACCTCGACCGGGATCGGCGGCACTTCGACGATCTCCCCGCCCCGCGACGCGAGCACCCCGTCGGGGCCCTGCTTGACGACCGCGAGCTCCACCCCGGCCGCGTGCAGCGCGGCGGCCGCGGCCCGCGGCTCCCGCTCCCCGACCGCGGTGTCGCACTCGTCGAGGTTCCCAACGGCCACCGTGACGTGCGGCAACGCGTGCTGCACCCAGCGGCGCGCCTCCTCGCGGGACTCCCAGAACATCGGCCGGTAGTCCAGGTCCAGCACGGTGATGCCGTGCCTCGCCCGCGCCCGCAGCGCCTCCAGCGTGGCGGTCCGGCTCGGCTCCTGCGACAGCCCCGTCCCGGTCACCCAGAACACGTCGGCGCTGCGGATCGCGTCGAGATCCAGCTCGTGGGCGTGGATCTCCAGGTCCGGCGCCTTCGGGTAGCGGTAGAAGTACAGCGGGAAGTCGTCCGGCGGGAAGATCTCGCAGAACGTGACCGGCGTCGGCAGGTGCGGCACCGAGGCGACGTACCGGTCGTCCACCCCGAACCCGCGCAGCGCGTCGCGCAGGAACTCGCCGAACGGGTCCGCCCCGGTCCGCGTGATCACCGCGGCGCGCCGCCCGTGCCGGGCCGCCGCGACGGCGACGTTGCTCGGGCTGCCCCCCAGGTACTTGCCGAACGAGGTCACGTCACGCAGCGACACCCCGACCTGGAGCGGGTACACGTCCACCCCGATCCGGCCCATCGTGAGGACCTCCGGGGGCAGCGCCCCCTGACCGGACATCGCCACTGATGCTCCCTCCTCCGGTTCGCGGAGAAGATGTACTCTCAGCGCTAATCACATGTCAACACTTTGTCCTAACAAAGTACCCGGGGAGAGTTGCGCATGCCGGTGCCCGATGTCGCCCTGGACCGCTCGAGCCCGGTCCCGCTCTACTACCAGGTGGCCACCCGACTGGAGCAGCTGATCGACGAGGGCGAGCTGCCCGCCGGCAGCCGACTGGAGAACGAGATCGAGCTGGCCGATCGCCTCGGCGTCTCCCGCCCGACGATGCGCCGCGCGATCCAGTACCTCGTCGAGCGCGGCCTGTTGGTCCGCAAGCGCGGCGTCGGCACCCAGGTCGTCCACCCGAAGGTGCGCCGCCCGGTCGAGCTCACCAGCCTCTACGACGACCTCGCCAAGAGCGGTCAGGATCCCCGCACCGAGGTCCGCTCCCTCGTCTCCGAGCCGCTGTCCGACCACGTCGCCGGCCTCATGGGCCTCGCCCCGGGCACCCCGGCCACCCGCATCGAACGACTGCGCTACGCCGCGGGCGAGCCCCTCGCCCTGATGACCAACATCGTCCCCGCCGACGTCCTCGAGCTCAGCGTCGAGGCCCTCACCGACCACGGCCTCTACGACCTGCTCCGCGCCGCGGGCCGCGTCCCGCGCATGGCCCGCCAGGTCGTCGGCGCCCGCGCCGCCACCCCGGCTGAGGCCCGCCTCCTCGGCGAACCCGCCGGCACCGCCGTGCTCACCATGACCCGCACCGCGTGGGACGCCGGCGGCCAGGCCGTCGAGTACGGCTCGCACATCTACCGCGCCTCGCGCTACAGCTTCGAGCTGACGCTGACGTCGGCGTGACGACCTCGCCGGCGACGGCCACGGGGAGCGCCGGGGCGGGCACGATCTCGGGCGGGCGCGGACGCGGCGGGCCGTGGCCGCAGGAGATCACATCGGTCCGGGCCCGGGAACCACGACTCGGCGTCCCGAACCCCACGGATCGGCGTCGGGAAACCCCCAGTTCGCGGGCCCAGTGCGCGCACGCAGCCGGGACTGCAGCCCCGCTCAGCCGTCGGAGTTCAACGAGTCCCGCACTCGGACCAGCAGATCGGCCAGATCCCGCTGCTGCTCCGCACTCAACCCCCGCACCGTCCGCTGCTCCAACTCCACCCACGCCGCCCGGGCCCGCGGAACCGCCTCCCGCCCCTTGGCGGTGAGCCGCACGACCAGGGCCCGCCCGTCGGAAGCGGACGGCTCCCGGACGACGAGCCCGGCCCGCTCCATCGCCTGCAGCGTCGCGGTGACCGTCGACCGATCGCGCCCCATGTAGTGCACGAGCTCGGTCTGCGGCACCGCGTCCCGCCCGTCGAGGTAGAGCAGGACGATCTCGTGCGGCGGCGTGACCCCGGCCGCGTTGAGCAGCTCGGTCCCCACCCGCGCGTGGGCGCGCAGGACCTGCAGGAGGAGCGACCCGATGGGCGCCCCGTCGATGCTGATCCCGACGTGGGGGCGCGGCGCCACCCCGGGCGAGCGGTCCGCGGAGCGACTCATGGGCCCACCCTAGAGACGCTGTTGGCATGCCAGCAAATTCGCTACTTTGTTGGCATGCCATCAATCAGGTCCGACCCGGACCGCATCGATCCCGCCCTCCTCCGCCTCATGGGCGTCCTGCTCGCCGGCGCCTCCGCGGCGCTGCTCGACACCACGATCGTCGCGGTCGCGATCAGCGACCTGACCAGGGCGTTCGACACCACGGTGCAGGTCGCCCAATGGGCCACGACCGCCTACCTGCTCGCCATGGCCGCCGCGATCCCGCTCATGGGCTGGCTCACGGACCGCTGGGGCGCCCGCCGCGTCTGGCTGGGCACGCTCTGGCTGTTCCTCGCCGGCTCGATCCTCTGCGGCCTGGCGTGGTCGATCGGCAGCCTGATCGCCTTCCGCGTCGTGCAGGGCCTCGGCGGCGGGCTGATCCTGCCGCTGGTGCAGGCGGTGCTCGCCCGCGCGGCGGGCCCCCGCCGGATGGGCCGCGCCATGGGGCTGATCGGCATCCCCGGCCAGCTCGCCCCGATCCTCGGCCCGGTGCTGGGCGGGATCATCCTCGGGACGCTCGGCTGGCGCTGGATCTTCTTCGTCAACGCGCCGCTCTGCCTGCTCGCGATCGCGCTGGCCCACCGCCACCTGCATCCGGCGGACGAGCCGCGGCCATCCGCGCTCGACCGGCTCGGTGCGCTGCTGGCGGTCCCGGCGACGGTGGCGATCCTGGCCGGCCTCTCCCTGGCCGGCGAGGCCCCGGACGTCTCGGTCGCGCTGCTCGTGGACGGCGCGGTGCTGCTCACCTGGTTCGTGCTGCGCTCCCTCCGCCGCGGCGACCGGGCCCTGCTCGACCTGCGGCTGCTGCGGCAGCGGACGTTCGCGGTAGCGACCGCGATGATGCTGCTGTCCGGCGCCTGCCTGTACGGCCCGATGCTGCTCCTGCCGCTGCACTACCAGCTGGCCCGCGGCTTCCCCGTCGACCAGGTCGGGTGGCTGCTGGCCCCGCAGGGCGCCGGCCTCGCAGCCGGGCTGCTGGTCGCCGGGCGCTGGGCCGACCGGACCGGCCCGCGGATCGTCGCACTCACCGGCACGGCGCTGGCCGCCGCCGGGCTCGGGGTGTTCGCCGCCGCCGGCGACGCGTCGCTCGTCGTGCTCTCCGCGGGCCTGGCCGCGCTCGGAGCCGGGCTCGGCGGCATCGGCGTGGCGGTCTCCGCGACGAGCTACCGCGACGTCGCGCCCGTCGCGATCCCGCGGGCCACCAGCCTGCTCACCGTCGTCCAGCGCATCGGCGCGTCGTTCGGCACCGTCCTCGCCGCGCTCGTCCTGGAGCGGCAGCTCGCTGCGGCACCCGACGCCGGCACGGCCTTCGCACACACCTTCACGTGGACCATCGCGCTCCTCGCCGTCGTCCTCGCCGTCACGCTCCTGCTGCCCGCCCGGCCGCCGGCCCGCTGAGTTCCGACGCCGGAAAGTACCCGCGTCGAGAACGAAGCAGTGGCGATCTCGAATCGATTCAAGTCGCCACGAGTTCGTTCTCGACGCACCGAGGTCCGCGACCCGCAGCCCAGTCGCACGGCCAGGTCCACGCGGTGCCGCTCGGCTGAGAGGGCCGCCACACGGCGGCCCGCCCGCTTGACCGGCCTCGGCACCGCGACCACTCTGGATCGAGAGCCGAGAGGGGTGCACGCACGTGGCCGGACAGGATCTGGTGCGCCGCCGGCACATCGATCTCGAGCGCGTCAGCAGCGCAGGCTGTCGTGCCCGCTGATCCTCCGCCGTTCCCGCACACTCCTGCGAAAGGTCCGTCCCCCGCTATGTCCCGCCTGCGCAAGCTCGGCTTCCTCACCATCGGGCTGTTCGACGAGGCCGATCCCGCGGCCGGTCACGAGACCACGCTGCGGATGATCGAACTGGGTGAACGGCTCGGCTTCGACAGCGCCTGGGTGCGCCACCGGCACCTGCAGTTCGGCATCTCGTCGCCCGTCGCGGTGCTGGCCGCGGCGAGCCAGCGCACGTCCCGGATCGAGCTGGGCACCGCGGTGACTCCGCTGGGCTGGGAGAACCCGCTGCGGCTCGCCGAGGATCTGGCCACCGTGGACCTGCTGTCGGGCGGCCGGCTCAACCCGGGCGTGAGCGTCGGCCCGCCGATGCACTACGACCTGGTGCGCGACGCGCTGTACCCGCACTCGGCCGATCTCGAGGACTTCGGCGACGAACGGCTCGAACGGTTCCTGCGCGCCGTGGCCGGGGAACCGGTCCCCGCGTGGAAGGGGACCGAGGGCTTCGAGGTGTTCTCCGACCGGGTGCAGCCGCACTCGCCCGGGCTGCGGTCGCGGCTCTGGTACGGCGCGGCGAGCCTCGGCTCGGCCCGCCGCGC
>Ga0065720_1019743_pt1 | contig 20619 bp, 10 predicted proteins | sample Thericmetagenome_FD_59107 | JGI IMG/M metagenome (GOLD analysis project Ga0065720, IMG submission 59107) | Thermophilic microbial communities from the Joint Bioenergy Institute, California, USA of rice/straw/compost enrichment - eDNA_2 v2... | ecosystem: Engineered > Solid waste > Grass >...
TATTTCCTTTGAGTGTATGAGCGGCTTCTTTTAATTGAAACCATTCTTCTTTTGAAAGCGGCTCATAGAGATTCATAAAGGCAGTATCACCGAGGAAATCATTAAGGAATCCCTCGGCCATAAGAAGAGCTGTGCCCTCATCTTCGAATACTTCTATTGCCTTGGCAATATCAATTGGTTTCTGCTTTTTATCTCCCATTGAGGATTAATAAAAATTATCTCAGCTTTAGTGTTTTATTGCACTTCTTTATGCGAAATTTTCAATATCAAATATTTATTACACAAAACTCCGAGATATGTTCATATAGCAAATCTCACAGAAGCTAGAGCTCTTTAGGATGTCTTGATATCTTGTCCTTCTTGATTTGCCTTAGGCAAAAAGATATACTTCGAACTCTTAGATTTAAATAATTTTACCGATAGCATGAACAATCAATTTAAATATGAAGAGGAGAAAGTGGACAGAACTGGCTCAATGCACGTTCGTCCACAGGGAAGCATGAACATAGAGTCAACTCCCAAGACTCCCAGGTCTCCTAAAAGGAGTTTTTTCAACCCAGCCCGACAAACCAAGGTGAGATTATTTTATTCAACATATATTGTTGGAATTGTTATCTTAATCCTGGGTTTTCTCTACTCCTTATTCCACACCTCCCCTGATAAGCTAAAAGTCGCTTCGGTCTTCGCTTCTGTCAGTAAGACCATGAACGATGCTCCTATCTCAGATATTTTTGTCACTGTAAACGAATGTCCCCATGATTTTGAAATGATTACTTTAGGACATTGGCCTGGAACCGTGCACGGGTGTTATTATCCTTCAGAACATAAAATTGTGAAAGGACAATGCGCAGAACATACCACAGATGGCGTGGGAGTCAATGCTATGCCTGCAAGACCTTTGTATAAGTGGAGAGGGAAGAAGTTCTGTATTAAGAGATTCGAAGACTATGAGATAAATGTCACTTCTCCCTGCAGAGAAGGATATAAGAAGTGTGCAGGTTACCTCTGTATTCCTGAGGATCAAAGATGCCCTATCACCTCCATTAAAATTTACGCTGAAGAACCTACAACCACAGAAGAAGAGTATGCTGGAGAATCTGAGGGCACAAAATCTGTTAGTATTCAAAGAAGAGATGGCGATGAGCCTATTATTGATTTTCATTTAAGTGTTGATGGATATCCATGCTTGGATTTATCTTCTATTCCTTATAGACCGAATAGTTATCCACTTTTGAATATCCCACCTGTTGGCTGTGGATATGGAGAAAACAACGAGGCGAAATTAATCGACTCAAGACCGCTTGTTAAGGTCCTCAAGGACAGCCCTGTCTATAACCTGACAGAATCCCTTCCTATGTACTATGATAGTATTCAAAATAACACTGCATATTTCACAGGTATTCCAAGATTCAAGGTCAAGAGAGAACCTGAGTGCATGAAGACCAAGAGATTTATGGAGATGGCATCAGTCAGTGAAGACATGATTTCAGTAGGAAAGATCGTAAATCTCTTCTTTATTTTTGGACTTTTTGGAACTTTCTCGCTTTCCTTCTTCGCTTTGGAAGCTAGAAGTCAGCTCAGATCTGGCGTGGAGGCTATGGATATTTCAGCAAAGGGAAGAGAAGGAAAGATTTTATTTGCAGGATGCGTACTTCTTTCCCTTTTCTGCCTAGGATGCTTCATTGCAAGCTATGACAAAGTCCAATCTGTGTTCAGATTTAGCGACAAGATATCAAGATTTACTGCTCAGGACTGCTTTATGAACAAGAATATTACTATTGCCTTGAATGACTTCGCTGAAGCCTTGCCCAGTGAAGTTACTATATATTCGTGGATTATGATCATTATGATCATTTTGTCTTTGATACCAATTTGGGTGATTCTTAGTGAGAAATACCATGAGAGCCAGGGAGATACCATCATTTTGTTGAGAAGTATGGATTAAAGTTCATACTCTGAGAAAAATACTTCGTGAGACTAGGTGGGCTTTGTATTACTTTATTTTATGAGGACTGTCTTATATATCGTTGTGGATATTTCAATAATAATCTATACATTTCGTTGGAGAAATCATAAATAAATGGAAGGATATTCAAAGTTCATAATTCTTCTATCATCACTTCATACTTGTAAATTTAAGGCAAAGGGAGTAAAACTTCGAAAAGAAAGGGCTTTGTCTCTGAATAAAATTCTTGCTTTGGTCTATCACTTTAGCAAACTGATCCGTATAAAGTTTAATATGACATTCCTTAAGCTTCACAAATAGATTCTTATACTCATCAATAGCCTGTGGGAACATGATGACAAGATGTGCTGATTCTAAAGTGGGATGACGTGAGAGGACCTTCAAAAAATCCCTCTCATCATCTATTGCAAGAACAGCATGGATTTTAATTTTCTTGAGTTTTTGAAGTTTCTGTGGAATCAATTTTGCAATATTAGTATCCAGATTCGTATAGAAATAGTCGCTCTCATGTAACTCTAGCTCTTCAAGACCCTCAAGTTTGCAAATTGTATTGAGAATATTTTTCCATTGAGGCTGTAGTATGTTCCTATGATGAAACTGAAGGCCCAAGACTTTAAGACGATTCAGAGACTTTATATAAGAGCAGAAGTTTTCAATATCTGAGTTACTTCCCTGTTGAAAATTGCAGTCCAGGGAAAGTTTGAGCAAGGTAAAATGGTTCAAGGGAATCAGTCTTGTAAAGAAATCGAAATAGCTCCTCTTTACAGCAAAGTTTATAGACCTAGGAGCTAGATTTAAATCTAGATGGTCTAGGCCTTCTAGCTTTTTAGCCAAGTCTTGGAAGTTTCTTTTAAGTCTTTTTCTGAATTCCACATCTGCCTTGATATGGAATTTCTTTAGACTGGATATATCTGATATCGCCTCCAAGATTTCAAATACAAAGAATTCCTCAACTTTTCCAAAGTATTCCAATGAAAGTAAAGATAAAGTGCTCACCTGGGAAAGTCCTGGAAGAGTTTTCATTATTACATCATTTTCTTGGAGGGAATATGAAACCAAAGACAATGAAGACAGGTTTGTTAGGGTTGATAGAAACTCCTGGACTTTGAAAAGAAAGACCAAGGGTAGGTCAACCCTTATTGAAACTATATCCCTGGGCGGTATTTTCAAGGAACCCAGCTCAAATTTAAACGTTTTTTTTCCAACCCAATCAGTAAAAGAGCCATCGAACCCTGAAGTTCTTACCAGGCTTACATCAGTGATTTCTTTGGCTTGACCAATTAATCGAGGTATCACTCTATGATCAGCCCTGCTTATAAACCCAAGATGGATACTATTCAGCCGAGTCAAATTAAGTTTCTTAAAGACCTTGACCATTGCAAATTCAGGACAAATGAACCCGCTAGGGAGGATTCTTAGGCGTTTAAGGGACTTAATCTTTTTGAAAACATATAGACCCTTCCATAAGTTGATTAGATCTCCTTCAAGATTATTAATATAGTCAGTGTTGATGATAGAATATGTCCGTGCTTTTCGACATGATTTCTGTGATCCCTGCTTGTAAATAAGTATCTTTTTCGCTGAATATCGTTTCTTTCTTATTTGTTTATAGGAGAAATCGTCTCCATAACTGGCAGAGAGAATAAACAACTTGGAAGTGTGTCTCGGAAGAGAGATCGGAGAATCTTTCCCCTCGAACTCACTCAAGTAGGAGAAATCCGATTTGAGAGATTTATTCATTGAGTTAAATAAGTTTTAAACGAATTACGCGCTGTCTTCGAGAGAATTAGCAACCCAACTATAGTTTATAAGAGCCATGGCTGATGATACTCCCTTTAAGTAATATTGATTCATACAGAGCATGATTAACCTCTTTTTCATTCTCCTTCCATAAATTCGAGCATCTTAGCTTATCTGCTTCAAAGAACCTAGGAGGAGGTATTTCTTCTATCAAACACACGGCTTTATGATGCATTTTATCGAGATAAGGTGTAACATTCAGATTCTTTCTAGAAAAGGCAGACAAAACTGAATGCATCACACAAAATTTCTTATTCCTTCTGGATTGCTCTAAAAACGAACACAGGGGATTTTCATCGTCTTATCCCAACCTCTGTTCAAATAAGAACTGCTTTAACTTGAGATTTGCTAAATCCTATGAAAATAGAGTGCCCAAGTGGGTTTAAATTGTGTTCAACAAAATAAGCTTATATTAGGTCTCTCAACTCATCCGCTACTCTATGTATCGAGAGGGTTGTTCTGTTTGGAGATAAATTTAATCTAAGCGTCTTTCCATTTGCTGAGGTTATATGTTTCGAGAAAAACAAAGTTTAACTATCCTATTAGACTAAACGATATGCTCTTTCATACTCAAACTCAGTCTAACATTCAACTCAGCATGCCTTTGGTCCACATGGTAATTACCACTTCATGAGGCTCCTGGAGTGGGCACCTTTAGCTTCGACTAACTTTTGATTATTGAATAGCAGTAAAAATGTTTAAAAAAAGTCGTACTCACCTAGAAGGCGGCTTTAAGAAAAGTAGAACGGTAAGAATGCAATTCGTTAGTTTTAAATGAGAGTAATTGGCTGATGCCTCATTGAGGGTTCATATTGAAAGTAGATAAGTACATATGAAATGAAATATATCGAAGGTTATGTAGAGTAAAGTGTATATAGAGACAAGTACATTTCACATGTTATGATGTTGTTGGGCCAGTTACTTCTTCTTGGTTTGTGAACCAGTGGGAAGTCTAATAGGAAGAGGGTCTTTCATGATTGCTTGTTTCGAAATTGAAATTCTTTTGATTTTTAAATGAAATATTATATCAACTGTATACATCTGTGATTAAATATGATCAATTTCCAATGAGGTCATCTCCGAACAAATTGGTATATGACAACTTTAATTAATCAAATTCAAATTCTAGCATGAGTTTAGTGGCTAGCCAGCAAGAATTGTAACTAAGCCCTGGTTTCTGATGTCTCAACTCCTCTCTTCGAACGCCCTGCAGCTCAATTTTAAAGACGGTTTAGCTCTCAGTTGAAAAAATGTGCCAAAAAATATTTAAACTTGAAGGCGTTACACTCAGAATAAAGCCTCTGCTAAGACGTTAGACAGAGCCCTTAGAAATCATTAAAATGTCTCGACTAAACCAGAATCTACATGGTGAAGGATGGAAGCCTCTCAGAACTAATTATAACGACGAAGAATTTATTCGCACTATGAGAAAGAGTCTAAATAGGTTCTACAACAATCTAGTAAGAATATAGGGTTGTTTAGACCCAGAATCGTCTCATTGAATAGCCTGGAGCAAAAATGGTCTTTTAGATATTGCACAACAGTCAGACTATAACCCGGCGGAATTTTTTCTTATCAGAATATATGTAATAAATGCTCAGAATTATATAACTATATTTTTTGAAGAAATGATCTTAATTTTATAACACCTAGCGGATTTCAAATCAAACAAACTACTCAAAATCTTCTTCCTATGATTATTCCAATTTCGGATGCACAGTAGACTGTTCCAGTTTACCTTATAGCACGGCATCTGGAAATCTTCAGCAGACATAATCAATTTTTTAGCTCAGATCGTGAAATAATGACAATTATAGGGCATTGATTATCTCTAAGTCGTAAGTTTGATGAGTTCCATTGAGAAAAGTAAAAATAAATATTTGCCTAACATTTTTTGATTACGAGGACAATTTTATTAACTGTAATCATAGAGCTTAGATGCTCACAATGAAGTTCATCTTTGGTACAGAGGGACAAGATCTCTACAATCTTGACCGCTAAGAAGGTAGGGAATAACTAGGAAATCAGTCCTAGAATGGTAAATGGATAAATTATCGTAAATTATGGAACGTTAGCAGCAAAGTTCGGATCGGCTAAAGAGATTCGAGTCGATTTAGAAAAGCAATTTTGTGGCTCCGAACTGAGAAATACAGATTGTCCAGGCCTAGCAAAGCTTATAGTCTAAGCTTGTGTTATTAACAAAACTAATATATTACTACTGTGTAATAATTATCTTTGACTTGATTTCAAGTGAAAGTATTATTTTAGCTTTTATTAGTGAATAAATTATTATTTTTTATTTCTTCAGACACCCCCAAATATGAATCCTGAGCAGAGAACACTATACGACAGAATTAATGGTGACAAGATAATGCCAAAATTGGTTGAGATCTTCTACAAAAAGGTTATGGAGGATAAGGAAATAGCGCCATTCTTCGAAAATATTGATATGGAAAGACAACACGAGCATCAAAGAAGATTTCTTAGCGTAAATAATCTAATCGTGGTTATAATGTGTCTAGTATATTCTTGGAGGGACCCATAAGTGGACTGGAAGAACTTTGAGACAAGTGCACTCGAAATTCCATCTTGAAGATAAACACTTCGAAGCCTTCACCAGACATCTGATGGAGACGCTGAAAGAGATGGAAATTGACGAGAAGCTAATTAAAGAAATAGCTGCTATAATTGAGCCTAACCGTAGGGAGATTGTTAATGAGAAACGATTCTAAAGCGTTATTTAATTTTTCGTTGAGCTAGCCTTTTTGTAATCGTTCCGCTTTCATTTTTATCTTTATGTTTCTAAGTTGCCCTCTTCACCTGCATCCGTTGTGCATCTTGAATAAGATATTCTTTGAGAATTTTGATGTTATTTTTCAATTTAGAGGACAAATATAACAAAATATAATTGAGATTACCAGAGTAACAATATCTAAGGAAACACAGAGTAATACAACATCAACAAAAAATACCACATTTTAACTAAATTACGAAGAAAAAGAACGCGAAGAGCTGTCTACATGTGAACCAAAAGTTGTTTTTAGGCCTCTTATTTTTGGAAAAGAGATCCTTTTGCAACTGGGTAAATTTGAACTTATCTGCGATAGGGAAATTTGTGGAGAGACCGCTGGCACGCCTCCACTCAGATCCCTGAAAGTTGTCTGTACACCCATTTCGAAGGTCTGGGGGTCACTTGATTCTGTCATAATCTCCTTTGTAGAGATAATAGTAGGCTTGTTAAGCTCTTCAAAAAGAGCTTTTGCTTTTTCAAATTCAGCTGTCTGTACCTCCAGCTTCTTCTGGAGCTCTTCTACTTGCTTAGTAAGATCATCGATCATGATCTCTTTTCGCTTTTTTAGGAAAGGATTGTCTTCAATGTCTCTTGAAGCCTCTGTTGTTTCGGTCTCTTCTTCATATTCTTCCTCTTCTGGTTCCTCGTATATTCTCAGTGTATTTGTCTCATAGTGAATGTCCTTGACATAGTTAGTTATCATGTGATTGAGTTTATTCTGATAAAGCTTTATCCTTGCGGAGTCATATCTCTTGATCTCGCGGAGCTTATGTATCTCATCTGAGTTCATATCAGTTTTAATTATTAGCTTTTTAATCACAGAGTTCAGATAACCAATCATCTCCTCATATTCTCCATTAGCTGTGTCCTGTTCCTCAACTTCGTATCTTGGGATACTATTGAGCACTTCTTCCTCTTTTGGAGTAGTTACATTATTTGCAGTATTACTATTAAAGAGCTTGACACTTGAAGAAGCAGTTGGGGTTTGCGAATATAATTTTTCAATGCTTTTATCTTCTGAAGACCTTAGGGACTTTCCATCTGCCTTATTTCTTTTTGCAGCATTGGAGAGATTTGCATTTATGGCGGATTTATTGTATCTTGCTTGGGGAGTTTTTGAGGTGGTTATTTTTGGACTCATGTCTCTTGGATTTTTGACAACTTTTCGATTCTCCTTCTCTCCTTTACTGACAGCTGCTCTATTCTTGGCAAGCTGATTCTGAGAATTTGATTTCTTTAGACCAGATTTTTGTGATTGATAGTTACTGACGTTAGATTCATATTTTCCTTTCATATTATTCTTATTTTCCTTTAGTTTAGAGTCAAGATGTGGATTGTTTGTATGAGAGACAATGAGCTCCATGAGGTTCAGAGTCCTTTCTTTAGGTCCATCTTTGTGAGTTGGGGTGCTAGTGGTCTGGCTACTACTATGCTCAGAGTCATTCGAAGGATCAGTATGAAAGAGGCGCTCTTCAATGATATTCAAATAACTATCGTCAGCGCCTGGTCCTATCATAAAATTACGTGCTGACTCCTTGGAAGCACTGTTATATGGGAATTTATTGTAATTTCCGAAGGTTTCTTTAGCCAGATTGGGGATATGGGCTGAGGGTTTACAGAATGAAAAATTAGTCGTAGGGGTGACTTTCTGTTGTGTTGTATACTTTTCCTTATTTTGACCAAATTGTTGCGGGACAATTTCATACAGACTCTCAAAGTGAGAAGAGAGTTGTTCATTTTGAATTCCATTGGACTGATTATGGATAATTACAAAGTCGTTTATGTTACGTTTATGATCATAGTTGACTATGTAATTTGGCTGGGCTTTTTCAGAGAATGTATCAGAGATTTTTGATACGTTCAAAGAGCCTTTCATTCTGCTGGGGATATCCGATTCTGTTTCACGAGAAAATCCAAACCCATCTGATGTGAAGGAAGAATGGTTCAGCTGGCTTGACAATCTTGGGTTGTGAAGCATTTGTGCTCTGTTGTCCAAGTACCCGAAACAATAAATTTAATCTAATAACTGAACTTTTTTCGCGTAAAAGTTAATTCCAAACGAGAATTTTCAAGAGATTTTCAAAAACAGATATACGACACCGAAATAATTTCAGTTGGAAACACCAAAGGTTCATCGATGAGACCATGAATAGGCATGATAACCAACTATAGAATACAAATCATATTGAATAGTAGCTTATACAATTAATTATTGTGTTTTTTAGTAAATTATTTAAATCCTTTGGAAGATTGCTTATACCAGCTTGGAACGAGCTTGTCAGCAAGCTCTGGTTGAGTTGAAAGTTCCTCTAAGGAAATCAGAAAAACTAAAAATCATTCGATACCTGGATAGAAATTGAAAAGGTCGGGAAGAGGTTTTCCATTGAGCTTGCAGTTTTGGTTTCTGAGTTCAGCGAAATAAGGGTGCAACAAGGCTTCGAGGGGCTTGAGTCTCTTGTTAGGTGAGTAAACAAGAAGTTTGGAGATGAGATCGATGGCAAGAGGATCAACTTTGGGTTTGAAGACCTTATAAATTCAGTCATTTTATACTCAGAGATATACCTTGGTCCAAGGATTAGGCTTAATGTTGGGGAACTTGAATTCTTCAGAGTTGGGATTCATTTCCTTGACTTGTTCTTGAGTGGGAGTACCCAGAACCTTAATGATTTCGACTAATTGGTCAAGGCCTGAGTCACCTGGGAACAGGGGCTCACCAAGCATCAACTCGGCAATAACACAGCCTTAATTGTCAGCTTAACCCACAAAAAAATAAACCTGTTGACCAGACATCAATAGCAGTTGTGTAATCAGTAGCACCAAAGATCAATTCGGGAGCTCTGTAATATCTAGAACAGATATAGGCAACGTTGGGTTCACCTAAGCATTGAGAAACTTCTGGTATAGGGTACCTTTAACAAGGCGTTTGGCGGAACCGAAATCACAAAGCTTAAGCACGTGAGAGACAGGGTCAACCAAAACGTTTTGTGGCTTGATATCTCTGTGACATATGCCAAGACCATGGATATATGCAAGAGCACGGAACAATTGATAAGAATATAGCTTGATAAGAATGTTGGGGAATGGTTGCTTCATCTTGACATAGTACTTGAGAACTCTGTACAAATTTTCAGGGATATACTCCATAACAACATTGAGATATACTTCATCGGGCTAAAGGGTCATGAGTTTAGGTGGAAAGAGTACATTTTCTCCTTGGGTGAAAAATTGATGTTTGAGCTTGACGACATTGCAATGGTCGAGTTCCTGCATAATTTGAAGCTCACGATTCTTATATCTCTTATCCTGGAAGACCTTTTTAACGGCAACAACTTCGCCAGTTTCAACGATTCTTGCCTATGAACGTTATTTTGATTGTTCCCGAAGAGGCGGATTCGGAAAAATGACATTTTGAAAATAGAACTTTTATCGTACCTGATACACAACACCGAATGAGCCGTTTCCAATGATCTTCTCTCCAGTAAAAGTAAAGCCATTCTAAAGATGATATCGTTAACTCCTCAATCGTTTTACCTTGTTATCCTTGGAAGATGGCTCGTCTGGTTGAGTTGTAGTGATTTTCTTCTTGTCTAGGCCTAAACTGGCTCCAGCCATGGGATCTCTTCTATCAAGGCCTTTGTTGTACATTCCCATGCCCATTCCTTTGGTCTGACTGGGCTCGGTGTAATTTGTGTTGAAGGTATTCTAGATAATATGTCAAAATCATGTAATGCGAGAGTTTACCTGTCTCTCTTGAGTGTAATTGGCGATCTTCTTGCTCTTATCGATCATTACGAACAACTTTTTAATATTGTAATTAAAATAAATTACCCAACGTTAGCCTAAATTTGTGCCCAATCAAAAAGAAAGATAACTTACAGTAAACTAAAGATTCAATTTTATACAGCATAAAATTGTAACAATTATTCGCCTATTATCCTAGAGCTTTTGCTTCATCTCTTCTACCTGAAATAAATCAGTTGATTTTATTACATATTCCCCTCCTAACTTCTTGCTAAAAAATGTGTATTGTATTACAGCCCTGCACTTTGGTTTCTCATAAGCCTCCAACTTACTATCTGTATTACTTCGATCATAAGAATGTTCTGTAAATGATTTTTCTTGGGCTGTTGTGTTTACCGTTAGCTCGGGAATAGCTGACTCAACGATTTTTGGCAACTTAATAGGAGGGTCCTCTACATGCTGTACTCTTTCAATTCCTTGGAAGTTAATCTCTATTTCCTCTTCTTGAACAGGAGATTTATGCTTGTTAGAGGGGTATCCCTTTTTGTCCTTTTTTATTGCAACTGAAAAACTGAAGGCGGGAGAGTCTCTTTTCTCAATACATAGGTCATCCATAAATTTTTCTTTTGACATGGACGTGTTTTTCTTAGGAGTATCTAGAGCTTGCCCTAAGGAGTCTTCAATCTTTTGGCGTTGTGGCGGGAGATTTGAACCAAAAGAAGATTTCGTTTTTAATGAACCCTTCAATGCTTTTGAATTCGATTTATTCTCCTTTGAGATCCTGCGATCCTCCCCGTCCTGAGATAAGTCAAGATCAAAGGAGACCATTAACTTTGAGGTGCTTGTTTCTCTTGTTGTGTGATCCTCTTTTATATTGAGTTCTGCTTCAAGTGATTTCTCCAAATTTAATTCGGGCGCTATTTCTAGGGCGCTCTCTTTGCTCACACCAATCTCTATACTATCTGCTTTAGGTGTTTCTTTATATCTATCAGATGAGATTGTCGAGATTGTCCTTTGTAGAGGTGACTTATCTAAAATTTCTATATGCTCCAGGGAACTTATTCTGGAGATACCCCTGCTCTCATTCAATAATGGCAATTGATTGAGAATTCCGAAGCCAAACTCACACCCAACATAGCCCTCACCTCCCCAATTTTTATTAGGAGTGAGGGTCGTAGATCTGATAGTATTTGTTTGAGAGTTATAGACAATGATTTCAATTGGCTTTAGGGTTTTATTCTTTTCTTGCTGGTGAATGTATTCAGTCAAAGTATATACTCCTTGATAGATAAATTGTGGAGAACCTATAATATAATCTGTCTCAGCAATTAAGCCTGCAGACTGTGCAGGGGAATTTGGATAAATGGTTCCCACTTTCAACACTCTCTCATGAGCATTTCCATACTCTTCATATCTTATCACTGCTCCTAATAAGCTATCAGCCCCTTCCCAGTCTTTATTTGGAGTAATGGACACTATTCTCGCCTTGCGGTAGAGTATATTATATACTTTTAGTGTTACTTCTTGGTTCTCGTTCTTAGCCATCATTGCATAGAAGCTGTTGTAATTCTCTGTTATAGGAACTTGATCTATAGGACATGAAATATCAATGATGAAGTCAAGGAACTCTGTTAAGCCTGCCTGGAAGGTTATGATTAAACTGAGGAGTTACCTTATGAGCTGGAGAGTTAGGATAAACTTGAATTACTCGATAACCAAATGCTAATCCTTTAGTCTCAGTATTTCCCATTCACAACAGGTTTTATTTCATTTGTAAATTTAGAAATTGTAGGATTGCGCAACAATAAGTTCGATTCAAAAAACTTGTTGAACTACTTAAGAGTGTATTTTGGCTAAATCTAGGTAAAAGGCATCATTCTTCCCCTTATAGCTGAAATAGCAATTTTGATATTATCTAGCCGAACCTTGTCTAGTCTTGATACGATTATAGAGGGGAAAAATAAAATTTCTTTCGAATTAGTTGAATTCTGACGACATTTGCAAAGATTGAATTTATAGGAGAGAAACAAGAAAGATAAAAAGATTATATTGAATAATAAGCATTGATTATTGATCATGTTTCAGCTCTGCGAACTTTGGCATTTACTATAAATGTAGCCACTTAAATGCTTGTGTGTTATTTAGATCGAGATATGGTTTTGGTTTTGATCAGATAAAAAAAAGTCCTAAATCTAAATAAAATATCACAATGAACAAGGCTCGCAAGATTGTCCTAAGTAAGCCCTAAGGATGTGACTATAACTTATTAGATCCTTTCTGCTTCAGACAATTTGAAAAAGGTGGTCCTAATTTCATCGACTGCGACAAGGAGAAATTCGTTGAAAAGATCAATGAATTATATGATCCTAAAAATCTCAAGGATGGGTAATTCATCATAATGTATCTTGAAGTGTTAGATATGCTCCCTTCTGTAAGCATCTTTTTGTCAAGAATTTTACTCCCGCTATCCTAGGATATGCTGAAATCACCCCAGAAAATGAGCCATTATTGAGGTAATCTTAGTAGGCATGTCCTAATCATCTAGAACTAAGTATGAAGCAAGAGCACAAAATGAACTTCCAGTCTTAGTTAGATTTTTCCCAGCTGAGTCACTCAAGGCCAAGGTTGCTGACTATTTGGACATCATTCTGTACTCTAAGGAACAAATCCAAGCCGAAAGCAAGGCCACAGGAGTTGAGGATCCAGATAAGGATGTTGACTATGAGTGGGGAATTGTTAGTATTAAGCCTCAGGATGTTGATTATGAACTACCTATGCAGCCTATTACAATGATGAGAAACGCTTTGGGCAAAGAGGAAGGCGGTTCTGGAGTTCCTTTGAATAGAGAAAAATACATGGAGGCTGTTGAATTTTGGTCTAAGAATGCCATGATCAAGTAAAATTACATCTCGTATCGATGCATGTATCAGAATCTGGCGTATCTTTAATGAGTCGTATGTCACAAAATTAATCTGATAAATTATTCTCTCTCATGGAAGAAACCAAGATTACCTTCGACACTCCCCAGGAGACCAATCAAGAGGATGGAGAATGCTATAACTCCCTTGAGGAATACTTCCTTGATTGCGCACGTTATGGGTATCTTATTCTGTCCTTAATTTTGACTGTTTGATAGAGATTTAGCCGAAGTTAAAGGCTGCATCGAAGAAGAAGTGGATATAAATTGGTTCGATGACAACTTAAACACAGCATTACGTAACGAGAATAGCTATGAGTCTAATTTGTAGATATGGCTGCTGCAAATGGCCACGTGGACATTATCAGGGAGATATTAAATGTTAAAAAGGACGATAAAATGGTTGCTAAGATTGATGCTAGAAATGCTGATGGTTGCACACCCCTACGTACTAATTTCGAATTATTCAACTGAATTCCAAAGACTGGGCCCTCATCAACAACCAGAAGGCTGTTATCGAGCTCCTAATCGAGAGAGGAGCAGACTGTAATATCAAGAATAAATTTGGAAAGTCGCCACTCGACGAAGCCATCGAAGTTGAAAATTACGAACTTGCTGTAATAAAATTTTGTATTAGAATAATTTCTTTAGGAAATTTTGGCCAAGAACACCAAGCCCGATGAAGAGGAACTCAAGGAACCCGAAGGAGAAGAAGGAGTTCAAGGTGGAGAAGATGATGGTGATGGTGAGGAAGAAATTGAAAATGATAGCAAGAAGGAGTAATATGGATAGCTTGGGATTGACCTGATTATGGAATTAATGGTCCAATTCTAGTAGGAGAATCTCTCTTGGGAGATAACAGACCATTTTGTAATCCTATTTGGCACGCCAACTCATTCTTTAATTGTTATTATCCTTGTATAAGATAGCAATGCATATTCTATAGCCAAATAGCAAGTGACTGTAAAATAAGAGTCTGTTATGTTAATTGTCTCGAGCAATAAATTTGGAAAAAGAGATGCCAAAAAACCATGGTGTTTTCAGAAACTGAGATGCATTTTGGTGAAAAGAATTCTAAAGCACATTTTGGACAGAGGATAACAGAATGAAAAGTAAAAAGCCAAAGTAATCAATTGTGACTGACCTGCTCAAGCAGGAGAGACTAGAAGAGAGGACAAAGCTGTGATTAGAAGTCAGATTCCATTTTTAGTTTAAGGAGCATATTAAGGATTGAATATTTATTGAAAACTATTAATTTACTTCACGAAAATTAACACACTTCAAACTCTTACTATTATGAGATGCTCTCACCATACTTCGCTTGGCTTAATCTTTTTAAAGATTTTATTACTTTTTCTTTCCGATTTGATGGTGACAGGAAAGGGGATCTATGATCCTTCTGTTCCAAATATCATCAACAAGCCATTTCCAAACTCAGATTATTACTTTGTCCTCATTACAACAAAGTCAACAAGAATCGAAGACACGCTGATTTTCCATAATACTGGCACAAATAATTCTCGTATTCTGGCCAGTGCTATGTTCAATTCCACTTCAGGAGATGCACAAATCCCTGCATTTAGTGTGTCTTCTGTTGAAGATGTCACTTTTCACTATTTCAAAGTCAAGCATGAAGGAGACAGACCCTCCCCATTGCCTGCAACTGTTATGGGCAGCAGGACGAGGCTTTGGGATTTTCCCAGCTCTGAGGACACATTTCAGGAAAGAAAAATGAAATTTTCTGATTTGACTTATGGTTTTGAATATGAGAGCCATGTTTACTCCTTTTTTGTCAGACATGAACATAATACAGATCTCTTCTGCAATTTTAACCTGAAATTCACAGGATCGATTAGGGCAATCTACATTAATGATAATTACATCGGAAATTTTATCTCCCAGAAATCTTCCCCCACTTCTACAGATTCAGATACCATTATATCAGGACATCCAGTCTATCTGAAAAGCAGAGAACTACATTTGATAACCGTATTTGGGTATAGATTGAGACTGACAGATTTTTTGTTTACGACCTGTGAGCAGAGTTATCCTAACTCAGGCGCCATCCTTACTGTTCCTATAATTTATTACACAATGTACCCTGAACCACCAGCACCATCTGAGACATATACGCTAAGCACTATAACAGCCAGTTGTGAAGCTAATGCAATAAAATGTATTGACGAAACTCATTCACTCAAATGTGCAGAGCCATATTTTAGATATAACATGAGATGTGTACTCTCATGTTCTAATGCCACCATCCAATACCACAGTTCAGGAGAGAGACTTTGTGTCCCCATCTATTACCCCAAAATGTTTATAGATACTATCAATCCTAGTAATGAGCAAATTGATATAAAATTGGGTATAGATGCACCTATAAACACATACATGGTTACCTTTATAGGAAGTTATTACGGGCATACTTTTGGGCTTACAACTATCCCATGGTTTCCTACTGCTGAAGGGATAAACACACTCCCAGAAGCAATTTTAAGACTGGACAAGTTCATCGGCAGTCCTATCAACTTGAGTACAAATTTATCTTTATGTGCAGGAGCTGCTAACTTATATGTTTATACCGCTCCTGTTATTGAAGATTCGATGAAATCTATGATGATTGAGATATATAATATCGGCAGCGCTCCTGAAGCTTCAGATGCAGTGGGAAAGGTCGATATTCAAACCTTTTTCTATGCCAGACATAACGATATTATTACCTGGGATGGGAGTTATTTTGCAAGGATTCAAACTTATGTACAATGCAATTACACATGCTTTATTTCATTCCATGCAAAAGGTCAAGTAAAGTTATATAAGAATCAGAGGACACTATTACTTGACTTGGACATGGGTTCAAGTTCTTGGACTCTAAATTTACATCAGAGGATTGGAGGACTAAATATGCTCACCTTCGAAATCACAGGAGGGGGAATATTTTCCCTCACTGTGACAGGTCTGGAGTATAGAGTGTTTGCTCTTGATTTCCAACATGGGGCTTGGGATATTACACCTGAACTCGTAAACGAAGGGGAGCCTTGTGATAATCCCAATGCTATCAACCATTTAAATGGCGTCGACTATTCATGCCAGGATGGATATTTTTTAAATGGAACTTCATGTGTCTCAAGTTGTGGAGAAAGATATCAGTACTTCCCTGAGAGATTATGCGTAGATTGCTGCAGTGGTTCCCTGCTAGCAGCCAATACAACACACTGTACGGTTAAATGCCAGCCAGGAAAATATTTCATTCCTGGAGTCGGATGCAGCGGAACCTGCATGGCTGGTTGTATTGAATGTACTGATTCCACAACATGCTTAAAATGTGCCTCCGTGGCCTTTCTCAATCAATTGGGGAGTTGCTCAATGAACTCTTATCTCAACATCTTGGGGAATCCAATGGCTTCGAGTTGCTCAGATATTATTCTATCAGCTGAGATTGATCCTGCAGAAGAAAGCTCCTATTCGATCAATTACACTTGGAGTGTTATATCAAATTCCACTAATATGACACTGACTAGCTCACTTAACGAATATCTGGCATCACAGTCTACCAAAGGGCTTTACATCCCTTCAAGCTATTTGGAACCTAATGTGTCCTATAAATTTACATGCTCATACAAAAACTTGGTAAATGCAGATATCAGTAACATATTAATAGTTGAAACAATCCCTGACAATGCTCCCGCAATCAAGATTGATGGCGACCTGAATAGAATAGTTCAAAGATATGAGGATGTAATCATAGAAGGAGAGATCTTTTACTCTACATGTAACCCACTCAATGAGAATGTTAGAGTCCTCTGGACTCAATTGACGGGGCCAACTCTTAATCTTGACAACTACGTTGACCCAAAGATGCCATTATGGATAAAGATACCTAAATGCACATTAGCTGGGGGAACTAGCTATAAAATTGAAGCCAGGGCATATATTGACCCTTATTCTTCAGATATAACATCAATCATTACAAGCCTAGACGTCCAACCAGAGAAATTTACAGCTGAAATTGTAAATGCCTTTAGGGATCATTCTTACATCAATGAATTAGAACTACTAGCAAATTACAAATTTGATGGACAATGCCCAGACACTGACACTACAGGATTCGAATATCAATGGAAATGTCAAGTAGCCGCAAATGAAGACTCATTATTTTCTCCATGCCCTGACCCAGATGGCTTCTTCAATACTTACACATCATATGGGCTATTGATTTTACCAACCTATTATTTTCAACTTGGCAATGTTTTAGAAATAACGCTTCTCGTCAGAAAAGGATCGACTGTAAGTTATGCGTTTGGAAGAATAAAGATTGTTGAAGCAGATGAACTCCTTATCAGAATAGATTGTGTCAAGGGACCATGCAAGAAATATACTTTTAGAGAAGACCTGGTCCTTAATGGAAGCATTGTAGATGAGGAGTATGATCCTGCTTTTGAATACAGATGGGAGATTATCGGTAGCGATCTCCCTCTATTCACAGCACAGTTCAGAAATTCCTTCAAGTTATTTGCTGACCATTCTCTCTATACCAGAACCACTAAATCATCAATCCGACTTGCATTATCAATTGTTAATGGCCCCTTGTCAGGAAAAACTTATCTCAGAATCCCTATCAACACCCCTCCAAGCTCAGGAACAATCTCTGTGAGTCCTGGGATGGGTACTGCCTTGGAAACCAAATTTTTCATATGTTCAACGGGCTGGATTGATGAAGACATTCCACTCTCTTATCAATACTTTTACTCCCGAGATGAACAAAATTGGTCAGTCCTGACCGATGTACAGCTGATCCCTTACACTTACACCTTCCTATCTGGTGCCACAAGTAACAGTATAGTGTACCTGAAGGTCGTAGTAACAGATTGTTATGGCTCAAAATCGGATGCCACGACAATTGCTCAAGTTTTTCCTACTCTCACTACCATTGAAGCTCTGCTTTCTCTTGGATATACAACCTTGGGTTCTCTTTCGAATAGTGATTACTTTGCTAATATTCAGTTATTGGGGATGCTAGCGAGCCAGATTGCTGACTGGGAGGCAAATAATGCTCCTCCTATTATTACCTCTTGCTCAGAACATGGAACTTGCCCTGCTTGGAATGCAACAGCTTGTATTTGTGACAAAGGATGGACCTTAGATGACTGCAGTATGACCCAATCTGATTTTGATTCTCTCTTAAATTTAAAGCTTGAGGTTATTGCAATGATGGATGCTATGTACACCCAGATCAAAAACTCTGATAAGAAACAATTTTATCTTGATTTCTTGCAAACACTCTCACACTCTTCTGTATTCAATAGCAATGCAACTCTAGCAAAGATCCAAGCCCGACTAGAAGATATCACAAGCATGAATGATGATAATAAAATCTTATCAAATGAAGAAATCATCGCCGCTGTAACAATCCTGTCCAATTCCTATGAAGTTGCGAGACAATACGATTGCAGCTGCTCCACAGACTTCTGTCACAAATTAGAACAAAAGTCTTATGTCTGGCTTACCAAAGTTAGCACAAGCACTCTTTCCTACACAATCCCAGATAACTCTCCGCTAACAATAGAAACAGATATCTTCAACGCGATTCAAGCCAAAGCTACTGCTTGCGGAATAGAATATATATATTTCCAAGGATCAGGTGCTCCCACCTTGCAACTAGACGCTGAAGAAAGCTTGTATCCAGACTGTGATCGATCAATAGTTGTTTATTACTACACATTCCAAAGAAAATCAGACATTTTCAACTGCGATGATACCCGAAATATTAGTGCAAACAAGGAATTCATCATGATTGACATATTCGATGAAGCGACAGGAGAAGATTTGAGCCACTCTTTCCGCGCAAGACTCTATATGCCAGATGGTGTAACTTGTTTGGATGGTTGCTATTCGAGAGATGGGTGCTATTGTAGCGATTTATCAAAATTCAGTGTGAAAAAACAATTAAATACAATGTTCCCTGAGGACACTCCTTTCACTCTAGAAGCGCTTAATCTTTTGGCTTGGGCGTTTTTTAATTCTCCTGTGGTCTGGAGCATGTTTGGCTTTGTTGGTTGGCTTATCATCTCGTTTGTTTTAGTCAAAACTTGCTTCAAAAATACCTGTTCTTTCAAAGCTTATCAAAGGAAAAAGAAAAAGCCATTCTGCTATTCCCTGAAGACAGGCCTAATAATATCACATCCACTACTGAATATCTACTTTTACAAAAATGATGAACTGAGGAAGACCACAAGAGTTATACTGTATTATATCCGAATAGTCATCTATGGAGCATTTAGTGCAATTTTCGCTGAAGGAAATGAAGACAAGGTAAGAATATCCTAAAATTCTATCTTATTTTCCAGGGAATCGTAAAGTTTGTGAAGGGAATGGAGCCTTATGTAATCGCTCTTCCATATGCCACTGTGCTACCAATCTCTTCATTGCTTTCTTGCATCTTGAAAGAAGTCCCTACAATGTATATATTGAAAGCCTTATTATTAATCTTCTAGTCATGCAAAGCAAAATATTGTGCTAAGGCTGGTCAGAGGTTGCATATCCTTTGTGATTATCAAACTTATCTTTACAGTAAGCATAGTAACCGTCCTTCTTGTAGCGTCTCAGAGGACCCAAGAACAACAAAGACTCTGGGCATATCAATTTTGGTTCTTCTTGGCAGAGGATGTAACCCTAGTCCCCCTGTTATCGTTCTTGTTGCAATATTTAGCAATCAAAATAATCAATTCGAAGTGCATTAAATCGCAGAGAAATCTATATTTCCTGTTATCAAGAGCCACTGATAAAGCGATGATATCTATCTTGGTACAACTAAATGTTCTATAATCTGATTTGTTAGGAAAATATTAACACAAAAAAGATTGGCCAAATTACTCCTATCTGCCTACCCTTCGAAACAAGTTCCACAAGAGTAGGAAACAGCCACACATTTAGCATGAAATTCCCAACAAATTTCTCAATTACAAAGCCAATGCACGTCAATATTGAGGAATCTTCCCGATACCCAATTGCTGCTCATGATTCTTCCAACAAGCTCATAAGAAGAATTTCGTTCTGTGATCAAGAAAATCCACCCTCATTGGATAGTTGTAGTCCTAAAGCTGTCATGGGAAGGACTCCTTCGATAAACAAACTACAAGGACTTTTAGAGGAGACGCCAAAGGGATTGATGAGAATGAATGAAGGATTAGCTGCTCTTGATCTAATAGAGGAAGAACTCAAGAATCCGAAATTACCCTTGTCTAAAAAAGAGACTCCGACTAAATCCAATATGTTAGACATAAAAGTGGATTCTGGAATGAAACCAATACATATGGATAATATGGATGAGGGAATTAGGGAGCTACAAGCCTTATTTGATCATAGTCCAAAAGGACTTATGCGTATGAACGAAGGCCTGGA